>Ga0214927_100031_pt1 | contig 153060 bp, 129 predicted proteins | sample Stichaenrichm16X_FD_168612 | JGI IMG/M metagenome (GOLD analysis project Ga0214927, IMG submission 168612) | Xylose enriched microbial communities from anaerobic bioreactor in Madison, Wisconsin, United States - 16X | ecosystem: Engineered > Bioreactor > Anaerobic > Unclassified | place: USA... | reverse complement strand
GCAGGTCTTCAGGCCGCTCTACGCCCGTCAGTAATTCGTCGATGAGTTCAATGGAGATGGTCATTCATGCTTCCTTTCGGTGAAGCATGGACCAGATCATTCATACACAGAAGATCGGACACTCTCCTTGCGTAAAAAGCCTGCCGTGTATTCCGTGGCAACAATCGCATCATACTGGTTCAGTTCTTCCGCATTTTGCCGCAGCAGCATCAGTTTGACGCGATCCAGACGCTTTGCGGCCTCATGCATTTTTATGGGGAAGGAACGGTCCAGAAACTTCATATCCGGTTCTGGCGCGCCCATCACACGGCCAATCCGCTTCAGATGCTCCCGTGTTTCCGGAAAGTTGTAGTAATTGACAACATGAACGCCCGCATACGCCCCCAGGGCCAAGGCCAGCGATGCACCATGATAACATTGGTAGGGTTCAGCAATATAAAGAAACGCGACATTCATGACAGCATAAGCCTGCACACATTATTTCGGCAGAAAGCAGTCAGAATGCCGCCTCGTCCGTTACACATTAGATACAATTTGCACCCCGGACACAATGCCACAAGCTCTTTCCTGCCCAGATACAGGAAAGAGGCCCAGAATGTCTTCTGCCCGCTCCTGTCTAAAGCGGGCAGAAGACCTATGCTGATTTAGGATATTTTCTGAGGAGCCGCCGCAGACCGGATTGCGCGCGCCATGGCTTCCACCCCGTTACCACGATTGGTGGACAGAGCCTGAACCAACCCCAGATCCCGCAAAAACTGCGGGTCGGTGTTTAGGATTTCCTCAGGGCTGCGTCCGGAATAGACACGCAGCAACAGCGCCACCAAACCGCAGACAATGGCGGCATCAGAAAGACCGGCAAAATACAGAATGCCGTCTTCCTCCTTAGCCTCCAGCCAGACCTGGCTCTGGCATCCCGGCACCCGATGGGCATCATCACACCAATCCTTGGGAAATGGGGGCAATTTACGCCCCATTTCTATGATGTACTGATAGCGCTCCATCCAGTCATCAAACAGTTCCAGCTCATCACGAATGGCGTCAATGGCTTCGGCTGCGGTCTCTTCCGCAGGGAGAACGAACGGCGCCTCCATTACAGAATAAACCGGCTGAGATCACCCTTGCGGGCCAGCGGTGCAACCTTGTCATTCACAAGCGAGGCTTCCACCACAATGGTTTCCCCCTTCCGGTCAGAAGCCGTGAAGGAGATTTCTTCCAGCAGTTTTTCCAGAACCGTGGCCAGACGACGAGCGCCTATATTTTCCACCCGTTCGTTAATATCCGCCGCCAGTTCAGCCAGAGCATCCACTGCGCCATCAGCGAAGGAAAGCGTCACGCCCTCCGTTCCCATCAGAGCGGTATATTGCTTGAGCAGAGAGTGTTCAGGGTCGGTCAGGATAGACCGAAGATCCTCACGGGTGAGCGGCTGCAATTCCACACGAATGGGCAAGCGCCCCTGCAATTCCGGCAGAAGATCAGATGGTTTGGCCAGATGGAATGCACCGGAGGCAATGAACAGAATGTGGTCTGTCTTCACCGGCCCATATTTGGTGGAAACCGTTGTGCCTTCAATCAGCGGCAGCAAGTCACGCTGCACGCCTTCACGTGAGACATCACCCCCGCGGGCACCGCCTTCTGCCGCGCGGGCGCATACCTTGTCGATCTCATCAATAAAGACAATGCCGTTATCCTGCGCATGGGCTACGGCTTCACGCGTCAGGGCTTCATTATCCAGTAGTTTGTCCGCTTCTTCCCGCTCCAGATACTCACGCGCGGCGGCAACCTTCAGGCGGCGCTGCTGTGGTGTGCGGTTCATGAAGCCTTTCATCATCTCGCCAAAATTGATGACATTTCCGGGCATCACGCCGGGCATTTCGCCCCCACCCTGCGGCGGCGCTTCAACCACGGCAATATCAACCTCTTTATCTTCAAGGTCGCCGTTGCGCAGCATGGTACGAAACTTGTTTTTGGTCTCAGCCGCAGCACCCTGTCCCACCAGAGCATCTACCAGCCGGTCTTCCGCCGCCTGCTCGGCCTTCACCTTCACATCACGCCGCCTGACATCACGCAGCATGGTGATGGAGGCCTCCACCAGATCACGCACAATGCTATCCACATCGCGGCCCACATAGCCCACTTCCGTAAACTTGGTGGCTTCCACTTTCAGGAAGGGAGCCTGCGCCAGCTTGGCCAGCCTGCGGGCAATCTCGGTTTTACCGCACCCGGTCGGGCCAATCATGAGGATGTTCTTGGGCACAACTTCCTCGCGCAGTCCTTCACCTAACTGCGCACGCCGCCAGCGGTTACGCATGGCAATGGCCACAGCCCGCTTGGCGTCACCCTGCCCTACGATAAACCGATCAAGTTCCGAGACAATTTCTCTGGGGGAAAAGGTTGGTGCTTCCATCACGCTTCTCCCTTCCCGGTTGCCGTGCTGGCAGAAAGCGTTTCCACCCTGACGGAATGATTGGTGTAAACGCAGATGTCCCCGGCAATTTTCATGGAGCGGCGCACTATTTCCTCCGCATCCAGCCCGTCTACGGTCAACAACGCACGGGCAGCAGAAAGGGCGTAATTCCCGCCGGACCCAATAGCGATAATGCCATCTTCCGGCTCCAGCACATCACCGTTCCCGGTCAGGGTGTAGGAATGTTCAGCATCCGCCACGGCCATCATGGCTTCCAGCCGGCGCAGATAACGGTCTGTCCGCCAGTCCTTGGCCAGTTCCACACAGGCCCGCTCAAGCTGGTTGGGGTAGCGTTCAAGCTTGGCTTCAAGCCGTTCAAGCAGGGTGAAGGCATCCGCCGTGGCTCCGGCAAAACCTGCCAGAATGGACCCGGACGGGCCAATGCGGCGCACCTTGCGCGCATTGCCCTTGATGACGGTCTGACCCAGTGTCACCTGACCGTCACCTGCCATGGCAACGTCCGGGCCACGCCGAACACAGAGGATAGTGGTCCCGTGCCATCCGACGGGATCATGCGGGGAGGAGGCTGTGTGATCGCTATACATGGTAGAAAGAAATAGGCTTTCCTTCCGTCAGCACAAGAGGGGAGTTTACGCTGCCAGCATTGCCCGCACGTCCCCCAGCAGCGCATCCCGCGTGTAAGGCTTGTGCAACACCGTTACACCGGCAGGCAGAAGCCCCAGATCCGTATACCCTGTGACAAACAGAACCCGTAGATCCGGCCGCAGAACATGAATGCGCCGTGCGGCTTCATCGCCATTCATGCCCGGCATCATCACGTCCATCACCACCAGCGAGATTTCCGGCCTGCCCTCGACCATGGCCAGAGCTTCCGCCCCGCTTGATGCCTCCAGAACCTCATAGCCAGCCCGACGCAGGAAGCCGGATGTGACACTCCGCACCCCTGTCTCGTCATCCACCACAAGAATGAGACGCCCGTCCCCTACGGGCGGCAGCGTAGCGGCCCGTTCCTGCTGTGCTGGCAGTGGCGTCACGACAGAAGAAGACGAGTCTTCCGCGTTCACATCCGTCGCCATGGCTGGCAGCCAGAGTTCTATGGACGTCCCCCCTCCCGGCACGCTTTCCACACGGACTTCACCCCCGCAATGGTTGATGAAGCCGTAAATCATGGAAAGACCGAGGCCTGTTCCTTTCCCAATATCCTTGGTGGTGAAAAACGGATCAAAAATACGGGCCTGCATTTCCTCTGTCATGCCCACACCGCGGTCCATCACCTGCACCACCACCCACGCACCGCCAGCGGCGGCTGTGGTGCTGCGCCCAAGCAGACGCGCAGCCTTGCGCACGGAGACGCTGATAGTGCCCCCATCGGGCTGCGCATCCTGCGCGTTGATGCACAGATTGAAAATGGCCAGTTCAAGCTGCACTGCATCTGTCCAGACCGGCGGAAGAGCCTCATCCGGGATATCAAACTGCACGGAGCCAATTCGGCTGGCGGCTTCCTCGCTGTTTGCGCCCAGAGCGGTTTGCAGGTCATCAGGCACCTGCCCACGCACCATGAAACTTTGCAGATCTCGCAAGATCTGCCCCACCTCCACCTGCTGGCAGGACAAATGGCGCGGACGGCTGAAATCAAGCAGTTTCTGCGTCAGCGCGCCGCCGCGCCGCGCTGCCTCTATTGCATTATGGAACAACCGCGCCACCCCAGGCTCCTTGGGTGGCTCAAGATCCATCACCAATTCAAGCGATCCCATAATGGCGGTGAGCAGATTGTTGAAATCATGCGCAACACCTCCGGCAAGCGTTCCAATGGCCTGCATTTTCTGGGCCTGCCGTAGCCGCTGTTCCAGATTGAGCAGATCTGTCACATCCCGATCTATCAGGATGGAATAATCAGCCAGCTCATCTTTTCGCGGTTGCCCGGCGTCATCCGGTGCGCCACCCAGTTTCATACGGGTGAGATCATGCCAGCGGGCCTGCCCGTCCGGGCTGGTGAGCCTGAGAACCTGCTGATCGCGCGCGCCAGACGCCAGCGCTGCCTCAGCCTCTTTGAGACTTTGCAGACGTTCGGCGTCAATCAGGGTCTCTTCCTTCTGCCCGATGCAGGCTTCAGCCGGACGACCAAACTGCGCCGCCATCTGCTGGTTCAGCCGGATAAAGCGCCCTTTCTCATCCTTGAACGCCAACCCGAACGGCAGATTGTCCAGAAGCCCGCGCAACAGCCGTTGCTCGCACGCCAGTTCCTTTTCAAGCTCATACCGTCCGGCCGCCTGCGCCACCATGGACAGCAGCGTTTCATCGTCCCACGGCTTGTAAGCGAAAAACGAGATCTTGCCCTGATTGAGAGCAGCCTCCACAGCCGAGATATCAGCATATCCCGTCAGCAGGATAGCGCCCGCGGACGAAACCATGCGCGCGCGCGCCAGAAAGGCGTCACCCGTCATGTGAGGCATGCGCTGATCAGAAATAATGACCGCAACATCCGGGTTCTGCTGAAGCAGAGCTAGTCCTTGCTCTCCCGACGATGCTGAAAGAACGTCGTACGTATCCTCCAGCAGATCAGCCAGCGCGACAAGAATTTCAAGCTCGTCATCTACAACCAGAACAACGGCTTTCCGGTCTGGTTCAGGCAGCGTAATCACTCCGCCTCTCCTCCACAGCCCTGTAGGGCACCCGCAATGTGAAGCAGGCACCACCTTTTTCCTGCGCGTTCGTCACAACAATACTCCCACCATGAGCCTGCACAACGCCATAAGCGGTGGCCAGTCCAAGCCCGGTCCCTGAGCCTACAGGTTTTGTTGTAAAAAAAGGTTCAAATATCCGTTCCTGCAAATTTTCCGGCACACCCGGCCCTGTATCACTGATACGGATCACGTAATCCTGCCCCTCTTCCTCTCCGTTGCGTGGCTCAAGACAGGAACTGATCTCAATGCTGTCTTCTTCAGCCACGTCAGGAGAAGCCTCCTTGTTTTCACGACGCTTTTCCAAAATGGCGTCTGCTGCATTACTCACAATATTCATGACCACCTGATTAACCAGTGCCGCCTGACAGAACAGTTCTGGCGGCGCATCCAGATGGCAGACAACGCGGATCTCCTGCCCGAGTTTAGGGGCAAGCAGCATCAACACCATGGCCAGTGCCTCTGGCACATCAAGCCGGGTGAATTCCCCTTCCTCCAATCTTGAAAACCGCCTGAGGCTGGCCACCAGATCGCGCATGCGGGATAGTCCGACAAAGGAAGATGCCAGCCGTTCCTGACTTTTGGCCAGTGCGCTCTCTGCCGCCTGCATATCTCCTTCCCGCACGGCCTGCATGGCGCGTGTAATACTGCGGTTTACCGTGCCTTCATGCGCCAGAACAAAAGCAAGCGGGTTGTTGAATTCATGCGCGATCCCCGCTGCCAATTCCCCCAGCGATGCCATTTTGGCCGATTGCACCAGTTTTGCCTGTGCCTCGATCAATTTCCTGTTGGCTGCAGCAAGATCAGCATTCACCCGCCTGAGGGCATCGGCCAGCGCCATACGGGCGCGCGCGCTTTCAATATGCGCTTCTTCCCTGCGCATTTCATCTTGCAGTATCTTGCGGCGCACAAGGCTGCCAATCCGTGCCATCAGCAGATCAGGCGAAATATCGGCATCCACCAGATCATCAATCCCCGCCCCGAAAGCAATGACCGCCAGATGGCTGGAAACCTGCCCCCGCTCTGCCATCCCAAGCACCCGAATGCATTGCCGGTTCCGCCGCCGCATGGCCACAAGTGTACGGGCCAACGCCAGCCCATCAAAAAGCGGGCAGCCCAGATCAACCACCACACAGTCAGATGGGTGCGAGCCCACCGGGTAGGCCGAAAAATCCAGCCGATCCGGATCATCAATCAGTTTTACGGATTCGCCGTCCTGCTGAAGCAGTTCCACCAGCAAAGGAACACCACCTTGCCCCCCGCCGCGCCAGGACCATAATGCGCCTCCCGGAGCGGTCACCACCGCCACGGATGGTTGACGGAAAACGGCATTATCCCGCGTAGGCGTCTCCTCGTCGTAATCCCGCAGCAGCGCGCAGATGCGGAACATCAGAAACGCAGGATCGCCCTTCAGGGGGAAGCACGCATCAGCCCCACGCCCCAGAACTTCATGTTCCACCACGGCGTCCGCAGCCTGTGTCAGCACGACAACGGGAATACCCCGCGTTACGGAATTAAGGCGCAAACGCTGGCAAAGCTGGCTGGCAGACATATCCGACAAGGAAGCCGCAACCACCAGCATGTCTGGCAGAGACCCGTCAAACGCGCCAAAAGCCGCTTTCCCATCGGGAAACACCTGAACCTTGAAGCCACGCTGGCTGAACTGGGCTACGAGATGGTCACATTCAGCGCCCCCCACCCCAACAAGCCAGATTGTACACGACAAAAAATTCATTCTTGCTCCGCTTCAGGCTCACTCAGCCAGAAAATCTCCTTTGGTTTATTTCAGCGTGCGTCCTGCGCGCGCTGCCTGCTGTTGCCGATGGTTATATCCCGATCGATATGGTTATCTTCCGTTACGACAGATGTTGCCATGGTCCTGTTTTCCCTTAACAAATTGCGCGCGGGTCCGTCTGCTCGCGAATGCGTTACCATCCTTTGGGCACGCCGGGTATCACGCCCTCCCACACAACGGCGTAGCAGGAAAAACACGCTCCGCTGTCTTTATTGCCGCAGCGGTGTGACCAGAACGCAGGGTGGTGTATAGTTCGCGCTATCACATCTGCGCGCCTGCGGGTTCAGGTTGATGCAGAAGCACGCTTTACTAGGCCCGAAGGAACGATACAGATCATGGATCAACCCCCTAACGCCAATTACGCTCGTCCTCTGGCGTTTTCCTCCCGCGCTGCGGATGGCTCTCCTCTGGCATTCCGGCTGGTGCGCACTGGCATCTGGTCTGTCTGCTATTTCGCGTTCTATTTCATCCAGCAATTGGCCGAGCTTTTTGCCCCCCTGCTTCTGATTGCGGGAGTGCTCTGGAAAGTTCTGCCTGCACTGGTGGGTGCGCTTTCTCACGCAGCCGTGGCCGCTGATCCGCAGGCAAAAGACGCCATTACCAACGTTGCGGCCGCCATTCCGCAGCATATTGTGGTCGCCGGGCATGATCTGACGGCTAGTGGTCTAATCTGGGATGGTATCCTGCTGATGGGCCTTGCCGCTGCTGGGGCCACACTCGCCACGCTGGCCGGCAAAAGCATTTAACCCTTTCTCCTGCTGGTTAATCCCATATCCAGCAGTAAAGGCTGGCCGCCGAAAATCGGCCAGCGGGGTCTGGCGTCAGCCTGCTCACCAGCCCCCTGTTCGGCATTTTGAAGTTTGGCTTAACCGGGCTGGTGTAGCCGGCCTGCTGCAGGCCACGCGTGCACAATAGCACCCCACCAGTGCCAACCTGCCACCAAGACCACAATTGCCAGAACAAAGCTGCCAATCCACGCCCGGCGCCAGAATATATCCTGCGTCATCATGTCTCGCAGGTTGCCCTTAGTGCCTACGCGCTCGGCCAGCCCGGCTCCGGTTGCCAGAACCTGCTGATAAGCGGAAGACATACCTGCCTGGAGCTTGTGAGTATGCTGCTGGGTGGCGCTTTCAGGTTCGCGCACAGTCTGTTCTGGCTGCGTCTGCGCGGTAGCTGTTTCGACCTGCGGCTCTGCGGTCGTCTGCTCTTCAACAACCCGCTCACCAGCGGCTTCCTCTCCGGCAAATTCCTCATTGGCAGCAGTTTCCGAGGAAACCGGACCTGATGGAACTTCCGGCGCAGGCGGCGCGACAGGAGCAACCTGCTCTACACTTTCAGACGTTTCTGGTCTGATAGCCTCAGACTGGGGAGCTTCCGGCAGAGACTGAGAAACCTGCTCCTCCGCGGGCAAAGGAACATCGGGTTTCTTTGCTTCCGGTTTTTCCTCAACGAACGCTTTTTTCTCAGTCTGGGGTTTCCCCCACGCTGGAGCAGGCCAAGGCGATGCAACGGAAGAAACCGGCTGTGCTGGCGGCTCCTCCTTTTCTTCCATCTGCGCCTCAACTGGAGACGCTGCACCTTCCTGATGGGCGGGCTCGCTCTTCTTCGGCTCGGGCGGGTGGGCAAGAGAGGCATCCTCACCCTGTTTTACAGACTCATCTGCCTCGGTTTGGCTCGCGAAATGCTGTTCTGCGGGTTCGGGCTCTTCGGCTCCAGCCTCTTCCCGCTCAACAGGTTCCGCTGGCTGGACTGGGGCAGGCCCCGACGAGGCTGGCGTTCCAAAAAGTTTTTCAAAGGCTGCCGCAGAAGACGGTGCTGGTGGTTCCGTGACCGCAGCCTCTGTCGGTGCGGAAGGAAGTGCCTCAGACTCTGGCGCGGGCTGAGGTGAGGATACCGGGGGAGCAGTCTCAGAAGCAGGCAGGTCCGGCTTCGGCGATGTGGGGCCACCCTCCGGCAGGGGGGCTGGCGCACGCGCGGTAACAGCGTTCTGCTCAGCGGAAGGTGCTGGTGGGGGCGCAGCTTCTTCCACCGGAAGCTCCACGCGCCATTTTACCCCACAGGCAGAGCATTTCAGCGTGTGCCGCTTGGCCAGGAGAGCCGCAGGCACCTGATAGGCAACGCCACATGAGGGGCAAACTATTCTCATCAGTATTCTCTGTCCTGCCGTAGCTGTCATGGCACGCGTTGTTCAGCCGATACCGAACGCATCCACCTGAAAAGCAGCTTTTCAAGCACCCTCTTTAATACAAGAGGCAGCCCACCATGCCAGAGGGGATTTTGCACAATCGCCGTTAAAACAGTCTGGGCCACTCCCTTTGCGGCTTATCATCGACAGTGCAGGCTGCTCTCCGCTACTATCAGACCATGCATCACGTCGCCCAGATCACGCCGCGCCGCAGCGCCCAACACGTCTTTCTCTCATGATCCGTCTGCAAAACGTTTCATGGCGGCGGGAACGCAAAAATGGAACTCCGGTTCTCTCCGGCCTGTCCTTTTCGGTGCCACAGGGCGGCTTTCGCTGGCTGCTCGGCCCGTCCGGCGCGGGAAAAACCAGCCTGCTCAGCCTGCTGCATGTGGAAAGCCTGCCTACCGATGGCAGCATGGATATCCTGAACAAGAGCGTCACGGCGGATGCCCCACGGGCCACATTGATGCGCCTGCGCCAGCGAATCGGCATGGTGCATCAAAATTACAGACTGATGCCGGATTTATCCGTGGCGGATAATGTCGCCCTGCCCCTCCGCCTTCAACACCGCCCGGAAGATGAGATCACGGATGAAGTGCATGCCATCCTGAAATGGGTCGGGTTGGGAGAACGTGTGAACGTACGGGCCTCCCGCCTCTCGGGCGGAGAGCAGCAGCGAACGGCCATTGCCCGCGCCATTGTTCACCGCCCCGGTCTGGTTCTGGCAGATGAGCCAACCAATGCATTGGAAGAAACTCAGGCGCACAAGCTGCTGGACCTGTTTGGCGAGCTTAGCAGCATGGGCACAACGGTAATTGTCGCCACCCACAATGAGGCGCTGATCCGCCGCCTGCCCCAGCCTTCGCTCTATCTGGAACGTGGCCGACTTGTGCGTGAGGGAGACTGACCCATGGCGCTCCCGTTTTCCGGCCGCAAGGATGGCCTCTCCCTTTCTGAAGCATTGCCAGACAGAAGCCTGTTCATTCTTGTGGCCATGATGAGTTTTCTGGCCGCTCTCACCCTCACCGGTGCCACGGGTGCTCGCGCGCTGTCAGCCCGCTGGGCCGGAGGGGCCGCGCAGTTGCTCACCATTCAGGTTTCTGCCCCGGATCAACCGGCTCCCGCCACGGCAACGTCGCCCCAGAAAACAGCCGCCGGATCGTCCTCCGTTACTTCCACCTCCGCGCAAACACGCGCCGATGCCGTCCTTGCGCGCCTTTCAGACCTCCCGCCGGGAACACAGGTTCACAGGCTGAGCAAGGAAGAACTGGCGCATCTGCTCACACCATGGCTGGGGGACGCCAGCAACAGCGCGCTCCCTCTTCCTGCCGTTATCGAAGTGCGTCTCCCCAAAGGGGTGGAACCTCCGGCTGATCTGGAGCAGACCCTCAACACACAGGTGCCGGGCACATTTGTTGAGCATAATGCCGAGTGGAGCACGCGGCTGCGTGCGCTGGCGGATAGCCTACTGGCCTGCGCGGCACTGGCTCTTGCCACCGTGGGAGGTATTGCCGCCATGATTACGGGGCTTGCAACCCGTACCGGCCTTTCCACCCGACGGGACATTATTGAAATCCTGCACGGGCTGGGCGCCACAGACAGCTACATTGCCGGTCGCTTTGCCGGACGCACCGGTGGCCTTGCCCTGGGCGGGGCTATTCTGGGAACGCTTCTCGCCATCGCGCCACTTGTTTTCCTGTTCAGAATGGCAGCTCCGTTTGCTGTTTCCTCGCTTCAAACCACCAGCATGACCATGCCAGACTGGCGTTCCCTCCCGGACATGTTGCCGCATGATCTGCTGGTCGGCCTTGCGGGGCTCCCGTTTGTTGCCGCCTTTATCGGCTGGATGACAACACAGATCATGGTCCGCATCTGGCTCCGCCGTATGCCATGAAAAGTACTCCGGCCCGGCAGCAACCCGCACACTACCGACGCTCCCGCCCAAGCCGCATGCTCCGCAGTGCGGTCAGGCTTGGGTTACTGCTGTTCATCTGTCTGGGGGTGACGTTCGGCTGGTTTGTTTATGACGCACTCCAACCCGCCCAGACTGTTCCGCACACAGATGGCATTGTGGCCCTTACGGGTGGGCAGGGCAGAATAGACATGTCTTTGCGGTTGCTTAGACAAAATCAGGCTGAAAAACTGCTTATCTCAGGCGTGGACCCGCAAGCGGGACGCAACGATCTTCTGCCCCCCATGCCTGCCAGCCTGAAGGACCGTATCACCTTGGGATATCAGGCGCGTTCAACCATTGAAAACGCTGCCGAGACCGCCGCATGGGTTGCGGATAATCATATCTACACCCTGACAGTGGTGACTGCTGGCTACCACATGCGCCGCGCCATGCTGGAACTGGGCCGCACCCTGCCGGGCGTGACCCTGTATGCCTATCCCGTCAAACCCCCGGCTCTCGAGCATCCCTTCAAGGGCGATACCCTGCGGCTGCTGCTTACAGAATATCTGAAATGGCTCGGCGCTCTGGCAGGCATGGTGCACAACCCTTCCAGAGCATAAAACGCGCAGCCATGCCTGACTGTTTTCAACAAAGCATCGCTTTGCTGTCAGGCTTTCAGAATGGCCGCGTGGTGGCGTACATGATCTGCCGCAAAGCTCTGCACAAACCAGTATGAGTGATCATACCCTTCGTGCTCGCGGAGCGTGAGCGCCTGTCCGGCATTATGCGCGGCGGTTGCCAGATGCCACGGTTGAAGTTCACGCTCCAGAAACTGATCGGCCTTTCCCTGATCCACCAGCAACGGAGACGGGTGGCTATGGCCATCTTCCAGCAGGCACACCGCATCATAGGCACGCCACGTTGCCTGATCTGGTCCGAGATAGTTGGTAAAGGCCTTTATCCCCCAAGGTACCACTGTGGGATGCACAATCGGAGCAAAAGCTGAAACAGATTTCCAGAACTGGGGAGCGCGCAACCCATGCACAAGCGCGCCATGGCCTCCCATGGAATGTCCCGTGATGCCACGTCGCGTGCCATCCAGCGGAAAATGCGCTTCTGCCAGACGGGGGAGTTCCTCAGAAATATAGCTTCCCATTTTGTAATGCTTGCGCCACGGGTCCTGCGTGGCATCCAGATAGAACCCGGCACCTGTACCAAAATCCCAGTCGGCGTCTTCTCCCTCAACGCCTGCCCCACGCGGCGACGTATCTGTTGCCACAAGAGCAATTCCTAACCGGGCAGCCTCCGCCAGCGCATCCGCCTTGATGAAAAATGTCTCTTCCGTGCAGGTCAGGCCAGCCAGCACGTACACAACGGGCACGGGGTTATGGGCGTCTGCTCCCGGCGGCAAAAAGACGGCAAAACGCGCTTCCAGCCCCAACACGTCTGACTGATGCGTATAGAAGCCAACACGCCCTCCGTGGCATACATGCTCCGACCGCGTCTTTACTGTATTAGGCACCCTGCTTTTTCCCTTCTGCTCGCCATCTGAACCGTTCCGTCATGGTCAATGGTGCTGGCCGTTCCGTCAACACCGTTGCGCTTCCAGCCCCAAACAAGAAGAGCCATTGCAGCCTTTTTTCACAGTAGCGGGAGAGCGGAAAATCTGGTCACATCGCGTCCTTGCTTGTCAGCAAAGTAACGAGGACCTGAATGCTGCCGGACGCATGACAAACCTGTAACATGGACAGAATGCGCGCCATCAGGCAGGAAACCGTAAGCGTCCTTCCTAGTTACTGTGTCTTCCCTGAACCCTACCAACCATAACGGAGACTATCTGGATGATCGTTGACCAAAGGATCGGCTTGCGGATTATCAGCAAAGAGATCCTGGGGGTTTTCCTCCTCATGGCTGCATGGGATTGTGTCGTGGTTATCCTGTTTCAGATGTTCCATCAGGAATGGATGGAACTTCCAAGCCTTCCCACATCCCTGATTGGTTCGGCCCTTGCCCTGTTCATGGGGTTCCGCAGCAACAGCGCTTACGCCCGTTGGTGGGAAGCGCGTACCTTGTGGGGGTCTATTACCAACAACTGCCGCTCTTTTAGCCGTCAGGCTGGCACATTGTTAGGAGACCGGCCTGATCTGATGTTCGGCATTGCCGCCTACCCCCACGCCCTGCGCGGCGCTTTGGGGAATGTGGATGTTTCAGCCGATGTCAAACGTCTGCTGCCGCCCAACATGGCCAAGGGCATTGAAGGCTGGCGCAATCAGCCCAACGCCATTCTCTATCAGTTGGGGCTGGGCGTGACCGAGGAAGTCACCAAGAAAGGCATTGATGGTGCCGTGCATGGCCAGATAGACCGCATTCTGTCTGATCTCGCCAATGCACAGGGTGGTCTGGAACGTATTCGCAACACGCCTCTTCCCATGCAGTTTTCCGCCCTGCCACGTGCACTGGTGAACATTTTCTGCATCATCCTGCCCATCTCCATGGTTCAGACGCTTGAATGGATTACGCCACTGGGTTCCTCCCTTGTGGGTATGCTCTTTCTGGTGCTGGACAAAAGCGCGAACGATCTTCAGGAACCCTTCGCCAGCACGCCCCATGCCCTGCCTATGGCAACCATGGCCCGCACCATTGAAATTGATGCCGTGCAGCCTACCGGCCTTGCGTCTCCGCCGCCGCTGCCCACCATCAAGGGCATCCAATCCTGAACGCGACGCGATAACACTCCTGGGGCCCTTCTGCCGTTATGGAAGACAGGGCCACGAATTTATGCTATAAGCCTTGGTCATGAGCACATTCAGAACCACCCCCAAAGGCGGCGTGACAGATGCAATGGCACGCACGGCCGCAGCAACCACCGCAGCCCAGGCCAAAACCAAGATCAAGGACGACGACCCCTTCCAGGAAGGTGACGCCATTGTCTATGCGGCCCACGGCGTAGGGCGTGTGGACCGTATTGGCGTTGATGAAATTGCGGGCACGAAGCTGGAAGTGATCCAGATTTCATTCCCGGGCAACCAGATGACCCTGCGTATTCCGCTAACAAAGGCCCGCAAGGCCGGTTTGCGCAAGATTGTCTCACGCGAAATTGTTGATAAGGCCATGGCCATCATCAAGGGCAAGCCGCATGTCAGCAAAGGCATGTGGGCACGCCGTGCCGTAGCCTATCAGGAAAAAATCAACTCGGGTGATCTGGTCCAGATTGCGGAAGTACTGCGTGATCTGCGCCGCAACGTGGACAGCCTGGACGGCAGCTTTAGTGAACGTAAACTGTTTGAAGCCGCGCAGGAACGTTTTGTGGCCGAAGTTGCCGTGTTGGAAAAGAAAGACCCGGCAGACGTTCTCTCCTCCCTGACAGAAGTTATGAAGGCAGCCTGATAGGGCCTCCATCATTATTCTGAAAAAACCCGGCTAGCGTTACGCTTTGCCGGGTTTTTTCATACCTGCTTCTGTTTTGCTTTCCTGCACCGCATCTGGACGATACATAAGAGAACCATGACGCGCCAAGCTTCTCCCCCCACCCAGACTCACCCTGACCAGACCACGCTGCGTCGCGCCCTGAGCGAGATAAAAGCCGGTCGCTTCGAGCCCATGCTGGCCGTTCTGCGCCCTTACGCCAAGCTGGATGATCCGCAGGTGCAGACCCTTCTGGGCCTATGTTACGCAGGAACGTACGAACCCCGGAAGGCGGCGGAACTTTTCTGCGCAACCGCCACCAAGAACCCGCTAGCCCAACATCCATTGCAGGACCTTAGCGAGATCATGGTCGTGCTGGACCGCCGGGAAGATGTGCTGCCAGTCTGCCGGGAGGCCCTGAAGCTTACGCCCAAGGATGCCCGCGTGCATGAAACTCTCGGCGGCATGCTGGGGCAAATGGGCCAGTTTGATGAAGCGTTGGAGATTCTGCGAGAGGCCGTTGCCCTGCGTCCCAACAACACGCTTGCCGCCAACCTGCTGGCCATGGTGCTGGCAGAAAAAGGGAATATGGAAGAAGCGCTGGATGTTCTGCACACCGTAAAGGAAGAACACCCGGATCATGCAGGAACGCTGTCCAATATCGGGTGCGTCCTTTCTGGCATGGGGCAACTGGAAGAGGCGCTGGATTTCTACCGCCGTGCCATTACCTACCGCCCCACCAATGCGCAAATCCGCCTGAACCACTCCATTACGCTGCTTAAGGCTGGCCGTTATGCCCAAGGATGGGCCGAACATGAATGGCGCTTCAAGCTACCCGGCCATACCAGCCTGCCCCCCGAACAACTCATGCCTTCTCTGGGCCCGAACACGGACATCCGAGGCAAGCGCATTCTCATCACGCAGGAAGAGGGATTGGGCGATACATTAATGTATCTGCGCTACATCGAACCTCTGGCCCGGCGGGGCGCTATTCCTCACTTGTGGGTGCCCGACACGCTCGGAGATCTGTGCCGTCGCGTAACCGGAGCGTTGGAAGTGCAGGTTGGTGGCTCCACGCCGGAATACGACTGGCATTGCCCCTTCATAAGCCTGCCCCGCGTTTTTGCCGCCACGGAAGATGCAATGGGCGCTGCCGTTCCGTATCTGAAAGCTGATCCGGACAAGGTGAGATATTTTTCCGGGTTTATGCCACGTAACCGCAAACTGAATGTCGGGCTGGTATGGGGCGGTGCCCCCCGCCCCAATCTGGTGGGCCCCTACATGGTGGACCGCCGCCGATCCATGAACCTGAACACCTTGGCGCCACTTGCCTCTGTGCGCGGCATCAATCTTATCAGCCTGCAAAAAGGCCCCTACGCAGAGCAGATGATGGACCCGCCGGAAAATATGGTTCTGTATGATCCGACAGATGATCTGCACAGCATGGATGATACAGCAGCGCTCATCATGTCACTGGATGTTGTGGTATCGGTGGATACCTCCTGCGTGCATCTTGCGGGTGCGCTCGGCAAGCCCGTGCTGATGATGGACCGCTATGATAATTGCTGGCGGTGGCTCCATAATCAGACAACCAGCCCGTGGTATCCGAAACTGCGCATTATTCGTCAAAAAGCCCCCCGCGCGTGGGACGGCGTTGTGCAGGAAGTGACCCACACCTTGGAACAAATGGTTAAACAGAAGCGGAAAGCAGGGCGGTAACCCCCCCTCCTTCTTACTGGAAACGAAAAAGGCGCTCCCGATAAGGAAGCGCCTTTTTTCATTCTGCCAGAAGCAATCTCTGCCTGGCTTGTCGGCAAGCCCTAGCCGGAAACATCCGTTTTCAGGCTGGAAGGTGCAATCAGCTTGGCGCCGCTGCCATTGCCAATCACTTCAAACACACCTAACGCCCGGCGCGTCCGTCCATTGGGCTGCAAGGTGAACGGACCATCCACCCCTGCAAACCCTTCTGGCCGTGTCAGCACATTTGCGGGGTAGCCCGATGGGGCAACCTGAGAGACAGTTTTGGCCACCATGGCGGCGTCATAAGACAAATCAGCCAGAGGCCGCGGCATATGGTGATTCCGCGCCAGAAAACGGCTGGCAAAACTCTGGCGTGATGACGGATCTGGCGCAGCGTACCACGCGCCTTTCAGGGCACCCAGCTTTGTTGCAAAAGCAGACCACAGCCCGGGCCCCATGATGCGCACATTACTGGCAAAGACCTGACTGTCATTCAGGGCGGTAATGATGTTCTTCAGCCCAAGGCCCGTGTCACCCAGCAGCAGGGCATCAAAGGGAGGCGGAGAAAACGCACCGGCCGTTGCGGATGGGGCTGACGTGGTCGCCGCACCATTTTCCGGTTTAAGCGCAGCAGCAAGATCAGACGGCAAAGGTTTTTCCGCATCTGCCACGGCATCTGCTGGGGGAGCACCGGTAGCAGACGGTGTGGTGCCCGATGCGGCCTGTGCCTCGGAAAGACGGCTGTCATAGGAGGAAAGCTGACGCATTTTCTGTGTAATGCTGTCCACGCTTCCTGTGTGATACAGAATGGCGGGCGCATTCAGCCCCTGATCCTGACACGCGGTGACAAGACCATTCCCCAACGCGTGCCCTAGCGGATTATCCGGCAGCAATGCCGCAAAACGATGACGCCCTTCCTTGCGGGCGAGTGCGACAAGCCGCTCCACCTGATCTTCCGGCGTAATGCCCATGACCCATACGCCTGCACGGGCCTGGGAGACATCACTGGTAAAAGCCAGCACGGGCACGCCCGCATTCTGGGCAGCAGGTGCCGCCGCAGCCGTATCACCCGCCGTAAGCGGGCCGAGCAGTATGCCATCCCCTGCGGCCAGCGCAGCAGAAGCCGCAGCGGCAGCGCCGCCTGCTCCTGCAGTATCGTGCACATCCATGGTGGGAGCACCCTCAGCCGGAGCAGGCGTGGCACCGGTTGTAGCCGCAGGCGTGTCAGTCAGCGCCAGTGCAGCGCCAGAAAGCAGTTCACGCCCCAGACCTGCGTTAGGGCCGGTCAACGGCAGCAATACACCAACCTTATGGCTTGCTTTTGGAGCCTGCGCGCCCGATCCTGCCGAGCCAGACTGATCCGCGCAGCCTGCCAGCATAAGCCCCACTGTGCCCAAAACAGCCATTCCGGCCTTGCGCGCCGCGCGGTTTGCCGTCAGACCACCCGTGGGTGCTCCAGACAGGAAAGAATAGGCGCGTGTCATCATCCAGTTCGTCCTCCGAAAACAACCGGTCTGAGGCACAGTGCGACCGGGACAGTCTCCTCCATAGCGAAGGAAAAGCCTCAAGTCATGCCCCGCGTGCGTTCAGCCTGACTCTGGTGGCAACGCCCATTGGCAATCTGGGAGATTTCAGCCCCCGCGCGGCACAAGCGCTGGCGGAAGCTGATCTGGTGTTGTGTGAGGATACCCGCACCACAGCCCGCCTGCTTTCCGAAAACAGTATTTCCGCCCGCACGGAAGCCCTGCACGAACACAATGAACGCCAGCGTGTGCCTGCACTGATAGAGCGTTTGCAGAACGGCACGCGCATTGCCCTTGTTTCCGACGCGGGCATGCCTTTGCTGTCTGACCCCGGTTACCGGCTGGTGCGCGCCGCCATAGAGGCCGACATTCCGCTGACGGTCATTCCCGGCCCCAATGCGGCATTGACGGCGCTGGTGCTCTCCGGCCTGCCCCCGCACCCGTTCATGTTTGTCGGCTTCCCGCCGCCACGCTCCGCCGCCCGGAAGGAAGCATTCGCCAAACTGCATGCCGCCGAGCGCGCCGGGCTGGCCGCCACCCTTATCTGGCATGAAGCCCCCCACCGGCTGGCTGAAACGCTGGCGGACATGGCCGAGATTTTTGGTCCTACCCGCCCCTGTGCCGTGGCACGCGAACTCACCAAACGGTTTGAGGAAGTCAGGCGCGCGCCGGTAGCTGATCTGGCCGCCTTCTATGCCGAAACACCGCCACGCGGTGAGATCACCGTCTTGCTTGGCCCCGCCGAGGCCGAAGAAACCAGCGCGGATGATCTGGACACGACACTCCGCTCCCTACTGGAAACCCACTCTGTCAAAGACGCAGCAGCCCTTGCCGCCACCGCCGCAGGCCTGCCCCGCCGAACGGTTTACGCCCGCGCACTAGAACTGGCCGCAGAACAAAAAGCCCAAAATCAACCCTAACAAGGGGAACAAAAGACCCATCGGCAAGGGAACATCCAACAAAGGCAGACGTGGCCCCCTGCGACCCTAAACAAGCCGCCTTTAGCGGTTCGCGGCTATAGCTTCCCCGGCGGCGTGGCCGCTTGCCCATGCCCATTGAAAATTATAGCCGCCCAGCCAGCCGGTAACGTCCACCGCTTCGCCGATAAAATACAAGCCGGGCACCTGTTGGGCCTCCATAGTTTTGGAGGAAAGCGCGCGCGTATCCACTCCGCCGCGCGTGACTTCCGCCTTGGCAAAGCCCTCCGTGCCCGTTGGGTGCATATCCAGCCGATGAATATGCTCGGCCAAAGCGCGAATGGTTTTGTCTGGCCACTCCACCACAGGGCGATCCGGCGCATACTGGCGTGCCAGTTCCTGCGCCAAACGCTGCGGGAACCACCGGCTCAACACAGCAGGCCCGCGCATTTTGCCTTTGCTGGCCTTAACCTCCGCCAGCAGGCGGCCACTGTCCTGTCCCGGCAATAGATCAAGCCGCACGGGCTGCCCCGCCTGCCAGTAGGACGAAATCTGCAACAAAGCAGGGCCGGACAAGCCGCGATGCGTAAACAGAAGCGCTTCTTCAAACGCCACTTTGCCGCAGGATGCCTTGACCGGCAGGGAAACCCCGGCCAGTTCCTTTACCCAGCTTTCCGTGCCCGCGCCGAATACCAATGGTACCAGTGCAGGTTCTGGCGTGATGACTCGCAGACCAAAATGCCGTGCCACGTCATACCCAAACCCGGATGCCCCCAGCTTGGGGATAGACAGGCCACCCGTTGCCACAACAAGTGCAGCAGACGTGAACTCTCCTGCTGACGTCCTGACCCGAAATGCCTCGGCACGGCTGACGTCAGCCACCCGTACATCCGTCAGCAAGCGCACGCCTGCCGCATCACATTCGGCAAGAAGCATTTTGACAATGTCACTGGCAGAATTGTCGCAAAACAACTGCCCGAGCTTTTTTTCATGCCACGGGATTTTATGGGTTGCGAGCAGCGCCAGAAAATCCGCCGGGGTGTAGCGGCTCAGAGCAGAACAGGCAAAGTGCCTGTTCTGGGACAGAAAACATTCGGGTTTGACATCCCGGTTGGTAAAATTGCACCGGCCTCCGCCAGAAATGAGAATCTTGCGTCCCGGCTCAGGCGCATGATCCAGCACCACAACCCGGCTGCCGCGTCGGGCTGCGGTAAAGGCGGCCATCAGCCCGGCTGCGCCAGCGCCAATCACCACCACATCCGGCGTGCGCCATGTGGCCTCATGCCGTTCAGGTCGGATCACCGGCTGCTCAGAAATCAAGATTGGCGTAATAGTCGGGCGGCGTGATGCCCGCCACACGATCCGTCAGCAGCGGCCGGAAACACGGGCGGGACTTCATGCGAGCATACCAGTCTCGCACCGCCGGGATACGGGACCAGTCTATGTCCCCAATAAAATCAAGGCTGGATAGATGGGCCGCTGCGGCAAAATCCGCCAGAGACAGGAAATTCCCGGCCAGCCAGTTCCGGTTTTCCGCCAGATGGTTCACGTATTTCAGGTTCGGCTTCATGGCCGCGTAACCTTCACGCAGCACCGTGCCATCGGGGTTGCCCCGACCGCTCAGGCGCTTCATCACACGCTCGCCAATAAAGCGGTTGGTCACTTTTTCAGCAAAATAGCCATCAAACCACGCCACAAGGCGGCGTACTTCAACCCGCTCAGCCAGCGTGCGGCCCAGCAGCGGGGTATCGGAATACGCTTCTTCCAGATACTCGCAGATCACGTGAGAGTCTGGAACAATCAGGCCATTGTCTTCCACCAGCACAGGCACCTGACCTGCCGGGTTCATGGCCAGAAATTCCGGACGCTCCTCCCACACCCGTTCAATAATCGCTTCAAACGGCAGGCGTTTTTCGCCCAACACAAGACGGACCTTGCGGCAATAGGGAGAAATGGGGAGATGAAAAAGGGTACGCATGACGCAGATTTATGACATTGTCTGCGCCTGCACCAGAGGATAAATCATATCTTTCATCATCAAATATGCGCGGCCACCCTGCTTGTGTGGCATACGCTCGACAGATCGGCCTCCCCGCTATACTCCTTGCGCCATCCCGTTTGACCTTACCCAGCGAGATCCCCAACCCTTGTCCGGCACGCCATCCTCCCCACCCCGTATCCGTCTTTCCGGCAGATCCTTTCTGGCGCTCACGCTCACGCCGGAGGCACCTCTGGCAGACTGGCTGCACGCACTTGACCTGCAACTGGCCCGCTCCGCCGGTTTTTTCTCCGGCAAACCCATCATCCTTGATCTCAGCCTGGTGGACGCCCAGACCCCGGATCTGGCGTATCTGCAACAGGCGCTGGAAGAGCGGGGCGTACGCCTGATCGGCATTGAAGGAGCAGACCGCTCCTGGCCCGCCCTTGCCGGGTGGAACTGGCCCGAGAGCTTTATTGGCGGACGGTCTTCCGGCAACATCGATATTCCGGAAGATGATGTTCCCGCCCCACCTGCTCCCAGCACACTTTTGCTTGAAGAGCCCGTCCGCTCTGGCCAGCATATTGTCTGGCCGAATGGGGACGTGATCATTCTCGGCTCCGTGGCCTCCGGGGCGGAAGTTTCTGCCGGTGGCTCCATTCACGTTTATGGCGCACTGCGTGGGCGAGCCATTGCGGGCATTGGGGGCCATGCGGACGCCCGTATTTTCACCCGCCATCTGGAAGCGGAACTGGTGGCGATTGATGGATTTTACGCCACAGCCGAGGAAATGGACGCTGAACGGAGCGGAAAACCCACGCAGGTTGTGCTCTCCGGAGAGACGCTCACTTTCCACCCGATGGCATAATTACGGCATTTTCCTTAAAAAGAATGTAGATTGAGTGAATATTCTGCATTCCATTTTTGACCGCAGATTGTAATCTTGCCGCCAACACGGCCGTCACACCCTGATTGATGGCAAGAATGGACTAAGACGAAAGAGGAATAAGACGAATGTCAAAGGTTCTGGTCGTCACGTCAGGTAAAGGTGGGGTGGGTAAAACCACCACAACCGCAGCCCTGGGCGCCGCACTGGCCAAGGGAGGTCAGTCTGTTGTGCTGGTGGATTTTGACGTCGGCCTGCGTAACCTTGATCTGGTTATGGGGGCGGAACGCCGGGTGGTGTTTGACCTCATCAACGTTATTCAGGGCGATGCCAATCTGGCTCAGGCGCTGATCAAGGATAAGCGGGTAGATAACCTCTCCCTGCTGCCTGCCTCCCAGACACGGGACAAGGATGCCCTCACGTCAGAAGGTGTCGCCAAGGTTATTGATGAACTGCGCAAGAAGTTTGACTGGGTGATCTGCGATAGCCCGGCAGGAATTGAACGCGGCGCACAGATGGCCATGTATCATGCCGATGTGGCGGTGATTGTCACAAACCCGGAAGTATCTTCCGTGCGTGACAGTGACCGCATTATCGGTATGCTCGACAGCACGACCGCCAAAGCCAAAAAGGGCGAGAAGCTGGAGAAGCACCTGCTCATCACCCGGTATGATCCGCAGCGTGCCGCGAAGGGAGACATGCTGGGCACGGATGACGTGCTTGATATTCTCTCCATCCCGCTGCTGGGCATCATTCCGGAAAGCGGGGACGTGCTGCGTGCTTCCAACGTAGGCGCGCCCGTGACCATTGCCGAGCCGGACAGCGCGCCCGCCCGTGCCTACACGGATGCTGCCCGCCGCCTGAATGGTGAAAAACTGGAAGTGACAATTCCGACCGAACGCAAAGGCCTGTTTGACTGGCTGTTCAAAAGGAGAGTTGCATGAGCTCCTTCCTCTCCAACATCTTCAAGCGCCGCTCTTCCGCTCCGGTTGCGCGGGATCGCTTGCAGATCCTGTTGGCGCATGAACGTATTTCCGTGGGGGATGGCAAGGACGATCTGCTGGCCCAACTGCACCGCGAAATCATGGAAGTCATCAAACGCCATGTTGCCGTTGATCAGGACAAAGTTCAGATCAAACTGGATCGGGGTGCGCAATATTCCACGTTGGAAATTGATGTGGAAGTTCCGGGCCTGACAGACGGCAAACCGGCAGCCCCTGCCAAGCCTGCACCGGATAAAGCCAAGGCCAAACCAGCCTGAGCAGACACGGGCATGAGTGTTTATGAAAAAGCCAGCAGAGGAACCTCCTTTGCTGGCTTTTTCATTCTTAAAGATAACGTCCCGCTCTGCCGCTACAGCGAAAATAGCCAGAACGGATTTTTCAGTCCGGTCAGCCATCCAGTGCGCGAAAACGGGTGGACTCTTGTTCCGCCATAGAGGCCGGACAGAATTTGACACCCGCCCGCCATCTTATGACGGCAGTAACGGCTCCAGCCAGGACTGAGCCTGTGCAAAATCGCGCCGCATGGCTTCCGCTGCTTTTGTAACGTCATGCTCACGAAAGGCCGACAATAATTGCAGATGCGGGTGATTTTTATCCGCCGGGCTGATGTCCGGCAGACCATTGGCCGCTGCATAGATCGGTCCGATCCGCGTCCATAACCCGTGCATGAAGCCTGCTGTCAGCGTCAGGCTGGCAAAGTCTGCCACTGCACTATGGAAAGCCGCGTTGGCAACGGCCGTGCCATGCGGGTCTCCAGCCTCATACGCACGGATAAAGTCATTATGGCATTCTTCCAGCGCGGCAATCTGCTCTGGCGTAATACGCTCTGCCACATTCCGGGCCAGTCGCTCTTCAATATCTGCCCGCAGAGCATGGATTTCCACAAACACCGCGCGGGAAATAACAGGCACACGCGCCGTATTGCGCTCATCCAGTTCCAACGCCTGTTCGGACACCAGCCGCAGCAGAGCCTCACGCACCGGCGTTGGACTGAGCTTGAGAGAGGCCGCCAGCGGCCGCAGGACCAGCCGGTCCCCCCCGCGATACTGGCTGTGAATAAGCCGTTCGCGTATCTGCTCATAGGCGTAGGCCGCAAGGGCTCCCCGGCCAGTCCGCCGTTCCGTAAGGGGAGTAAGAGCTTCATCCTGCAATATCATGCGTGCGCTACCTGCTTGCTCAGAAAATACCTGTAAGGACCATCCTGCTGTTCCAGCACTGCGGGAGGTCCATCTTCCACAATCCTGCCGTCCTGCATCACGACAATTCTATCAAAGTTCCGCAAGGTGGAAAGCCGGTGTGCCACGGCAATCACGGTTCGGCCCATCATAAGCCGGTCCAGCGCCTTCTGCACATGCTCTTCGCTTTCCGTATCCAGTGCGCTGGTGGCTTCATCCAGAATAAGGATGGGTGCGTTGCGCAGAAAAGCGCGCGCGATGGCAATACGCTGGCGCTGCCCGCCTGAAAGCTTGACGCCCCGATCCCCCACAATGGTCTGAAACCCCTCCGGCATAGCCTCGATAAATCCGGCGCATCCCGCCGCCATGGCTGCGGCGCGCACCTGCTCATCCGTCGCATCCGGTCGGCCATACCGAATATTTTCCAACACGGACCGATGCAACAGAGACACATCCTGCGGCACAATGGAAAGACAAGCGCGCAACGCATCATCCGTCAAACCGCGAATATCCTGCCCATCTATCAGGATCTTGCCAGACTGCACAAAACGCAGGCGCTGCAACAACGCCAGCACGGTGCTTTTGCCTGAACCAGACCGCCCCACCAGCCCTACGCGGCTGCCAGCCGTGATGTGCAGATTGAAATCCGACAGCACCGCCGTTCCACCAGGATAGGCAAAATCCACATCCCGAAAGGCCACATCGCCTTTCACTGGCCCTTCCATCTCGGTGGCGTCTTCAGCATCAGGCATGTCATGCGGCACCAGCAGCGCTGACAGCACTTCAGAAAGCCGGGCGTTATGCTGGATGGTTTCTACCAAAGACATGGCGAGGTCTCGCGTGCCGTGCAGAATGGCAAACCCCAGCGTAATGACCATAACCACCTGCCCCACCGTGGCCTGCCCCCACTGCCACAGCAACACGGCCCAGATCAGCAACCCTGTTGTGAGAACGGCAGTCAGGGCCGCGTGAACCATCCGCAGGCGTTCCATGTAACGCAGGGACTTGAGCCGCTGCCCCATTTCCCGCTGAGCCAACGCATTGAAGCGTTGGCGTTCCCGCCAGCGCATGCCAAATGCCCGCACAAGCGCGATGTTGCCCATGACGTCCAGCGTCTCGCCTTCCAGTCCGGCCGCGGCCTCCGCATAAAGCCCGTGCAGGGATCGCCCCCGCACCGCCAGCCGGAACATAAGAAAACACAGACCAGAGGCTGTGATGACGGTAGCAGCCCCCATCACCCAACTGACGGACAGCATGAGCGTAACGGACAGCACTACATTCAGCGCAGGAGGCAGCACATTCCACGCAAGCATGTTTTCAATAATAAAGCTGACATTGCCTGCCGTGGCGATACGGGTTGCCAGCGATGTCGGCATACGGTCTGCAAAATAGGCGGGAGAATGGCCCGTAAGAAAACGGAACAAATCCTGCCGGATATCACCCGTAACCGCCACAAAAGTGCCAGATGCAAACCAGCCTGCCACACGCCATGAAAGGTTATCCGCCACAATCAGGCCAATCAGCAGGCCAACGGCTCCCCACGCGGCTTTGGTGGGCGCGCCGTGTGGAATGCTGGTCATGATATCCACCAGATGCCGGATGCCGTAGGAGGACATGACCGAACACCCAATAGCGGCCGCCACTGCGCCAAACACCATGCAATGAGCAAAGCCCCTGCACCGCATGTACCGCAGCAGAAACCGGACAGGATGCCCTGCATAACGAGGCAGATCCTTGTCTGGCACCATAATGGCAAGCTGTTCTTTCATGCGCCTCAGACCCTGCACGGCAAACAGGTAGTGGGGACCGTTTTCTCACCCCAAGGCATCTGGCAGCACATTCTTCACGCTCCTCCACTCTCGCGGCGCTCAGGCCCGCACGGCGCTTTCTCTTGTCTGTTATCAGGGCTCTATCATGGCAAGAGCCCTCCAGACGTGCAGAAAAATGAAAAAAGTGCGCTTACGGAGAAAACGCACTCTTGCATCCGGGCGTGAAGACTGCTTGCTCCTTATTTTATGCAACCTCCCTCACAGAAATCTGGCTGGTTCCCTGTTGTCCTCCATCTGGAGGGCGCGCGCGTGCTTGTGGTCGGCGGCGGGAATGTCGCGGCCAACAAGGTACAGCTCCTTGTTCCTACCGGAGCAAAGGTAGAAGTCCTCTCCCCCACCCTTAGCCCGGAACTTCAGACTCTGGCTGAAGACGGCGCGATCACGCACATACAGATGGATGTTACGCCAGCGGATATGGCCGGGCGCCTCCCCGGTTGCCGGCTTGTGTATGTCGCCACCAATGATACCGGGCTGAACCGGGCAGTGGCAGCACTGTGCCAGCAAGCCAATGTGCCAGTCTGTGCGGTGGATGACCCCGGCGTTTCCAGCTTCATTACGCCTGCCCTTACCCTCCGCGGCGCGGTGCAGGTGGCTGTCTCAACAGGGGGCGCAGCCCCTGTGCTTGCCCGCCGTCTCCGGGCAAAAATTGAAGAAATCCTTCCTGCGGGACTGCACAGACTGGCGGACTTCATGCAGGCCATGCGCCTGCCCTTGCGCGACAAACTCCCCAATTCATCAGACAGGCGGCAAATCTGGGAGCGCTTTCTGGACGGACGCGGCAGCCACCTTGCCCTCAATGGTGACATGGCTGGTGCCGAGCAGGAACTGGAGCGCCTTCTTGATGGCCATACGCTCAAAGGTGAAGTCTGGCTGGTTGGCGCTGGCCCCGGTGACCCGAACCTGCTGACCCTTGCCGCCCTCCGGCTGATGCAGGATGCCGATACGGTGCTGTATGACAACCTCATCGGCCCAGAGATTCTCAATTATGTCAGGCGAGATGCCGAGCGCATTTTTGTGGGCAAGCGCCGCAACCGGCACACTTTGCCGCAGACAGAGATCAATAACGAACTGGTGCGCCGCGCCAAAGCTGGGGAACGTGTTCTGCGCCTGAAGGGCGGAGATCCGTTCATTTTCGGGCGTGGTGGGGAAGAAATGGAAGCCCTAATGGAAGCGGGCATTCCCTTCCGTATTGTGCCGGGCATTTCCGCTGCCAATGGATGTGCAGCCTATGCAGGCATCCCGCTCACCCACCGTGATTGCGCGCAGGCCTGCCTGTTCATTACCGGCCACGCCCGCGCGGACGGAACACTTGAACTGGCGTGGGAAACCATTGCCCTGCGCAGCCAGACGGTTGTGATCTACATGGGCCTGAACATGCTGCCCTTTTTGTGCACTCAACTGAAAACGCACGGTCTGCCGGGTGACTGGCCCGCTGCTCTTGTTGAACGAGGCACAACCCCGCAGCAACGTGTCTTCACCGGCACGCTGGATACGCTGCCTGACCTTGCAACCACCCATAATGTGATCAGCCCGACGCTGGTCATTATTGGGGAAGTCGTGCGTCACCGCGTTATTCCGGGCTAAAAGAGAGATAAAAATTTCGTGATAGTTTCTCTTTGCAACCATCGCTAAAGGGCGTTTTTAGAGCGCCCTCAAACTTTATTCAGATTGGCAATCCATAATCTGCACATATCTCACCTCATCATTACTGATAAGACCATAGAACAAAAGCAGGATTATCTCGTTCTGTTATAACATTTTTTGATCAAAACAATACTCTCGCAACTCCTTGTTTTTAAATATTTCGTTCTCCGCCCTGCTTCCAATTGATCCGACCAAGAGCTCATCACGCGCCCTGAAAAGGCAGTGCTCCCCACCCGAATGGGAAGCGCCATCCTCCTGAATATACAGAAAAAACAACCCTCTCCTGCGCCAAAAACACCTATCATGAAGGTGTTGACGCAAGCCCCCCGCTTCTTCCACAGAGAGAGTTCCATTCCAAGGAGCGGATATTCATGGCGTCGAAGAAGCACGCTTTTTACACTCTTTTACTTGCTGCCTCCGCCTGCGTGCCGTTTTTTGAAGCTCCTGCGGCTCTGGCCGATGATTACAGCGATCTGCTGGATATTTTGCGCGCCAAAGGCAGCCTGACCCAGCACGAATACGATACGCTGCTCTCAAAGCATCTGCGCCACACGGCTGCCCCCGCCCAGCGGAGCAGCGGTCCGGCCCATGCCGTGCATACCTCTGCCTCCTCTGGCGGTGCCCATCACGTTACGCCGCATGTCACACACTCGGTTCAGGCAGGGTATGAAGATGGCATCCGCTTTGATCCGGGTGCGGAAGACAACGCCAGCCTGCGCGCCCAGCAGGCCGCAGACCGTGCGGAAGCCAGTGCCCGCTCCGCACAGCAGGCCATGCTCTCCACGCAGGATGCGCTCAACAGCAACAGTATCGTGCGCGTGGCAAAATACGTGCCCGGCAAGGGTCTGACTTTCAAGGCTGGCCCGGTGGACATCAATCTCTCCGGGTTTATCAACGGTTTCTACACGTATAACAGTCCTGCTGGCGGCAGACCCGTGGCGGGCGGTGTCTCCACCGGTTCCAGCGGGTTTGACTCTTCGGCTGTGCGTAACGGCCTGCTGCCCGCAGGCTTTATCCTGAAACTGAGCACCACGCAGTCTGGCATTGATATGTCTGCCGTGGTGGGCATGTATCCGGGCATCAACAACGCCAAGAACGGCGCGTTCAACGCCAATACCGGTGGTAGCCCAGTTGGGCTGGGCACGGCCGGGATCGATCTGCGACAGGTTTACGTCACCTTCGGCAACAAGGACGTGGGCACATTCAAGGTTGGCCGAGACCTCGCTATTTTTGGCAGCGACGCCATCCTGAACGATGCGACCCTGCTCAGCGTGGGCTCCACTGGCAGCAATGCCGCACCCGGCAATACATCACTGGGCCGTATTGGCGTGGGTTATGTCTATGCTGACTGGATTCCGCAGATTTCCTATGTGTCCCCCACCTATCACGGCTTTCAGGGCTCAGTGGGTGTGTTTCAGCCGCTGGATGAATTCAACTTTGCCGGTGGTGGCTATTCAGCGGAATCCACACAGCATTCCTCCCCCATGGTGCAGGGCAAAGGCACATATGATTTCAAGATTGGCGGCGTTCAGACCCGCATCTGGGCCAGCTTCCTGATTCAGCATCAGCAGTCCCTTACCAGCACCTTGCTGACAGAAGAAGGTAGCGAACGTCGGGGAGCCATGGCGGAAGCGGGCGAAATTGGCACCAAATTCACCTATCACGGCTTTCAGGGCGTGGCCTATTACTACCGTGGCAGCGGGCTTGGCACCACCGGCCTGTTCTTTGATGGCATTGCGGCCAACGGGCGCAAGCGTGCGTCAGAGGGCTATTACGTGCAGGCCATGTATAACTTCACCAAGAAATTCAAGCTGGTTGGCAGCTACGGTGTCAGTAACCTGTATCAGGCACCCGGCGAAAACAGCACGGAACTGGTGCGCCGCAACCAGTCTGAAGTTGGGGCCGCTTATTACAGCCTGACAGACTGGCTGAACCTTGTTGGGGAATTTGCCCATACAGAGTCCGCAGCCCACGGCCCCAACCGCAACAGCGACAATTCCGGCTCCGCAGGGGTGATCCTGCTGTTCTGATCCCTTCCCGGAAAGGCTGCTTCGGCAGCGTTCCAGCCCCCTTTCACGTCAGACGGGGGCTGGAACGTTTCACTCCCCCACACGTTGGCAAAAAAGACGCTGCCCGTGCCTCAGAGCGTGATTTTCTGAGGCACGGGCAGCTTTTGCACGCTCGGAAAGGTTTGAGACGTAATGCCCACCGCACCTCTTTTGACGTTGAACGATGGTCACAAAATTCCTGCCATGGGCTTTGGCACCTACCCCATGAAAGATCAGGAAGTAGAAACGGCCGTGCAGGCTGCGCTCCTTACAGGCTACCGGCTGATTGACACGGCAGCGAGCTATGAAAACGAAACTGGTGTTGGCAATGCCATTCAGGCCTCAGAAATCGATCGCAAGGATATTTTCCTGACAACAAAGCTCCGTGGAGCCGATCAGGGGTATGACGCCGCCCTCCGCGGGCTGGACGCCAGCCTGCAACGGCTGAACATGGAATATGTTGATCTCTACATCATCCACTGGCCGCTTCCGGCAAAAGATCTGTATGTGGAAAGCTGGAAGGCCATGATTGCGGCCCAGAAAGACGGCAAGATCCGCTCCATAGGGGTTTCCAATTTCCAGCCTGCTCATCTGGAACGCCTTATTCAGGAAACCGGCGTGACCCCCGCCGTCAACCAGATTGAAATTCATGTCGATTTTCCACAGACAGAGCTGGTGGCCTTCAACACACGCCACAACATTCTGACTGAAGGCTGGCGCCCCTTGGGCAAAGACCTGATGAAAAATCCTGTCATTGACCAGATTGCCGAAAAACATAACCGCAACCCGGCCCAGATCATGCTGCGCTGGGCGACCCAGCTTGATATCATTCCCATTCCCAAATCAGGCAATCCGGACCGCATGCGCGCCAATCTGGAAGTATTCGATTTCACTCTGGATGAAACCGATATGGCCGAGATTGCCACACTCAACACCGGTAATCGTCTGGGTGGAAATCCTGACACTTATGAAGAGTTCTGATTTCTGAGACCGCCTTTTCCTCTACCACGGCAGAGTCTCCCGTTGGGGCCCTGTCGTGCAGAGGAAAATAATTTTTTGTCCATTTGACAGGCTAACGCCACGTTAAAGCCTCATCTCGTCTCTACACCCCCTCCTGTCCCGCACATCTTCCTGGCCAGGGGGTGTTGCCCTTGCCACAGGAGGGCGTAGATAAGGCACATGACCGCCCGTTCATTTTCATCCTGGCTGAAGGCCCGCGTTCCTACTCTGGACCGCTACGTGTTTCATCAGCTTCTGGTCGCCCTTCTGGCAACAACAGGAGGGCTGGCGGCTCTTATCTGGCTCATGCAATCCCTCCGTTTTGTTTCTCTGGTGGTGGACCGCGGGCTGTCTCTGCGGGTGTTCATTGAACTCACCAGTCTGCTCATTCCCTCCTTTGTGGCTGTGGTGCTCCCCATCACCACGTTTGTGGTCAGCCTGTTCGTGTACCAACGTCTGGCAGGCGACCGGGAACTGACGGTTATGCGGGCAGCCGGTCTTTCCCCCTTTGCGCTGGCGCGACCGGGGCTGGCCTGCGCCATCATGGCCACCTTTGCGGGGTTCCTGCTCAATCTGTGGATTGTCCCCCATTCCTACCATGCCTTCCGGCAGTATGAATTCCAGATCCGCAACAAGATGGCCGCCTTCATGTTGCAGGAAGGCGTGTTCACCAAGGTTTCGGATGTCATGACGGTCTATATCCGGTCCCGCACGCATGATGGTACGCTGCACGGCATTGTTGTGCAGGATGATCGCCAGCCGGACCGTCGCGCCACCATTCTGGCCAACCACGGCACCATGATGATCGTCAACGACACGCCGCGCGTGGTGCTGTATGACGGCTCCCGTCAGGTGATTGACCATAAAACGGGGCGGCTCGACATGCTGGTGTTCCAACAGGATTCCATGGACCTGTCTTCCACCCATCAGGAAGACGCCCGCTTCCGCGATGCTGCCGAGATGTCCCTGCACGAACTGCTTCACCCCAACCCGCAGGAAGTCTCCGCGCGTGATACAGGGAAATTCAAGGTTGAGGGCTGGCGCAGGCTGACCTCCCCGCTTACCTGCTTCTCCTTTGCCATGGTTGGTCTGTTTGCCGTGCTGCGCGGGGTCTTTTCCCGCCACGGCAATATCAAACGTCCTCTGGCTGCGGTGCTGAGTGTGGTGGGATTGCTTGCCATCAATCTTCTGCTGCAAAACCTCGCCAGCCGTAATATGGCACTCATTCCGCTCATTCCCCTTGTTGCCCTTCTGCCCGGCCTTGTCTGTTCGGCTATCCTGTTCGGGGCGGAATTCCGGGCTGGCCGTAGCCAGACCCGCTCGGCCTGAGAGAAAAACGCGCCATCATGGTTGTTTCCGTTACGCTCTCTCTCTACATCGCGCGCCAGTTCGTCTTTTCCGTGCTGGCCATGATCGCCTCACTCACAGGCATTGTGTGCCTTTTTGACTTCATTGACCTGCTGCGCCGCGTGGCAACAAAGCCGGATGTTTCCACCAATGTGGTGACGGAAATTGCGGCCCTCCACGTTCCCTACTTCGCCATTGAGATCCTGCCCTTTGGCATCCTGCTGGGGGGCATTGTCTGCTTCTGGCGGTTAACCCGCTCTTCCGAACTGATTGTGGCCCGTGCGGCGGGCATTTCGGCCTGGCAGTTTCTGGCGGGCCCGCTGGCCTGCGCCATGCTGATTGGGGCTACAGCCACCGGCATTATTTCTCCTGTGTCCTCCACCATGTACCGCCGGGCGGAAGAACTGGATCAGCAATATCTCCGCACCGGGGGCGGTCCACTCAGCCTGTCCAGTGGCTCCCTTTGGCTGCGACAGTCAGATGCGGAGTATGACCCTCACGGCGTGGCCATTCTCCATGCCCGCGGCGTGCAGTTGGGCAAGGACAACATTATCCGCATCCGTGAGATCAGCGTGTTCCGGCTCGACCATAACGACAAACTGATGCTGCGAATCGAATCTCCGGAAGGCTATCTGGGAGACCGCGCGTGGGTGCTGCAGAATGCCCAGACCGTGCGACCGTACGATATTCTCCGTTCTGTCGGGCAATTTAATCTGCCAACGGATCTGACCGTCAGCCGCGTGCAGGAAAGTTTTTCCTCGCCCGAGACCCTCTCCATCTGGGCGCTTCCCAGCTTTATCAAGCTGCTGGACCGCTCAGGCTTTTCCTCAATTCGTCATAGAATTCACTTCCAGTCCCTGCTGGCGTTGCCCATGCTGGCGGGCACCATGGCGCTGGTTGCCGCCGGTTTTTCCATGCGCCCAACCCGCCGCGGTGGCGTTGCGCAGATGATCGGGTCTGGCGTTGCAGCGGGATTTCTGCTTTTCACAGTATCAAAAGTTGCAGAGCAGTTTGGTAACTCCGGCGCCCTTCCCCCCGTACTCGCGGCCTGGGCACCCACAGTCGCCGGGTTGTGTCTTGCTATTTCGTTGTTGCTTCATCTGGAGGATGGCTGATTGACCGTGGCCTATCGGCCTTCCCGCGAGCGGCGGCTACGCCGCAGGCATGCACTGGCCGCCGCAACGGCGCTGGGCAGCGTGGCGGCATATGCGGTCATTGAACCGCCACGGGAAGCGCACGCCCAGTTTCGGCCGCAGCCCATGCACCTGAACACGGGCCGCACGACGTCCTCTGATGATCCTGCCACCTTCCAGGCCGACAAGGTGGACTATGATGATAACGAGCACACCGTAACCTGGACCGGCAACGTACAGGTCTGGCAGGGCGATCACGTGATGCGGGCGGACAAGATTGTCTATGACCGCGATACAGGCGTTGTTGCGGCACGGGGCAACGTGGCCACGGTGCAGCCGGACGGCTCCGTGCTGTATGCCCATTATGCTGAACTTAGCGGCAACATGCGCGATGGCATCATGCAGCATGTCAACGCCGTTCTGCCTGAAAACGCCAAACTGGCTGCCAATGGCATGCGCCGCACGGGCGGCAAACTCAATGACATGAGCCGCGCCGTCTATACGGCCTGTGAAATCTGCGAAAAAGACAAAACGCGCGCGCCGTTCTGGCAGTTCCGCGCCTTTGACGCCACGCAGGATCTGGAACACCAGAAAATCGACTTCCGGGATGCCTATCTGGATATTCTGGGCATTCCGGTCATCTACCTGCCCTATTTCTCCATGACGGACCCCTCAGCCAAACGGCACAGCGGGTTCCTCATGCCCGGCATCACTCCTCATGACCGCTATCTGGGCACGTATTTCACCATCCCCTACTACTGGGTCATTGATGATCAGTCGGACATGACGGTGCAGGGCCTGTTCTCTACCAAGACAGGGCCGCAGATCAGCGCGCAGTATCGTAACCGCTTCAATTTCGGGTCGCTGAACATTCAGGGCGGGCTGGCGTATGACACCCACCGCGCCGATTCCTACACCAACGATTTTGGTCACGACGTGGAAGGCGGCGGCGGTCATGGTGTACAGGGCTATCTGTTTGCCAACGCGCAGTTTGCCATCAACAAATACTGGCGCGCCGGAGCCAACGTCAATGTGGCGACATCCGCCGATTACATGCGTGATTACCGTATTCAGGGCTATGGGTCAGACACCCTGAACTCCAACGCCTATCTGGAAGGATTTGGCACAGGGTCTTACAGCCGTGTGGATGGCCAGTTCTATCAGGGCCTGAACCAGGGTGTTATCCGCAATACCGATCTGCCGTTCGTGCTGCCCCGCTATACCTACAGCTTCCTCGGCCAGCCCGATGCATGGGGTGGGCGTTTTGGTGTGTCCACCACAGACTTCAACGTGAAGCGTAATAACGGCACGTCCGACATCCGCGGCCAGATGGCCCTAAACTGGGACCGCCCGTTCCGTAACCGTCTGGGCCAGCAGTTCCTGCTTACCCTGCATCTGGATTCCATGGTCTACCGGGCCCGTAAGCTTTACCAGCAGCCCAACTATTATCAGAACCATAAAACCCTTACGAGCGGGCAGGTTCTGCCGACCATTGCTCTCAAAACCAATTGGCCATTTGTTCGCACATTTGAGCACGGTCGCGGTTCCCAGATCATTGAACCCATTGTGCAGGGCATTTACGCCCCCAACACAGGCGCTGGCGCCAATGATCTGATCCCGAACGAAGACAGTCTGGCGTATGAATTCACAGATTCCACCCTGTTCTCGCTCAACCGCTATCAGGGCACGGACCGACTGGACGGCGGCCTGCGCGGCAACGTGGGTATCCATGCCAACTGGACATGGGACGGGCATGAAGTGGATCTTCTGGCCGGGGAGAGTTTTCAGGAACACATCACGCATGACCGCATCCCCTATTCCGGGCTGGACCACCATGCGTCTGACCTCGTGATGCGGGCGCGCGTTTCACCCAACCAGTATTTTGATTTCAACGCCCGCATGCGGCTTGACCCCTACACCACCAAGGTCAACTTCGGTGATGCGCTGTTCAGCGCTGGCGTGCCGCATTTCCGTATTCGCGGTGGCTATGTGTATGAACCCGTAACCCCGTACTACTATTACGCCACCAATTATCGGGACAGTAACCCGCCTGCTCTTTACTACGTCAAAACCAGTGAGCTGAGCGGCGGTTTCTCAACCGATTGGGAAAACTGGCATCTGTCCGGTTTTGCGCGGCGCAGCCTCTCGCGCAAAGAGTTTGTATCTCTGGGTGGCGATATCGGATACAATAATGACTGCTTCGGCATTGATTTCATGTATCTCAAACAATACACCTCCATCGGTGGCCAGCAGCGTAACTCCACCTATCTGTTTACAGTCAGCCTCAAAACGCTTGGGGCGTTCGGCCTGAAATAAGAACTGCTTCAAAAATCGTGCTCTCTCCGCTATCAGAAACTGTGCTCCTTTTCCGGCAGAAAGCTGAAAGACTGTCCCGCATGCGTCTGCGCTCTCTTACTCTGGCGTGCTCTCTTGCCGCGCTGACTGTTCCCGCTTTTGGTGGGGCGGCCTTGGCCGCTACATCCCATCATGCGGCCCAAAAAGAGAAAACTGTTGCCAAACAGCCTGCCGCGCCTGAGCCTGACGATATGATCATCAGGGTTATCAACGGCATTCCGCTCACCAAGCGGGACGTTGATAACCGTGGCAAACTGTTCGCACTCTCCACCGGCCTGCCCGTTAACGCGGAGCTGATGGACCGCCTCCGGCCCCAGATCATCCGTCAGTTGATTGATGAACGCCTGCGCACACAGGAAATTCTCAGCCGCCACATCAATGTTGCCCCGGAACAGATCGCTGCCGCCATTGCAGGCATTGAACGGCGCAACGGCATGCCCGAAAACGCATTGCGGGACAAACTGGCTGAAGACGGCGTTTCCCTGACCACCCTGATTGATCAGATTCGGGTGCAGATTGGCTGGGTGCAAGTGCTGCGGCAGGAACTGGGGGCCCGTGGCCGTGTTTCAGCGCGGGAAATTGCCCAGCGTGAAGAAGCCCTGAAACGGGAAGACGGGCGGATTGAGTACAATCTGAGTGAAATCTTTGTCCGGGTGGAAGATCCCCGCCACGCGGAAGAAGAACTGGCCTTTACAAACACCGTTATTCAGGAACTCCGCAAAGGGGCGCCTTTCCCGATTGTGGCTGCACAGTTTTCCGAAAGCCAGACGGCACTTGATGGCGGCTCCATGGGCTGGGTTCAGGAAGATGAGCTTGACCCCGCCGTGGTGGCCATGGTCAAGCAGATGCCGGTTGGCGTGGGGGCCATTTCCAACCCCATTACGGTTCCCGGTGGCTTTGTCATCATCAGCGTGAACGGCAAGCGTGTTATCGGGCATCAACCCGGCCATGTGGCGACCATTCGGCAGGCATTCCTGCCGTTTGATACTCAGCTGAACCCCGCGCAGGTTACCCCCCAGCAGCAGCAGACCCTGCAAAAGGCAATGCACTACACGCAGACGGTTTCTTCCTGTGCCGAGGTTGAGGCCATCAATAAGCAGAATGGTGAAAAACGCCCGACTGACCCCGGTGAGCTTCAGCTTGAACGCCTGAACCCGCAGATGCGTGACCTGATGCTGTCCATGCCGCTCAACAAGCTCTCGCGCCCTCTGGTTTCCTCAGACGGGATCGACCTGATCATGGTCTGCTCGAAAAAAGAAAAGAACTTTGCTGACCGCCCCCCCAGTGAAATTGCGGATCAGCTCATGAACGAACGTGTGGAACAGACAGCCCGCCAGCTTGATAGTGATCTGCACCGTCGCGCCATGATCGTGGATGTGCACGGCAAGCCGCGGGGAGTTTAAGACCCTGTTCCCTGCCCTTGAGAGCCTGCGTGATGTTATCAGCCGGCACGGACTGGATGCGCGCAAGGCTCTTGGCCAGCACTTTCTGCTTGATCCCGATATCACGACCCGTATCGCGTCTCTGGCTGGCAAGCTGGATGGGCGGCATGTGGTGGAAGTTGGCCCCGGCCCCGGTGGCCTGACCCGCGCTCTGCTGGCCACGCCTGCAGCGTCTGTCACCGCAGTGGAACTTGATACCCGCGCCGTAAAGGTCATCACCGAACTCGCCACTCACTTCCCCGATCGGCTCACCGTTGTGGAAGCGGACGCCCTGAAGCAGGATCTGACACGCCTGTGCCCGGCACCCCGCCATATTGTCGCCAACCTGCCCTACAATGTTGCGACCCCGCTTCTTATTGGCTGGCTGCGTCAGGGAACAGCGTGGGAACGTTTGACACTGATGTTCCAGTTGGAAGTGGCAGAACGCATCTGCGCCCTTCCGGGCAGCGAGCATTATGGTCGTCTGGGGGTGCTGGCCCAATGGTGCGCACAATGCGCCATTGTCATGAAGCTGCCGCCGGGCGCGTTTTCCCCGCCGCCAGCCGTGTGGTCTGCCGTGGCCAGCATTATTCCCCATCCACAGCAGCCTGAGCCTGCCTTGTTCAAGGCGATGGAGCGGGTAACAGCCGCAGCATTCGGACAGCGCCGAAAAATGCTGCGTGGTTCCCTGAAAAGCCTGCAAGGGGAACGACTTCTGGCCGAAACAGGCATTGATGGCACCCGTCGGGCTGAAACGCTGAGCGTGGCTGAATTCGATCACCTCGCCAAAGCGCATCTGGCCCTGTCCCGCCAAGCCTGACGCTGCCTTTCTGCATCTCAAAAAGCTGGTGTTAAAAAAGTCATTGAGAGGGCTCTGATATACCGTAGGGCTCATCTATTTAGGCACAAAATGGTTCTTGGGCGCTGACCTTGGACCTGAAAGCAGCCATTCAGAAGCGAAGCAGGATTGTCTGCGTCCTTGCCCCACACAGGGCGAACCTGCGTTGCCGCACCAAACTCATTCCCTCGCCTCACAATTTCAGAAACCTATTGAGGCAAGGCGCGGAAGGACATCTCGTCGAAAGCAGAAAATATTTGGTCGGTTGATACCAGCCGGTATCAACAGGAATTCGTCCATCATGCAGAGCGGGAGAGACGTGACCTAGATATCCAGAGGTTGTTTCAAAAGCCTCCACTCGGGTGCTTTTCCTCTGACCACTCCCATGAGGCGGATAAGAGACATCCCAAATCCGCCTTTAGGAGAAGAAGAGTCGCCCTATTGGGACACAGGCCCTTCGGCTTCGGCCATGTAATCTCGTGTCAGAGGCACGGCATCAATGCCCGGTGAAATCTGGAGCTGAAAATTCATATGGCCCTGAACACGGAAGGAAAGTTCCGCCGCATCCAGATAGAATTCAAACATCCGCGCAAAACGCTCATCATACAGTGCCACGGCCCGCGCCCGGTTGGCCGCAAACCGCTCCCGCCAGATGGCAATGGTTTTTGCATAATGCAGGCGCAGGATTTCACAATCCGTGACCCACAAGCCTGATTTCTCAACGGCGGTAAAAACCTCGCTTAGGGAAGGAGAATAGCCACCGGGGAAAATGTATTTGTTGATCCAGGGGTTTGTCGTGCCCGGCCCGTCATTCCGCCCAATGGAATGCACAAGGGCCACCCCATCATCCACAAGGCTGTTTTTCAGAATATCAAAAAATTCGCCGTAGTGACGCACGCCCACGTGCTCGAACATGCCTACGGAGACAATACGGTCAAACCGGCGATGCAGATTACGGTAATCCAGCATCTCAAAGCGCACGCGCCCTTCCAGCCCTTCATCGCGCGCACGCTGGCGGGCAATGGTCAACTGCTCCTCGGAAAGCGTGATACCGGTGACAATGGCACCGTAATCCCGCGCCAGCGTAAGGCCCATGCCGCCCCAGCCGCACCCGATATCCAGCACTTCCATGCCGGGCTTTAGCAGCAGCTTGGACGCAATATGCCGCTTCTTGGCTTCCTGCGCTTCATCCAGCGTCTCGTCCCCACGGCGGAAATAGGCGCAGGAGTACTGCTTATCCTTATCAAGGAAGAGATCATACAACCGGCTATCAAGGTCGTAATGATGGGCAACATTCTGGCGGGCGCGCTTGACGGGATTGAACTGAATCCAGCCACGGCAGGCATAGCGGAAGCTGGCTGCAATCTGCTCCGGCAGATGGCCGGGAGACATGGCGTTGAGCATCAGCAGATCAAGAAGCTGATACAGCGTGCATCCCTTTGGGCGAATGCCGCCATTCATATACCCCTCGCCAAAGGCAAGCCCTGGGTTGAGCGCCAAAGCCCTTGCACTGGCCGAATCAAGTAGCTCCATACCGGCTTCCGGCCCTGGTTTGCTGCCTTCATACACAGTCTGCGCCCCATCTGGCCACGCCACGTGCAGACGGCCGGACGAGATAAAATGCCGCAAGATCCGGTCAAGAAGTCGGTTCATCCGTGCTGGCTCCTTCATGCCCAATTTTCGGGGCACCATAAGCCAAAAAAAAGGGTCCGGAAATTACTTCCGGACCCTCTTTCCTGTCAGCAACAAGAAAAAAAAACGATTAAGCAACCGTATCTTTTTCTTCTGCAGCAACTTCAGCTTCGTCAGTGACGATTTCGCCTTCAATAACGGCTTCATCGCCAGCCAGTTCGGCTTCTTCTTCCACGCTGGTCGCTTCGCCACGTGCCTGACGTTCAGCTTCTTCAGCAGAACGGGCAACGTTGACGATAACCGGCACGGTGACTTCCGGATGCAAGGAAACCTTCACTTCATACAGACCAAGAGACTTGATCGGATGAGCCAGGGAAACCTGCTGACGGGAGATGGTGAAACCAGCTTCCGTAACAGCTTCAGCCACATCACGCGGAGAAACGGAGCCATACAGGCTGCCGCTGTCACCAGCCTGACGGATCAGGATCACTGCCAGACCATCCATACGTTCGGAAAGACGCTCGGCTTCTTCACGACGTTTGATGTTCTGTGCTTCAAGCTGGGCGCGTTCACGGTCGAAGCGTGAGCGGTTGGCTTCGTTTGCACGAATGGCCTTGCCCTGCGGCAGCAGGAAATTACGGGCATAACCCGGACGAACCTTCACCACATCGCCCATCTGTCCCAGATGTTCAACGCGCTGAAGCAGGATCACTTCTGTAGCAGCCATGATCTCGTCCCTCTCAGCTCATCACGTAGGGAAGCAGGGCCAGGAAACGGGCACGCTTGATAGCCTGTGCCAGCTCACGCTGCTTCTTTGCGGAAACGGCCGTAATACGGCTGGGCACGATCTTGCCACGTTCGGACAGGAAACGGCTCAGCAGACGCACGTCCTTGTAGTCGATCTTCGGCGCATTCGGGCCGGAGAACGGGCAGGACTTGCGGCGACGGTAGAACGGGCGACGGGCGCCTACAGCCGGGCGGCGGGCGGCGGGATTGATTTCCATCGTGTCAGACATGCTGCATCACTCCGCTTCGTTGCCAGCCGTATCGGCTGCTTTTTCATCACGGGCGCGGTATTCTTCACGGTCTTCGGAAGAACGACGGCCACGGCCGCTTTCAAAGCGTCCGGCGGGCTTGGGCCCACGGAAGCCACCGCGTTCGCCACGATCATCGCCCTTGCGGGACAGGATCGGGGACGGTGCTTCGTCAATTTCTTCAACACGCAGCGTCAGCAGACGCAGAATGTCTTCATTGATGGAAAGCTGGCGCTCGACTTCCTTGAGCGTTTCAGACTTCGTATCCAGACCGAGCAGCACGTAATGGCCTTTGCGGTTCTTCTTGATACGGTAAGCCAGAGTACGCAGACCCCAGTATTCGCGCTTCTGAACGCTACCACCGTCGGTTTCGATCTGAGCGACGATGCCATCAACAATGGCATCAACCTGCTGCTGGGAAATGTCATTCCGCGCAATCAGCACGGTTTCATAAAGCGGCATTGTGTCTCCCTTCGGATAAGGTCAACCCGACTGCGCCGAACCATTCCGGCAGGCAGCGCTTCCTTTTACAAAAGCACGGGTATAGCCGGTGCGATGCCACGCATCCGGCAGGGAAGATGGCGTGCTAACCACATTCCACGCAAAATAGCAAGAAAATCAGACCAGAAATTTTTCCGGAATGGTCAGACCAAGACGTTGCGGCACATCCCACACTTCTTCCACCGCCCGCACAATCACAAAACCAGCCTGTTGATACAGCGGCAAAGCGCGTGGATGGTCTGCCGTGCAGGTATTCACCCGCAACGTGAGCGTCCCTTGCCCCCAGGCCTTCCGCACGACGGAATCCAGAAAGGCACGCCCCACCCCGTGCCCGACCGCATCAGGAAACAGGCCGAAATAGGCAAGGTTGATATCAAGCGGGTTGGTCAGATCGAGTTCAAAAAAACCCCGAACGACCTCGCCCTGGCGTAAAAGACCGATCTGCACAGGAGCCGTCGCCAGAAATGTGCCCAAGGTGGCATCAGAAGCCGCCTGCCGCATCCACCAGCAATAGTCCCGCCCCACACGGTCCTGAAGCAGGCGGTATTCTGCAATGGTGGGCTTTACATCGTCCTCAATGAACCAGCCCTCCGGCAGGGAAAGGGGCGTCCCACGCGGAGGGCTGGTCATCTGCATGAAGGTGACGGTCACCTTCATGCGGGTTACGGGTTCAAGCGGCGTAATTTTGATCTTAGTTATCATCCAGGAAGGAACGCAGCTTGCGGCTACGGCTCGGGTGTTTGAGTTTACGCAGGGCCTTGGCTTCAATCTGACGGATACGTTCACGCGTCACGTTGAACTGCTGGCCAACTTCTTCCAGCGTGTGGTCCGTGTTCATGCCAATCCCGAAGCGCATGCGCAGCACACGCTCCTCACGCGGGGTAAGGGAGGCCAGAACGCGGGTTGTGGCTTCACGCAGGTTGGTCTGAATAGCTGCATCCAGCGGAATAACAGCCGTCTTGTCCTCAATGAAGTCACCCAGATGGCTGTCTTCTTCATCCCCGATCGGGGTTTCAAGAGAGATCGGCTCCTTGGCGATCTTCAGCACCTTGCGCACTTTTTCAAGCGGCATACCCAGCTTTTCAGCCAGTTCTTCCGGCGCAGGTTCCCGACCAATCTCATGCAGCATCTGGCGGGACGTCCGCACCAGTTTGTTGATGGTTTCGATCATATGCACCGGAATACGGATGGTGCGCGCCTGATCAGCAATGGAACGGGTGATGGCCTGACGAATCCACCATGTGGCATAGGTGGAGAACTTGTAGCCACGGCGGTATTCAAATTTGTCCACCGCCTTCATCAGGCCGATATTGCCTTCCTGAATCAGGTCAAGGAACTGCAAGCCACGATTGGTGTATTTCTTAGCAATGGAGATCACCAACCGCAGGTTGGCTTCAATCATTTCCTTCTTGGCGCGCGCAGAATCACGTTCACCACGAGCCACCGTTGCATAGACGCGACGGAACTCGCCAATAGGCAGGCCCGTATCCTGCGCAAGCTGGGCAACCTGATTACGCAGGTCCACCACGGTGTCGCTATGCTTGGCGACAAAGTTTTTCCAGGATTTTCCCGGCAGCGCGGAGACCATATCCATCCATGAGGGATCAAGTTCGCGCCCGCGATACTTGAGCAGGAAGTCCTCACGGGAGACGCGGCAGCTTTCTGCCAGACGCAGCATGCGGCCTTCCAGAACATTCAGGCTCCGGAACATCTCTTTCAGCTGCATCACCAGATCTTCAATCCGGTTGTTGTGCAGATGAACCTGCTCCACCTTGCCTACCAGTTCATCGCGCAACTGGGCATAAACCAGCTCGGACTGGTCTTCCACAGCTTCACCTGCCGTCAGCGCTTCAATGCGCTGCACCTGCAACTGACGCAGTTTTTCGTAAAGCGGTTCAATTTCTTCGAAATGCGCGAGGATTTCGGGCTTCAGTTTTTCTTCCAGCGCAGACAGGGAGAGACCGCTGCCCTCACCTTCCACTTCGCCTTCGGTTTCAGTTTCGGCTTCCGCCTCGTCTGACTCTTCCGAGTCGTCGCTCTCGAAACCGTCCTCACCTTCGCCGGGCGGGTTGCCGCCAGACTGCATGGCTTCAAGATCCACAATGTCACGCAGCAGCATTTCATTGTTACGGATCATCTCATGCCAGGAGATGATGGCGCGGAACGTCAGCGGGCTTTCGCACAGCCCACCAATCATTTCATCGCGGCCAGCCTCAATCCGTTTGGCAATCGCAATTTCGCCTTCGCGGGAGAGCAGCTCAACGGTGCCCATCTCGCGCAGATACATCCGCACAGGATCATCCGTGCGGCCCAGATTCTCGGCGTTGACGTTCCCTGTCGGGGTTTCCGCTTCTTCGGCGTCTTCTTCAGCCGCTTCCTCGCCTTCGGCAGTATTTGCCTTGGCGGTTTCAGCGTCTTCGCCTTCCTCGCTTTCCACCACCTGAATGCCCATTTCGGAGAGCATGGCCATGATATCTTCAATCTGCTCTGAAGACATCTTGTCCTGCGGTAGGACAGCATTCAGTTCATCAAACGTGATGCACCCGTGCTCGCGCCCTTTCGCGATCAGTTTCTTGACCGCGGCAGACTGCGTATCAAGCAGGGTGGTGTCACCATCCTGCTCTGCCTGCGCTACGTTACCTGATGCCGTTTTTGTCGCCATGCCAGACCTGCTCCCTCCCCGCCTGCATTCTGACAGGAATGCAGAACGACCAGCTCACCATACATACTGTTCAGTTTTCCAGGGCGGGCAGGACGTGGGATATCCTGCCTCCGAAGTCAAGGGGAACACTCCCTGAATGTTCCTGCGCCCTAGAGCCCATGCTCTTCCATTTCGCCTCGTTTGAGACGTGCCAGCGCCTCAAGACGGGGCTGTAATCGTTTCCATTCCGCCGAATCTCCGCCCTTCTGCCAGAAGCGGGCCACTTCCTGCTCAACCTCCTGCTGGAATTGAGAAAAATTCAGCAAACCGTAAAAATGCCACCACTGTGTTCTCACCGCCACAGCCAGAGAAGAGTCCTTTTCCTCAAATGAAAGCGGAAGCGGACCTCCCCTCAACACCTGCTGCACCATCTCTTCTTCCTCCTCACCCTCAAGGGCTGAAAGAAGAGCCTCGCCTGTCTCCGGCAATGCTCCCTCGGCCGAGAGATCAAGCAGGAGTCCCCGTACCTCGGAGAAGGCATCAGGGAGACTCAGGCGGCATAGAGCATCTTCCACCTCCGGCACAACTTCCGGATAACGGAGAAGCAACGCCAGCAGGATACGCTGCCGTTCCTGCATGGCATCCAGCACCACCGGCTTGCCATCACCGATACTTGGCCGCGCCGCCGGGGTAAATGCCCCGCCTCCACCCTTGCCCTTCCTGCGCCGGAACGTCTCGAAAAAACGGTCCAGCAGAGTCGAACGGTATTCGGACGCCAGAGCCTTGTCCGGTATAAGGCCAGCCGCCTCAACCAATTTGTGGCGCAGAGCCGCCCGCTCTTCCGGCCCCGGGTTGCTGATACCCCCGGCCAGGAGATCAAACAGCACATCCGCCAGAGGCGCGGCCGTGGCGAACATTTCCCCCACCACCTGCTGGCCCCGGCTACGCACAAGACTGTCCGGGTCTTCCCCCTCTGGCAACAGACATACCCGGAGGGTGTGATCGGCTTTCAGCAAAGGCAGCGCCACCTCAGCCGCGCGCGCTGCTGCGCGCCGCCCCGCTGCATCCCCATCAAAACACAGGATGGGTGCCCGATCGACCTGCCATAAAACCTCTAACTGTTCGGGGGTCAGGGCGGTTCCCAACGGAGCGACAGCCCCCCTAAATCCGGCCTGATGGAGGCCGATCACGTCCATATACCCTTCCACCACAATCAGATCAGTGGGAGGTGTCCCTTTGGGATGAGGCGCCCTGACGGCGGCCCGCGCCTTGTCCAGACCAAACAGCAGACGCCGCTTGGAAAACAGGGCTGTTTCCGGCCCATTCAGATATTTGGGCTGACCATCGCCAAGAATACGCCCCCCGAAGGAAACAAGCCGCCCCTTCCTGTCCCGGATGGGAAAGGTCACCCGCCCCCAGAACAGTTCGCCCTTTGGTCGCCCCTCATCATCCAGCCGCATCAGGCCGGCTTCCGCCATCATCTGGGGGGTGATGTTTTTGGCCGCCAGCGCCGCACTCAGGCCGCCACGACCATCACCTGCCCAGCCCAGCCCGAAATCCTCAATGGTCTGGCGTGTCAGGCCGCGCCCCAGCAGATAGTCCAGCCCCGCCTTGCCTGCAGGAGCATATAATGCGCTGGACCAGATCGCCTGCGTCTGCGCCAGCACATCTTCCAGAGACTGGCTGCGCGCCACCTCCTCGTGAGAACGACGGGTATCTTTGGGCACTTCCATCCCGGCCGAGGTCGCAAGCTCCTCAACCGCTTCGGGAAAGCTCTTGCCTTCCATCTGCATGACAAAGGAGATCACATCTCCATGCACGCCACAGCCAAAGCAGTGGAAGTGATCATCATACACATAGAACGATGGCGTTTTTTCGCCATGGAAGGGGCAGCAGCCCTTCCAGTTCTTGCCGGAGCGAACAAGTTTGACCCGCCGCCCGATAACGGATGTCAGAGGGGTACGCGCGCGCAGTTCGTCCAGAAAGCCTGGCTCGATCGCCATATTATGCCAGCCCTCCTGTCTGTTGAGTCACGCTGCGCGCCCCGTATCCCTACCTGCTCCCGTTAGCTCAGGTGCGTCTTCACCACCGCATTGGCGCGGCCCATATCCAGCCCTGCACCAAATTTGGCTTTCAGTGCACCCATCACCTTACCCATGTCTTTCATGGCAGCGGCCCCGGTTGCGGCAATAGCCTCCTTCACGGCAGTTTCAAGTGCGGCATCATCCATCTCGGCAGGCAGATAGGAACGGATAACGGCAATTTCACCCTCTTCCTTCTCGGCCAGTTCCGGTCGCCCGGCATCGCGATACATGGTGGCGGATTCGGTGCGGGACTTCACCATGCCGCGCAGGGCGGAAATGGCTTCATCCTCATTCAGGCCTTCCGCCCCTTTGGCCCGGCCAGCAATTTCCACATCCTTCAGCTTGGCGGTGATCATGCGGATAGCAGCCACACGCGCGCTTTCTCCGGCCTTCATTGCCGTTTTCAGATCAGCCATCAGGCGTTCACGTAAAGACATGATCCCTCATACTTCCTTTATCATGCCGCGCACGGTTCCCTGAGGACACGTGACGGACAGTCATCCTGTGGGAAGAAATTTCCCACTCACCCACCAAACCCAATCCGGCATGTGGGAAACTTCTTCCCACCTCTCTCACGGACTGCTAGAAGGGACGCCACGGGAGGAACAACGTAAGCCATGCCCATGTCAATCGATACCATAATTGCCCGATTAGGCGGCCCCGAAGCAACAGCCCGGCTTACCGGCGTTGGCACGGAGGCCATTCGCAAATGGCGGCAGGCTCAAGCCATCCCCTCCCGTCACTGGCCTGTCATTGCACAGGCCACCGGCCTTTCCCTGGCTGATCTCCAGCCCGCAGACCCCACGCTTCAGGACAAATCCTCCCCTACGGGAGGCAGCACAACAGGATCATCCATGCCCGATGCCCGCCCGGATGGCGCAACAGCCGCCCTTGTTCTTGCAGATGGAACCATTTTGTGGGGCAAGGGCTTTGGCGCCTTCACCCAGCAGCCCAGCATCGGGGAAATCTGCTTCTCCACTGGCATGACGGGTTATCAGGAAACGCTCACAGACCCTTCTTTTGCCGGGCAGATCATTACCTTCACCTTCCCGCATATTGGTAATGTGGGCACCAATGTGGAAGATGACGAGGCCGATCAGGTGGCCGCCCGTGGGCTTGTGGTCAAGGAAGATGTGACCGAACCCGCAAACTGGCGGTCCACAGCCAGCCTTGATGCGTGGCTGAAAAAACGCAACGTGCCGGGCATTGCGGGCGTGGACACACGCTCCCTCACCCTGAAAATCCGTAACAAGGGTGCGCAGAGCGCCGCCCTGTTCTACCCTGAAAACGGCAAGTTCGATCTGGATGCCCTTCAGGCCGCTACCAAGGCGTGGCCAGGCCTGGAAGGCATGGATCTGGCAAAGGAAGTCACCTGCAAAGCCCCCTACACCTGGGACAAAAGCGTGTGGGAATGGCCCGCAGGCACTCGCGCGGTATCCGGCAAGCGCCGCAAAGTTGTAGCCGTTGATTACGGTGCCAAGCGCAACATCCTGCGCTGCCTTGTCGCCGCCGGATGTGACGTAACGGTCGTGCCAGCCACCACCACGGCGAAAGAAATTCTGGACCTGAAACCTGAAGGCGTTTTCCTCTCCAATGGTCCGGGTGATCCGGCAGCCACCGCCAGCTATGCCGTGCCTGCCATCAAGGATGTGCTGGACGCCGGCATTCCGCTGTTTGGTATCTGCCTTGGTCACCAGCTTCTGGCGCAGGCGCTCGGCGGCAAAACCTACAAGCTGGCCCGTGGCCACCGTGGGGCAAACCAGCCGGTGAAAGATCTCTCAACCGGCCGCGTGGAAATTACCAGCCAGAACCATGGCTTTGCCGTGGATGCGGACAGCCTGCCCGCCGATGCGCACGTCACGCATGTCAGCCTGTTCGATGGCTCCAACGAAGGTCTGGCCTCGGACCGTTATGCCGCCTTCTCCGTGCAGTATCATCCGGAAGCCAGCCCCGGCCCGTCTGACAGCTATTACCTGTTTGAACGCTTTGTGGCGCTGATTGATGCTCATGCCAGCAAGAACTGATCTGCCCCGGCCCGCCGTGCGCCTCAGCACGGCAACGTCCCGCATCCATCCTTCTTTTTCCCGCTTTTTCAGCCCCCTGCGGGCTGCCTGTCAGGACTGAACGCATCATGCCCAAACGGACAGATATTCGCTCCATCCTCATTATTGGCGCTGGTCCCATCGTGATCGGGCAGGCCTGCGAGTTCGACTATTCCGGCGCACAGGCCTGCAAGGCCCTGCGGGAAGAAGGCTACCGGGTCATTCTGGTCAACTCCAACCCCGCCACCATCATGACCGACCCCGGTCTGGCAGACGCCACCTATGTGGAGCCCATCACCCCAGAATGTGTTGAACGCATCATCCTGAAGGAAAAGCCGGATGCCGTGCTGCCCACCATGGGTGGCCAGACCGCGCTGAACACCGCCATGGCGCTGGATGCCTCCGGCTTCCTGAAAAAACATGGCGTGGAACTGATTGGCGCCGATGCGGAAGTAATCGACCGAGCGGAAGACCGTCAGAAATTCCGTGAAGCCATGGACGCCATTGGCATTGAAAGCCCGCGCAGCTTCATTGCCCACACCATGGATGAAGCACGGGAAGCGCTGAAAAACATCGGCTTCCCCACCATTATCCGCCCCTCCTTCACCATGGGCGGTTCTGGTGGCGGCATTGCTTACAACCGTGAGGAATTCGAGCAGATTGTGGCCTCCGGTCTGGATGCCTCCCCCACCACGGAAGTGCTGATTGAAGAATCCCTTCTGGGCTGGAAAGAATACGAAATGGAAGTTGTGCGCGATAAGGCGGACAACTGCATTATCGTCTGCTCCATTGAAAACATTGACCCCATGGGCATCCATACGGGTGACTCCATCACCGTGGCGCCCGCACTGACGCTGACCGACAAGGAATATCAGCGCATGCGTGATGCGTCCCTTGCGTGCCTGCGCGCCATTGGCGTGGAAACCGGGGGCTCGAACGTGCAGTTCGGCGTGAACCCGGCAGATGGCCGCATGGTGGTGATTGAAATGAACCCCCGTGTGTCCCGCTCCTCCGCACTGGCCTCCAAGGCCACCGGCTTCCCGATCGCCAAGATCGCCGCCAAGCTGGCTGTGGGCTACACGCTGGACGAACTGAAGAACGACATCACCACAACCACCCCGGCCTCCTTCGAGCCGACCATTGACTATGTTGTGGTGAAGATCCCCCGCTTCACGTTTGAAAAATTCCCCGGTGCACCTGCTCTGCTCTCCACCTCCATGAAATCCGTGGGGGAAGCCATGGCCATTGGCCGCTCCTTCCCGGAAGCCTTGCAGAAGGGCCTGCGGTCCATGGAAACCGGCCTGCATGGACTGGACCCTGTGGACGTACCCGGCGATGGCGGCGTGGATGCCTTCCGCGCTGCCCTTTCCCAGCCGCGCCCGGAACGCATTCTCATGGCGGCTCAGGCGCTGCGTGCTGGCCTGTCCGTTGAAGAGATCAATGAAGCCTGCCGCTTTGAACCGTGGTTCCTGCGTCAGCTTGAAACGATCGTTCATGCAGAACGGCAGGTAGAAAACCATGGTCTACCGCGTGACGCCCAGAGCCTGCGCCGCCTGAAAGCACTTGGCTTTTCGGATGTGCAGCTTGCCCGCCTCTCCGGTGTGCAGGCAGACGAAGTGGCCGAACTTCGCACGGAAGCAGGCGTAACCCCCGTTTACAAACGCATTGATACCTGCGCGGGCGAGTTCGCTTCCAGCACGCCATATATGTATTCCACCTATGAAGGCATGTTTGCGCCGCCGGTGTGCGAGTCCGACCCGACGGACCGTGAAAAGATCATCATTCTGGGTGGTGGCCCCAACCGGATCGGGCAAGGGATCGAGTTCGATTATTGCTGCGTGCATGCAGCCTATGCGCTGCGTGAAGCCGGGTTTGAGACCATTATGGTCAACTGCAACCCGGAAACCGTCTCCACCGATTATGATACGTCTGACCGCCTGTATTTCGAGCCCCTGACGGCGGAAGATGTGATCGCCCTCATCCGGTGTGAACAGCAGAAAGGCAAAATCAAAGGCTGCATCGTGCAGTATGGCGGCCAGACTCCGCTCAAACTGTCTCATGCGCTTGAAAAGGCTGGCATTCCGCTGCTGGGCACCCCGGCGGATGCCATTGACCGTGCGGAAGACCGCGAACGCTTCCAGACCATGCTGCACACGCTTGGCTTGCGCCAGCCCGCCAACGGCATTGCCCGCTCCCCGCAGGAAGCGGAAGATGTGGCAGAACGGATTGGCTACCCCGTGGTTGTTCGCCCGTCCTACGTGCTGGGCGGCCGCGCCATGGAAATCGTGTATGACCGCGCCTCCCTGCAACGCTACATGCGTGTGGCCCTGCAACTGGCCGGGCACGAAATTGCCTCCGGCCCCGTGCTGATTGACCGCTACCTGAACGAAGCCATTGAAGCCGATGTGGACTGCATTTCCGATGGCGAGGAAGTGTATGTGGCCGGTGTCATGGAACACATTGAGGAAGCGGGCATCCATTCGGGTGACAGCGCCTGCGCCCTGCCGCCCTACACGCTCTCCCCCGCCATTGTGACGGAACTGAAGGCTCAGACCGAAGCCATGGCGCGCGAGTTGGGCATTGTGGGCCTGATGAACGTGCAATACGCCATCAAGGATCAGGAAATCTTCGTGCTGGAGGTCAATCCTCGTGCTTCCCGCACGGTCCCGTTTGTAGCCAAGGCCACTGGCGTTCCGGTCGCCAAAATTGGCGCCCGCGTGATGGCCGGTGAAAAGCTGACCGCCTTCAATCTGGATGATCGCGCCGTCACGCCGCACGTGGCAGTGAAGGAAGCTGTGTTCCCCTTCAACCGCTTTGCAGAAGTGGACACCATCCTTGGCCCAGAAATGCGCTCCACGGGTGAAGTGATGGGGCTTGATACGTCCTTTGAACGCGCCTTTGCCAAATCCCAGCTTGGGGCTGGCGTGCGCCTGCCGACTGAAGGCACGGTGTTCCTCTCCGTGCGGGAAAGCGACAAGCCACACCTGCCTGCACTGGGCCGCCAGCTTGCCAAGATGGGCCTGAAAATTCTGGCCACACGCGGCACAGCCAAAAAGCTGCGGGATGCCGGGATAGAGGTTTCCGTGGTGAACAAGGTGCTGGAAGGCCGCCCGCATTGTGTGGACGCCATTCGATCCGGTGAGGTGCAGATGGTGATCAACACGGCACAGGGCGCACAGTCTGTAGCGGACAGTTTTGACATCCGCCGTTCAGCGCTGGTGTTGGGCATTCCGCACTACACAACCATGGCCGGAGCCCGCGCTGCAATCCATGCGATTGCGGCAATGCGGGAAGGACCGCTTGATGTTGCGCCGCTTCAGTCATACTTTAGCGGAACATTCTGATCAGAACGGGCAGGCGTTACAGCCTGCCCGACTGTTCCGGACGGGTGGCTGCCCGCTTTTTAGCGGCGCGGTGCGTGCCCGCTTATCTGTGTCACTTTAATGCCAGCCAGTGTGCTGGCAAAATCACTTTGGGGATACGCCTTGCAGAAAACTCCAATGACGGGCAAAGGCTTGAAGCGTCTTGAAGACGAACTCCGCAGGCTCAAGTCCGAGGAACGTCCGGCCATTATCCGCGCCATTGCGGAAGCCCGAAGCCATGGGGATCTGTCCGAAAACGCGGAATATCATGCAGCCCGTGATCGGCAGTCTTTTACCGAAGGCCGTATCCTTGAGCTGGAAGAAATTGTCTCCACCGCCGAGGTGATCGACCCCACCAGCCTTTCTGGCGATCAGGTGAAGTTTGGCGCAACCGTAACCGTGGTTGATGAAGACACGGACAAGGAAGCCACTTACCAGATTGTTGGCGTGTATGAAGCCGATATCAAACAGAACCTGCTGTCCATTTCCTCCCCGCTGGCCAAGGCTCTGATTGGCAAGCATGAAGGAGACAGCATTTCCGTGCCTGCTCCGGGCGGTGACCGGACGTATGAAATCCTTTCCGTGAAATTCATCTGACATGATCTCGTTTGAGGACGTCACCGCAGCGGCGGGGCGAATCAAGGGCAATGTTCTCCGCACGCCCACGATTTCCTCTCACGCGCTGTCCAAGGCCACGGGCGCGGACATTACCCTGAAGCTTGAAAACCTTCAGGCCGTTGGCTCCTTCAAGGAACGGGGAGCCGCCAACAAGCTGGCCCTGCTGACACCTGAAGAACGCCAGCGCGGGGTGATTGCCGTTTCGGCCGGCAACCATGCGCAGGGCGTGGCACGTCATGCCAGCCTGCTGGGTATTGATGCCGTAATCGTCATGCCCAAATTCACGCCTGCCGGTAAGGTGGTGCGTACCCGCAACTGGGGCGCCCGCGTGGTTCTGGAAGGCGAAAGCTTTGCAGAAGCCCTGCTGTTCGCGCAGGATCTTCAGGCACGGGAAGGCCGCACCTTCATCCATCCGTATGATGATCCTGCCATTATGGCAGGCCAGGGCACATGCGCGCTGGAACTGCTGGAAGATGCCGGTCCGCTGGATATGCTGGTCGCCCCCATTGGCGGCGGCGGTCTGCTCAGCGGGTGTGCTGTCGCCACGCGCGCCATGCGCCCCGACATGGAACTGATTGGCGTGGAAGTGGAAGGGTATGATTCCCTCTCAGCCTTCCCCGGCCCTGCGACCCATCCCAATGGTGGCTCGACCATTGCAGAAGGCATTGCAGTTCTGCAGATTGGCAAAGCACCGGATGAAGTCATCCGCAAGCTGGTCTCCAAAGTTCTGGTCGTGCCCGAATGTGCGGTAGAAACCGCCATCACTCTGCTGGCAGAAGGGGCAAAGCAGATCAGTGAAGGTGCTGGTGCTGCGGCACTGGCGGCGGTGCTGACTTACCCGGACGTGTTCCGGGGTAAAAAGGTGGCGCTACCTATTTCTGGCGGCAATATTGATAGCCGTATTCTGGCCAACACCCTTCTGCGCGCCATGCTGCGCGATGGGCGCATTCTCCGCCTGATCATGGAAATTCCAGACCGTCCTGGCGTTCTGGCCGATATTTCCAAGACCATTGGGGAAGCAGGCGGCAACATAATAGAAGTGTCTCACCAGCGCCTGTTTGCGGCTCCCTCCGTTCAGGCAGCGGAACTGGAAGTCATGATTGAAGCGCGCGACCCCGAACACGCCGCGCTGATTACCAAAGCGCTCGGCCACTCCTATATTGTGCGCCGCGCCTAAGACACTTTTCGACGGGTGAGGCACACTGCCTCCCCGTCTTTTTTCTCAACGCCCCCTTCTTTCGTCCTTCTCACTCTCCGCATAAGGCGCGTCCCGGTTAAAGTGTGGCACGCTGCTTTTGAGGGTGGTTTCCTGACATAGTTTGTCCTGACGAAAAGAATTTCCTTCCGAGCAGAATTTTTCGCCGGAAACCCTCCACGGCACTCTGAGCCGGTATTGTCACGCCCCATCTCGGCCTGAAACATCGCTTGCGTCAGTTTGTCCTGAAAATCCGCTACAAGAAGCCCCTCGCGCTTTCCAGGAAGAAAACGTCTGTCCCCTTTGTGAAAAAAGGCATTTGGTGGCATGATCTTTCCAACAAAAACATAAGAAGGCATGCCCCCATGAGCACCTCCGCGCCGCAGCAGCACAAACGTCCCGTCATGCTGGTTATTCTTGATGGGTTCGGCTGGAGAGAAGACTCCTCAGATAACGCAGTCCAGCTTGCCAACACGCCCGTTTTTGATGCGCTTTGGGCCAATGCTCCGCGCAGCTTTCTGCGCACCTGCGGCGAGGATGTGGGCCTGCCGGAAGGCCAGATGGGTAATTCGGAAGTCGGGCATCTGAATATCGGGGCCGGTCGCGTGGTCATGCAGGAACTGCCCCGGATCTTTACCGCCCTGCGGGATGGGTCTGTTGCCCGTAGCCCTGTGATGCAGGCTTTTCTTGCTACGCTGAAAAAAACCGGAGGCACCTGTCATCTGATGGGCCTTGTCTCGGCCGGTGGGGTTCATGCGCATCAGGATCATGCGGTTTCACTCGCCCGTATTGTTGCGGAAGCGGGCATTCCCGTCGCGTTTCATGTCTTTACAGACGGGCGAGACACACCACCGCAATCCGCTCAGGGATATCTGGAAAAGTTGCAGGCTGAGCTACCCGAAGGTGTCACCCTCGCAACTGTCAGCGGTCGGTATTACGCCATGGACCGCGACAAGCGTTGGGAGCGGGTTGAAAAAGCCTACAACGCCATTGTCACTGCCGAAGGGCCGAAAGCCGCAACCGCGCAGGATGTGATTGCAGACGCCTACAAGGCCAATACCACGGACGAATTCATTCTCCCCACGGTGCTTGAAGGCTACGCAGGCATGAAGGATGGAGATGCTATTCTGTCCTTCAATTTCCGTGCAGACCGTATCCGGCAACTTCTTGATGCGCTGGTGGAGCCCGATTTTGACGGCTTTGCACGCCATAAGGTGGTTTCCTTCGCGGCCGTACTGGGTATGACCCATTACAGCGATACGTTGGTGGAACGTATTTCCATCCTGTTCCCGCCGGAAACACTCACCAATATTCTGGGTGAAGTTGTCTCCCGCGCGGGCCGGAAACAGTTGCGCATGGCGGAGACCGAAAAATACCCGCATGTCACCTATTTTCTGAATGGCGGCCGGGAAACGCTGTTTGAGGGAGAAGACCGTATCATGGTCCCTTCCCCCAAAGTCGCCACCTATGATCTCCAGCCCGAAATGTCCGCGCCGGAACTGACGGATAAAGCCGTGCATGCCATTGAAAGCGGCACGTATGATCTGATTGTGCTGAACTTCGCCAATCCGGACATGGTAGGACATACGGGGGTTCTGAAAGCAGCCATCAAAGCGGTTGAGACGGTTGATACGGGCGTAGGCCGTATTCTGGAGGCTTTGAAAAAGCAGAATGGTGCATTGCTGGTTACAGCGGATCATGGCAACTGCGAAACCATGAGAGACCCGGATACCGGGGTGCCTCACACGGCCCACACGCTTAATGTTGTTCCGCTGGTGGCCTTCAATGTAGGCGACCGAAAACTGAAAGATGGCAGGCTGGCAGATCTGGCCCCAACCCTGCTGGATATGATGGGCCTGCCCAAACCGGATGACATGACCGGCGTATCCCTGTTAACGGACTGAATGCTCTTTACGCTGCCACCCTCTCCCCCCTCTGCCCAGCGCCGCCTTCTGGCGGGGGGAGTGTGTGGCCTTGCCGCCGTGCTTCTGACTGTAGGGGCTGGAATATCCCCCGGCACGGCGCTAGCTGCTTCGCAAAAAACCAGAGCAGCCAAAAGCAGCCATAGCGCTGGGCATACAAGCAGTCAGTCCTCTGCCAGCCACCGTCACGCCACATCCTCACGCAGCCACACCAGAAGCTCCAAAGCCTCCGGCAGCAGTAGTCCAACGACAAAAGCGGAACAGCAGGCCGAGCAATCTGTGCAGCAGGCGCGGCAGGCGCTGCAAACCACGCAGGCCCAACGGGATGCCATAAACCGGCAAAAAGCGGCACAAGCTGCGGCAGTGGAAGCGTCCCGCGCACGGAATGCCGCGGCTCAGGCGCTGGCCGTTCAAAGTGCCGCCAAAGCCACCGCGCTTTCCGCGGCGACCGTTAGCGCCACCACGCAGTTGCAAACCACGGAACAGCAGATTGCTGATCTCGATTCCCGTATTGCAGATATCCGGAAAGAGCAGACCAGCCTGCATGCCGCGTTGGAGGAAGATGCAAAAGCGCTCTCCCCCGTTCTACCATTGGCCGAACGCCTGTCCCTTTACCCCTCAGATACCCTTCTGGCTGCCCCCGTGCCTCAAGGTGAAGCCGTAACAGGGTTTCTGGTTCTGCGTGGCCTTTCACGCGAGTTGGAGCATCAGGCCGAGGATATGCGGGCCAGACAGGAAAAGCTGACAGCCCTTGATACCGAACTCTCAACCCACCTTACCCAGCTTGCCACCTTGCAACAGACCCAGACCCGGCAGCGTGACACGGTAAAGCAGCAGGCCCTCAAAGCGCGTGATGCCCAGCGGCAGGCCAACGCCGCCGCCCGCGCAGCCTCTCAACGGCTGGAAGACGCTACAAAAAAGGCCTCCACCCTTCAGGATGCCGTCTCCCGTCTGGATGCGCTGCAAGCCAATGCGGAAGCCGCCCTGCAAAAGGAAATTGCCGCAGCCGAACGCGCCCATCAGGCAGCAAAGGATGAAGCCGCCCGCCGCCGCGCGCAGGAGCAGGCCGATGCGGCACGCCGGAAGATGCAGGCCATTCAGACATCAGCAGGTCCGGGCCTGAGTGAGCGTGCGCCAACGGGTGGCGGCACGCGCCCCGTGGCAGGCGCACTGGTAACAACATGGGGTTCCGCCACCGAATCTGGTCCGGCAACGGGTGTGACCTACCGCACCCCGCCGGGTGCCAGCGTACGCACCCCCTGTTCGGGGCGCGTTGATTTTGCTGGCCCGTTCAGAACCTATGGCCAGATGATCATCCTCAACTGCGGGCAGCATTACCGTTTTGTCATGGCCGGACTGGGTGGACTGGATGTTGAAACCGGGCAAAGCCTCACAAAAGGCGCACCCGTTGGGCATATGGGGGGCTCCGGCACCCTGTTTATTCAGCTTCGCCATGGTCAGAAGGCTGTCAACCCTGCGCCATTCCTGTAAGGAAAAGCGGACAGGCAGTTTTCCTGAGCGGCAGAAGCCGCTACTCTCCGTTGCCGCAGAGTGGTGGCAAGAGGCAGGCACTGCTCCGGTTTGGCCGCACGATGTGCAATACAACAGTACAGGATACGACCGCACGGGCCACGCCCGGCGACAGGAGACGAGATCGCATGAAGTTCCGCACAGGTCTGATGCTCGGCGCTACCTTTCTGGCAGGCCTTGCCGTGGCCTCCCACTCAGGAGTGCTTTCTGGCGCAGGCATGCTCGCCTCCCCCGCGCTGGCTGAGAAAGCGCCCGATGCCTCCCCTACCGCCAACCATGCGGAAACCTACCGGCTGCTGACCCTGTTTGGCACCGTGCTTGATCTTGTCCGTGCAGATTATGTTGAACCTGTTTCTGACAAGGATCTGATCACCAACGCCCTGAACGGCATGCTCACCGGGCTGGACCCCCATAGTTCGTACATGACTGAAAAGCAGTACGAAGACATGATGGTGCAGATGAAAGGCGAGTTCGGCGGTCTTGGGCTGGAGCTTCAGCAGCAGGACGGCCATATCCGCGTTGTCTCGCCTGTGGATGGCACGCCGGGCTTCCGCGCTGGCATCAAGCCGGGTGATTATATCATCGCCGTGGATGGCCACCCCGTTGATGGCACGCCCTTGGATGAAGCCGTGAAGAAAATGCGCGGCAAACCCAACACCAAGATCACCCTGACGCTGGTGCGTGAAAAAACACCCAAGCCCATCGTCCTGACGCTGACGCGAGAGATCATTCATATCGAAGTGATCAAATCCGCACTGTATGATCGCATCGGCTATATCCGCATTGCCCAGTTCAATGAGGAAACGGAAAAAGGGCTGCTCAAAGCCTACAACCAGTTGAAGCAGCAGGCAGGCGGCAAGCTGGCCGGGCTGGTGCTTGATCTGCGGAATGACCCCGGTGGCCTGCTGAATCAGGCCATTGATGTGTCTTCCAGCTTCATCCGGTCTGGCGAGATTGTCTCCACCCGCGCCCGCCACCCCAAGGACAGCCAGCGCTGGGATGCCCACGGTACAGATATTACCGATGGTCTGCCTGTTGTGGTGCTGATCAACGGTGGGTCTGCTTCGGCGTCTGAAATTGTCTCCGGCGCATTGCAGGATCATCATCGTGCCGTGCTGGTGGGTACAAAATCCTTCGGCAAGGGGTCCGTGCAGTCCATCATGCCCATTCCGGGCAACGGTGCCATCCGCCTGACCACGGCGCGCTACTATACGCCTTCCGGCCGATCCATTCAGGCGCTGGGCATTACGCCTGATATTGCCGTTCGGGAAACGCGGGAAGACCCCGGCTTCAGCCTGCATGAAGCAGATCTTGAACATATTCTGAAAAATCAGGGCGGCAACCAGACCAAAGCCGTGCCCCGCACGGATCTGCCGGCCATTGCCAAGGATATTCCGGCTGAGCCTCCGGCCAACTGGCCTGAATTTGACTACACCAAACCCAAAACGGATTTCCAGCTTCAGCAGGGATTGCGGGTTGTGCGCTCCATGGCCGGATTGCCTGCGCCTGATCCGGCAGCAGCCCTGCCGCCTGCAAAAGTGGTGACCAAGGACGAAGCCCCGCACCATTAATCCGTGACAGGAACAGCCATCATGCACAGCACGTCCCTGTGGCAGCAGATGCCACCTTCTGGCCGGGCCTTTGTTCGCTTCTGGGGAGGCACCGCCGCCGCAGTTGGCGTGCTGGCGATCACCTTGCAGATCATGGGGCCGCCGCGTCCGGAAATTGGCGGTCAGGACATTGATCTACCCTCAGCAGACTCTGCGCAGCCGCAGGCGGCCAAAATCGATATTCCCGGCCTGCAGGCGGACCTGCTTGAAAACCATAGCGGCCCGAATGGCTACGCACTGCCCAAGCGCGGCCAGCATGGGCGTATGGCGCGCCAGGTATATGCCGCCCCTGTGGTAGATGTGCCCGCAGGCTCCGCCCAGGTAGCGCTGCTGATTGACGGCGTCGGCGATTCTGAGGCGTTGACGCAGGAAGCCATGACCTCCCTGCCCGGTCCGGTTTCTCTCGCCATTTCTCCCTATGTCTCTGATGCGGATGACATTATCCAGCAGGCGCGTGCCCACAAGCATGAAACCTTGTTGTCCCTGCCGGTTCAGGACGATAAAGCCGCAGGCGGAGCAGACGCCAAGGCTGCGAACAATGCTGGCCCCAGAGCCCTGGGGGCTGGGCTTTCCGCATCTAAAAATATGGAAAACTATAGCTGGGCGCTTTCAAGCCTTGCGGGCTATGCAGGTGTAACCAACGCCTTTTCCGGCCAGAATGGCGGCGCGTTCCCTCATTCTCCTGCTTTCACGCCTATTCTGACCGATATTGATAAGCGCGGCCTTCTCTACCTGAACGCAACGCCGGGAACAGCCGCGCAGGGGCCGGGTGCCATTGGCACAGCGGATGTCAGCATCAATACCGATACAGATATCGTCAATATTGATATCCAGTTGCTGAAACTTCAGCAGGCGGCGCGCCGGAATGGCCGCGCCATTGGGGTGATGGGGCCTTTGCGCCCTGTGGCTCTGGCCTGCCTACGTGCGTGGATTCCGCACCTGAAAGATGTGGGCATTACCCTGGTGCCCGTCAGCATGCTTGTTGCGCCCCAACCGGCTGCGGCACCGTCCTCTACCACGCCAGCACCCTCTACGGGGCCGGCTCAGGCCGATGGTGGCATGCATGTTCACCTGTCCGCGCCCAACTGGAACCAGCAGAACTCCCAGCAGCCCCGATTCTGAGCCATGACAGCCCTTTCTCCTAATAGTCTGCCCTACCGCCCAAATGTAGGAGCCCTTATTTTCCGTGCAGACGGCAAAGTCTTTATCGCCCGCCGCACAGATATGCCCGGCGTGGGTGGTCCCCTTTCAGAAGGCGTATGGCAGTGCCCCCAGGGCGGCATAGACGAAGGCGAAACACCTGAAGCTGCCGTGCTGCGTGAAGTGCAGGAAGAAATTGGCACGGACAAACTGCACATTCTGAAAGAACATCCAGAATGGATTGCCTATGATCTGCCTGAAAATCTGATTGGCAAGGCATTGGGCGGCAAGTATCGCGGGCAAACACAGAAATGGTTTGCGCTTGCCTTCACCGGCACAGACCAGGACATCAATCTGAACCTGCAAAACCCGCCGGAATTTGATGCCTTCCAGTGGGTGGACCTCGCTTCCCTGCCCCAACGGAACGTGGGCTTCAAAAAGCCTATTTATGAAAAACTGGTGCAGGACTTCGCGTATTTCACACGCGCGCGTTGAGGCACTCTCTCCTTCTCGTGCGTCTATAAAAAAACCCGCCAGACTTGATCTGACGGGTTTTTCAAAACAGCACTTAGTGCGCGGCTCCGGGTTTGCCTCCCCCCCTGATCGGGGTGAACAGGAAGCAGAAGGGAATGCACAAGAACGCGCCAATCCCTAGAATCATGAACACTTCATTGTAGGTCAGCATCGCGACCTGACGGCTGAATTCCAGATATTGCACATGCTGGGCAATGCCTTCTGCCGCATGCTCGGTTGCACCACGCGCCTGCGCCACGGTTTTTGCCTGATCAAAGTAATCATTATAGGGCTGATGGTACGGGGTCATCCACTGGACCATATGGGCCTGATGCGCCTGCTTCCGCTCCATCAGCAAGGCTGTGGCGCCCGAAATAGCCAGAGACCCCAACACGTTTCGGGACATACTGAAAAGAGCCGATGCATCCGCATTCAGGCGTTCCGGAATGGTTGAATACGCAATAGTTGAAAGCGGCACGAACAGAAAGGCCAGGCAGGCCGTCTGGCTCATGCGGAACAGCACCAGATGCTTGAAGTCCAGCATGGGCACCAGATTGGCGGAACTGAACAGCGCCAGCCCCATCAAGCCAAACCCCAGGGCAATCACACTACGCACGCTCATCAACGTCATGAGCTTGCCTACAATGGGAATAAGGACAATCACCGCAATACCGCCGGGCGAGAGAATCAGGCCGGAAAGCGTGGCGGTGTATCCCATAACCTGCTGAGCAAACTGCGGAACAATAATGGCGGAGGCATAAAGCAATGCCCCCATGGCCCCCATCAGCGCCGTGCCGACTGCAAAATTGCGATCCTTGAACACGCGCAGATCCACCGCAGGCCGGTCTGTGTGCAAAAGCCACAAGACCGCACCCACCAGCCCCACAACCGCCAAAACGCCCATGACACGAATGAAGTTGGAGCCAAACCAGTCAGCGTCCTCACCACGGTCCACCATCACTTCAAGGCAACTGAACCCTAGGGTGATCAGGCTGATACCGATAATATCAATCGGCGCTTTGCGCTTTTGTGCCCAAGGAGGGTCTTCCACAACGGTCGCAACCCCAACTGTTGTCAGAAAACCGAAGGGCACGTTGATAAAGAAAATCCAGCGCCAGGAAAAATTATCCGTAATCCAGCCGCCCAGCGTCGGGCCGATAACCGGCCCCACCACGGCGGCAATGGCGGTCAGGCCAAACGCAGCCGCCCGTTTTTCAGGCGGAAAACTGTCCAGAATGATGGACTGCTGATTGGGCTGAAGCCCGCCCCCAAAAAAGCCCTGCATCATGCGGAACAGGATCAGTTCCACCAGACTGGTCGCCATGCCGCACAGGAAGGAGGAGACCGTGAACATCACGATACAGATCATGAAGTAGCGCTTGCGCCCGAAGACTTTTCCCAACCACCCGGAAATGGTGAGCACAATGCCATTGGCAACAAGATAGGCCGTCAGCGTCCACGTTGCATCATCATACGTGCTGGACAGGCTACCCGCGATGTGCGGCAGCGAGACGTTGACGATGGTGGTGTCCAGAATTTCCATGAACGCCGCCATTGTCACCACAAAAGCGACTGTCCATGGATTATGGGTGGGTTTCCACCCCGCGGCTGCGGCGTCGGCCTGTCCGCTCATTGTGCGGCGGGCTCATGCTCTGGCGTACGGGTAGCTGCGTTATCGTGCGGCACGCCATCCGGCTGTCCGGCCGTGTCCACATGCACAACAGGCACGACAGAAAGCCCCAGAGCAAGCTGATGGTTAGGGTCCAGCCCTTCATCAATCACGATCTTCACCGGCACGCGCTGCACAATTTTCACGTAGTTGCCCGTCGCGTTTTCAGGCGGGAAGGCACTGAACGTGGCACCAGTTCCCTTTTGCAGGGAATCAATATGGCCATGCAGCTTGATGGAGGAATAGGCATCCACCTTGATATCCACCTTCTGGCCGGGCCGCATGCGGGTGATCTGGGTTTCCTTGTAGTTGGCCACCACCCACACTTCAGGCTCCACAATGGAGAAAATGTGCTGACCGGCTGAAACGTAATTTCCCTGCTCCACATTACGCTGGGAGATCCAGCCATCATGCGGCGCGCGAATTTCCGTCCATTCAAGGTTCAGGTCAGCACTGTCCAGTTCGGCCTGAGCGTAGCGCACCTGCCCTTCCTGCTGGCTGACCTGAATTTTGGTGTTTTCAACGTTTGGCAGAACCGGAGTGGCGGTCTGCACCGCACCCTGTGCTTCCATAACCTGCGCCTTGGCTGCATCCAGCGCTGCACGGGCGTAATCAATATCCTGCTGGGACGTTGCTGCCCGTTCAACGGAGCGCTGACGCTTGTAATCAGCTTCCGCCTTGAACACCTGAGCCTTGGCGGCGGCAAGGTTACCCTGCGCCTCGATCAACCTGCCGGGGAATTCCAGCGCGGCCACCTGATGCAGCATGTCCGCCCCCTGCTTGGCGGCCTGCGCCCGGATAAGAGACGCCGCAGCCTTGTCCCGTGCGGCTTTCCAGTCACGCGGGTCAATCCGGGCCAGCAACTGGCCTTTGCGGACAAACTGGTTATCGTTCACCAGCAGTTCGGTCACGTATCCAGCCACATGGGGCGCCACGGAAATGGAACGGCCAGCGGTAAAGGCATCGTCAGTTTCCACCTCGTTACGGGTCAAAAACCAGTACACGCCCGCGGCAATCGCCAGAACCACAATCACGATTGTCAGAATAATCTTGCCGCGCGCGCTTTTCTTTTTCTCGGATGGCTTGGCGCCGGTTTCAGATGCGGCTTCAGCCTGTTCGTTATGGTCGTCGGCCATCCTGTTCCCTGTCCATCAAACGCATACTCATTCAGCAGCCACTCCACCCAGAGGGGGCATCGGCTGACCGATCGGTTCGGTCAGTATGTGACACGATCATGAGACAGCATCAAGCGGACTTCACGCAGAGGAAGAGCCTTTGAGCAAAAAACCGGATGAGAGGATCATCAGAGAAAAAGAATTTCCCGGCCACATCACAAGGCCATGCAGCACGGACGACCCCGCTCCACAAAGCCTGTTTAAAACTGATTTTAAACTTCCAGAACGATCAGCAGAGCGGCCTTCGAGACCATTTCTAAAATCGGGCATTGAGAGCGGATCATGCGTTTCTATAGCCGAAAGGGCTGCTCCCCCCTCGGAAGGCAGTCCGGCAATCTAAAAAGCGAAGAGACAACACTGTCAGACGTCCGAGGGCACGCCCTTTGAATACCTTGCTGGAACCGCCTTTTAGCGCTCAAGCCCCTGCGTGCGCACAAGGCGGGCGTACAATCCGTCCTGCGTAATCAGATCATCATGTGTGCCACATTCCACGGCGCGGCCGTCCTTCATGACAACCACAAGATCTGCCGACCGAACGGTAGAGAGACGATGCGCTACAATAATCGTGGTGCGGGAATGCCGCATCTGGGCCAGTGCATCCTGCACGGCGGCTTCATTCTCGCTATCCAGCGCACTGGTTGCTTCATCCAGCAGCAGTAGCCGAGGGTCTCGCAGCAGAGCCCGCGCCAGAGCCACCCTTTGCCGTTGACCACCGGAAAGACGCTGCCCACCCGGCCCCACACCCGTTTTATATCCATTGGGCAAGGCAAGAATAAAAGGTTCCGCCGCTGCCGCGCGCGCCGCTGCCTCTACGGCTTCCTCCGGTGCGCCCGGTTTGCCGATCTGAATGTTATCGCGCACGGAAAAATCAAACAGCAATGGGTCCTGACTCACATAGGCAATGGCATCCCGCAGGCTATCCAGTGTCAGAGTCCGCAGGTCTTCCCCATCCAGCAGAATACGCCCCGATGTCACATCATGCAGGCGCGGGATAAGCGAGAGCGCTGTGGATTTACCCGCCCCTGAAAGACCCACCAACGCAACCGTCTGCCCGGGCTTTACCTTGAAGCTCAGCCCGTCCAACCCAACGCGGCCATCGGGATACACAAACCCCACATTCTCAAACACCAGTTCCCCATGGCCCGGTGGCAGAGGCACAGCATTGGGCTGTTCCGTTACGGCGGGTTTTTCATCAATTACGTCAAATACGCGCACAAGGCCCGCCAGGCCTTCCTGCAAGGCCGCATTCAGTGCGCCCAGCGCCCGCAACGGTCGGGCTGCCAGCAGAAGGGCCGCCACAAAACCGGAGAAGTCGCCCAGCGTGGCACCGCCCATGGCGGCACGCCACCCTGCAAACCCCAGAACGGCGGCGACCGCAGACCCACCCAGAGCCTCCAGCAGCGGATCAACGCGCGCGCGGCCCCGCGTAATACGCAGCATGGCCTGATACAGATGATCAAAAGAAAGTGCTGCCCGCGCCTGTTCCCGCTGCTCCATACGATAAACACGCACGGTGCGGGCCTGCGCAAAGCTTTCGGTCAGAAACGCTGCGGTCTCCCCGATTCTCTCCTGCATCCCGCCAGAAGCGCGACGTACCCGCTTGCCCAATTTCTGAATGGGAACCGCCGCAATAGGATACAGCAGGCCCGCAATCAGGCTGAGTTCCCAATCCATGTAGAACATGGACGCAATCAGCCCCACGACCGTCACCACATCCCCCAGCGAATTGACCGCGCGGATCATGGCTTCACGGATGGAAACAGCATCGGTGGTGAAGCGAGCCGCCAGTTTGGCCGGGGGTTCACGTTCAATCCGGGTGATGTCTGTCTGCACCAGATGGTCAAACATCTCACCCTGCAAGCCGCGAATCACCACAAGCACCAGCCCCTGCGCGGCCAGTGTCTGCGCATACTGGGCCAACGCCTTGGAAACCGTAATCATCACCACCAGCAGCGGCACCTGATACAGAATGCGGGAATCATGCGCTGAAAACATATCCAGCGCGCGCTGGATCACCAGCGGGTAGAGAGCCGTCAATGCGGCTGTCAGCACCGTCAGCCCAATAACCGCAACAATCCGGCCCGGATGTTTGCGCACCTGATCCCGCCACAGGCGTTTCAGCAGCACGCGCGTATCATCCGGCACAAGACCACCACGCGGTTTCTTGCCACCAGTCGTCTGCCCGGCTTCCTGCACACTGACAGGAGCCGTGGTCTTGGATGAAGCCGCTGGAATGGGGGCCTGAGCAGGCCGAACGGAAGCCGGATGAGATGACGTCATGCCCGTCCCTCTACCAGCCTCCTGCCGCCACGTAAAAGAGAGAGGCCGTCTTTTCCCTGCTGAGGGTCACTCAAACCCATGCCGCAGACGGTCCAGACAGGCCTCTCGTGATGCGGTGCACCCTTCCGCCATCCACCAGTTCCGCACACGCGCAAGCACCTGCCCCACTGCGGGGCCCGGTGCATGGCCAGCAGCCACAATATCCCGCCCCGCCACCGGAAAAACGGGGCGCGGTATTCCCTCAAGGCGTTTACGCAAGGCTTCAAAAGCCCGTGCATCAGGCTGCGCGATTTCTGTCTGAGCGGTCTGGCCGGCCTCAGCATCAGCCAAAAGCGTGGCCTGCCGCAGCCATGTCCGCCCGATCAGAGGGCGTGCGGGCTCATCTGCCAGAAAACGCCGCAAAGCCGCATCCGTGACATCTGTTTCCGGCACCGGACCTTCCGATACAGCCAGCAGAAACGCCGTATCCGCTCGGGAAAGCTTGAGGTGTTGCGCCACATCAAGCTTGCTGCCCTCCGCCAACGCCGCCAGCCGCAGCACGGCATCTGCCGGTGCCCCTGCCTGAACAAGATGTATAAATCGGCCGAGCGCGAAACCCTGAGGCAGAATCACGGACAGCACTCCGGCCCGTGCCATCATCGCAACCAGTGTGGCTGCATTGGGGCCGGTCAGAATCCGCTGGAGTTCGGACCACACGCGCTCGACCGACAGCCGCGTTATCAGCCCCACACGCTGCGTAATGGCCCGCATGGCCTCTGCATCCGGCTCGCCGGTGCCATACCGGCCCTGAAACCGAAAAAAACGCAGAATCCGGAGGGCATCTTCCTCTATACGGGTGCCTGCATCCCCCACAAACCGTACAAGCCCCTGCGCCAGATCCGCTTGCCCGCCAAAATAATCATGCAGAGTACCATCCCGGCTGCGTGACATGGCGTTGATGGTAAAATCACGCCGGGCGGCATCTTCCCGCCAGTCCGTGGTCCAGCACACCACGGCATGACGCCCATCGGTTTCCATATCCCGGCGAAGCGTTGTGATCTCATAAGGGGCAGAGGCAATCACCGCTGTAACCGTGCCGTGTGACAGGCCAGTGGGCACCACCTTGATGCCAGCGGCTTTCAACGTGTCCTGCACCTGTTCGGGCGTTTCCGGGGTTGCCATATCCACGTCCGCCACGGACCGCCCCATCAGCAGGTCCCGCACCACCCCGCCCACCAGCCGGGCCTGAGGCAAAACAGCCCATATCTGCGCAAGCGCGCTCCGCTGGGCAGGTGTCAGCCCTTCACTGCCAGCGTCCATCTCCTTAGGGGCCCTGCCCTTCACGCCATTTTGCTCTCTGCACATAAACGGGCCAGAGGAAAAAAGCTGTCACAGCTCCATACCCCCATGCAGGGAACCCCATTGCAGGTGCCCGGCTCGGCCAGTGCCGCAAGCTCATACCAAACAGATCGCGTCAACCGCGCTTCCACCGGAAACATGCCATCACCGGTCCGCACAAGCAGGTAAGGCGGGCACCCGCCATCACCGCAGGCATCAGGCGGAACATCCCATACGGCGCGAATCGGATGCTCACGGCTGGCGATGACCGGTTCATCCACATTGGTGCGAAAACACAGGCGCTGCATGCGGCCACAGCCCTTCCATTCCAGCTCTACCGCCAGAAATGGCACATCTTCCACTTCAATATACCCCGTCTCGAAAGGAGTACGGAGCAAATAGCCGCCTTTTTTGTCTCTGGTCAGCATGGACCCGAACAGACACACCATGGGCTTGCGCTCTATAGGGGTGCCCCGATACAACCAGACCCCATCCCGACGGATCAGAAACGGCAGTTTTCTGGGCTCTTCGCCTGTTTTCGCCGTATCGGGTCCTGCGGGATGGCAGGGAGATCCGCGGTCAGGGTGTGGGCCTTCATCATGCACTGACAGATAATCCTGTTATGACTGTTTCACTGCGTGGAGAATGATATAGGGATCATACCCCGCTTGATGTAAGCCCTGTATCTGCACAGACTGGACCCATGACCGCATCAGACACACAGCCCCAACCCGCCCCGACCCAACCTGATGTGCGTGAGGCCGACCGCCTTTGCGCCCACCTGCAGGCCGTGCAGCAGGAAACAGCCCGCGTGATTTTTGGGCAGGGGAAGGTCATCAACCAGACACTGACCGCCATACTGGCCGGGGGCCACGCCTTGCTGGTTGGCGCGCCGGGGCTGGGCAAGACCCTTCTGGTCACCACCCTTGGCACCGTGCTGGGGCTTGATGCCCGCCGTGTGCAGTTCACCCCGGACCTGATGCCGTCTGACATTACCGGCAGCGAAATTCTGGACGAAGACGCCTCCGGCCACCGCAGTTTCCGCTTTGTGCCGGGCCCGGTCTTCTGCCAGTTGCTGATGGCTGATGAAATCAACCGCGCCAGTCCGCGCACACAGTCTGCATTGTTGCAGGCCATGCAGGAACGCCGGGTGGCCGTGGCCGGAGCCGAGCATAAACTGCCCCAGCCTTTCCATGTGCTGGCAACCCAGAACCCGCTGGAGCAGGAAGGCACCTACCCCCTGCCAGAAGCCCAGCTTGACCGCTTCATGCTGCAAATTCCCCTCACCTTTCCAGATGCAGAGTCGGAACGCGCCATGCTACTGGCCACCACCGGCGCGGAGCAGGCTCCGCCCCAGCAGGTTATGAGTGCGGAAAATCTGATTGCGGCGCAGGCTCTTGTGCGCACCCTGCCGGTGGGTGAAAAAATTGTAGACGCCATTCTGGCGCTGGTGCGCTCCGCCCGCCCGGAAACCACGCAGGACGAAACCTTGCGCGGCCAGATTGCCTGGGGCCCCGGCTCACGCGCCGCACAGGCCCTGATGCTGGCCACCCGTGCCCGCGCCCTGCTGGATGGCCGCCTCTCCCCCAGTCTGGATGATGTGATTGCGCTTGCCCGTCCGGTTCTGGCGCATCGTATGGCGCTCACATTTGCGGCACGCGCGGAAGGCGTGCATCTGGATGATGTGATCACCCGGCTCGTCAACCGGCTGGGCTGACGCCTTGGCACAGTCTGCCTTTTCACCCGCCGCCCTGCTGCGCCTGTTTCGGAACCGGCCTGCCGGACAAAATCTGAGCAACGGGGAAACCGCTTCCTTCACGGCCCCTACCGGCCGCCAGCCCGATACCCGCACGGCGGCAGCCCCCTCCGGCACTGCTTCTGGCGTTGCCAATCAGGCGTCCTCCCTTGCCGCCCGCCTGCCTGACCTCGTGATCCGAGCAGACCATATTGCCGCCACGCTGTATGCAGGCCAGCACGGCCAGCGGCGCGCAGGATGGGGAGACACGTTCTGGCAATATCGTCAGGCGCAGCCCGGCGAGCCAACAACACACATAGACTGGCGACAGTCTGCCCGCAGCACCCATGCTTATGTGCGTGAAACGGAAGCCGAATCCGCTCAGACAATCCTGCTGTGGTGTGATCTTTCCCCCTCCATGCAGTGGCGCTCTGCATCCTCTCTGCCTGAAAAACGGGATCGCGCGGTGCTCCTGCAACTGGCCATGGCCGCCTTGCTGCTACGCAATGGAGAGCGGGTAAAGCTGCTGACTCCCTCCGGCATGGCCCCGTTGCCCGCCAGCGGGACACCGCTGGAACGGCTGGCGCTTGGACTGGCCCATATGGAGCGCACCTCTCCACCCTCAGCCAGCGCACTTCCTCCGGTTTCTCTGGTGCCACGCCACGCCCACGTTCTCATTGCCAGTGATTTTCTGTGCCCGGATGAAGCATTGTTGTCCTGCCTGCGCCATCTGGCGGGCCTGCCTGCACGGGCACATCTGATCCAGATTGCAGATCCGGCAGAGCTCACGTTGCCCTATCAAGGGCGTGTGGAATTTGAAGGGCTAGAACAGGAAACGCCGGTTGATCTGCCCCATGTGCAAACGCTACGGCAGGACTACGAGAGCCTTATCAGTGCCCGCAATGCTGCTTTAACAGCGCAGGCCGCAACATATGGGCATGACCTAGTTTTACATTGCACGCAGGATGCACCCCTGCCCACATTGCTGACGCTGCATGGCCTGATAGGCGGCAGATCCGGCAGCCATCGTGAGGGCGCGCGGCCATGATTTTTCTCACGCCATTTGCGCTTCTCGGTCTGGTCACTCTGCCTCTGGTCTGGTGGCTGCTCAAAGCCACCCCGCCTAAGCCGCGCAAACAGAGCTTTCCGCCCATCCAGATTCTGCGCGGCCTGCGGCAGCGTGAAACGGATATTGCCCGCTCGCCTTTATGGTTGCTGCTCATACGTCTGGCGGCTGTAACGCTGCTGGTTCTCGGGCTGGCGCATCCTGTACTGCCGGGTGAACATGTGCCTACCTCCGGCCACGGCCCCCTGTTGCTGGTGCTGGATGATGACATGCTTTCCGCACCCGGCTGGACGCAACGCATTGCCACCGCGCAAGGATTTGTGGATGACGCAGCCCATGCGGGCCGCCCTGTCCTGCTGCTCCGCACAGCCGCCATACCGGAGGCCCTCGCTGATCAGGACATTCCTCACCCTCGCCCGGCCAACGCCGTGCAACAGGATCTGAACAGCCTGCGTCCTGCTCCATGGGGCACAGACCGGGCCGCCGTCGCCCATTTGCTGGAAACCCATCCGCCTGCTGATGTAGGCAATGTGGTCTATCTGGCCAATGGGGTTGCCTCAGCCGGAGATGCGGCCTTCGCCAAGGCATTGCGTGCCCAGGGCCCTGTGCAGGAAGTACGTTTTCCCGATGCGCCTGCAGTGGTTCTTGCTCCCGCCCCTGCGCGGAACGGGCCTGTCATTGCCCGCCTTCTGGCTCTGCCCGATCCGTCTGCGCCCCGTGCCTTTACCGTGCGTGTTCATACGCAGGATGGCGGGACACTGGCTGTTGTGCCGGTTACGCTTCCGGCCGGTGCGGCCAGCGCAGATGTGCCCGTGGATCTGCCGAACACCGTGCGTAACCGGATTGATCAGGTTGCTCTGGCAGGGCAGTCCAGCGCAGCAGGCACCCTGCTGTTTGATGAAGGCGACCGCCTGCGCCCCGTAGGGCTGATGACCACAGGTGCCGCCGATACGCCTTTGATCGGGCCGCTGTTCTATCTGCGGCGGGCGCTCGCCCCTACGGCAGACCTGCATGAAGGCAACGGTGCGGCCCTGCTGACGCAACCTCTTTCCGTTATTATTGCCCCTGACGGCACTCTGGCGGACCCCAGCACACGGCAGAAAATTGCGGAATGGGTCAAAAACGGGGGCACGCTCGTCCGTTTTGCTGGCCCTGCTCTGGCAGGCGAGCACCATGAAGCAGGCCAGCCCGCTCCAACAGACGATGCAGATATCGATGGCACCGCACAGCCACCTTCCGGCCAGACGTCAACGGACCCCACGGCGGACCTCCTACCGGTAGCCCTGCTTGATGGCTCCCGCCAACTGGGAGGCACCATGACATGGGGAGCCCCGCAGAAGCTGGCGCCGTTTGACGCCAACTCCCCTTTCCATGGGCTCGATATCCCGGCGGATGTCACTGTCTCGCAGCAGGTTCTGGCCAGCCCTGTGGCGGATCTCGCCGCACATAGCTGGGCCAGATTGACGGACGGCACGCCTTTGGTCACCCATGCCTCACTCGGCAAAGGTGAAATTGTGCTGTTCCACATCAGCAGCACGGCAGACTGGTCAAACCTGCCGCTCTCCGGCCTGTTTGTGGCCATGCTGCAGCGGCTGACAGATCACGCCAATGGTGTGAGCATTCCTGCCGATGACAGCCTGCTGGCCCCTATCATGACGCTGGATGGTGAAGGTGTTCTGGGCCCGCCACCGCCGACCGCGCGTGGCCTGAAAGCCAGCGCCTTTGCTGAAACAGATGTCTCACCTGCCCATCCGCCGGGGCTATATGGCCCCCGTGCCGCCCGGCGCGCCCTGAATGCAGGCACCCATTTGGCAAGCCTTTCTCCCGCGCAACCTGTGGGCACACTTACCACCCCGGCTGGGCGCAGACCCGATACACCTCTGGGCCGCTATTGCCTGCTTGCCGCAGCCTTCCTTCTCCTGCTGGATACTCTGATGGTGCTGCTCATGCGTGCTGGTGTTGTCTTTGGCAGAAAACGCCTGCCAACCAGCACGGCTCTTTCTCTGGCGTTTCTTCTCGCCATGGCATCCCCTGCCAGCCTTTGGGCCGCAGACCGGCATGACCCGGCGCTCGCCCAAGCCCAACAGACCCCGCAACCTGAACAGACGGTTCCGCCCGCACCGGCCTCGGCCCCGACTACTGAGACCGCGCCTGCGTCTCCTCAATCTGGCGATCAAGGAAAGTCCTCGGTTCCGGGGGCAGCGCTGGAAACACGTCTGGCTTATGTTCTGACCGGCCATGACGATGTGGATACTGTGTCCCGGCAGGGCTTGCAGGGCCTGTCGGACTATACCAACGCCCGCACGTCCGCCAAACTCGGCCACCCGGATGGCGTGCGCCCGGGCCAGGATGATCTCAGCTATTATCCGCTGCTTTACTGGCCCATCACGCCCGATGCCCGCACCACTCCGGCACAGACAGCCGCGCTGACCACCTTCATGGCGCATGGCGGTATTCTGCTGATTGACACACAGGGACAGGATGCCAGCAGCCAGAATGACGGGGAGAGTTCAGGCAGCTTTGCGGGCGATGCCCCCGGCACCCGGTCCGCCTTGCGGCGGGTGACCAATGGGCTGCCCATTCCTCCACTAGCCACCATTACAGACCACCATCTGCTGGCCCACACCTTCTACATGCTGCATGATTTTCCAGGCCGCTATGCCGGACAACCCATCTGGGTGGCACGGGAAGGACAGGCAGAAAATGATGATGTGAGCCCGGTTATTATCGGCTCTGCGGACTGGGCACATGCTTGGGCTGTGGATGAGGAAGGCAACACCCCCTACGCCGTAATTCCTGACGGTGCGGATCAGCGCCAGCTTGCTTACCGGTTTGGGGTCAACGCCGTAATTTACGCCCTGACAGGCAATTACAAGGCAGATCAGGTGCATGTGCCCATGTTGCTGCAACGGCTGGGAGAATAAACGCCCATGCTGACTCATCTTGCGCAATCCTATGGGTTTGCTCCCCTCATTCCCCTCTGGCTGCTCGCTGGCATCGGCATACTTGCGCTTGTGCTTTGTGCCTATGCCATAAGCAGGCGCACCAAAGGGGCCATCCTCCGGTTGGGGGCGGTGCTTTCCCTCCTGCTCTGGCTGTCAGGGCCGCAACGTCTGCATGAAAGCTGGCACGTTCTGCCGGAAACCGCGCTGCTGCTGGTGGATCAGTCTCCCTCCATGTCCATCGGACACAGGGCAGCTCTGGCGCGGCAAGCGGCGCAGGCCATGGAACAGGCTCATACACAGGGCCTGACTCTGCGCACCGTTCCCGTGCGGAATTCCGGCCATAACGGCACCCGTCTGTTTGATGCACTGGATCAGGCCGCGGCAGATATTCCGCCCGATCAGTTTGCGGGCGCTGTCATGCTCACGGATGGACAGGTATCAGACATTCCCAAATCCATTCCGGAACGCCTGACGCCAGCCGGGCAGAATGGAGAAAAAACCCACCTGCCCCTGCATGTGCTAATCCCGGCCAAAGGCGAGGAAACAGACCGCCAACTGCGTATTCTGCAGGCTCCCCCATACGGTATTGTTGGCCAACCCGCCAAACTGCGTGTGCAGGTGGATGACGCAGGCCCCGGAACCACACCGGGCACACAGGCGGAACTCACCTTGCGCGTGAATGGAGAAGAAGCGCTCTCCATACCCGTCACAACGGGTACGCCGCAGGATATCTCCCTGCCTGTGTCCCATCCCGGACAGATGCTGATCAGTCTGGCCGTCTCACCGCTGGCGGGTGAGGTCTCGCAGATCAACAACCAGACCATTACCCGTATGACGGGCATCCGTGACCGCCTGCGTGTGCTCCTGATTTCCGGCACCCCCAATCAGGGTGAACGCGTCTGGCGTCGGCTGCTTAAGGCTGATCCCTCGGTTGATCTGATTCACTTCACCATTTTACGGCCACCGGATAAGGACGACGGTACACCGCTGTCCGATCTGGCACTGATTGCCTTCCCGGTGCGGGAACTGTTTCAGGAAAAAATCAACCAGTTTGACCTCATCATTCTGGACGGATTTGAAAACCAGAACATTCTTCCGCATGCCTATCTGAACAACATTGCCAACTTTGTGCGCAAAGGTGGCGGCCTGTTGCTGACAGCCGGACCAGAATTTGTCGGCCCCGGCACCCTTCAGGATACGCCTGTGGGTGACATCCTGCCCGCACACGTGCCGCTGGAAAATGGCATGGTGGAACAACGCTTCCGCCCCCATCTGACGCCAGAAGGCCGCAGGCACCCGGTAACGGCCGCGCTCCCCGGCGCGCCGCCCACCAGCGCGGACTCTGCAGCGCAGACCATTCCGGGCCAGTGGGGACCATGGTACCGGGCGCTAAAACCAGACACCACGCACGGCGAGGCCCTGATGAGCGGCCCAGACAACGCCCCCCTGCTGGTGCTGGACCATGTGGATCAAGGCCGCGTTGCGCTGCTGTTGTCTGACCAGATCTGGCTTTGGTCCCGTGGAGAGGGCGGCGGCGGCCCGCAGGCCGAACTTCTGCGCCGTATCTCTCACTGGCTCATGAAAGAACCTGAGCTGGAAGAAGAACAGTTGAACGCCAGCATTGCCGGTGGAGAACTCACCGTTACACGGCGCAGCACGGCGGCAGAGCCCCGGCATAACGTCACCGTCACGCCCCCTTCGGGCACGCCTGTCACGTTAACGCTTGATGCTACGACAGCCTCCGCACAGACGCGGAAAACTGGCGCACCTGAGGCAGATGGTGGGCAAAGTGGGATCAGCACCGGACATATGGCAGCGGAACTGCCCGGCATCTGGCAGGTGGATGACGGGGCCCACAAAGCCTTTGCCGCACCCATGCCGCCAGACCCGCAGGAATTTGCAGACCTCCGCGCTACAGCCAGCAAGCTGCAGGATATGGTTTCAGCCACTGGTGGCGGCATGCTCTGGACAGGGGATACCGCCTCCGCCCCGGCTGTGCCCCAGCTTCAACTGGCAGACGGCCGCACCCTGCACGGCAAGAACTGGTTTGCGTTTCCGCACCGGAATGCTCATGTAGTAACAGGTAGAAGTGCAACACCCCTGCTGCCTGCATGGGTCATGCTGAGCCTGTCGCTCCTGCTGTTGTTTGCCGGATGGTGGCGGGAAGGACGAAGCTGACCCTCAGCTCCTTTCCGCACTCCCACCATTGTGGTAATTTATAAGTGACGTTTCCTGTATGGACAGACCATGACCCGCTCGTTCCGCATTATTCCGGCTGCTCTGGCCTGCAGCAGTTTTCTGGCTCTCGCCCTTCCCGCCACTGGCTGGGCCCAGTCCGCCCGCGAGCAGGAAGCGCAGGCTGCTGCGGAAGAAGCCGCGCAGAAGGCTGAAGCCGCCAAGGCCGCAAAACGCGCGGCTCCTCCTGCAGCCATTCCCGGCGCGGGCGCTGAAGACGACGACGATGGCGAACATTCCAATACGGATATGGAACCCACTGCCGCCCTGTTTGATGCCATCAACCGTGGCAGCATCAGCGCAGCCAAGGAATCCATCAATCGTGGGGCGGATCTTCACAGCAAGAATGTGCTAGGGCAGACCCCGCTTGATATGTCCATTGATCTGAACCGCAACCCCATCACCTTCCTGCTGCTCTCCCTGCGCGGCAATGATGATCGTGTGCGCACGGATGTTGCGGCTGAAACCCGCAGCATGAAAATGGAAAACGGTAGCGGGCATCTGACCATTGGCGGAAGCGCTGGCCGACACGGCGCCCTTCCCCATGAAAGCCGTTACGATACATCTGGTGGCAGACCGCAGCCGGATGTCGGGTTTCTTGGATTTAGCGGCGGCTGAGCCTCCTGCTTTCCTTTTAGTCCGCGCAGTCCGTTCATAAAAAAAGCCGCCCTGTTGAGGCGGCTTTTTTCATATCATGCCATGATACTGGCTCAACCAGCAGCAGCAGCCTTGGCCATGGATGCCGTTGTTTTTGCCTGTTCAAGACTTTCCTGACGCAAGACATCCAGCGGAAGAAACTCGCCATTGCGTTCAAAATGCCAGAAGGTCCAGCCGTTGCAGGACGGCGCATTGGTCAACTGCGCGCCCAACTTGTGGATGGACCCCCGTTTGGCACCACTGACCAGCGTGCCATCCGGCGAAACCGTAGCGCTCACACGCTGTTTTTTGTCACACAGCACCGTGCCAACGGGCAAAAGTCCACGCTCCACAAGGCTACCAAAAGGCACACGCGGGGCTTCACGCTTGTCCTGCGTGGTTACAACCGCATCATCAGCCAGCGGCGTTTCCCGCGCGACACGGCTCATGGCGGCTTCCACATAATCCGGATGCCGCTCAATGCCGATAAAACGGCGGCGCAACCGGCGGGCCATGGCGGGGGTTGTGCCTGTGCCGGTGAAGGGGTCCAGCACCACGTCATCAACCGTGGTGGAGGCGAGCAGCACGCGGTGCAACAGGCTTTCCGGCTTCTGCGTGGGGTGCAGCTTCAGCCCGTGTTCATTCCGCAGGCGTTCATTGCCGGTGCAGAGCGGCAGATACCAGTCAGACCGCATCTGAACATCATCATTCAGCGCTTTCATGGCCTGATAATTGAACCGGTACCGGCTATCCTCACTCCGGGCTGCCCAGATCAGGGTTTCATGCGCGTTGGTAAAACGACGCCCCCGAAAATTCGGCATGGGGTTGGATTTGCGCCACACAATATCATTCAGTATCCAGAACCCCAGTTCCTGCAAAATCGCACCGATGCGGAAAATGTTATGATAGGAGCCTATCACCCAGATGGTGCCATCCTTGTGCAGCACACGCCGCGCTTCTGTCAGCCATGCACGGGTAAAGCGATCATACTCCTGAAGATCGGAAAACTTGTCCCAATCATCATCCACACCATCCACCAGGGAATCATCGGGACGGCGCAGTTCACCACGAAGTTGCAGGTTGTACGGCGGATCAGCAAACACGCAATCAACAGAGCCGGAGGGCAACGTGCGCATGGTTTCAACACATTCGCCACGCAGAATCTGGTCCAGAGGCAGTTCCATGCTCATTGATTTTGCGCCGCTCATGGCCGGCCCTCCGTATAAAAATGTTCAATTTGCCGGCGCACAGTGCCGAAGGTTCTACGATGATGCGGGGTAATCCCCGTTGTGGTCAGCGCCAGCCGGTGGGCTGCGGTGCCGTAGCCCGCATTTTTCTCCCACCCATAAGCGGGCCAGCGCGTATCAAGGCGGGCCATGATGCGGTCCCGCACAACCTTGGCCACAATGGAGGCTGCAGCAATGGACAGGCTCAGGCGATCGCCCCCCACCACTGTTTGCGTGCTGCATCCAAAATCGGGCGTCTTGTTACCATCCACCAGCACATGATCAGGCAAGCGCGGCAGCCGGGCCACGGCGCGCTGCATCGCCAGATGAGCCGCATGATGGATGTTCAGGAAATCAATTTCGGCAGTTGAGGCTGCGCCAAGCCCGATTTCAATACCGGGCACATCAGGCAGGCGGGCCGCAATGGCCTCACGCACGACCGGTTTCAGTTTTTTGGAATCATCAATAATAGCTGCCAGATCAGCGGGCACGCCAGCGGCAAAGACCACGGCGGCGGCGACTACGGGACCAGCCAGTGGGCCACGGCCCACTTCATCTACTCCGGCGACACGTCCGCCATGCTGCTGTTCCCGCGTAAAATCCGGCATTGCCCCTCTTTCCATCGATTTGGTGCGACTCGGCAAAAAATACCGAGTCGCACCAACTGCGACTCCGTGAGGCAAGGAGAATCACTTTTCACCGCTCAGCGCAAGAGTCGCGGTGCAGGAAATTTTCAGGAACGCTTGCCGCGCGGGAACACCAGCCAGCCGATCAGCAGACCAAACACGGAAACAATACCCAATGAAAGCAAAGGCTTATCACGCACAAACGTGACAGCTTTTTCTACTACGCCTTCCCCTTCCTCATACAGGTCAGCAAATTCCTGCTGCGCCATGCCGGAGAACTGATCGAACTTGCCTTCTGCCTGAAGACCCAGATCGCCAGTCAGGCCGCCAGCCGCATCCTTAATCCGGCCCTTTGCGTCTTCGGCAACGCCTTCAACCTTGTTTGCGACCGTTTTGAGTTTATCGTCAGCCATAGGCTTTCTCCTTGTTTTTTGACCGCATTCTTCCACCCGGCAGCTCTTTTGGGGCCATCCGGGCCACGGTCTTCTGTTGCATCAGAACGCAAAAACTCGTCTCTGACTAGCATGCTGTCTGTCAGTCGTGTTCATCTCACCGCCCTTATCGTCGCATCCATGCTGTTCATGGAGCAGCTTGATGGCACCATCCTCTCAACCGCCCTGCCATCCATTGCTAACAGTTTGCATGTGGATACGGTTGCAACATCCGTTGCGCTAACCTCCTACATCATAGGGTTAGCCATATTTATTCCCGCTTCCGGCGCGTTGGCAGACAGGCTGGGCAGCCGCACGGTTCTCAGTTGCGCCATCATTATTTTCGTTTTGTGCTCCGTAGCCTGCGGCTCAGCGCACAGCCTCCTGTTTCTGGCTTGTATGCGCACTTTGCAGGGCATTGGGGGTGCGCTCATGGTCCCGGTCGGGCGTCTTGTCGTGCTGCGCAGCACGCCGCGGGAGGAGTTGGTGCGCACCATGACGTGGATGATGCTCCCCGCAACACTGGGTCCGCTCATGGGGCCTGTGGTGGGTGGGTTCATCACCACCTACCTGTCCTGGCGGTGGAATTTTTACCTCAACATCCCGGTCGGCATTCTGGGGTTCATCCTCACCCGCCGTTTCATCCCGGAGGTAAAAGAGAAGGAGCCCCCGCCGTTTGACCTCACGGGCCTGTTTCTTGCAGGCGGCGGCTTGGCCGCCCTTTCTGTCGGCACGGAACTGTTCACCCACAATCAGGGATCAGCCACGCTCCTCCTGTCGCTCTTTCTCGGCGGCTTTGCCTTTATGGGCGGGTACGGTTTTCACGCAGCAAGGTTGAGCACCCCCCTGCTTGATTTCAGGTTGCTGGCCATTCCCACATTCCGCATCTCTGTGCTGGGCGGTGCCGCCTCGCGCATTGCCGTGGGGGCCTTTCCCTTCCTGCTGCCTGCTTTTCTGCAAATCGGGTCCGGGCTGACGGCGGCCCAAAGCGGCATGGTCACCTTCATTGCCCCTGTGGGAGCGCTCGCCATGCGTCCATGGGTGCCCGCGGTGCTCAAGCGCTGGGGATTTCGCCGAGTGCTTATGGTGAATGGGTTTTCAGGCGGAATTCTCTCCATCCTGATTTCCAGCTTTCATCAGGGTCAGGCTCTCTGGCCGCTCTACCCCATTCTGCTTGCCGCAGGCATGGCGCAGGCCACACAGTTTTCGGCCTACAACACCATTGCCTACGCAGATATTCCCGCCAGCCGCATGAGCGCCGCCACCAGCTTTTATGCAACCATGCAGCAACTGATGCTGTCCTTGGGCATCTGTATCGCAGCAGGCACGCTTACTCTCTCCGGCCTTCTGCATGGGCGCATCGAACCAACCTCCCACGATTTTGCAACCGCCTTCATTGCCGTTGGCGTCATCTCGTTACTGGCAGTGCCTGCGGCCGCCAGCCTTAACCCCAATGCAGGCGCAGCACTCAGCGGCAAGAAGGAATAATGCTCAGCCCTCTGCATGATTTAAGGCGCAAAAGGGGCGGAATTTTTTAAGTTTTTATTTATAGTTTTTCTTTTCCGCCCGAACCCTTGGACCATGCCCTTATTCTGGTATACGCTCAGCGCATTCTGTTGGGCAGTCGGAGGTGTGTCTGCCTTATACTTGTTTCTTAATGGTATTGAATCTGGCATAGACAACCACCTATGCCGTTTCTGTTCTCGGGCAGGCAGTGGGATGAGCCTCCCTGTCTGTTTTTTTCAACATTTAATTAGGTGAACGACCCGCGCGCCCCATGGATAACCAGACCACGGACCCCCGATCCGATTCACCCACGCCTCCTCGCTCTTCCAGCAGAAAAAAACGTCTTATCTGGAGCGGCGTCGCCGTTGCCGGTGTTTGCGTGCTGGCATTTGCGTTCCTGCGCCCTCATGGCACACAAAACACTGGCACCAGCAAACATCATCGCCGCCACGCTGTGCAGCAGACCTCTGACGGAGGTGATGCCCAGCCCGTAGCCGTTGAAGCCGTTAAAACCGGCGCCATGCCCGTTGTGCTGACCGAACTTGGAACGGTGGTGCCCGTCACCAACGTAACGGTCCAGACCCGTGTGGAAGGCTATCTGACCAAGGTCCTGTTCACGGAAGGTCAGCATGTTCACAAGGGCGACCTGCTCGCCGTGATTGATACACGCCCGTATGAAGTCCAGCTTGCACAGTATGAGGGCCAGCTTGAACGGGACAAGGCCGAGCTTGCCCAGGCACGGGTGGATAACGCCCGTTACCAGCGCCTGATCAAACAGGACAGTATTGACGCCAAAACGGCGCGAGATCAGGAATTTACCGTCGAGCAGATGGAAGGCACGGTTAAATCCGATCAGGCGCTGGTTGATAACCAGAAGCTGCAGCTCACCTACTGTCATATCATCGCTCCGGTGGACGGGCGGATCGGTATTCGTGCGGTTGACCAAGGGAACTACGTTGCGGCAGGTCAGTCTGGTGGCCTCGCCATCCTGACGCAGATGCAGCCCATTTCCGTCATTTTCACACTTCCGCAGGACCAGTTGCCGGACGTGGCGGAACAACTGCGCGCCAAAGGCTCCCTGCCTGTTGAAGCATGGGACAGTTCAAACACCCACAAGATTGCCGATGGTACCGTCAGCACCCTTGATAGCCAGATTGACACCGCAACTGGCACCGTGCGCCTGCGTGCGCTCTACCCCAATACGGATGAACATCTCTTCCCCAACCAGTTCGTGAACGCACGCCTTCTGGTCAAAACGCTGGAAGACGTCATTCTTGTTCCCGCCACGTCTTTGCAGACCGGCCCCTCCGGCCAGTTTGTGTATGTGGTGAAGGCAGACAATACGGTTGAAGTCCGCCCCGTGACGGTTGGCATTTCAGACGGCAACCGCACGGTTGTCAGCGGCGGCCTGAAAACCGGAGACCGCGTGGTAACGGATGGCACCGATCATCTGCGCGCTGGCATCAAAGTGACAATCCCGGCGGTTACTGAAACCGCCGAGAAATCTGACTCCTCATCAGGTGCACCTGCCCCGTGAATCCTTCAGGTCTCTTTATCCGCAGGCCGGTCGCCACCACGCTGCTGATGCTCGCCATTCTGATGGCGGGCCTGCTTGGCTACCATTTCCTGCCTATCTCCGCGCTGCCGCAGGTTGATTACCCCACCATCACGGTAGAAACATTCTACCCCGGCGCAGGCCCGGATGTGATGGCGACCTCCGTTACCGCGCCGCTGGAAACACAGTTCGGCCAGATGCCCGGGCTGGATCAGATGACCTCCCGCTCCTCTGGCGGGGCCTCTGTCATTACCCTACGGTTCAACCTGACCATGTCCATGGATGTGGCAGAACAGGAAGTTCAGGCGGCCATCAATCAGGCCAACTCTCTGCTGCCGACTGACCTGCCTGCACCTCCCATTTACGCCAAGGTCAACCCGGCCGATACACCGGTGCTGACCTTGGGCATTACCTCCGCCACGGTGCCCCTGCCGGAAGTAGAGGACTATATTGACACCCGCCTTGCGCAGAAAATCAGTCAGATTTCAGGCGTTGGGCTGGTGACACTCTCAGGCGGCAACCGCAAGGCCATTCGCGTACGGGTGAACATTCCCAAGCTCACCTCTTACGGGATTGATCTGGATACGCTGCGCACCACCATTGGCAACGTCAACGTCAACTCCCCCACCGGCACGTTTGATGGCGCAACCCGCGCCGCTACCCTGCGCGTGGATGGGCAGATCACCTCCATTGATACGTTGCTCAATCAGGTTATCGCTTATCAGAACAGCGGCCCCATCCGCATCCGGGATGTCGCGTCTGTTGTAATCGGTGCAGAAAACACCCAGCTTGCTGCGTGGTCCAACCTCACCCCCGCCCTCATCATGAGCGTGCAGCGGCAGCCCGGCGCGAACGTGATTTCCGTGGTGGACAACATCAAGGCCACCCTGCCCGTCCTGCGCAAATCCCTGCCACCAGGCATTGATATTGTGCCGCTGACAGACCGTACCACCACCATCCGCGCCTCCGTTGCGGATGTGGAGTTCGAACTCTTTCTGGCGCTGGTGCTGGTTGTTGCCGTCATTTTTGTGTTCCTGCGCAATATCCCGGCCACCATCATCCCCAGCCTGTCCGTGCCGCTCTCCATCGTCGGCACGCTGGCCATCATGTATCTGCTCGGCTTCTCGCTGGATAACCTCTCGCTCATGGCGCTGACCATCGCCACCGGCTTCGTGGTGGATGATGCCATCGTGATGATCGAGAACATCTCCCGCTATGTGGAAGCTGGTGAAGACCGCATGACTGCCTCCATCAAAGGGGCGGGAGAAATCGGGTTCACCATTATCTCGTTGACCATATCTCTGATCGCGGTGCTCATCCCGCTGCTGTTCATGGGCGATGTTGTGGGGCGTCTGTTCCACGAATTCGCCATGACACTGGCCATCACCATCATCCTGTCCGCCGTGGTGTCCCTTACGCTTGTGCCCATGATGTGCGCCCGTATTCTTACGGAACGCCCGCATGATGAAGCCAGCGCCACAACGGCATTCCAGCGCTGGTCGGCCCGGATGGAAGTGGCCACGGAAAAGCTGATCGCCGCCTATGACCGCGCGCTGGATGTTGTGTTGGCCCACCGGGTGCTGACGCTGATGGTGGCCGTCGGCACACTGGTGCTGACTGGGGTGCTGGCGTTTGTCATCCCCAAAGGGTTCTTTCCGGAGCAGGACACGGGCGTCATTCAGGGCATTTCCGTTGCGGCCCAGTCCATCTCCTTTGAGAGCATGAAGACACACCAGCAGGATCTGGCAAAAGTCATCCTGCAAGACCCGGATGTGGTTTCCCTGTCCTCCTTTATCGGGGTGGACGGGCAGAATGCCACGCTCAATCAGGGACGCTTTCTGATCAACCTGAAAGACCATGATTCCCGCTCCAGCAGTGCCGCGGAAATCGCGCGCCGCCTCTCGCAGGAAACGGCACAGGTTACGGGCATCAAGCTCTACATGCAGCCCATTCAGGACCTCTCTCTGGATACAACCGTCACGGCCACCCAGTACCAGTTCCTGCTGGAAAACCCGGATTATGATGCGTTCAAGACGTGGATTCCAAAGCTTTTGGAAAAACTGAGGGCTGAACCCTCGCTCTCTGATGTCACGTCTGATCTTCAGGCTCAGGGGCTGGTGGCAAAAGTCACGCTCGACCGCACAACTGGCGCACGGTATTCCATCACGCCCCAGACCATTGATAACGTGCTCTATGATTCCTTTGGTCAGCGGCAGATTTCCACCATCTACACGCAATCCAACCAGTATCGTGTCATTCTGGAAGCTGATCCCCGCTTCCAGAGCAGCCTGTATTCCCTCAACCAGCTTTATCTGCCCGGTATCAGCGGCAATTCCGGCGAAAGCGCATCCGGGCCCACCCGGTCTCCCACGTCCGGACTGGTGCCACTGGCGGCGGTCACCACGGTCTCGCATGAAACCGCACCGCTGCTGATCACCCATTTCGGACAGTTCCCGGCCACGACCATCTCCTTCAATCTGGCCAAGGGTTATTCGCTGGGTGACGCCACTGCCGCCATCCAGAAGGTGGAAAAGGACATCAACCTACCCGCCTCTTTCCAGACGTCCTTTCAGGGAACGGCAGCCGCGTTTGAAGGCTCGCTCAGTAACGAACTGTTCCTCGTGGCTGCGGCACTGGTGGCGGTCTATATCGTGTTGGGCATTCTCTACGAAAGCTTCATTCACCCTGTCACCATTCTGTCCACCCTACCCTCCGCCGCCATTGGTGCGCTGCTCACGTTGTGGGTGGCTGGCGCGGGTCTGGATGTCATGGGCATTATCGGCATTGTGCTGCTGATTGGCATTGTGAAGAAAAACGCCATCATGATGATCGACTTCGCGCTTGAAGCCGAACGTGAACATGGCATGGACTCTCTGCAATCCATCCGGCAGGCAGCCACCCTCCGTTTCCGCCCTATTCTCATGACCACCCTGGCGGCCATGCTGGGTGCGGTTCCCATGGTCATTTCGCAGGGCACGGGGTCTGAACTGCGGTACCCGCTGGGGCTGGCCATTATCGGGGGGCTGGCCCTGTCTCAGTTGCTCACGCTCTTCACCACTCCGGTTATCTATTACACGCTGGATACCTGGGCACACCGGTGGAACACGTGGCGGCAGCGCGGGCATACGCTTCCCCCTTCTGAGCAGACCGCACCGTGAACTTCAGCCGGATCTTTATTGATCGGCCCGTCGCCACCATTCTGATGACTGTGGCGCTCCTGCTTGCCGGAGCGCTGGGTTACAGAAGCCTGCCAGTGGCGGACCTGCCGAATGTCGATTTTCCCGTCATTCAGGTTCAGGCCCGTCAGGCTGGTGGCTCGCCAGAGGAAATCGCCAGTTCGGTGGCGGCCCCGCTAGAGCGACATCTGGGCCAGATTGCAGACCTCACGGAAATGACGTCGCAATCGTCCCAGAACACCACGCGCATCACCCTTCAGTTCGCCTTGTCACGGGACATCAACGGGGCCGCGCGGGATGTTGAGGCCGCCCTTCAGGGTGCCCATGCAGACCTTCCTTCGTCTCTCCGCCAGAACCCCAGCTATTCCAAGGCCAACCCTAACGGCGCGCCCGTTCTTATTCTGGCCCTGACATCGGACATCCATACGCAGGCGCAGCTCTACGATTATGCAACCAATGTTCTAGTGCAGCATCTTTCACAGATCCGCGGCGTTGGTCAGGTGGAAATCGGGGGCAGTTCACTCCCGGCAGTGCGTGTGGAAATCAATCCGCTACCGCTGTACCGTTACGGGATTGGGTTTGAAGATATCCGTGCGGCCCTTGCTTCCGCCAATGCGCACGGCCCGAAAGGTATTATTGATCAGAACGGCACACGCTTTACCCTTGATACCAATGATCAGGCCAGAAGTGCCCAATCCTATCGGGATCTGATTATTGCGTGGCGTAACAGCCGCCCGGTACGGTTGTCAGATGTAGCAACTGTTGTGGACAGCGTTGAAGACCGACGCAATGCTGGCTACTTCAATAGCGCTCATTCTGTTCTGGCCATTGTTTTTCCGCAGGCCGGGGCAAACGTTATTGAAACGGTTGATGAAATCAACGCCAAGCTCCCCATGCTTCGCGCCGCCCTGCCCGGCGGTGTAGACCTGCATACGGGGCTCGACCGTTCACTGACCATTCGCGCGTCTCTGGCGGATACCCAACTCACCCTCGTTATTTCGGTCGTGCTGGTGGTGCTGGTGGTGCTGGGGTTCCTTCATTCCGTCCGCATGACCCTTATCCCGGCCATTGTGGTGCCTACCTCCATTATCGCCACCTTCGGCGTCATGCGGTTTCTGGGCTACTCGCTGGACAATATGTCCCTGATGGCGCTGACAGTCTCCACCGGTTTTGTGGTCGATGATGCCATTGTGGTAATGGAAAACATTGCCCGCTACATTGAGCAAGGCCTTTCCCCGCGTGATGCGGCGCTAAAAGGCAGTAATGAAGTTGCCTTTACAGTTATCTCAATTTCCATCTCGCTGATTGCGGTTTTCCTGCCCATCCTGCTTCTGGGCGGTCTGGCTGGACGTCTGTTTCATGAATTTGCCATGACAGTCTCCATCACCATTCTGATCTCCATGGTGTTGTCTCTTACCCTCACCCCCATGATGGCGGCGCAGCTTCTGAAACCCACAGCCCCGCATAAACCTTCAAACAAGGTAACGCAGTTTCTCATTACGCTGACCACAAACCTGCTGGACAGCCTGCAAAGAGGATATGAGCGCTCTCTGAATACTGCGCTGAAATACAGCAAGATTGTCATTCTCTCTCTGCCATTTACGCTTGTTGTCATTGTGGCGCTTTTCATCAGCATGCAGAAAGGGTTCTTCCCGACTGAAGACACCGGCCTGCTGATGGGTCATTTGCAGGGAGATCAGAACATCTCCTTTCAGGCGCTCTCCAAAAAACTGATAGAAGTGCAGAAGGTTATCAAAACTGACCCGGATGTGGAGAGCGTTGCCAGCTTCATGGGGAGCCGCGGTTCATCCAACTCCGCCAACATGTTCCTGCAACTCAAAGACAAAAGCGAAAGAAGCGATACACCAACTGAGCTGATTGCCCGCATTGAGAAAAAACTGAGTCATATGGTCGGGGCCCAGTTCTTTCTGATGCAGCCGGGTGCCGTGCGCGCAGGAGCACGCCAGAGCAACGCATCCTACCAGTACACCCTGGAAGGAGAGGATGCGTCCGAAGTTTACCAGTGGACGGACAAACTCCTCGCTGCGCTGGCCAAACATTCCGAACTGACTGAGCTGTCTTCAGATGTTCAGCAGGGTGGGTCCGCCATTGATGTGGATATTGATCGAGACACATCTTCCCGCGTCAGCATTACGCCGCAGCTTCTTTCCAACACGTTGTATGATGCGTTTGGTCAACGTGCGGCGTCCGTTATCTATAACCCCTTGAACCAGTATCGCGTGGTTATGGAAGCCGACCCGACCTATTGGTCAAACCCCAACAGTTTGATGCAGGTGTGGGTCAGCGTATCCGGCGGCTCGGCTGCCGGCGGCACAGCCTCCAACACGGTACGCGTGCGCAATACAACTGGCCGGGATTCCTCTGGCAGCAGTTCCGCCTCAACGTTAAGCAGTGAATCCTTCAAGAACCAGATTGCTAACTCACTGGCTGGCGGAAACAGCGTGTCCACAGGGTCCGCCGTTTCCACATCGTCGTCCGCCATGGTGCCGCTTACGCTGGTTTCCAAACTCAGGCCGTCTCAAACGCCCCTCTCCGTCAACCATCAGGGGCAATCGGTCGCCTCGACCATTTCCTTCAATCTGGCCAACGGAGTTTCTCTCAGCGCTGCCACACGGATTATTCAGACTGCGCAGGTTGAACTACACATGCCGCCAACCATCCATGGCAGCTTCGCTGGCAACGCGGCGCAGTTTCAGAAAACCGTCAACAATGAACCCATTCTGATCCTGGCAGCACTGGCTGCGGTTTATGTGACACTTGGGGTTCTTTATGAAAGCTATGTTCACCCCCTCACCATTCTTTCCACCCTGCCCTCCGCAGGTGTTGGGGCCCTGCTGGCCTTGCAACTGGCCGGAGAAGAATTTTCTCTGATCGCCATGATCGGTGTTATTCTCCTGATCGGCATTGTGAAAAAGAACGCCATCATGCTTGTCGATTTTGCCATCGCAGCCGAACGGGAGCATAATCTTTCTCCGCTTGAGGCCATCCACACAGCCTGCCTTCTGCGCTTTCGCCCGATCATGATGACATCCCTCGCTGCTGCACTGGGCGCATTTCCATTGATCATCGCCAATGGCTATGGGGCCGAACTTCGCAGGCCTTTGGGGATCGCCATTGTCGGCGGGTTGATCGTCAGTCAGGCGCTCACCCTCTATACAACGCCTGTGGTTTATCTGATGTTGGATACGCTGCGCCTGCGCTTTAAACAGATAAAGATCCGGCCCTTTTTCTTCTCCCGTAACCCGCAAGATACCTGAAGTTTTCCGATGAAACCCATCTTCTCCCGTCCGCTTTCTCGTCGCCTGGGTATCCTGCTGGCGCCTCTTGTTCTGACCGGTTGCATGGTGGGGCCTTCCTACAAACGGCCGACCGCCATTATATCCCCCAAATTCAAGGAACTGCGGCCCGCTCCCGGCTGGAACTACGCCAACCCCGCTCTGGCTGAAATTCCAAAAGGCACATGGTGGACCATCTACAATGATCCCATCCTGAACCAGCTTGAGGCTCAGGTTGAAATCAACAACCAGAACGTAAAGGAATATGAGGCGCGTTACCGCAGCGCACGCGCCACCATCAATTCCGTCCGCGCCCAACTTTATCCCACACTCAGCGGCTCGCTTTCCTTCAACAGGCAGAGCTCGGGACGTGGCTCCCGTTCCAGTGGCACGATCATCAATTACGGGAGTGATGGGTCCTCCTCTTCTGGCTACACCCCTTCCAACACTACGGAAAACACGTACGGAATGGGGCCGACTGCTTCATGGGATCTTGATCTGTGGGGTAAGATCCGCCGACAGATTCAGGCACAGGTTACGGAAACACAGGCCACTGCGGCTGATCTGGCTAATGCCAAACTGTCCTATCAGGCGCAGCTTGCCACGGCCTATTTCAACATGCGGTATCAGGACAGCCTTTATGATCTGCTTGAACGCAACGTAAAGTTTTACGAACGCTCCTATCAGATTACCCGCAACCAGTATGAAGCTGGCACGGCAGACCCGACCACCCTGCTTCAAGCCCAGACACAGCTTGAACAGACACGTGCGCAAGCCACCGCCACGCAGGCAAGCCGGGCACAGTATGAACACGCTATCGCTGTCCTGATCGGCAAGCCCCCCGCTGAAGTTTCCATTGCTCCCGGTGCCCTTCCCCGCGCCATTCCGGCCATACCGGTTTCCGTACCGGCCCAGCTTCTTGAACGCCGACCGGACGTTGCGGCGGCAGAACGCCGGATGGAAGAATATAACGCCCAGATTGGCGCAGCCATTGCCGCGTTCTATCCAGACGTTCAATTGACGGCTTCCTATTCCTATAGCGGTGACCCAGTTGGCACTCTGGTGCAGGTTGCCAACCGTATCTGGTCTCTTGGTGCTTCGGCTACGGAAACACTGTTCTCCGGCGGCAGCCGTACCGCCGCCGTGCATGAAGCGGATGCAACGTATGACAACTATGTTGCCACCTATCGCCAAACCGTTTTGACAGCATTGCAGAATGTGGAAGATCAACTCTCCAATCTGCGCGTGCTGGCCCAGCAGGCTGACGAGCAGCAGGTTGCACTGGAAGCCGCCAACCGGGCCGTTACCGTGGCCCTGAACCAGTATCTGGCTGGCACACAGATCTACACTACGGTTATCACATCGGAAGTCACCGCGCTTTCCAATGCGGAAACGGCCTTGCAAATTCAACAGAACCGTATTCTGGATTCCGTCACGCTTATTCAAAATCTTGGCGGTGGCTGGAATGCTTCCGAACTGCCGAGCAAAAACTCCATGCAGAAAGATAACCCCTTCCTGCCTTCTTTCATTCAGAAAGATAAAAACTTCCTTCCGAACGACCACAAATAACCGCACAGCCTCTTTGGAATGGCATTGCAAAAATACCTTACCAAAGAGGCTTTTTTCTCTTTCCAAAAACAAACGCCATAAAACAAAGACGCTGCTTATTGTAAGTGCGACATAGAACGCGGCTTCCTCGCCAAAAAGAGACTAAGAGCAAGCCATATTCCCATGCCGACGCGCATCTCCTCCGCATCATTTCCCAATAGGCGCTGCAAGAGTAACCGCGCACACCTGCTCGCATAGATAGAGCCAAGCTCTGCTCCGGCGAACACGCTAGCTGTTTCAGGGCCACTACTTAAAAGGGCTGTTTCAGCAGTCACTCGGAACAGTCGGCCCTATCTTTCGCGTCCTATGTGACTTCTTGCCCTCAAGGTACTGCAAGATAACAACAAAGCATTTTTCCAACCCTAAAAAATGCTTAGCAGTCCTCTTCCCTGAATTCCCGAAACCGTCTTTTACCCTCACACTGCGTCTGCCGTGTCATTATAGGTCTCTTCTAAAGTCAGGACGAAAAAGCTCAATCCAGCAGGCTTAATTCGAGAGAGAGGCCGCAGCAAATGATCGAATGCTGCTCGCTTTTATAGAATGCCACCCAGCATTTCTCATTATGTACGTTATTTTCCGAAATCATTCCGAAGCTTTTTTGAGTAGGCTGAAACATTAGAGAACTTCAGGTGATACAGATTTCTGCAAGTCTCTACCGAAATTTTCAATCATGCTTGGTTGATCGAACCATTTTCACAACAACTTCACCAGGAACCCTCAAAAAATCTGATTTTGATCACATCAAAATCATGCCCATTGATAGCACTCGTGACAAAAAGCTCGACTAGGGTTTTTGACCCCCGCCACCTTGCATTACCGACTATATAAGCTCGACACTTTTTCTTATAGCTTTTTCATAAATCTGATGATGAGGGCTGGCAACATATTCAGCCCCAAAAGAAACACCAGACTTCACCCCAGCGATATATGAACAACCTATTATTTATTCTTTGAAAAATTTATTCTGGTGACTGGAATAGTTCCAATCACCCAAATCTCACACTAACTACACAAAACCAATGTGAGAGAAATTCACAGAAATAGGAACACCTCTGACTTTCTCAGCGAAAAATCAGAGGTAATCCCGAACACGATAACTTTAGGCGAGAACGATATCTTTCACTCGTTCAGCTATTTCTGCCGTAACGTCCTGAGTAAACAGGCTCTGCACCACACTATCTTTCAATTCCACAATAATGTTCAACGGCATCACGCCCACCGTGTCATTGACGATATTCACCAGTGACATGCGATAATTGCCATTCAACGGTTTTGAGAAACCGCTGTTGAAATTGATATTGGCCGTGAAGCCACAGCACAGAGGCGCATCAGAGAAAATGCCGCTGACATCATTGCGGATCGCACGCGTAGTGCGGAAATAAACGACATCATCCTCGTCTTCACTCACGCAAGCCAGGTACACCTGCCCCGCCGCACGAAGATTATGCATGAAGGTCCAGCCCTTCATGTAAATGCCGTTTCCATCAACTTCCGGCGGCAGATCACCAATCAGATCACCGCAATTGTCGATGAAATACACCATATCGCTACTATGGTCGCGTTCCAGAACATCCGTGTCGATATCGACCATCTTGATGTTTCTGAGTTTACCATCGCGATGAGAAACCCGGGCAAAATCACTCAGGATCTGCTTAGTCGTCGGGTCTTCCTGTTCGATTTCAACAATTTTACCTTCTTTTACTGTAATCTGGCAGCTGGTTACAGCAAAGCTGGCTTTGGTGTTGATAACGTTCATCAGCGCAATGCGATATGTGCCTTCACACCACTTCCCACGCAGAGCGGCCTGCCCGGCAAACCCGGAACGCCGCGGCGCATCCGGATAAACAGTCAGAACGTCGGGGCGAGATTCCCGGATACAGGGCAGGAAGATAATGGGCTGATCCTCATTCCCAATCAGCACCGTATAAAGTGTTCCGGACGCGTTGACGCGCGGCACAGCATACCAACCACGAATATGGAATTCGTAGGCTTCTTCAAAATCAGATGGCTCGCTTTCCGCAAAGACCAGGAAGCAGACATCATCAATATAGAATTTGGCATCCTGAATGGAGAACCAGTCTGTAACAGGCTCGGGCAGTTCCACCGTAAGATCACGCGCTGTCGGCGGATCAAAGATATGACGGGGCGGAGCCTGATGGCGCCAGGACGGATGCGGCAGCAGATGCACCTGTCCTGCATCAATCTGCATTTCCGAGAACCCAAGACGCGTAACCGGGGCAACCTCGTTATAGATTTCAAAGAGGCTCTCGCCATAGCTCTGCCCGTCAGGCCACAGATCAGGCGAGATATTGGCCATTATCTGCTGACGCAGGGGCTCTGAAGAACGGAGCAGTTCCAGACGCTCAAGCACTTTTGCCGGGCTATTGAGCTTCACAGCAAAGCCGTTCTCGCCGTCTTTCACACGATCATGCAGCGCACCAATGTCACTGACGATGGGAATAAGCCCCGTCTGCCAAGCTTCTGAGAGAGAAATGCAATAGGTTTCGGGCCATATGCTGAGATTGAGGGCAACATCAGCAATTTTCAGCTTATCAATATTCCCCATGGAATACTGACCATGAACCGTAATGTTGGGCCGGTTCAGATCTGCCAGAACCTGTTTGTATTCCGGGTGAACGGCCCCAAAAATATGGAAATGGAAATGGTCGGGGTGCGCCAGTTCAAACAGGCTCAGAATAGTATCTGCCCCTTTGGTACGCAGGAAGTTCCCGACCACGGCAACGCCCAAGGGGCGGCCATTCAACGGAGCGTATTCTTTGGGTGTGACCGGTAAGGTGCTTTCAGGAGACGGAATACCCAGGACCGAGCATTTTTTCGTCTCAACAACAGGATAGACTTCGCTGATCAGATTGTAAGAGTGTTCAGACCCAAACAGGAAAGCGTCAACAGAATGCAGCATGTTTGCAATAAAGGCACGACGGGTCTGTTCGCCACCAAACTCAACATTTTCTGCATTTTTCAGAATAATGTCATAGGCAACAACAGATTTTGCCTTTTCTTCATCATACTGAAAGCTCTGATCGAGCAGATTGTAGCGTGACGAGACCAGCCAGAAATCATGCGCGGAAAAGACCACCCCTGCCCCGCAGGACTTCGCGATAATCGGCAAAGACAACGCGTGGTGGCCAAGGTGCTGGAAATGCACAAGGTCAATATTATAATGGCTGATGACATTGGAGAATGCCATTTCTTCCGGACCATCGCACATAGCGTCTGTCCAGCCGACTTCCGGCACATCAAAACGTTCGATTTCTTCGCCGTCGGCCGTCAGGAAGCGACATTTGTCACCACGGCGCAGCCAGTAATAAAAATCGACCTTTCTTCCCAGCAGATTGCACAGGGTTTCCTGATAGACCTCAACCCCGCCCCAGGCCGCTTCATAAACGGTGGAATGCGTACACATCAGCACCTTGAGCCGCCGGTTTTCAGCAGGCAGTGCAGGCGGCTGGACGCGACCAAAATTGGCGCCCGAAACTTCCATAATCGTGCGAATGCGATTTTCATAAAGATGCTTGTTCTGAACATCTTTTTTCGCACTCTGCGCTGACCGCCTTCTCAGCGTGGGGTTGCTGAGGAGAGCATCAATAGCGGCAATCACATCGTCAACGTTACGGCACAGCATTGTGCCGTGCACATCGTCGAAATATTCCTTGCCCATCACCTCGGGCGCTTCAACTACCTGAGCCGTCCCTGCCAGCCCAAGTTCATAGAAACGCGGTCCCGGAGCAGTTGCCTGACTGGTGTCCCCATGGCTTGCATAGTCACGGAACATGGTCAGCGTAACGGCACTGGCGTTGGCGAAATCAATAAACGCTTCATGACTGACCGGACGCTGAATGGCGATTTCAGCAAGATCGCTTGGCAGAGGCGGCAGATATTCGTTGCCCGGGCAGATCAGTTTCAGGCGCGCGTCAGGAAATGCGGTGATGACGTGCCGCAGGGTTTCCACACGGTTGGGCCACATGGTGCCCGCAAAGAAGATATCGTAATCAAGCTCATCCGCTTTCTTGATTTTACGATCATGCAGAGACACAGATGCAGCCAGCGGCAGATAATGGCCTTTACTGCCGTAAGCCTCCACGCACACGGGATCATTGGTAAAGACATGATCGAACAATCCTGCGTTCGCAGCATTGAATTCTTTCATGAACGGATCCTCGAATGTCCAGAGGATCATGGTTTTGAATGCCGGACGCACACGTTGCAGAAGAGGAATATTAATACGCTGCCCGTCTATGCAGATGAGCGTTTCATGCTCCCCTTTGGAAGCCAGCTCACCCAAGGAACGGTTGTCTGCAACAACAACCTGATCCTTCCCCAGAATCTCCCGTGCGGCCCGCTCGATGGCGAGTGTCAGGTAGGCATTCGGGTTGTGCGTATAGTTTGTATTATAAATAACTGCCATCGTGCTCTCTTCTGCGGGGAGGTGTTTACTGTGTCAAAATAACGTTAAAGCCAGTTCACCGGATACCTTCTGAAAAATACTCTACTTTGAACTGATTTTATGACGTTACAGGAAAGCCTTCAACCTTATTGCCTGGCCGTTGCGGGAATTGAGACAGAATATTTCTGATCTCATGGGTATAAGCCTCAGCATTATTTTCGCGCGCTATCCGCCGCAAAGCATTATAGCGCAGCTTTTGCCACAACTCCCTTTCCTCATAAAGCGACACTATTGCGTCAGCGAAAGAGGCCGCATTTCCTGTAGCGGGTGCCAACATATCTTCACCAGCCTGCCAGCCCACCTGTTCACACAGGATGTCTGACGCCACAATTGGCAAACCATGTGCTGCGGCCTCGTGAATTTTATACGGTATCCCACCGGCAAAACGCGTCGGCGCCACAAAGATACGATGCGTATCATAGTACGACGAGACTTCAGGCACGCGGCCGACAATCTCAACACGCGGATTGAGCAGCAGGCGGGACACATCAACTTCAGGATTCAGATAGCCGCAAATCCGGAATTTTACATCTTGCGGTAATTTACCATCCAGCTTCGGCAGAACTTCGCTTACGAACCAGATCAGTGAATCCAGATTGGGAGAGTCTGTGTCGTGTATCGCCCCAATAAACAGGATATCCTGCCGTTCCTTGAAACCGGGTGTAAAGCGACGCGCTTGTTGTAAATGACCAAGCACATGCACATCACTATGCCCCAAACGGCGTAGGATGCTGGCATCTTTTTGGTTAACAGCCACAAACCTGTTCACATACCAGGCAGCGCGGAATTCCTTCTGAAGCAGTTCATCCAGGGTATGCTGTGGCGTTTCACCTTTCAGCACCCATTTCTGGAGTTCCCGCGGGGCGGCTACGGCCTCAGTGTCCAGAACAATCTTGCTTCCGGCCAGCGCCGCTGCGCATTCCGCAAACACCGGTGCCAGCCTGTCCAGATTATGCGTGCGCGCTATCCAGATGACATCATAATATCCCGGACGGGAGTTGAGAAAACCCGCCAGATCCTCAAGCCCCTTATTCCACATGACTTCCGCGCGGTCAGGAAAACCGGTGTATATATCTTCCGTCATGCCAAGAGGGCGGAAAATGGGGTACGCGGTAACATGACAGTTCAGATCCCGCACCATCACTGTCATGATGTCATTGGACCGGGTAAAGCCTGACCCCAGATGCCTGAACGGCAGGAAATCTTCCAGAAACAACACCCGCTTATCAAACGAGCGCGCTGACCGCGCCAGAAGGTCTTTCTGGGCGTTCCGAGGATAACGGGACGCAATATAGTTTGCATTCTTCTCAATGAAGAGGCCCTGGTTCCTCTGCATCATGTGAACGCTTTCTATCGTGCCAGACGTTCCATATTCATAATGAAGAATAACAACACCGGGATCATAAATGACATCCCATCCATGCCTACGGATACGAACGCAAAGATCCGTCTCCTCAAAATAAGCTGGGGCATAATCATCCAGAAACCCATTCAGGCTACGCAGCAGATCTGTTCTGACCATAAGGAAGGCACCAGAACAAAAATCCACGGAGCGAACATAGTTTGCTTCCGGGCAATCGGGAGTTTCATCTCTCAAATAGCCGCAAACGGACCCATTTTTCCAGACAATGCTTCCTGCCTCCTGCAGAAGGCCGTTGGTGCGCACCAGTTTGGCACCCACCGCCCCTGCCTGAGGTTCTTTCACAAAGCGTGCCAGAGCCGTTTCTATGGCGCGCGGCATCAATTCAAGATCATTATTTAAATAGAGTGTGAAATCTGCCTGCACATGCTGTAACGCAGCATTACAACCTTGCAAAAAGCCAACATTCCCTAATGTTCTAATAACATTGATGCCGCGGACATGGCGCTCAATATGCCGAATTTCATCCGATGAACCGGAATCAACAAGCACAACCTGAATCTGGCCGCCGAAATTCTCGCGCAAGGAATTAAGTGCTGTCATCGTCATGGCGAAATTATTATGCGCCACCATGATCACACTCAGCTCTGGGTGATCATACGAGAAATCGAGCCCGCCACGCAGGAGAAGAGGCAGGCGGATACGGCACATTTCCTGATAAACAGCCTTGGAAATAAACTCCCGTTCCTCTGAAGAATATCCTCCTTCTTCCACAACACCACCATGCACCATGTAATGAACAAAAAAACTAGGATACCGTTGTGACGCAATTTCACTTTTTACTTTGGGATTTTCTGCATACACTCGGAGATTGACATCCCGGGCGGGCTGACGGAGTTCGTACTGACCGTTTTTTACAAAATGCTCATAGCAGTTTCTGAACGCCCCATGCTTGACCGCGCCGGCCACATCTTCATAGGCCTGAGCGTAGAATTGCTCGGAGAAAAAAGCGTTGGGATTAAATGCTTCTGGCGTCGGGTTCGTCAGATAATGATGCAGCGGCCCCTGCCAGTTAACCGAAGCTTTCTCCAGATCAGGATAAGTCTCCAGATACCAGACAGGATCAAAATACCAGGATAGCTTTTTGTCGTGCAGGACATTGTCAGGAAACGCCTTGAGGAAGCTGATATACGCCCCCTCATCGGGTTCCACAACAAAGTCTGGGGCTTCTACCAGGAAAACGACAGGGTCAAAAAAGGGCGAAGAAGGACAATTGAGACGGCTTCCCTGCTTCAGGTAATGGTCATACCCATTCCTGAACCCGTTTCTTTCAATGTCTTCTCGTGAAAAATCCAGAAACTTCCGCCGGTAATAGTCTTCATCAAATAGCCAATGAGGACTTTTATCCCAAAAGCCAACTTTGCAGTAATGATCAAACCCGGATTTGAACTGACCGGAACAAACCTGTTCCCTTACATCAGCATACCGCTGTGTATACCATTGCTCATCAAAAAACGGGTTGGGGGAATGCTGTAAAGCGCCCCCAAAACGATCATAAAATTCTCTGACATCGTCTTCCGATGTCGCATTTAAAAAATTCAGGACATGATTATATTTTGTTTTATACCAATCGAAGTCGAATTCACTCCAATCAAAACTCTTTTTCGTGTCAGAGTGAACCATCATTCAAGCCCATATATAGAATACCCAACCTCAGATCACACGGTCCGCTTGCCCATTTATTCAGAGACCGGAGAGCACGCTTCGCTCTCCGGCTCCAGGCCCCTACGCGATGAGTTTTTCTTTCCGAAGAATGGAAAGCACATCATGAATGCGGTTGCCGTAGGTATGCTCATCCAGCGTCCGTTTCTGGGCCTGCTGAGCAACTTCCAATCTACGGTCCGGATCATCCAGAAAGGTTTCAATCAGTTCATCAAAATCCCGCTTATTGGAAAATGTCGGGATCTCATCGGCCGTGAAGTAGCGGCGAAGTTCATAAGTATCTTCATGGAAAATCTGAAATGCACCTGCCGCAGCCGCTTCAAATGTACGCGGGCCAGGCGTAGACGGAGAGATCATGAAGCGCTTGTTTTCAAAGTGCAGGGAGCGCCCCAAATTCAGCACAATTTTAGAGCGCTGATACAGTTCAACCAGTTGATGCTTTTCGATCCGGGCATCTGAAAATCCAACACCGAACTCCCCCCAACCCGGGCCGATGATGCGAATATTCAAACGCCGCAAAGACGGCATCAGGTTACGAACAATGTCTTTACGGCTGGTAAAAGCGACCCCACAGAACAGGACATCAATATTCCTGTTGGTTTCATCCATAACAGGAGCGTAATGGAGTTCACGGCTGGCTGCCAAGGGAAGGTGATAGACCCTATCCCGCTGGTAAAAATTTGAACCCCAGCGGTCACAGGAGAAAATGACGTCAAAATCGTCCGTAATGCGGTAGTTGGCGTCCTGTTCGTAAGGATCTTCTGTTGCCCAGAAAACGGTCGTCGCGCCGATCTTCTTGGCCTCACGGCTGACTTCCCCAAAATAAATACTTTCCGGGAGATAAGAGCCAATAGAAAAAACAATAGTTGGCTTAAGCTGAGCTATTGATGCTGCCGCCCCACTAATATGGACAGCCGTTACATTCTCCGCCCCAATACATTCGGCCCAACCATCCATAATAGATTCACGAATCTGGGCATTTGCCTGAGATTCATACCGACCACCACTACAAATCAAAACACGCTGGTCTGTTTCAAGGCCTGAGAATGTCACGTTATTCCCCTTGAGAGATTTCACAAAAGCATCCAAACATAAATATAAATAAAAATCTCGGCTTTTTTACGCAGGCAGGGTATTTTTGTAAAGTTACATTCCGTGCACACATCGCGCCAGAAACCAGACCTGAATAGTTCTCATTGCGAATACAAAAATAAAAATTTTATTATTTATTTATTGAAATTCATAGATTGAACTATTCATCCAAAAAAAACAAGCGATCTATACCAAAAAATATAAAAAATATGTCCCTCGTTCTATTATTTCATTTCTTTTTACTCAAAGAAAGCTTTCTATAGAAAAATCAAATATATGTTTTGAAAATAAAAACAATCCACGGGAAATATCCCACTCTTCCAAGTTAAATATTTATTACACAAGAATAAAATAGTGGCCGAATGCCAATACTATATCTCTCGACAGTTCAGAGCAGGCAGAAAAAAAGCTCTCGTCCTTTCAGACGAGAGCTTCGTTGCAAATAAGAAATAAAGAGAGACGGTTATCTCGTAAGTGAACGGCCCGCAAGCAACGCGACCACCAGAAACACCACGAATAGAACAATTGCGATAAAGAACAGAATCTTCGCCATCCCTGCGGCAGCAGAAGAAATTCCGCCGAACCCAAAGAGACCTGCAATAATAGAAATCACCAGAAAAAATAATGCCAGCTTTAACATCTCTTACTCCCTTTCAACGCTAAAAAAATTTTATGCAAAATCTCTAAAAATCAGAGCTTTCTGGCGAGCAGCGCCCCAAGCAGAAAACCGCTGACCCAAGCCACCACAACGGATACGATAGGCTGATCAGCAATCACGTCGCGCACAGCTTCTACAGCACCACAGCCTTTGTTACAGGCCAGATCTTCAATGGTATCGGATGCCTTGTCCCGCAGGCTTTCCGCTCCATCCTGCACGCGTCCAATACCTTCTTCCAGCTTATGCTGGATGTCGTTTTCATCACTCATCACGCACACTCCTTATCGTTACACCTTTTAACGTCCCCTCATGCACAGGGATGCACTGACAAGGCAAATTTCTTACGGTTTGCGTCAAATTTCTGCAGAATGCCAGTAAGGGGCCCCGCCGGGGTCCGGCTCCCCAGCGATCATGGCCCGCAGTCGGGCGGTATAGACCTTAAAAGCGGAAGAATTGGGGTCTTTCTGAGTGTCTTCCACCCTTAGCTCTCCCGTAATCCCTGCCGGTGCGCCGGACAGTACCACGATACGGGTGGCCAGCTTCAGAGCCTCTTCAATATCATGGGTCACGAAAAGAACTGTTTTGTGTGTCTGCAGCCAGATTTTCAGCAGTTCGTCTTGCAAGGCACCACGGGTTATAGGGTCCAACGCACCAAAAGGTTCATCCATCAGCAACAGATCGGGATCCACAGTCAAAGCCCGTGCCACGCCCACACGTTGACGCTGGCCGCCAGACAGTCGCCGAGGCCAACGGCCTCCCTCCCCTTCAAGTCCAACCAACCGCAGAGCCGCCAAGGCACGCGCCTGTTTTTCTTCCCGCGTGAGCGCCAGCCCTTCTAGGCCGAACATGACATTACCCAACACGGTGCGCCACGGCATCAACCGTGCATCCTGAAAGACCAGAGCCTGTGCACGGCGCTTCCCTGCCTCACGCTGCCCTGCGGCCACACCTGCAGCACTTTGGTTGGCGCCGGTTACACGGCCTTCCGTTGGTTTGCTTAGTCCCATAAACACACGCAGCAGGGTTGATTTGCCCACACCCGACGGACCGAGCAACGCGACAAACTCTCCTTGCTGCAAAGAAAGGCTGACATGGCGCAGTATGAAGTTCTGCCCGCCATCATGAGAAAGCCCTACATCTTCAAGGCACGCAACACTACCGCTGCCGTTCATGGTTGCCACCGCAAAATATAAGAACTTACAAAGCCAAACAGAAAATCGGTCAACGCATACAGCAACGCCATGGTGAGCATGTAAACCACCACGACATCTGTTGCCAGCAGACTGGATGCCTGCATCATGCGCGCGCCAATACCCGGCACGCCAAACAGTTCTGCCGCCACAACAGACATCCATCCCTGCCCAAGGCCGGTTCTCAATCCTGCCATCACGCCGGGTGCTGAAGCAGGCAGCACGACCTTGAACAACCGGCCCCAGAAACTGCCGTGCCCGAAAGCAGCCGCCAGTTCATAAAACTCAGGGTCAACACTGCGCACTGCGGCATAGGCCGCGTAAAAATTGATCCAGAAGACGGATATGGCGATCACAAAAGTTGCACCCGCCGTATTGAGCCCGAACCACAAGATGGCAAAGGGTACCCATGCCAACCCCGGCACCGGACGCAGGAGTCTCACTATCCCTTCCAGCAAACCATCCACTACGGCCACCATGCCGCACAGCAGCCCCAGAAGCGCCCCGAATATTGAACCGACCAGCAACCCCAGACTGTAATGGCTCAGGCTGTCCACAATAGCCTGCTGCCAGAAACCACCATGAACCTCGTCCAGCCACGCCTGCCATAAGGAGCTTGGGGCGGGCACCATCCCTGATGGGAGAAACCCGGTTCTGACGGAGGCTTCCCAAGCTCCAAAAAACACAAATAAACCGACTGCCGATAAAAGCAGCCGGTTCCGTTTAGACAAAGTCCGCATCACTGTTTCAGTTGCCGCCACAAATCGAGATCGAACAGATCATCCACTGGTTGAGCCTTACGAAGCAAGCCCTGTTCCACCTCGAAATCCTGCAACTGGCGCACACCGTCCACAATGCGGGTAGGATCACTAATAAAGCGGCTGGCAGACCGTTCCAGCGCCTTCTTCATGACATCCTCGTTCAAAATGCCACCGCCAAGCGCCTTTGTGACAAACGGAGCCGCATCATCAGGATGAGAGGAAAGCATTGTGGTCGCACGAATAAACAGGGAGGCCAACTGCTTTGCCCATACCTGCCGCTCAGGCGCATCCGGCTTGACAATCGCCAATACGGAGCCTGGCTGATCGGGTAACAGATCATGGCCCGTCGCCAAGGTGCGCACATCAGGCAGACGACTGCGCACGACTGTCAGCGCAGGTTCACGCAAGACAGCCGCATCAACCGCGCTGGCAAGAAAAGCCTGTTGTGCGGCATCAATATCCACGCCCACAATACTGACGGCGGTCGGAAGAGAAGCTATCCCCACCCGTTTCTGCAACCAGAAACGTAACAGGCTATCTGGCACGGAGCCTACAGGCTGCGCAGCAATACGCGGTAGACGCCCATTTTCCTTGCTGAACGCCGCAAACGTATTTTTCACGGTATCAGCAGAAAACCCACCGTCCTGATCTTTGGGAAGCTGTGCCGCCAATGCCCCGCGTGCCACAACCTCAAGCTCCTCAACCGAGGCCGCCGTAACCACCTTCACATCGGAGCCATGAGCGCGCGCCTGCAAAAGAGGTAATACCCCGGCCACGTAGGCATCAATCCGGCCAGAAACCAGAGCCTGAATAGCCTGAGGGCCTGACGTAAACCGCACAAGCTGTAAGTCCAGCCCGGCATCCTTCGCCCAGCCCTCGCCGTCCACCACAAAAAGCACGGACGAACCCAGTACGGGAATATACCCCACCCGCACTGGAGTGCCCGCCTGTGCCGGCAGTGCTACTGCCGCAAGCGCCATGCCTCCCAGCATGATCAATCGGGAAAAGAGCCGCTTCATTTCATCACCAATATAGAAAAGAGGGTTTAATCTATCTTCTTAAAGGTGATTAAATTCCAAGCAGTGTCAATATCACAGACAAAAGTGGGATTGAATTTTCTACATACTATTCAAATCCGGAAAATACGATCAGCCAGAAGGCTGCCCCTATCGGCTCAAATCACCTTTCGCCTTTTAAGGAAGCCACGCAGAGTTACCTCATTGATCCAATAAAAAAGGTGCATGGAGAACACCCCATGCACCTTTTCCTCGGTCAAACCTCAAAATAGCTTAACGCATCGGCGTCACCTGGCTGAGAAGTTTATTGACCCCCGGCAGCATGCATCGCTGCTTCCTTATCAAGCTGAGACGCTTCCAGTTCAGCCTGCCGGGTATAAGCCCGTGCCTCGGGAGAAACCGTAATGGCCATCGTCATGAGGGCGGAGAGCACATACAGACCGCTGAAGATCCAGATGACGCCTGCCGTGCCAACAGAACCCTGAAACCATGTGACAATGGCCGGACCAACCCATGTGCTCGCGCCAGCCCCGAGACCCAGAATGGAAAGTGCTGCTGCTTTTTCCTTGGGGCAAACCTGCGGCATCAGTCCGGACAAGGGCACAAACGCGGCCAAAGATGCCCCGTACAGAACACCCATTGCAGCAGCAATCGGGAAGTTATGCGGCATGGACAACGGAACGTAATAGAAAAGCGGCACACAGATAGCGGCACCAAGACCACCACCAACAGCCACAACAGTCCTTGGTCCCAGACGATCTGCCAGAATACCGGAGAGCAGGTTGAAGATAATGTTGCTCAGGAACACGATGGACAGCAATTGCAGCCACTGTTCCAGAGAAAAACCAACCAGCTTGGTAAACACGCCCGGCATGATCACCAGAAAAGCGTATTCAGAAGACGTGTTGATCGTCCGCACAAGGCCCGCAATCGCGGTTTTTGGTTCACGCCAGATAATGCTGATAGAGCCGAACATGGCCTGCTTCAACGTTACATCCGGCGGGCTCAGACGCTTGGAGCCGCTGGGTTCATGCGTGCACAGCAGGGCCACCAAACCACCCGCCATAACCAGTGCGAGCGAAGACCAGAACGTTCCCATTTCCCCAATGCGCGGAATAGCAAAGCTGGCGAACAGTGACCCTAATGTGGGCAACCCACCAGAAAACGCAAACCAGAACCAACCTGCGGCCGAGCCAAGCTGCCGTGCGGGAGTGGCGGCCGCAATCCAGACCAGAAAACCATAAGCAAAAAGCGGATACCCAAGACCACGAGCCGTGTAAGCCACAACCATCATGTTGTAGTTGTTCGGCTGAAGCCCGAGGACCAGAAACAGGACTTCAAAAATGCCCCAGATCCACAGCCCTACCCACATAACCTTTTTTGGGCCCCACATGTCGGAGAGCGGGCCGGAAAGCCAGGAAGAGATGGAAACAGCAACACCATAAACAGTAAACAGCAGAGCAACGCGTGTTGATGATTGCCCCTGACTTTCGAGAAACGGTGCCAGATACCCGGCTTCAACACCGTCCCCGATCATGAAGAGCAAAAGCCCAACAAAGCCCCAAAGCAAAGGGCGAGGTATACCTATTCGGTCTATAAGATTCTGCGGTTCCTGTTGCGTTGCTGTCTGCATCTACATGCTCTCCTTACATGCGATGATGGCACGCATATCCAGCACCTCATTGTGCCGGCTTCGGGCTCATCATCAACACGAACCATGGCGGGAGTGCTCACCCGGTCCGTCAGAAAAAGATTTTTGTTCGGGCACCGCATAAGAGCGGATTAGACAGATCTGGAAGATCTCACCCAACAACAAGGGACGGAGCCAAACTCGACATCCAGTGTTGTCTCAATCGTTCATACACATGAACGACAGGCATAAAAAGGAAAAAGGGAGCCGCTGGGCGGCTCCCTGCAAAACCGTCAGCTTGACTTAAGCTGCCAGATCCTGCGTTTCCGTCGCTTCCGGACGGGGGCCGCTGTCCTGGCCCTTCGCGCTAACATCGCGATCAACCAGTTCAATCACAGCCATGTCTGCGGCATCGCCATAACGCATGCCGGCACGCATGACACGAGAATAACCACCCGTGCGGCCTTTGTAACGTTCTGCAATAGCAGAAAACAGCTTCTTCACGATCACATCGTCACGCAGCATGGCAAATGCCTGACGACGAGCGTGCAGATCACCACGCTTGCCCAGCGTGATCAGCTTTTCCACAACCGGGCGAAGTTCTTTTGCCTTCGGCAGCGTGGTGGTGATCTGCTCGTGCTTGAGCAGAGCAACTGCCATGTTACGGAACATGGCAGCGCGGTGAGAAGAGGTAACGCCGAGCTTTCGGCCGGCAATACGGTGACGCATAGTTCAGTTCCTAGTCCTAAGAAGTGGGCTTAGAACGGCTCATCAAGCCGTTTTGCCAGATCTTCAATATTTTCCGGCGGCCAAGCCGGCACATTCATACCGAGAGAAAGCCCCATAGAGGTCAGGACTTCCTTGATCTCGTTCAGAGACTTGCGGCCGAAGTTCGGAGTCCGCAGCATTTCCTGCTCGCTCTTCTGGACCAGGTCCCCAATATAGATGATATTGTCGTTCTTCAGGCAGTTTGCGCTACGAACAGACAATTCAAGCTCATCAACCTTACGCAGCAGGTTACGGTTGAACGGCAGATCATCCTGCGGCTCTTCCGCCTGAACCGGGCGCGGCTCATCAAAGTTGATGAACAACTGCAGCTGATCCTGCAGGATTCGGGCAGCAAGTGCAACCGCATCTTCCGGCGTGATCGCACCGTTGGTTTCCACCGTCAGCAACAGCTTGTCATAGTCAGTTACCTGACCAACACGGGTCGGCTCAACCTTGTAAGACACGCGCTTAACCGGGGAATAGATGGCATCAACCGGGATAAGACCGATCGGCGCATCTTCCGGGCGGTTTGCAGCGGCAGGCACATAGCCCTTGCCCATACCAACCACAAATTCCATTCCCAGCTTCACACCGTCATCCAGCGTGCAGATTACCAGATCCGGGTTCATGATTTCAACATCATGGCCTGTCTGGATCTGCCCGGCGCGAACCTCGCCAGGGCCGGTTGCCGTCAGCACCATGCGCTTCGGGCCTTCGCCATGCATACGCAGCGCAAGCTGTTTGATGTTCAGGACGATGTCCGTCACATCTTCACGCACGCCAGCAACAGACGAGAACTCATGCAGAACGCCATCAATCTGCACGGCGGTCACTGCTGCCCCTTGCAGGGAAGACAGAAGCACGCGACGCAGGGCGTTACCCAGGGTCATCCCGAAACCACGTTCCAGCGGCTCGGCAACAACCGTTGCAATACGTGTCGGCTCCACTCCGGATTCGACTTCAAGCTTTTCGGGCTTGATCAGAGATTGCCAGTTTTTCTGAAGGACCAAGGTACCGGCCTTTCAATATGAAAAACCACTGCTGAAGCAGCGATTTCTCTGAACATTAATAAACAAACCAAAAGACGGCGGTTACCATAAGATAACCGCACACTTTCAATCCTTAGACGCGACGACGCTTGCGCGGACGGCAGCCGTTGTGCGGCACCGGCGTCATGTCACGGATGGACGTGATGGAGAACCCAACTGCCTGCAGAGCACGCAGTGCGCTTTCACGGCCTGACCCAGGACCGGAAACTTCAATTTCCAGCGTTTCCATGCCGTGTTCGCGAGCCTTACGACCAGCGTCTTCAGCCGCAACCTGTGCAGCATACGGCGTGGACTTACGAGAGCCCTTAAACCCCTGAGCACCGGCGGAAGACCAGGAAATAGCATTCCCCTGGGCATCAGAGATGGTGATCATGGTGTTATTGAACGTGGACAGAACGTGTGCCACGCCGGAAATAATGTTCTTGCGCTCTTTTTTACGAATACGCGGTGTAGCGGCTTTCGCCATAATTTTTCTACCTCAGTCCCTGCCCAGAAGCCCGCTAAAGCCATCCGGAAAACTTCAACAAATCGGATTAGCGTGTGGCTTTCTTCTTGCCTGCAATCGCAACAGCCTTCCCCTTGCGGGTACGGGCGTTGGTGTGCGTCCGCTGACCATGCACAGGCAGGCCACGACGATGACGCAGACCGCGGTAGCAGCCCAGATCCATCAGACGCTTGATGTTCATCGCCACTTCACGACGCAGATCGCCTTCAACGCGATACTGGGTATCAATCAGCTCACGCAGCTTCATGATTTCGTCGTCGCTCAGTTCATTCACGCGCTTCGCTTCAGGAATACCAGCAGATTTACAAATCTGGTCAGCCTTGGTTGCGCCAATCCCGTAGATATACTGAAGCCCGATAACAACCCGTTTGTTTGTCGGGACATTCACGCCGGCAATACGTGCCACGCCTTACACTCCTGTCGGGTTCACCCAAAAAGGGCGAACACTCATAGCCTCCGCCACCGGAAGCAGATTTCACTCAGTGGCCGCGAAATATACCGGCCACCCGCACAAGTCAACGAAAACGGATCACTTTTTCGTGATCGATCACTGTCCAGCCATAACTGCTTCAATTTGCGCAGTAACTTCGGCAGCCGGCAACATGCCGTTAATTTTATAAAGACGACCGGTTTTTTCGTAGAAAGGAAGAATCGGCGCAGTCAGTTTCCGATACTCCTTAAGACGCTCAACGACCGTCTCCCGCCGATCATCAGCCCGACGCTTGAATTCGTGGCTCCCACATGCGTCACACTCACCTTCCTTCTTGGGAGGGTTGGAGACTTCATTGTAGGTCGCCCCGCACTGCGCACACGTAAAGCGGCCAGAGATTCTATCCGCCAGAATGTCCTCATCCACATCCAGAAACAGAACGACATCAATCTTCTTGTTGTCGGCCTTCAGCATTGTATCCAACGCTTCTGCCTGTCCGGTTGTGCGTGGGAATCCATCTAGGATGAATCCTTTCACACAATCTGGCTGCTCTATCCGTGACTTCAGCATGGCGATGATCAGCTCGTCTGGCACCAGGCGCCCAGCATCCATCAGGCTTTTGGCCTGCTTGCCGATATCCGACCCACGCGCCACTTCTGCCCGCAGCATATCGCCAGTCGAGATCTGCACCAGCCCATACCGTTCTTCCAAACGTTTGGACTGGGTTCCCTTTCCTGCTCCGGGCGGCCCCAGAAAAATAATGTTCATCGCCGGATGATCCTCTGTTTCTTACCGCCCCGAGAGCGACGCATCAGTCCCTGGTACTGATGCGCCACAAGATGCGACTGCACCTGCGTGACCGTATCAATCGTAACCGAGACGATAATAATCAGACTGGTCCCACCAAAGTAAAACGGCACATTGTAATGGCTGATGAGTATCTGCGGCAGAAGACAAACCAGCACCATATATGCCGCCCCGATCGTCGTCAGGCGGGTCAGAATCTTATCAAAGTAGGCAGCTGTGGCGGCTCCGGGACGGATACCGGGAATGAAGCCTCCCTGCTTGCGCAGATTATCCGCCGTCTCCGTCGGATTAAACGTTACCGCCGCGTAAAAGTAAGAAAAGAACACAATCATGGCGGCGTAGAACAGCATGTAAAGCGGCTGCCCCTGCCCGAGTTCCTCACCCAGGAAAGAGAGCCACCCCGGCATGGACTTGCCGTTCATGAAACCCGAAATAGTGACCGGAATCAGCAGTACGGAAGACGCAAAAATCGGCGGAATAACCCCAGCTGTATTGACCTTCAGAGGCATATGAGTGGTATCGCCCCCAAACATCCTCTGTCCCATCTGGCGCTTGGGATACTGAATAACCACGCGACGCTGAGCCTGCTCCATGAACACGATGAACGTGATCGTGATAGCTGCCAACACCAGAAACACCAGAACAAAGAAGGGTGAAAGCGCACCCGTATAACCAAGCTGGAACAAGCTCGCCAAAGCTTGCGGCAGGTTGGCCACAATCCCCGCAAAGATGATCAGAGAAATACCATTCCCTACCCCGCGCGATGTAATCTGCTCACCAAGCCACATCAGAAACATCGTGCCACCCACAAGGGTGATGACACAGGATGTAAGGAAGAAAACGCCTGGGTTCACCACTGCCGCACCGGCAGCGCTATGCATATTTTCAAGCCCCACAGCAATGCCGTAAGCTTGAAACAAAGCAATAAAAACAGTCAGATAGCGCGTGTACTGATTGAGCTTCTTACGCCCCTGCTCGCCTTCCTTCTTCAGCGCTTCGAGAGACGGAACCGCTGTAGACATCAACTGCACAATAATGGATGCAGAGATATAAGGCATGATGTTCAGGGCAAAAACCGTCATACGGCCCAGAGCACCACCAGTAAACATATTGAACATGCCCAATATGCCGCCCTGATGCTGCGCAAGCAGTTGCCCCATGACTGTGGCATCCACTCCCGGAACAGGAATGTACGTACCAAGACGGTAAATAATCAGCGCACCAAGGGTAAACCAAATCCGCTTTTTGAGTTCGGTTGCCTTGGCGAAGGAGCCCACATTAAAGTTGGCAGCCAACTGTTCGGCCGCGGAAGCCATGCATCCGTCCTTTCACACAAACAGCGTCACCACATAATGCGGGACGCTGGCATGATAGTCTAAAAGTTAAACCAGAACATCTCTGGAAAAACAGACCAGAAGAGGACAGCTATGACCCTGCCCTCTTCCATTCGCATTAGGATGCGCTGGCTTCGGCTGCTTTCGGCGCAAGAATCTTCACAGATCCCCCTGCCTTTTCGACAGCTGCAACTGCAGAAGCAGAAGCGCCAGAGACTTCAAACGTGACAGCACGTGTCAGTTCGCCTTCTCCCAGAATGCGCACGCCAGCATATTTACCAGTGCCAACAAGACCAGCTTTCTTCAGCAGTTCTTCCGTCACCGCTGCACCGGCATCAAGCTTACCATCTGCAAGAGCCTTTTCAACTGCACCGAGGTTAACCGGCGCATAGACCTTACGGAAGATGTTCTTGAAGCCACGCTTCGGCAGACGACGATAGATCGGCAGCTGACCACCTTCAAAGCCGTTCAGGGAAACGCCTTCACGCGCTTTCTGCCCCTTTACACCTTTACCGGAAGTCTTGCCCTTGCCGGAGCCGATACCGCGGCCAAGCCGCTTTTTACGATAACGAGCACCGTCGTTATCGCGAAGCTCATTCAGATTCATATCAATCCTCCACCTTCACAAGGTGGGCCACTTTACGGACCATACCGCGTGTTGAAGGGGTATCTTCAAGAACCCGCTCACGACCGATCTTGTTCAGACCAAGACCAATCAGGGTTTCTTTCTGGCCAGGCTTGCGTCCGTTACCGGACGCAATCTGGACAACCTTGAAGGTTTTTGTCTCAGGCATCTGCAGCCTCCCCAACTGAAGCGGCCTGGTCGCGCTTGCCGAAGATTTCTGCAACCTTCTTGCCGCGACGGTTCGCTACTGAACGCGGGCTGGCACAGCGGGTGAGAGCATCAAACGTTGCCTTCACCATGTTGTGCGGGTTCCGGGTCCCGAGGGACTTCGCAACCACATCGTTGATGCCCAGGCTTTCAAAAACAGCACGCATCGGACCACCAGCGATGATCCCGGTCCCGGCTTCAGCCGAGCGCAGCACAACCTTACCAGCCCCGAAGTGACCAGCAACATCGTGATGCAGAGTGCGGCCTTCCTTCATCGGCACGCGGATCATGCCACGCTTGGCACGTTCCGTAGCCTTACGGATCGCTTCCGGCACTTCACGTGCCTTGCCTGCACCGTAGCCAACACGTCCCTTCTGGTCACCAACAACAACCAACGCTGCAAATGCAAAGCGCCGACCGCCCTTAACAACCTTCGCAACACGATTGATGGTAACCAGCTTATCTACCAGTTCATCGCCTTCGCGTTCACGATCACGGCCGCCTCGACCGCCTTCTCTTGGTTCACGAGCCATTACGTGATCCTTTCCTCAGAAGGAGAGACCGCCCTCGCGGGCAGCCTCCGCCAGCGCCTTCACGCGCCCATGATAAAGATATGCCCCACGATCGAACACAACCTGAGAGACACCAGCGGCAACAGCACGCTGGGCAACCAACTTACCAACAGCGCCAGCGCTGTCTTTGTTGGCACCTGTCTTCAGGCCTTCACGCAGCTCTTTATCCAGGCTGGAAGCAGCAGCGAGGGTACGCCCCTGCACGTCATCAATGACCTGCGCATAAATGTTCTTGCCAGACCGGAAGACCGACAGACGCGGACGACCACCAGCCTTGCGACGGAGCTGAAAACGGAGACGATCCCGCCGCCGATTCCGCAGTTCCTGCTGAGTGCTCATTATTTCTTCTTGCCTTCCTTGCGGCGAATGGTTTCCGTCTCATAACGCACGCCCTTGCCCTTATAGGGTTCCGGCTTGCGGTAGCTGCGAATATCAAGAGCAACCTGCCCTACACGCTGCTTGTCGATCCCTTCGACAAGAATAGCGGTCGGACGCGGCGTGGAGATCTTGATGCCCTGCGGAATCGGATAGACCACGTCGTGAGAGAAACCGAGGTTCATCACAAGGTTGGAGCCCTGGACGGCAGCACGATAACCGGTGCCGTTGATTTCCAGAGCTTTCGAGAAGCCTTCAGACACACCCTTGACGGCCGTGGCGATCAAAGCGCGCGTGGTACCCCACATCATACGAGCCTGCGCAGCATCGTTCACCGGACGAACGGCGACCTTACCTTCTGCAATTTCAGCCTCAATGTGAGAAGACAGGGGAACGGAAAGTTCACCCAGCTTGCCCTTGGCCTTGAAAACACCGTCTGCAATCGAGACAGTCACACCCGCGGGAACGTCAACGGGATATTTGCCTACACGTGACATGTATCCCTCCTCAGAACACGCGACAGAGGACTTCACCGCCAACATTGGCAGCGCGAGCCTCGACATCGGACAGAACACCACGCGGCGTGGACAGGATGGAAACACCCAACCCGGCGCATACACGCGGCAGCTCCTTGATTTTGGAATAAACACGACGACCCGGACGGGAAACGCGGTGAATTTCCTTAATAACCGGCTCACCTTCAGAGTATTTCAGTTCGATATGAAGCTGAACGATACCCTTGCGCACTTCTTCGCGCTTGTAGCCACGAATATAACCTTCGCGCTGCAGAGCATCCAGAACGTTTGAACGCAGGTTAGAAGCCGGAGACACACAGGCAGCATGGCGCGCACGCTGTGCGTTACGGATACGGGTGAGCATATCACCCAGCGGATCAGAAAGTGACATTGTGCGCCTTTACCAGCTAGCTTTAACCATGCCCGGAATCTGGCCACTTGAAGCCAGATCACGCAGTGCAATACGGCACAGCTCAAACTTACGGTAGTTACCGCGAGACCGGCCCGTCAGCTTGCAGCGCAAACGCACGCGAACGCGTGACCCATTGCGCGGCAGCTCTGCCAGCTTCAAAGACGCATCAAACCGATCTTCCACAGGAAGCGAGCGGTCCATCACAATATTCTTCAGCGCCGCACGCTTTTCCTTGTCACGCGCAGACATGCGAGCCCGCTTGGCATTCCGCGTGATGGCAGAAGTCTTAGCCATATATTTTTATCCTCCGGAACCCTTCGAAAACCTTCGACGGTTTTCCAAGACAACAACACCTGATGACAGGTAAACGATTTCCCTTAGGCTGCAAAGGGAAGATCAAACGCTTTCAGAAGCGCTTTAGCTTCCGCATCCGTTTTTGCGCTGGTCACGAACACAACGTCCATACCGCGGATTTCATCAACCTTATCATAGTCGATTTCCGGGAAGACGATCTGTTCTTTCAGACCCAGGGCAAAGTTACCACGCCCATCAAAACCCTTGTTAGCCGGCAGACCGCGGAAGTCGCGAATACGCGGCATCGCAATCGTCACCAGACGATCAAGGAATTCATACATCTGGGCACGGCGCAGCGTAACCTTACAGCCGATCGGCAGACCTTCACGGATCTTGAAGCCCGCAATAGCCTTCTTGGCAACGGTTTTCACCGGCTTCTGACCAGCAATCAACGTCATTTCAGCAACTGCTGCATCAAGCTTTTTCTGGTCACCAGCAGCTTCACCAACGCCCATGTTCAGGACGATTTTTTCCAGCCGCGGCACCTGCATGACGTTTTTATAGCCGAACTGCTCACGCAGCTTGGCACGCAGTTCGTTTTCATAGCGTTCCTGAAAACGAGGAACGGAACGAACGCCCTTAGACTCACTCATTCTCGCCTCCTCAGCCTTCAATCACTTCGCCGGTTGCCTTGGCAACACGAACTTTACGGCCATCTTCCAGCACACGGAAACCAACACGCGTCGGCTTCTTGGAAGCTGGGTCAACCAGCTTCAGGTTGGAAAGATGAACAGGCGCTTCACGGGAAATGATCCCACCTTCTTCGCCCATACGGGTTGCTTTCTGGTGACGCTTCACAACAGCAACGCCACGCACGATGGCCCGGTTTTCTGCCGGACGCACAGAAAGAACTTCACCTTCAACACCCTTGGAGGAGCCGCTGATGACAACAACCGTATCGCCTTTTTTAATACGAGCGGCCATTATTATAGCACCTCCGGAGCCAGAGAGATGATCTTCATGAACTTGCGTGCACGAAGCTCACGAACAACCGGGCCGAAGATACGGGTACCAATCGGTTCCTGCTGCTTGTTGATCAGCACAGCGGCGTTCTTGTCAAAGCGGATAGCACTGCCATCAGGACGACGTACCGGATAGGAAGTACGCACGATAACAGCTTGGTGGACGTCGCCCTTTTTCACCTTCCCACGGGGGATGGCTTCCTTGACAGATACGACGATCACGTCGCCGACCGAGGCGGACTTCCGCTTGGAGCCGCCCAGCACCTTGATGCACTGCACCTGACGCGCACCGGAGTTGTCGGCTACGTCGAGGTTGGTCTCGGGATGGATCATGTTCTAGATATCCTTACCTTACGCCGACACGCCGACAGCAGAGGCGTCTACGGCCTCGCCATTGCGAGCAACCACAGCCCATGCCTTACGCCGGGAAACCGGGGGGCATTCAATAATACGCACCGTGTCGCCAACTTTGCAGACGTTTTCTTCGTCGTGCGCCGCGTACTTCTTGGAGCGACGGATAAACTTCTTATACAGCGGATGCATGACGCGACGATCGACAAGAACCGTTACGGTCTTGTCCATCTTGTCGCTGGTCACACGTCCGGTAAGGACGCGCCTTGGCATCGTCCAACTCCCTTCAGGAAATGGCAGCAGATGTTTTCGCACCTGCCGCAGTCTTCTCATTTTGCGCCACAATCGTCTTGATGCGCGCAATTTCACGCCGGATCACCCGAACGCGGCTCTGGCCTTCGGTCTGCCCGGTTGCCTGCTGGAAACGCAGATTGAGCTGTTCGCGCTTAAGCTCGATGAGCAGCGCGTTCAGTTCGTCTGACGTCTTGGCACGCAGATCAGCTGGCTTTGTTGCCTTTGCCATCTCACGCATCTCCAATTCGGGTCACAAACTTGGTCTTGATCGGCAGCTTTGCTGCACCGAGAGCCAGCGCTTCACGCGCGACTTCGGGCGGCACACCTTCGATTTCGAACAGAATGCGACCAGGCCTCACACGGGCCACCCAGTATTCAGGTGATCCCTTGCCGGAGCCCATACGCACTTCTGCGGGCTTTGTCGAGACCGGAAGATCCGGAAAAATACGAATCCACACGCGACCAGCACGTTTCATCGCTCTGGTAATGGCCCGACGAGACGCTTCGATCTGCCGTGCGGTGATGCGTTCGGGCTGAAGAGCCTTCAGACCGAACGTGCCAAAGTTGAGCGTGGTTCCGCTTTTGGCAAGACCGTGAATACGGCCTTTGTGCGCCTTGCGGAACTTAGTACGCTTTGGAGAAAGCATTGTCTTCTATCCTTCGCCTCAGCGCTGAGGGGCCTGTTCGGCCGCCCGGCGGTCCTGAGCCAGTGGGTCATGCGCCAGAATCTCACCTTTGAAGATCCATACCTTTACACCGCAGGTGCCATAGGTGGTCTTCGCAGTAGCTGTTCCGTAGTCGATATCGGCACGCAGAGTGTGAAGCGGCACGCGGCCTTCACGATACCACTCGATACGAGCGATTTCTGCACCACCCAGACGACCGGAACAGTTGATCCGGATACCCTGCGCACCAAGACGCATGGCAGACTGCACAGCGCGCTTCATGGCGCGACGGAAGGCAACACGGCGTTCAAGCTGCTGGGCAATGTTGTCTGCCACCAGCGTTGCGTCGATTTCCGGCTTACGGATTTCAACGATGTTGAGCGCCACTTCCGTGCCAGCCATACGGGTCAGCTCTTTACGCAGAGCGTCAATATCCTGACCCTTCTTGCCGATGACCACGCCAGGACGTGCTGCATAGATCGTCACGCGCGGCTTCTTGGCCGGACGTTCGATCACAACACGAGACACACCAGCGCCGGAAAGCTTGCGGCGCAGGAACGCACGCAGCTTCAGGTCTTCGTGCAGCAGGCGAGAATAATCACCGTCAGCGTACCAACGGCTGTCCCACGTGCGATTGATACCGAGCCGCAGCCCGATCGGATTGACTTTATGTCCCATACCTCAGGCCGCCTTCTGCTCAGTAGAAGCTGCTTCAGGCTCGGGAGCCCGTTCGGCAACAACGATCTTCAGGTGGCTGAAGAATTTTTCCACGCGGGCAGAACGACCACGACCACGTGCATGGAAGCGACGCATCACGATGGACTTCCCAACTTCAGCCGTCTTTACCACCAGCTGGTCAACATCCAGCTGATGATTGTTCTCTGCATTCGCAATCGCGCTTTCCAGGGTCTTTTTGACCTGCTGGGCGATACGACGCTTGGAGAACGTAAGAGTGGCAACTGCCTGAGACGCCGGCTTGTTGCGGATAAGACCCGCAACAAGGTTCAACTTGCGGGGACTAACCCGAATGTTGCGCGTAACGGCCTGCGCTTCAGTTTCCGCGAGCGTGCGCGGCTGTTTCGGCTTGCTCATTTTAGCCCCGCTTCGACTTCTTGTCGGCCCCGTGCCCGTGGAATGTACGGGTGGGAGAAAATTCGCCGAACTTGTGCCCGACCATATTCTCCGTCACCTGCACAGGCAGGAACTTCTGACCATTGTAAACACCGAACGTCAGTCCAACGAACTGCGGAAGGATCGTGGAACGACGTGACCAGATCTTGATCACTTCATTACGACCCGACGCGCGGGACGCTTCAGCTTTGCTTAGCAGATACCCGTCGACGAACGGGCCTTTCCAGACGGAACGTGCCATCTTCTATTGCCCCTTACTTGCCGGTCTTGCGACGACGGATAATCAGACTGTCCGTACGCTTGTTGACCCGAGTTTTGTAACCTTTGGTGGGCTTGCCCCACGGTGTGACCGGATGACGACCACCGGATGTCCGGCCTTCACCACCACCATGCGGATGGTCAACCGGGTTCATCACAACGCCGCGGTTATGCGGACGACGCCCCAACCAACGAGCACGACCGGCTTTACCCAGATGCTGGTTCATGTTGTCCGGATTGGACACAGCACCGATTGTTGCCATGCATTCACCACGCACAACACGCAGTTCACCGGACTGCAGCTTGATCTGCGCGTAACCGGAGTCCTTACCAACGAGCTGGGCATATGTGCCTGCAGAACGGGCCAGCTTGCCACCAGCGCCCTGCTTCAGTTCGATGTTGTGCACGATGGTGCCGACCGGGATAGAGGCCAGCGGCATCGCGTTACCCGGCTTAATGTCAACGCGCGTGCCAGCGATAACGTTATCGCCAACTTTCAGACGCTGCGGAGCCAGGATGTATGCCAGTTCACCGTCTTCATACTTCACCAGAGCGATGAAGGCTGTACGGTTGGGGTCATATTCCAGACGCTCAACCGTGCCGAGCACATCAAACTTGCGCCGTTTGAAGTCTACATAACGATAAGACTGCTTGTGACCGCCACCACGGAAACGAGAAGTCGTACGGCCGTTGTTGTTACGACCACCCGTCTTGTTCTTGCCTTCCGTCAGCTGCTTGACCGGCTTGCCTTTCCACAGATCGGCGCGATCAATCAGAACCGTGCCGCGAAGGCTCGGCGTGACGGGATTAAAGTGCTTCAGTGCCATTTGTTCCTACCCCACGTCACGCCAGTTTGGCGGTCAGGTCAATGGACTGACCTTCCGCAAGCTGGACGAACGCCTTCTTGATGTCAGAACGCTGTCCCAGACGCCCCTTGAAGCGCTTGGTCTTGCCCTTCTGGACAAGGGTGTTCACACCAACAACCTTGACGCCAAACAGTGTTTCCACTGCCACTTTGATTTCAGGCTTGGTGGCCGTGATGGCAACCTTGAAAACAACCTGATTTTTTTCAGAAAGCGCGGTTGCCTTTTCCGTGACCAGCGGCGCACGAACGATATCGTACATCGCCTCACGGGAAAGACGCTCAGCTTTCTTGCGCAGCGCAAGAATGTTGGTCATGCCAGGCGCTCCTTCAGACCTTCGAGACCAGCCTGGGTAATGGCCAGAACCTCGTGGTTAAGAATATCGTAAACGTTGGCGCCGATCGTCGGAAGAACGTCGATTTTGGGCAGGTTGCGCGCAGCGCGAACAAAGCCTTCATCAACAGCAGCGTCAACAATGAGGGCGGACTTCAGGCCGAGGGTCTTCAGCTTGACTGCCAGTTCGCTTGTGCGCGCCACACCGGAAGCAGACTGCAGAACAATCAGCTTGCCATCCTGAGCTTTCTGGGAAAGCGCAGAGATCAGGCCCAGACGACGCACCTTCTTGGGCAGGTCATATCCGTGGTCACGGGATACCGGACCATGGACCACACCACCGGTACGATACTGCGGTGCACGCAGAGACCCCTGACGGGCGCTGCCTGTGCCTTTCTGGCGATACGGCTTCTTGGTGGTGCCAGACACGTCAGCCATGCCTTTTACCTGATGCGTACCTGCGCGGCGCTTTGCAAGCTGCCAATGCACGACACGCGCCATGATATCTGCGCGCGGAGCGACTGCAAACAGTTCATCCGGCAGCGTAGCAGAACCAGCAGTGCCGTTATCAAGCGTTTTGATTTCGATTTCCATGACCTCAGCCCTCCGCCGTCACGAGAGCGGCCGGATAAGGCGCATCGACATGGCGGGCTTTTTTGATCGCATCACGAATCAACACAGTGCCGTTTTTTGCTCCGGGAATGGAACCGCGCACCATGATCAGATTCTTTTCCGGATCGATCGCTGCAATTTCAAGATTCAGGGTGGTCACGCGTTCATCACCCAGATGGCCTGCCATCTTTTTGTTCTTGAAGGTTTTGCCGGGATCCTGACGGTTACCGGTAGAACCATGAGAACGGTGAGAAATAGACACACCATGTGTGGCTTCAAGACCAGCAAAGTTCCAGCGCTTCATGGCGCCTGCGAACCCTTTACCCTTGCTGGTGCCGGTCACGTCCACTTTCTGGCCTACAACAAAGTGAGCAGCGGAAAGGGATGCGCCAACCTCAAGCGCGGCATCTTCAGCCACGCGAAATTCGCGTACAACCTTTTTGGGCTCAACCTTTGTGCGGGCAAAATGGCCGCGGTTCGGCTTGGTGACATTTTTTACCTTGGCTTTGCCCAGACCCAGCTGAACAGCCGTATAGCCATCCCGCTCCTGAGTACGGACATCCACCACCTGCACGTCATCAACATGCAGGACGGTAACAGGCACATGTGTGCCATCTTCCTTGAACAGTCGGGACATGCCCAACTTTTTTGCGATCAATCCGGTGCGCATCGTCTGGACCTTAAAGTTTGATCTCGACATCCACGCCAGCGGCGAGGTCGAGTTTCATGAGAGCGTCCACGGTCTGCGGAGTCGGCTCGACAATATCGAGCAGGCGGCGATGAGTCCGAATTTCGAACTGCTCGCGACTTTTCTTATCCACGTGGGGAGAACGGTTAACCGTAAACCGTTCGATATGCGTCGGCAGCGGGATAGGACCCCGAACCCGCGCACCCGTACGCTTCGCCGTGTTGACGATCTCCTTTGTGCTGTTGTCAAGCACGCGATGATCGTACGCCTTTAGGCGAATGCGGATGTTCTGGTTGTCCATTGTTTCTTAGTCCAACACTTTACTTGTCCGGGGAAACCCGGCCGCCAAGTAAGACCCCGGCTGAAGGACTCAGCCGGGGCCATACAGTTCTTAGGCCTCTTACCGATTACTCGGTGATGGAAGCCACAACACCTGCACCAACGGTGCGGCCACCTTCGCGGATAGCGAAGCGCAGACCTTCATCCATGGCGATCGGTGCAATCAGTTCAACATCCATGGCGCAGTTATCGCCAGGCATGACCATTTCCGTGCCTTCCGGCAGGTGCACAACACCCGTCACGTCAGTCGTACGGAAGTAGAACTGCGGACGATAGTTGGTGAAGAACGGCGTATGACGGCCACCTTCTTCCTTCGTCAGGATGTAGGCTTCTGCCTTGAACTTCTTGTGCGGGGTGATGGAGCCCGGCTTGGCCAGAACCTGACCACGTTCAACATCTTCACGCTTCGTGCCACGCAGCAGCGCACCAATGTTGTCACCAGCTTCACCGCGATCAAGCAGCTTGCGGAACATTTCAACACCGGTAACGGTCGTCTTGACGGTGTCTTTCAGGCCAACGATTTCAACTTCGTCACCAACGTTCACAGCGCCACGTTCGACACGGCCCGTCACCACGGTCCCACGACCAGAGATGGAGAACACGTCTTCGATCGGCATCAGGAACGGACGGTCGATCGGACGTTCCGGCTGCGGGATGTATTCGTCAACAGCGTCCATCAGGTCTTTGACGCGGTTTTCGCCAACTTCCGGATCGCCATCTTCCAGCGTCACCAGAGCAGAACCCTTGATGATCGGAATTTCGTCGCCCGGGAACTGATAAGAAGACAGAAGTTCACGAACTTCCATTTCAACCAGTTCAAGCAGTTCCGGATCGTCAACCTGGTCAACCTTGTTCAGGAAGACAACCAGCGCCGGCACACCAACCTGACGAGCAAGCAGGATGTGTTCACGGGTCTGCGGCATCGGACCGTCAGCAGCGGACACAACCAGGATCGCGCCGTCCATCTGAGCGGCACCCGTGATCATGTTCTTCACATAGTCAGCGTGTCCAGGGCAGTCCACGTGAGCGTAGTGACGCTTCGCGGTTTCGTATTCCACGTGAGCCGTGGAAATGGTGATGCCACGAGCACGTTCTTCAGGAGCAGCATCGATCTGGTCGTATGCTTTGAAGTCAGCACCGCCGCTTTTTGCCAGCGTCTTCGTGATAGCAGCCGTCAGAGACGTCTTGCCATGGTCAACGTGGCCGATGGTGCCGATGTTGCAGTGCGGTTTATTCCGCTCAAATTTAGCCTTAGCCATTTTTCCACTCCATACCCCTCGAACCACTCAAGAGGCAGTTTCCAAATAAGTTTGCCACTTCCCTTACGGGCAAAAATGGCACCCTCGAATGATTACCAGCGATAGTGACTGAATGCCTTGTTGGCTTCAGCCATACGGTGGGTATCTTCGCGCTTCTTAACAGCAGCACCACGGTTGTTCACAGCGTCCAGCAATTCGTTGGACAGCCGGTCCTGCATGGTGTTTTCGCCCCGCTTGCGAGAGGCATCAATCACCCAGCGAATAGCCAGCGCCTGACGGCGCTCAGCCCGGACTTCAACCGGCACCTGGTAGGTTGCACCACCAACACGGCGAGAACGAACCTCTACTGCAGGCTTAACGTTATCCAGAGCATTGTGGAACAATGCAACCGGATCAGCAGAAGCCCCACTCCGGCGAACAAGCGCCTCGAGAGCTCCGTAAACAATCCCTTCCGCAGTGGATTTTTTGCCATCATACATCAGAGCGTTCATGAAACGCGTGATGACAATGTCTCCAAACTTCGGATCAGGAAGAATCTCACGCTTAACAGCGCGGTGACGGCGGCTCATACCTTAACCTTCCCTTACTTCGGACGCTTGGCGCCATAAAGCGAACGCCGCTGGCGACGCTTAGCGATACCTTGGGTATCGAGAACACCGCGAAGGATATGGTAACGCACACCCGGAAGGTCCTTCACACGACCGCCACGGATCAGCACGACACTATGTTCCTGAAGGTTATGGCCTTCACCCGGAATATAGCTAACCACCTCATAGCCGTTCGTCAGACGCACCTTGGCAACTTTACGCAGTGCGGAGTTCGGCTTTTTGGGCGTCGTCGTATAAACACGGGTGCAAACACCACGTTTCTGGGGGCAACCCTGCAGTGCAGGCACTTTGTTGCGCTTGACCGCAGGCTTGCGCCCCTTGGCAATGAGCTGGTTGATGGTCGGCATGCGCCTTTCCCGATCCTTACACAGTTCGGCCGGCTAACCTTTTTATCGGCTGCCGACTTTCATTTGAAAATCCCACCAGGCACAACACCCGTATGGGGCTATGTTGACATCCGGCACCACTTCCTGCCGGAAGCCAACCGCATGCTTAACAGAGAATTACGATTTACCCCTGCTCCTGCAATGGAGCGGAGCTGAGGGCTGCTACCTACCCCTGCACCTGGTTGAAGTCAAGCGGAGATGAACGATTCTCCGCAGTTTGCTTTGGCCCAGTGCAAAAAAGAAAGGGGGCAGGAATAACTCCCGCCCCCTTTCCCGCCTACATCGAAGCAGACACGCCTTATTCGGCTGCTGAAGACCGTCCAACCCGCTGCTTGTCCTGAGAGGCAGCAATAGCCCGCAGGCGGTTCATGACGCTTCCTGTCCCTGCAGGGATCAGGCGCCCAACAATCACGTTTTCCTTCAAGCCGTTCAGTCTGTCGACTTTCCCGGCCGTTGCTGCTTCCGTCAGGACACGCGTGGTTTCCTGGAAGGAGGCCGCAGAGATGAAGGACTGTGTCTGCAGGGACGCCTTGGTGATCCCCTGCAGCACCGGCATGGCCACGGCAGGACGTTCACCTGCGTTCAGGCACTTCGTATTTTCGATATCCAGCTCAATCCGATCAACGGTTTCGCCAATCAGGTATGTCGTGTCGCCTGGCTCCAGAATTTCAACCTTCTGCAGCATCTGACGAACGATAACCTCGATATGCTTATCGTTAATCTTCACGCCCTGAAGACGATAGACATCCTGAATTTCATTCACGAGGTAATCGGACAAAGCCTCAACCCCCATGACCTTCAGAATATCATGCGGCACGCGGGGACCATCGACCAGCGGATCGCCCTTTTCAACAAAGTCACCTTCCTGAACGGAAACGTGCTTGCCTTTCGGGATCAGATATTCGGTCTCTTCACCTGTCTCATCGTTCTTCACGATAATACGGCGCTTGGACTTGTAATCCTTCCCGAATTCAACACGCCCTTCCATCTCAGCAATGATGGCGTGGTCTTTCGGACGACGTGCTTCAAACAGTTCTGCCACACGCGGCAGACCACCTGTAATATCACGGGTCTTGGAGCCTTCACGCGGCAGACGGGCCAGAACGTCACCAGCATGAACTTCTGCACCGTTTTCAACGGACAGCAGTGTTTCAGGTGACAGGAAGTAACGGGCATCGCTGCCGTTTTCCAGTTTGATGACCTCGCCGTTCGGGCCTTTGATCTGCAGACGCGGCCGCAGATCCACACCCTTCCCTGCCTGCTTGTAGTCAACCACCACTTTGGAGGTCAGGCCGGTGACTTCATCCATACGCTCAACGAGCGTGATGGAGTCAATCAGGTCAAGATATTCAATCTTACCAGCCTGCTCCGTGATGATCGGCAGGGTGTAGGGATCCCACTCTGCCAGTTTCTGACCACGGGACACAGATGCGCCTTCCGTTGTCAGCAACCGGGCACCGTAAGGCACACGATAACGGGCTTTTTCCACACCAGCATCGTCAGTCAGCAGAATTTCACAGTTACGTGCCATGACAATCGGCACGTTCTGAGAGTTCTGCACCACGTTACGGTTGCGGATAACAACCTTACCGTCGCGGGATGCTTCGATCATGGACTGCTCGGCACCACGCTGAGCCGCACCACCGATATGGAAGGTACGCATGGTCAGCTGAGTGCCGGGCTCGCCGATGGACTGAGCCGCGATAACACCAACGGCTTCACCAATATTGACCGGTGTGCCGCGGGCAAGGTCTCGTCCATAGCAATGGCCGCAAACGCCTACCCGGCTATCGCAGGTCAGCACGGAGCGGATGAAAATGGACTCAATGCCCGCTTTTTCGATGCGCTCTGCATCCGCTTCTTCAATGAGGTGATTGCGCGGAACAATCACGTCACCAGAAGCAGGATCGACCACATCCGCAGCCGCAGTACGACCGAGGATACGTTCTGACAGGGAGGCAACAATTTCACCACCATCGAGAACGGCGCGAACCGTCAGACCACGTTCCGTACCGCAGTCTTCTTCAATGATGATGCTATCCTGCGCAACGTCCACCAGACGACGGGTGAGGTAACCGGAGTTCGCCGTTTTCAGAGCGGTATCGGCCAACCCCTTACGTGCACCATGGGTAGACGTAAAGTAATCGAGAACCGACAGACCTTCTTTAAAGTTGGCGATAATCGGCTGTTCGATAATTTCACCAGACGGCTTGGCCATCAGACCACGCATACCGGCGAGCTGCTTCATCTGGGCCGGTGACCCACGCGCCCCGGAGTGGCTCATCATCCACACGGAGTTGATGGGCTTGCCAATTTCCTGACGGGAAATCTCTTTCGTCATGGCCGCCTGCACTTCGTCCGTGCAGCGTGACCAGGCATCGACCACCTTGTTGTAGCGTTCGCCAGCCGTGATCAGACCATCCTGATACTGCTGTTCGAATTCCTTCACTTCAGCAGCCGTACGATCAACAAGCACCTTCTTTTCAGCCGGGATGATCATGTCATCCTTACCGAAGGAAATGCCTGCCTTTGCAGCGTGACGGAAACCAAGAGCCATCAGACGGTCACAGAAGATAACCGCTTCTTTCTGACCGCAGTGACGGTAAACCGTATCGATCACATCAGACACGGCCTTTTTGGTCAGCTGTCTGTTAATCAGCGAGAACGGAATGGCATCGCTCTTCGGCAGGATCTGAGCAATCAGAACACGGCCTGGCGTGGTCACGATGGTTTCGTAAACTTTCTGACCGTCCTTGTTCACGCTTTCAAGGCGTGCACGGATTTTGTCATGCAGCTTCAGAACACCAGCGCTCAGCGCATATTCCACTTCCCCAATGGAGGAGAAAGAAGGAGCTCCTGCCTTAACCAGTTCACCCGTCGTGTTGTCATATTCACTGCGGTCAGGCGTTGCAGCAAATTCCGGCACTTCGAGGCTGAGATAGTAAAGACCCAGAACAATATCCTGAGACGGCACGATAATGGGCTTACCGTTAGCCGGGCTGAGAATGTTGTTGGTGGACATCATCAGCACACGTGCTTCAAGCTGAGCTTCAAGGCTCAACGGCACATGCACTGCCATCTGGTCACCATCGAAGTCCGCGTTGAATGCGGTGCAAACCAGCGGATGAAGCTGGATGGCCTTACCTTCAACCAGCACGGGTTCAAACGCCTGAATACCAAGACGGTGAAGCGTGGGCGCGCGGTTCAGCATCACAGGATGCTCGCGGATCACTTCTTCAAGAATATCCCAGACTTCCGGACGTTCTTTTTCAACCATACGCTTTGCAGCTTTAATGGTTGTTGCGTGACCGTACTTTTCCAGCTTCGAGTAGATGAACGGCTTGAACAGTTCCAGCGCCATCTTCTTCGGCAGGCCGCACTGATGCAGCTTGAGTTCCGGCCCGACCACGATCACGGAACGACCGGAATAGTCAACGCGCTTACCAAGCAGGTTCTGACGGAAGCGGCCCTGCTTGCCTTTCAGCATATCGGACAGGGACTTCAGCGGACGCTTATTTGCGCCGGTAATGGCACGCCCACGGCGACCGTTATCGAACAGGGCGTCAACGGCTTCCTGAAGCATGCGCTTTTCGTTACGCACGATGATATCAGGCGCACGCAGTTCCATCAGGCGCTTGAGACGGTTGTTACGGTTAATAACGCGACGATACAGATCGTTCAGATCAGACGTTGCGAACCGGCCACCATCCAGCGGCACCAGCGGGCGCAGTTCCGGCGGAATAACCGGAACCAGATCCAGAATCATCCATTCCGGACGAGAACCGCTTTCAGCAAAAGCCTCAATCAGCTTCAGGCGCTTGACCAGCTTCTTGCGCTTGGCTTCTGAAGTGGTTTCTTTGAGTTCCTGACGCAGATGAACCTTGTCGGCATCGCAATCGATACGCTCAAGAACCTTCTTGATGGCCTCAGCACCGATCCCGACTTCAATGCCTTCTTCGCTATATTCGTCCATGACATCAAGGTACTGGTCCTCGGTCAGCAGAGAATATTGTTTCAGCGGAGATGTGCCGGGCTCCAGAACCAGATAGTTCTCAAAATAGAGAACCTTTTCCAGATCTTTCAGAGTCATATCGACCATAAGGCCGATACGGCTGGGCAGAGATTTCAGGAACCAGATGTGCGCAACCGGGCTGGCAAGCTGGATGTGGCCCATGCGTTCACGACGCACCTTGGCCAACGTGACTTCAACGCCGCATTTTTCACAAATAATGCCGCGGAACTTCATCCGCTTGTACTTGCCGCACAGGCATTCGTAGTCCTTGATCGGGCCAAAAATGCGCGCACAGAACAGACCATCGCGTTCCGGCTTGAATGTCCGGTAATTGATGGTCTCGGGCTTCTTGATTTCACCAAATGACCAAGACCGCATCTGATCGGGTGATGCCAACTGGATCTTGATCTGATCGAAGGTCATCGCCTGGCCGGTCTGGCCAAGAATTTTCATGAGTTCATTCATGTGCGGAAGCCCCCAAAGGGAAATGGGGCGCCGGAACTGCTGTTCCGGCTACCCCTTCAAAATAAGAACGGAGAATGGTGCTGAGCCTCACCTTTATTCTGCCCCCTGCTCCAGCTCAACATTCAGACCAAGAGACTTCAGTTCCTTGATCAGAACGTTAAAGCTTTCAGGAATACCGGCTTCAAAGTCATCCTGCTCACGCACAATGGCTTCATAAACCTTGGTACGACCGGATACGTCATCCGATTTCACCGTCAGCATTTCCTGCAGCGTATAGGCAGCGCCATAAGCTTCAAGCGCCCAGACTTCCATTTCCCCAAAGCGCTGACCACCGAACTGCGCCTTACCACCCAGCGGCTGCTGCGTAACAAGCGAGTAAGGCCCGATGGAACGCGCATGGATCTTGTCATCAACAAGATGGTGCAGCTTGAGCATGTAAATATAACCAACAGTGGTCTTACGCTCAAACGGCTCGCCCGTGCGGCCATCAATCAACTGGGACTGACCGGATTTGTTGACGCCTGCTTTTTCAAGCATGGCTTCAATATCCGGAATGGAAGCACCATCAAACACCGGCGTGGCGATAGGAACGCCCTTACGCAGATTGTTCGCCAGTTCAATGAGTTCATCATTGCTCATGTTAGCAATGTCGTCCTCATAGATCTTGTCGCCATACACGTCTTTAAGGCGATCAAGCAGTTCCTGACGCTTTTCACCCGTGCGCTGATAATCATCAACCAGATTACCAATATCACGGCCAAGATTTGCGCAGGCCCAACCCAGATGCGTTTCCAGAATCTGCCCCACGTTCATACGGGACGGCACACCCAGCGGATTCAGCACGATATCAACAGACGTCCCGTCTTCCAGGAACGGCATGTCTTCAACCGGCACCACCCGGGACACCACACCCTTGTTTCCGTGACGACCGGCCATTTTGTCACCCGGCTGAAGCTTACGCTTCACGGCAACAAACACCTTGACCATCTTCATCACGCCGGGCGGCAGTTCATCACCGCGCTGCAGCTTTTCAACCTTGCTGTCAAAGCGAGCCTGAATTTTCTGCACAGAGGCATCAAATTCACGACGCAGCGTTTCCAGCTCAGCCATGACCGCATCAGAGGCCACAACAATGTTGCGCCATGCACCACGGGGCTGCTCATCCAGAACCGCGTCCGTGATTTCCGTGCCAGAACGGATACCCTTGAACCCGGCACCGGCAATCTGACCCAGCAATTTTTCACGCAGACGGCTGTAGAAGGAGCGTTCCTGAATACCGCGTTCATCGTCACGGTCTTTGGACAGGCGTTCGATTTCTGCCCGTTCAATCGCCATGGCGCGTTCATCTTTATCCACGCCACGACGGGAGAAGACGCGCACGTCAACAATGGTGCCGGTGGTGCCAGGCGGCAGACGCAGGGAGGTATCACGCACGTCAGACGCTTTTTCACCAAAGATGGCGCGCAGAAGTTTTTCTTCCGGCGTCATCGGGCTTTCACCCTTTGGCGTGACCTTACCGATGAGGATATCACCGGGGTTCACTTCAGCCCCAACGTAAACAATGCCAGCTTCGTCCAGGTTACGCAGCGCTTCTTCACCCACGTTGGGGATATCACGCGTGATTTCTTCCTGACCCAGCTTGGTATCACGCGCCATGACTTCAAATTCCTCGATATGGATCGAGGTAAAGACGTCATCTTTCGCAATACGTTCGGAGATCAGGATGGAATCTTCGAAGTTGTAACCATTCCAGGGCATGAACGCGACCAGCACGTTACGGCCCAGAGCCAGTTCACCCAGTTCGGTGGACGGACCATCCGCAATAATGTCCCCGGCCTTCACCTGATTGCCCACATGCACCAGCGGACGCTGGTTGATACAGGTGGACTGGTTGGAGCGGGAATATTTACGCAAACGATAGATATCAACGCCCTGCGTGGACCCATTGGCATCCGTTGCACGCACAACGATACGTGCCCCGTCAATCTGGTCCACAATCCCATCACGCTTGGCAACAATGGTTGCACCAGAGTCATGAGCCACAGCAGCTTCCATGCCAGTGCCGACGAGCGGCGCATCGGAACGCACCAGCGGCACAGCCTGACGCTGCATGTTGGAACCCATCAGGGCGCGGTTCGCGTCATCGTTCTCAAGGAACGGAATGAGCGCGGCGGCAACGGAAACGAGCTGCTTGGGCGACACGTCACAGGCCGTCACTTCAGTGGGGGGCACCAGACGGAAGTCCCCACCACGACGAACGGAGACCAGCTCGTCCGTCAGTGCGCCATCAGCACTCTGCTTGGCGTCGGCCTGAGCAACGATCAGCTTTTCTTCTTCCATGGCGGAAAGATATTTCCAGCCATCCTGAAGAACGCCGTCCTTCACCAGACGATACGGTGTTTCAATAAAGCCGTACTTGTTCACCTTGGCATAGGTTGCCAGGGAGTTGATCAGACCAATGTTCGGGCCTTCCGGCGTTTCAATCGGGCAGATACGGCCATAGTGAGTCGGATGAACGTCACGCACTTCAAAGCCTGCACGCTCACGGGTCAGACCGCCCGGACCCAGTGCTGAAAGACGACGCTTGTGCGTGACTTCAGACAGCGGGTTGGTCTGATCCATAAACTGGCTGAGCTGGGAAGACCCGAAGAACTCACGCACAGCAGCAGCGGCAGGTTTGGCATTGATCAGGTCATGCGGCATGACCGTGTCGATATCGACAGAGCCCATACGTTCACGGATAGCGCGCTCCATGCGCAGCAGACCGACACGATACTGGTTTTCCATCAGTTCGCCCACAGAGCGGACACGACGATTCCCCAGGTTATCAATATCGTCAATCTGGCCGCGGCCATCCTTGAGTTCACACATCACCTTGATGGTGCGCAGGATGTCTTCCTTACGCAGCACGCGCACGGTGTCCGGCACATCCAGATCAAGACGCATGTTCATCTTCACGCGACCAACGGAAGACAGATCATAACGGTCAGGATCAAAGAACAGGCCGTGGAACATGGCTTCGGCTGTTTCAGCCGTCGGCGGTTCACCTGGACGCATGACACGATAGATATCAATCAGCGCTTCATCACGAGAGCTGTTTTTATCAACGGTCAGCGTATTACGGATCCACGGGCCATTGGCGGCATCAATCGCCAGCAACGGCAGTTCCGTCACACCAGCTTCTTCAAGAGCAGCCAGACGCGCTTCCGTGATTTCCTCACCGGCTTCGCCGTAGATTTCGCCCGTGTCGTAATTGACAATGTCGTGCGCGATGAAACGACCGATCAGGTCAATGTCACCCACCAGCACTTCACGGGTTTTTTCCGCAATCTTACGCACCATGCGCGCGGTCAGCTTAGCTTCCGCTTCAGCGACCACTTCACCGGTTTCAGCATCCACCAGCGGTGCCAGCAGCTTCAGGCCACGGAAAGCATCAGCATCGAACGGACGTGCCCAACCCTTGGGGGTTTTGACGAACTTCACTTCACCGTAGAAGTAGGACAGGATTTCGTTGTCATCCATACCCTTGATATCAAGGGCATCAACATCGCCACCCTCAGCAGCCTTCGCCTTGCGGGCGGCTTCAGAAGCAGCACCTTCAAGGGCGTAAAGCAGCGTGGTGACCGGCAGCTTACGCTTACGGTCAATACGGACGTAAATCAGATCCTTGGCGTCAAATTCAAAGTCAAGCCAGGAACCACGGTAGGGGATCACACGCGCGGCAAACAGATACTTGCCGGAAGAATGCGTCTTGCCTTTATCGTGATCGAAAAACACACCGGGAGAACGGTGCATCTGGCTGACAATAACACGCTCGGTGCCATTGATAATGAAGGTTCCGTTATCGGTCATCAGGGGCATGTCGCCCATGTACACCGGCTGCTCCTTGATATCGCGAATGGAGCGTGAACCTGTATCTTCATCCACGTCCCACACAATGAGACGCAGGATAACCTTCAGCGGGGCGGAAAACGTCAGACCGCGCTGAATGCACTCTTCAACATCATATTTGGGTTCTTCGAATTCGTAACTGACGAATTCAAGCCGCCCCCGACCAGCAAAATCGTTAATCGGGAAAACAGACCGGAAGACCTCCTGCAAACCTGTTGGCGTGCGCGCATCAGGCGATACATTTGCCTGAAGAAACGTCTCGTAAGACGCGCGCTGCACATCAATCAGGTTCGGCATCGGAGCGATTTCGGGAATCCGCCCGAAACTCTTGCGAATCCGCTTCCGTCCTGTGAACGATTTGGTGATTGCGTTCATCGTCGCTCCTGCCCCGCCCTTAGTACTCGGACCATCAGGCCTGCCGCCTTACCGCAGGCCTGATGGTCCGACCTTTTGTTTCAGGCCGCTTAGCCCTACCGGAAAACCCGGCGTAACACCCTGCTTCGAAACAGAACCCGAAACAGGCAAACGGGCAGAGGCGTTATACCTCCACCCGAAAACCTTTTCCATCACCTCACCGCAACGCGGCGAAGCTATGGCGAACTTATTTAATTTCGACGCTTGCGCCGTTGTCTTCAAGAGTCTTCTTGATTTTTTCGGCTTCGTCCTTGCTGGCACCTTCTTTAATGGTCTTCGGTGCACCTTCAACCAGATCCTTGGCTTCTTTCAGGCCCAGACCGGTGATGGCACGGATTTCCTTAATGACGTTGATCTTCTTGTCGCCAGCCTTGGCCAGGATCACGTCAAATTCGGTCTTTTCTTCTGCCGGAGCAGCAGCGGCACCCGGAGCAGCAGCGGCAGCAACAGCAACCGGAGCAGCAGCGGAAACGCCCCACTTTTCTTCGAGCAGCTTGGAAAGTTCAGCAGCTTCAAGAACCGTCAGAGCAGACAGTTCGTCAACGAGCTTGTTCAGATCAGCCATGATTAGACTTCCTAATATAAACACTGGTTAGCAAAGCGCAACCCCCTCAGCAGGAAGGCCACGCTCAATTGAAAACACACCCTTTTGCAAGGATATGGCTTTAGGCGGCTTCCGCCTCACCCGTTTTGGCATAGGCCCCAAAAACCCGAGCAAGCTGGCCAGCCGGTGCCTGGGTAACGCCTGCGATGCGTGTAGCCGGCGTGGAGATAAGACCCACGAGCTGCGCACGAAGCGTATCCAGAGACGGCAGTTCGGCCAGAGCCTTGATTCCGTCGGCATTCAATACCTGAGAACCAAGAGCGCCGCCGAGCAGCACAAGCTTGTCATTGGTTTTGGCGAACTCGACGATCACCTTTGCCACAGCCACAGGGTCTGCTGACCACGCAAGCGCGGTCGGCCCCTTCAGCAGCGGCGCGATGCCATCGAACTGGGTCCCATCCAGGGCGAGAGTTGCCAGCCGGTTTTTCGCGACTTTGTACGTCGCACCCGCTGCACGCACCTTGCGTCGCAGATCCGTCACATCAGCTACGGTCAGCCCGTCATTCCGGGTAACCACAACCATGGACGTTTCGGCAAACACGGCGGCAAGGGAAGCAACGAAGTCCCGCTTTTCCGTACGGTTCAAATCCCGTCTCCGTCTTGTTCTGCCCAGCACGAAGCCGATCAGAACGGGTTGCCCTCAGGATTTCATGACCACCATGAAATCCAGCTCGCCTGTCCTTGAACGGAATACCCGGAGCCTGCCGAACATACAGCCTGCAACCAGCATCCCCATCTTACCACCCGCAAGCCCTAGGGGGCTAATTACGGCCAAGCCGCGTGTGGTCTCGGACAGGTTCCGGAAGAATAGCCAGATGACCATCCTTCCCATGGTGCTGCGCCAGACAGAGCCTGACACAGCAGCATTTCATACTCAGCCAGCGAAAGCTGAGATATCCAACTGAACACCCGGCCCCATGGTGGAGGACAGCGCAGCCTTTTTCAGGTACGTGCCTTTTGCACCAGACGGACGAGCCTTCTGCACGGCATCAATGAATGCGCGGGCATTTTCTTCCAGCTTGGCGGCATCAAAAGAAGCCTTGCCAATACCAGCATGCACGATACCAGCCTTTTCAGCGCGGTATTCAACCTGACCGGACTTGGCTGCTTCAATCGCACCCTTAACGTCCATGGTCACGGTGCCCAGCTTGGGGTTCGGCATCAGACCACGCGGGCCGAGGATTTTACCCAGACGACCAACCAGAGCCATCATGTCCGGGGTGGCAATGCATCGGTCGAAATTGATTTCGCCAGCCTGCACCTTTTCCATCAGGTCTTCTGCGCCAACAACGTCTGCACCGGCAGCCTGAGCTTCTTCAGCCTTAGCACCACGAGCAAACACGCCAACGCGCAGGGTCTTGCCCGTGCCGTTCGGCAGGGACACGAAACCACGGACCATCTGGTCAGCATGACGGGGGTCAATGCCGAGGTTCAGGGAGATTTCAACCGTTTCGTCAAACTTGGCGGTTGCGTTGCTCTTTACCAGAGCAATTGCCTGATCCAGCCCATAAGCCTGACCGTGCGTTACTTTTGCCTGCGCAGCGGCAAAACGCTTATTCTTGGCCATGCTCTCAGCCCTCCACCGTCAGACCCATGGAGCGAGCGGAACCAACCAGCATCCGCACTGCACCATCGATATCGTTGGCGTTCATGTCTTTGAACTTCTGCTCAGCAATTTCACGCAGCTGATCCATGGTCACCTTACCCACGGCAGCGCTCTTGCCTACAGTCTGGCTACCCTTGGAAACCTTGGCGGCCTTCAGCAGGAAGTACGTGTTCGGCGGGGTCTTGGTGATGAAGCTGAACGTACGGTCTGCATAAGCGGTGATGACGACCGGAATCGGCATACCGGGCTCAAGACCCTGGGTCTTGGCGTTGAATTCTTTACAGAACTGCATGATGTTCAGACCACGCTGACCGAGCGCGGGACCAACCGGCGGCGAAGGATTCGCCTTGCCAGCGGGAATCTGAAGCTTGATGTAGCCAACAACTTTTTTGGCCATATCCGGGACTCCTCTTGTTGAACCCGGACCGCGGTTCATTCGACTCTTTTGCACCATGGATATGGCGCAGGAAGAACCTCCCGCGTTCCGATAGGAAAGGCGCGCTTACCGGGGTGTATCCGTTCTGTCAAGGGGCTGAGAGGTTTTTGATACCCCTTGCCCTGTCAGATCAGAGGATGCGGGATCGGCATTTGTATCAATACCGGCCAGCGGTTTGGCGTGGCGCAGATTGCCATATTGCAGCGGATGGAACGGCATGATCTTGTCCGGCTTGGGCAGTTCAGCACGAGACCACCCGCCCCCCAATGCGCGGATAAGCTGCACACGGGCATCCACCGCACGGGTTTCCACCTGCACCAGCGCAATGCGTGCCTGTAGCGCCGCCACCTGCGCAACCACCACATCCAGATAGTTGGTCAGGCCGCCAGTATAGAGCGCCATGGTCATGCTCTGCGTGCGGAGCGCTGCATCAACCGCACCACTTTGTTGCTGAGCTTCCGTTTTCAGGCGCGAGGTACGGGTCAGGTTGTCTTCCACTTCCTGAAACGCATCCAGCACGGTGCTCCGATACAGATCCTCTTCCTGCCTGTATTGCGACCAGTTCCGTTGCAGTTCCGCACGCCGCAGACCGCCCTGGAAAAGAGGCAGAAGCGCCTGCACACCAAACTGGTACATGGAGTTGGAGAGCGACGCGAGATCGAACCCGTTATCCATGAACCCTGTCATGGCGTTGAAAGTGATGTGCGGATAGAACGCCGCGCGGGACACACCAATCGCACGATTGGCCTGCGCCATCCGCCGCTCAGCCGCCGCAATATCCGGCCTGCGCTCCAGCAGGGTAGCCGGCAGCGCCACAGGAGGCTGCATTTCCGTAAAGTTGAGCCGGGTTGTCGGCGCGATATGGAAGGATGCCGGAGCCTCATTCACCAGCACGGCAATGGCATGTTCCATCACGTCCCGCTGGGCCTTGATGTCCGTCTCCTGCGCCTGCGTGGCGTAAAGCTGCGCCTCCGCACGCGAGACATCCATGCCGGGCGCAATGGCACCGGCAAGCCTCATTTTAGTGACCTGCACGGCCGTCTGATAATAGCGGATGGAATCCTTATAAACCGCATCCTGCGCATCCAGCCCACGCAACAGCACGTAGTCACTCGCCAGTTCAGCCTGAAGGCTCAGCCGGGCCAGAGCATATTGTGCCGCAGCCTCCTGCGTGCGCTGCTTGCTCATCCGCACCTTGTTGCGGATGGCAGACCAGAAATCAGGCTCCCACGTTGCCGTTGCCGAATATTGCTCGGACGACATATAGACCGGCCCCTGAGACCCGGCCCCACGCCAGAGCCTGTGCCGGGAGCCTTTGTATTTCTCTCCAGCCGCCATGCCGTTGAGTTGCGGATAGAGGTGGGATTTTGCCTCCATCGCCACATCACGGGCCTGCATGAAGGCCTCAGCCTGGGCCTGAAGGTCCGGGTTCAGGCGCATGGCCTGATCTTCCAACTGGTTGAGTTCCGGGTCCCCCAGCATGGTCCACCAGTCAGACCGGATGGCATCATCAGAAGGATGGGCCGCGCGCAGCACGCCTTGCTCGCCCCAGTTTTCCGGCAGCTTGAGGGGGGTAGGCTTGTAGCGGGGCGCCATATCGCAACCCGACAACATGGTTGCAAGAGACAGCCCTAGCAGAAACCCCGAACGCACCGTTTTACGAGACGCCATCCGCACCGTCATTGACGCCCTCCAGCCTCAGGGCCGGGGCGTTCATCTTCGGGCATGGCCCGCGTATCATCCTTGTCGGTGTCTTCCGCAGCGGGCTTAGGCTTGGTGGCTGGCTTTTTGGACGGAAGATTGTAACCCGGCGTGCCTTTGACAATTCTGACTTCCTGCCCATCCAGCAGTCCGGCGGATGGGCTGTTCACCACGCGATCTGTTTTCTTCACCCCACTCAGAATTTGCACGGTCGTTCCCAGATTGGTGCCGACCGTCACATTGACCAGATGCACATGGTTGGAATCATCCACCAGCGCCACCTGTGTTCCTTCTGCCCGGAATATGATGGCCCCTTCAGGCAGAATCAGCATGTCCTCATCACCCGGCGCGCTGAAATGCGCCGTGGCGTAGGAATTGGGCCATAGCTCGCCGGATTTGTTATCCAGCGTCAGTTCCGTTGTCACCGTGCGGGTTGAGGCATTGAAAGCCGACGCCGTGGCCAGGAACTTGGCCTTGAACGTGCGATCCGGATATTGCGGAATGCTCAGATCCGCCTCCAGCCGAGGGGAAATGATATCCGCGTAATCCTGCGGCACCGCCACAAACACACGCATGGCATGCACATCTGCCACGCTGAACAGTTCGGTCGCGTTACCGTGGGCATCCACATCCCCGCGCCCGGCATTCACGTAGTCACCCACATCCGCAAAACGCGACGTGACGACGCCATCAAACGGCGCAACGATTTTCTTGAACCCTTCAAGGGCCGCAAACCGCTCGACTTCATGCTCGGCCGCTTCAACCTGCGCTTTCTGCGCCTCCGCATTGGCGGCCTGCACATCCACTTCCTGCTGAGAAACAGCCTGCGTGCCCTGCAACGCCTTCCAGCGTTTGGCGGTAATCTGGGCCAGCTTATAGCGGGCCTGCGCCACGTTCAGGTTGGCTTTGGCGGCAGCGTACTGAGCATCCAGACCGGGGGTGTCAATTTCGGCCAGCACATCACCAGCCTTCACCACGGCGCCGAAGTCCTTGTACCACATCTTCACGTAGCCAGAGACCTGCGCATAGATGGGTGCCTGATACCATGCGGCAATGTTGGCGGGCAGAGACAGCTTGCGCACGGATGGCCCCGGCTGCGGGTAGATCACCTGCACCGCTGGCGTGGCATCCCGCGCGGTTTCCTGCGCCAGATTCATGTAATTGGAATGACGTTCGACAATCCCGACCACGGCCAGAATGACCGCAGCGCCCCCTACCAGAGCAATCCCTAACTTACGGCGGGATGAGGAAGGGGCTGGCTGGGTATCATGACGCTCCGTGTGATCATGATCGCCCTCGTTCTGCGCGCTCATGCGCTTTCTCCCTCTTCCGTCGTCACCGGCTTTTTTCGATTATGCAGCATTGCGAACACGCAGGGCACAAACAGCAGGGTGGCCACCGTGGCCACCATCAGGCCACCCATGACCGCCTTACCCAGCGGCGCGTTCTGTGAATTACTCAGAGACATCGGCAACATACCGATAATCATGGCAGACGCCGTCATCAGCACGGGGCGGATACGTTCAAACCCGGCCTCAATGGCTGCCGCAATGGCATCCCCATGCTCTTCCAGCCGTTCCCGCGCAAAGGATACCACAAGAATGGCGTTTGCCGTGGCAGTGCCCATGCACATGATGGCCCCCGTCAGTGCTGGCACGGACAGGGTGGTGTGGGTCAGGAACAGGCTCCAGGAAATACCCGCCAGCGCACCGGGCAGCGCGGTGATGATGATGAACGGGTCCAGCCAGGACTGGAAGTTGACCACAATAAGCAGGTACACCAGCAGCACGGACATAGCCAAGCCACCCAGAAGCTGTGCGTAGGCACTGTTCATGGTCACAGCCTGACCGCGCACTTCCAGCGTGGAGCCACGCGGCAGATCAGGCCGCACTTCATCCACAATCCGCTCTACTTCACGCGAGACTGTGCCGAGATCTATCCCCTCATTAGAGGCATAGATATCAAACACCGGCATGATGTTGTAATGCGCCACTTCGCCCGGTGTGCCGATCTGCTCAATATGGCTCAGACCACCCAGAATTTGCGGAGGCTGGCCCGTTGGGTTGCCGTCCCCCTTATCAATAGGCGTAATTTCCAGATCGTTCATGGTTTGCAGGAACGTGGCTGGGGTCTGGATATCAATCAGATGCGAAACGCCCGTCTTTGTATCCAGCCAGTACACCTGCCCGACCTGCGAGCTACCCGAGAGGGACACAAGCGCGTTGTTAGCAACGTCTGATTCCGTAATGCCCGTGCCCAGTGCGTATGTCCGCCGTGCGTTCACCCGCAGGGTGGGCGTGGTCATGGGCTGCTGGACGGACACATCTGTCAGGCCTGTCACATGCCGCAGCCGGTCAGCCAGACGGTTGGCAAAGCGGAAATTGTCCGCAAGGTTACGCCCCACCACCTGCACATCAATCGGTGACGGCAGGCCGAAGTTCAGAATTTTGGCGGTCAGATCTCCCGGCAGGAAGGAAATCTGCGTGCCGGGAAATTTCTCCTTCAGGTTGCGCCGCAGCATCTTCCGATACTCGGCCACCGGAGAATCCGGGTCCTTGAGGGAGATGGTGAGATCGCAATCCTGCGTACCAACGGTTGGTGTTGGAATGTACGCCTGGTTCAGCGGGCTAAACGGTAAACCGCAGTTATCAACAATGCTTTCCACCTGACCGTTGAGCGTGCGTTCGATCTCATCATTGACCAACTGTGAAATCTTGCCTGCTTCTGAAAGCTTGGTGCCGAGTGGCGCACGCATGTGAATGGCCATGGTGTCGGAATTGATTTCCGGGAAGAAATCCTGCCCGACAAAAAACAGCAGACCAAGCGAGCCGATGGAGCACAGAACAAATACAGGCACAAAGGTGCCACGCGTTGCCACCAGATGGGTCAGCAGATCCTGATACCCATGGCGGAACTGCTCGAACTTGCGTTCAAACCCTTTCTGGAACCGGCCGAAAATGGTTTTGGGCTGCTGCGGGCCATGGGCGTGTGCCGCCACCTGCGCTGCCAGCATGTATTTCGCCATGGTCGGCACAAGGGTGCGGGACAGGATGAACGAAGCGATCATGGCGAAGATGATGGCTTCTGCCATGGGCATGAACAGCCAGCCCGCAACGCCCGTCAACTGGAACAGCGGCATCCACACAATACAGATGCACAGCGTGGACACGAAGGTCGGGATAACAATCTGGTTGGCCGCATCAATAATGGCGGTCTCCAGATCCTTGTCCATTTCAAGGTGAGCATCGATGTTTTCGATCATCACCGTGGCGTCATCCACCAGAATACCAACGGCCAGCGCAAGACCACCCAGTGTCATGACGTTGATGGTCTGCCCAGCCCAGCCCAGCCCGATAATGGAGCACAGCATGGCCAGCGGAATGGAGGTGGCAATAATGACCGTGGAACGCCATGACCCCAGAAACAGCAGCACCACAAGACCCGTCAGACAGGCGGCGGTGAGCATTTCACGCAGCACGTCCTGCACGGATTCTTTCACGAAGGTGGAAGCGTCATTCAGAACCTTGATGTCCACGCCCGGCGGCAGGGTTTTGGTAATGCCCGGCAGCAGTTTCTTCACACCGGACACAACATCCAGCGTGGAGGCATCACCGCTTTTCATCACCACAATCAGCACGCCCTGCTGGCCTTTGACCAGCACGAGGTTTGTCTGCGGCGGGCCACCCTGATGCACCCACGCCACATCCTGCAGGCGGACAACAGCGTTCCCCACCTGCTTGATGGGCAGCATGTTCAATTCATCCAGCGCACGCGGCGAGGCGTTGGTCTGCACCATCCAGTCAAACGCGCCGATGCGCTGATCCCCGGCGGGCAGCACAATGTTCTGGCTGTTCAACGCACGGGAGACATCGACAGGAGACAACTGGTGCGCCAGCAGCTTGATGGGGTCCAGATCCACCATCACGTTGCCGGGCTGCCCCCCATACGGGTTGGGAATAGCGGCCCCCGCTACGGAGACCAGCGCAGGCCGGATCAGGTTGGAGGACATGTCATAAATCTGTGAGGCCGTCATGGAGGTGGAAGACACCTGCAACGTGATGACCGGCACGGATGATGCATTATAGGCCAGAACCAGCGGCGGCGTGGAGCCGGTTGGCATCTGTTTGATGACTGTCTGGGAAACGGATGTGATCTGTGTCTGGGCGACAGCCGTATCGGTTCCGGGTTGGAAATAGATCTTAACAATTCCGCGCCCGTAATAAGACTGACTTTCTATGTGCTCGATATTATTGACCGTCGCTGTCAGGGCACGTTCATAATAATACACAACACGACCGGACATATCTTCTGGCATAAGACCAGTATAAGTCCACACAACGGCCACAACGGGAATTTTGATACTCGGGAAGACGTCCGTTGGTGTCGTGAATACTCCCCTGATGCCGAACACCAGAATGAGGATCGACAGAACGACAAATGTGTATGGCTTTTTAAGCGCCGTAACCACAATCTCATTCATGTGTCCCACCTCCGGTAAAGACACACAAATGGCTGCATCCAGATGAATCAGTCATACCTACGTGAGATACAGATATCCTTCTCAAGCGCCAATAAAAATGCTTTTAATCAGGCCGTATAAATGCATTTGTCATTGAAATATAATCCTGAAGCAGGTGCCTCGCCCGCCTGCCCCTTCCTCCACCACCACAGTGGCGTCATGCATATGCGCAATGGCTGAGACCAGACTGAGTCCAAGCCCGCTTCCGGGCACGTGTCGGCTTTTGTCAGAGCGATAAAAACGGGTCAGCACGGCTTCGCGCTCGCCTTGGGCAATCCCGATCCCGGTGTCCGTAACCGCCAGAATGGCCTTGTCCGCCTGCCGCATGACGGCCACCGTCACCTGCCCGCCCTCCGGCGTGAACTTGATGGCGTTGTCCACCAGATTAGCCAGAAGCTCGATCAGCAGATGCCTGTCCCCATCTATCTGAACCGGCGTAGTGCCTACCTGCGTGACAAGGTGGATTCCTTCCGTTTCCGCAATGGGTTCATACAGATCCACAACATCCGCCACCAGATCGGCCAGATTGAGTGAGGCAAAACCAGCCCGACGACGGCTGCTTTCAATTTCGGCAATTCGCAGCAAAGCCGTGATAATTGCCAGACACTGGTCCAGATCATCCACTGCGCGGGAGACAGCCCCCTCCAGCGTATCGCGCGGGCCGCCGGTGGAAAGTGCCCGCTCCAGCTTGGCCCGCACGCGGGAGAGCGGTGTGCGCAGATCATGGGCGATATCGTTCCCCACCTCGCGCATGCCATTCATCAGGCTTTCCAGCCGGTCCAGCATGCGGTTCACACTTCCCGCAAGCCGTTCCAGATCATCCCGCTCCTTGCCCGCAGGTAGGCGTTCATGAATATCGCCTGCCATAATCAGGTCTATCGCCTCATGCATGTCTTTCACACGGGAGAGGGCGCGGTGGCTGAGCACCATCCCCAGCAACAGCGCAAACAGCAAGGTCGGCACGGCCGCCAGCACCGTGGCATGCCGGAGCATGAGTTTCTGTTCTGCCAGAAGATGAAAGCTGCGCCCCAGCACCAGAATATTGCCATCCGCCAGCGTGACAGCCAGCAGGCGTAGCGGATAGGCGGCCCCTTCTTCCGGGTAGATTTCAATATTATGGGGTTTACCGTCTGCTTTCAGGCCCCGAGGCCAGGACCGCAGATCACCCGTAATCAGGGCATGGCCGGGGTCAAACAGCCCCGCGCTGCTGATAACCAGCCGCATATCATCCGTCGCACGTTTCCGGATAACGTATTCCAGATGCTCCGGCGTCATTTCGGCAAGCAGTTTGGCTTCACCACGCAGCAGTTCAGTAGAACGATGAGATTCCACCGCCTCCATCTGCGTATATACCAGCGCAAACTGCATCACCATCACGCCCGCCATGGCGGCCAGCGCCATAAGAGTGAGGCGGAATGCGGCGGTGCGGAAAAGCTCAGTCAGGAACACGCAGCAGGAATCCGGTGCCGCGAATGCTTCTGATCAATGGCTCCTCGCCCGGAGCATCAACCTTGCGACGCAGTTTACCGATATGCACATCCACCAGATTGGTGCGCGGAATAAAGCGATACTGCCACACATCTTCCAGCAACATGGACCGCGTGAGCACCTGATCCGGCCGGCGCATTAGATATTCCAGAAGCCGGAACTCACGCGGCAGCAGTTCAATCTCCCGCCCATCCCGCCAGACGCGGCGCTCGATCAGATCCATCTCCAACGGCCCCACGCGCAGGCGCGTGCTGCGGGTGTCATCCGGACGGCGCAGCAACGCCTCAACCCGCGCCAGCAGTTCTTCCATGGCAAAGGGCTTGGTCAGGTAATCATCACCGCCCGCCTTCAGGCCGGTCACGCGGTCATCCACGGCGGAAAGAGCAGACAGCACAAGAACAGGCGTGCGGATGCCGCGCTGACGCAGGGTTTCGATAACCGTCAGGCCATCCATGCCGGGCAGCAGACGGTCCACCACCATCACATCCACACCACCCGCCAGCGCCGCCGCAAGACCGGCATCGCCTGTCGCGCGATGCTGCACGTCCAGACCGTGGGCTGTCAGTTCCCCAACAATTTCTTCAGCAATGGTGCTATCGTCTTCTATCAGAAGAACCGCGCCACGGGGCTGATTTTCCTGCCCTGTGCCGTTATCGCCCTGTGCTGTTTCCAATGCCGTTTCGTCATTCATATCTGTTCTGATGCTGTCTTCTGTGGGGTTACGCCAGTAAATTCCATTTCAGAGTGAGAGACACCTGCTGGGGGAAGTCCCCCTTCTCCCTCTGGTTTCCGGGCCGTGCTTTCAGGCACCATACTCCCTTCCGTGTCTTCCGGGCCATCAAGTTCTCGCAAACGGCGGCTGACAACCCGCGTGCGTCGCCGCGCTTCCTCAATGGAGGAAGACATGGCCTGTGCATTTCGGGCCAGTTTTTCCAGCACGCCGTCCATCTTGATCATTTCCTGACGGGTGGCCCCCAACAGCCGGGCTATTGTTTCCGTCCGGTCTTCCAGCGCGAGAGTCACATACCCCAGATGCACCGTGCGCAACATGGCGGGCATCAGGGCTGGCCCCATGATCATGACACGGCAGGTCCGGCTGATTTCATCAAACAGGCCCGGAATACGCGCGGCCTCCGCATACAATCCATCGGTTGGCAGATAGAGCACGGCAAATTCAACCGTTCTGGGCGGCTGAATGTATTTGGCGGCAATTTTACGCGCTTCCAGCCGCATCGTGTTTTCAAGCGCCTTGCGTGCAGCCTTTTCCCCCACCGCATCCCCTTCTTCTGCCGCGTTCAGAAGGCGCTCGTACGCCTCGGTAGGGAATTTGCTGTCAATGGCCATAACGGGCGGCGTGCTGGCACGCACCGGCATGCGGATGGCAAATTCAACCACATCATTCCCGGGCCCCAGCCGCACGTTTGACTCATACGCGCCTTCGGGCAGCACATCATCCAGAATGGCTTTGAGCTGTGCCTCCCCCCAGCCGCCACGGGTCTTCACATTGCTGAACAGGCGTTTGAGATCACTGATCTGCGCTGTCATGGCGCGGACCTCCCCCATAGCCTTCTGCATGGCGGAAAACTGCTCGAGCACGCGCTGGAAGGAAGTCTGCATCTGGCGTTCAACGGCCTCATGCAACTGCTCTGTCACCGCTGTGCGAATGGCTCCCAACTGACGGGCAGAGGCCTCGGCCATCTCACGCAGAGCTTCCGACTGCGCTGCGCGGGCTTCGGCCTGCTCCCGCCCCATGCTGCCCGCTATGCCGCCCAGCCGCTCGGCCATTTCCGCGCGCATCTGTTCAATCCGCGCCATCATGCCCCGCTCCATTTCAGAGAGGGTGCCGCGTTGCTGCGCTACCTCCGATCGGCTGACTGCTGCCTCGCGCTCTATCAACACATACAGCTTGGCCAGCAGATCAGCATCCGCTCCGCCTTCCTGCGGGCGGGGACGCAAAAACAGGGCCATCGCCGCACCCAGCACGAGCGCCCCTACAGCAACGCCCACAAGCAGCACACTATTCTCCATAAGCCCTTCTGATCACCCCGCCGGAAAAAAAGGGGCATGCATGCAACATGTGATGATCCAATTCACTCTTATCACGACAATGCAATGACATCCCTTTGATAACAATGGTATGAGGTTTGCCGCGCAAATAGCTGCTTTACAAGAATAACGAACAAACAGGAAACTTACGCGTGTCCCTGCCTAGCCATTCTTCTGCTTCCGGTCGCAGCCATTCTTTGTATCTTCAGGTTATTATTGCTGTTGTTACAGGCATTCTGGTTGGATATTTTTTCCCCAATATCGGTGCATCGCTTCGCCCTCTGGGGGATGGTTTTGTCAAACTGATCAAGATGGTGATCGCGCCAGTTATTTTTCTGACTGTGTGCACCGGCATTGCCGGTATGGCAGACCTGAAGCAGACAGGCCGCGTGGCAGGCAAGGCCATGGCCTACTTCCTGTTTTTCTCCACTTTCGCGCTTGTTGTGGGCATGATTGTCGCCAACGTGGCGCGCCCCGGTGCCGGGCTGCATATCAAGCCGGAATCTCTGGATGCGGGGTCCGTCGCCTCCTTTGTGAGTGAAGCCCACTCCCACTCGTTTACAGAATTCCTGATGCGCATCATCCCCGCCACAACGGCAGGGGCCTTCACATCTGGCGAAATTCTTCAGGTTCTGCTGGTGGCCATCCTGTTTGGTATCAGTCTGGCCAAGATGGGGCCTGGGGGGGAAAAAGTGCTGACCCTGTTCCGTAGCCTGACGGAACTGGTGTTCGGCGTGGTGCGGCTGGTGATGTATGTGGCGCCTATCGGGGCATTTGGTGCCATGGCGTTTACGGTCGGCAAGTTTGGTGTGGCGTCTATCGGCCACCTGATCGAACTGGTGCTGGCCTTTTACCTTACGGCCATTCTTTTTGTGTGCGGCATTCTTGGCATTGTCACCCGCCTGATGGGGTTCAGCATCCTGCGTCTGCTAAGCTACCTGAAGGAAGAACTGTTGATTGTGCTTGGCACCAGTTCTTCTGAATCTGCCCTGCCCGGCCTTATTTCCAAACTGGAAAACGCTGGCTGCCCGCAAGGAATTGTGGGGCTGGTGGTGCCCATGGGCTATTCTTTCAATCTGGATGGCACCAACATCTACATGACACTCGCCGCCCTGTTCATTGCGCAGGCCACAGATGTGCACCTCAGCCTTGGCGAGCAGACTGCGCTGCTGCTGGTGGCCATGGTCAGTTCCAAAGGGGCTGCGGGGGTGACTGGTGCAGGCTTTATCACGCTGGCAGCCACCCTCTCCGTTGTGCCAACCGTGCCTGTGGCGGGCATGGCGCTTATTCTGGGTATTGACCGCTTCATGTCAGAATGTCGGTCTCTCACCAATCTGGTGGGGAACGCGGTGGCCGCCATTGTCATTTCCCGGTGGGAAAATGCGCTGGATACAACCCAACTTCATGCCGCGCTTGAAAACCGGAAAACCGAATAAGGGCACACTGTTCCATCCAGTCTGCCACGCAACTTCTGCATCAGAACCGGCTTAGAGACTGTTTGAAATGTCTGTCAGGGCGCGTGGCTGCGCTTTTCAAACAGTTCTCAGGCTTTTTAAAAACAACGGAGATCCGGAATGACCACGGCGCAGCGTCTGCGTGGTATTCTGGCAGGGTCCGCCGGGAACCTGCTGGAATATTATGACTGGTATGTTTACTCCTCTTTCACCATTTACTTCGCACACGCCTTTTTTCCCCGTGGCAATGAAACCGCAGAACTTCTGAACGCTGCCGCCATTTTTGCCGTTGGCTTTTTCATGCGTCCCATCGGCGGCTGGCTGCTGGGCGTAGCGGCTGACCGCTATGGTCGTCGCTGGGCTTTGACACTTTCTGTTACCGCCATGTGCCTGGGTTCTCTCGCCATTGCCGTCTGCCCCACCTATACGCAGATCGGCCTGCTGGCGCCCGCCGTGCTGCTTGTGGCGCGCTTGGTGCAGGGCCTCAGCCTGGGGGGAGAATATGGGGCCTCCGCCACCTATCTGGCGGAGATGTCCAGCCCACAGAACCGTGGTTTCTGGTCCGGTTTTCTCTACGTCACGCTTGTCATGGGCCAGTTGCTCGCGCTCATTATCCTGCTGCTGATGCAGTATGTGTTTCTGACCCCCCATCAGATTGAAGTATGGGGCTGGCGTATTCCCTTCCTGCTGGGTGCTGCTGGTGCAGTGCTGATCTTCTGGCTTCGGCGGCAGATGCAGGAAAGTGAACGCTTTGAGCGCAGCCATGAAAAACATGAACAAGGCGGCCTGCGCGTTCTGCTTCAGCATAAGCGCTCCGTCCTGACCGTATGCGGCATGACGCTGGGAGGCACAGTGGTGTTCTATACGTACACCATCTACATGCAGAAATACCTCGCCAACACGCTTGGGTTCCCCAAGGACACCGCCACGCTGGTGTCCTCCGCGTCACTGCTTGCCTTCGCATTGATGCAGCCTGTGTTCGGGGCCTTGTCTGACCGGATCGGGCGTAAACCGCTTCTGCTTTATTTTGGCATTTGCGCAACGTTGGGCACTGTTCCGCTGCTGACACTTCTCTCCGGCGTCCATTCTCCATGGGCAGCCTTCGGGCTGATTACGGGAGCCCTGGGCATTGCCTCCGGCTATACATCCATCAACGCCATCGTGAAGGCTGAACTGTTCCCTACGCAGGTCCGTGCATTGGGGGTGGCTCTGCCTTATGCCGTTACCGTTTCCCTGTTCGGGGGCACCACGGAGTATATTGCGCTCTGGTGCCGTCAGGCCGGGCATGACATCTGGTTTGCCTATTATGTTTCCATCTGCGCGGCAGTCACATTGCTGACGGTGCTGACCCTGCGCAAAACCGATCGGCTCAGCGAAGAAAACGGCTCTTCCACGCCTCATACATTACAAAAAAATTAGGAAGAGGCCAAAATCGCCTGCAATGGGCCTTTAAATTGCCATGAGCGAGCGCATTATTTGAAAGCAGAGAAGAGGAGTGGTTCGCCTCTCCCTTCCCGTTTTCAGGAGGCATACATCATGCGCCGTATGACAAAACTTCTTCTTGCTCTGCCCATTATTGCTGGCACTGCGCTGGCAAGCGTTCCGGCAGCCGAGGCGCATCCTGGCCCCAATTGGGGCGGTGGCCCGCGCTGGCATTCTCCTCCGCCGCCGCGTGGCTACTGGGGCGGTGGCCCCCGCGGCTGGCACCGGGGTGGAAATGGCGGAGCCATTGCCGGAGCCGTTATTGGTGGGCTGGCAGTCGGGGCTCTGGCCGGAGCCGCCCTTGGCAATGCAGCACCACCCCCGCCCGTGGCCTATGCGCCACCGCCACCTCCGCCGCCGCCGGTTTATGCTGTCCCGGCTGTGCCAGTGGCACCTGCACCCGGCTATTATGCTGCTCCGGGTGGCTATTACTCCGGCTGGTAAGACCCAGCCGGTTTCCGACCTTTTCTTCCCCAGCCGCACGGTTTGGCTGGGTTCATCCTGCTGAGCCACATCATCAGGAAATTTTACAGCGTCGGCTGGAAACTGCATCTCGCCTCGCCGCTCAGGATCAATCAGCGGGGGCTGACTATGGGCCTGAATGCTGCCCCATAGTCTTTGTGCCCCGCAGATATATGACTTACAGAGCCTGCGCCGCTTCCAGCACGGCCTCAACATGCCCCGGCACTTTGACCTTGCGCCAGATGCGGGCAATTTTACCATCTGCGCCAATCAGAAACGTTGTACGATCAACACCCATATAGGTTTTTCCGTACAGGGACTTCTCTCCCCACACGCCATAGGCTTCCGTCACGTCTCCTTTTTCATCAGACGCAAGCGGAAAGGTGAGATCAAATTTATCGGCAAAAGCGTCCAGCTTTTTCACGGGATCACGAGAGACCCCGATAACGCTCAAACCGACAGACTCAAACTGCTTTAGCGCCTCATTAAACCCGCATGCTTCCTTCGTGCAGCCGGGCGTGTCTGCCTTGGGGTAGAAATAGAGCACAAAGGGTTTGCCTTTGAAGTCAGCAAAGCTGACATGGCGGTCACGGCTGGCAGGCATGGAAAAATCAGGGGCAATATCCCCTTCCTGTAAAATCTGTTCATCGGCCATGCTGGTTCTCCTTGTTCCGCGCGTTAGGGCACACGCTGTCTCTCAACCGTAGCGGCCACAGGCGCAAACCGGAAGACACGCTTGCGGCAGCCTTCCGGCTTTCGTTCTCGCTAGAATGCAGTCAATGCCACTCTGGCACCGGCATCAGGCAGAGCATCTGAAAACATCGTCAGATTGGACTGGCTGCGCTTTCCGCGACCCAATGAAAATCAAGAATGTCCGTCCAGTCCTTCGTCATGAGCTTGGAGGAGGACCCGCGTTCACTCCCCATCTTCCTCAACCCTTGACGATAGCCCACCCCGGATGGCTGCCGGAGCCCCAACGCACACCGTCCTACGTATGGGAATGCGGAAGGTTCGCTTCCACCATCACTTCGGCGAAGGCGTCTCCCTCCGCCACAGGGCCAACCACTCGGGCAAAACAGGCCCGCACATTGCGCGCCAGAGCTGTTGTGCGCGTGAGAAGTGTGACCACGCTTTCCATCTCCATAGCGTGAAGCAGAACAGCCAAGGTTGGCGGTGCAAGCTCCCGCTCCAGATCAAGCGGAGGAACCGGTCCGCACAGCAGACGCAGCAGACACTGGAGTCGCCGCCAGACGGCATCTGCCTCCAGCAGAAGGGCTGTGTCGTCAGGTGTTAGTAATCCAGCCTTACCCAGCCGGGTCAACGCCCGACGGGTACAGGGATCACGCACACTTCTATCAGCCGCCACCAGTTGCAGGCTCTGGGCCACAAATTCCACTTCTATCAGGCCGCCTGCGCGCCGTTTGATATCCCATGGGCTGGAGGCAGGCAGATCACGGGCCAGACGGGCCCGCATGGCCCGCGCATCTTCAAGCACGCCTGCGGGCACTGGAGCCTTGCTTTGTATCTCACCATCCAGAATACGCCGCAGATCGTCCTGCACCTCCCGCTTCAGGCCAACCGGCGCGCTGATGATACGGGCACGCGTCAACGCCATGCGCTCCCACGTCCAGGCGGCCTCCGTATGATATTTCAGAAAGGCACGGCGTGACACAGCCACTGGCCCCGCTGCACCGGAGGGCCGCAACCGCATATCTACGGCATAAAGCGGCCCCTCCGGCCCAGGGGCGGTTAGCGCTGCAATAAACGCATGCGCCAGACGCGTATAATATTGGGCCACGGCAACGGAGCGCGGGGCGGCCAATACAAGCCCTTCCGGCGTTTTCTGCGGCGGAGTTTTAGGCACAATACTGGCCTGAACCTCTTCCGGGTGGTCAAATATCAAAAGCAGATCAAGGTCTGAACCGGGCATCATTTCTCTGGAACCCGCCTTGCCGAGAGCAATAACCGCTATGCCACCTCCGGGCACGCGCCCGTAACGGCGCACGTGATCTTTCTCTACCGCCTGTTTCAGCACGATCATGATGGTGTCAGCCAAGGCGGTGCGCGCACGCTCGGCCTCATTTTCGCTCATGCGCCCTTCCAGCACGGCTACGGAAAGGCGAAACTCTTCTCCGCGCAGCAAGGGGCGCAGAGCAGTCACCAGCAGGTCTGTATGCTCCAATTCCGCCGCCAACTGGCGCAGGCGGGCCTGCACGTTCCGCCCCTCTTCCGGTTCAGGCTCCAACAAGCCTTCAAGTGCTGAAGGCGTATCTGCCAGATGGTTGGCCAGAAAGGCAGAGGCATCAAAAAGGGCGGCAATGCGGTCTATCAGCGCCGGATTGCGTTCAAACAGGGAGAGAAGCTGCACCCCGGCATGTTGACGGGCCAGCAAGGTATCAAACCGCCGTAAGCAGGCCAGCGGGTTACTGCGCGCGGCAAAGCTGGCCAGCAACGCAGGCAACAGAGCCCGCAGCAGCGCATGAGCCCGCTCAGACCGCAGCGCCCGTAGACTGTTGCCTTGCCAGCGGGCCAGAACCTGCGCGGCTTCTGCCGCCTGATCGGCCGGAAAACCGACATTCTGAAGCAGCGTGGGGGAGTTTTCATCGTCCGGCGCAATGGCCAGCAGGGCCGTTTCCGCCTCTTCCGCCGCCTGTGGCTGGCTGACAAAATGGCGCTCAAAAATACGCCTTGCTTCACGCATACGCGGCAGCAGGTCCAGCGCCAGAGCTTCACCATCTGCATAGTTCATGAACACGGCAAACGCGTGAAAGGCCTCCGGCTGTTCGGGCAGGGAGTGCGTCTGGTGGTCGGCCCGCATTTGCAGCCGGTGCTCGGCATCCCGCAGCAGGCGATAGGTGCGTGCCAGAACCTCGGCTTCCTCCCGCGGGATGTAAGCCGAGCCCACCAGTTTTTTCAGCGCGCCGAAGGTTGTTTTCTCACGCAAAGCGGGCACGCGACCACCCCACACAAGCTGCATGGCCTGCGCAATAAACTCAATTTCCCGAATACCGCCCTGCCCCAGCTTCAGGTTATGGCCCAGTAGCCATTGCATGCTGGCGGCGGGATCAGCCAGCACACTATCAGGCATTTCGGCAAGGCCGGTGCGCCCGACATTACGGTAACGGTCAATCCGCGCCTTCATGGTGTGGATATCGTCAATCAACGCGAAATCAAGATGCCGACGCCAGACAAAAGGGCGGATGGCCGCCAGAAAATCCCGCCCCAGCTTGAGGTCTCCCGCCACCGGGCGCGCCTTGATCATGGCGGCGCGTTCCCACGTCTGGCCAAGGCTTTCATAATACAGGATGGCAGCCTGCACCGAGACCGCCGCTGGCGTGGAGGACGGGTCCGGCCTCAGGCGAAGATCGGTACGGAAAACGTAGCCATTCGCATCCCGCGCTTCCATGAGGCTGACAAGATCGCTAGTCATACGGATGAACACGCGCCGCACGGCATCCGGCTGCTTGTGACCTGAGGGGTCATAAAGCACCATCAGGTCTATATCGGAGGAGAAATTCAGTTCCCGTGCCCCGAGCTTTCCCATCGCCAGAACAAAAAAACCACAACCGTATGTCGGGCGTTTGGGGTCACGTAACTGAAGCTGACCGGATTGATGGGCGACCCATAACAAATGCCTGACCGAGACCTCCAACGCGGCCTCAGCCAGACGGCTGAGCATTTGCGTTACGTCTTCCAGCGGCCAGAACCCGCCCAGATCAGCCACGGCGCACAGCAGGGCCACCTGTTTTTTGGCACGCCGGAGTGTGGCGGCAACATACTCTCGCCCAGATGTAATGTCACACGCAGCCAATGCCGCAAACGCGTCTTTCGCGCAGGCCTCCGGGCCGTCCTGCAACAAGGCGGCAAAGGAGAGCGGATCTTGCCGGGCCAGATCAGACAGATACGGGCTGTTGCCCCCAAGGCAGGCCACCAGTTCCATGGCCCCCGGCAGTTCAAGAACCTCCCCCCGGCCCACATCCCGCAGAAGGGTGATCATGTCGTCCTCAAAATGCTGGGCGGCCTGCGCATCCGCCGCAGCGGGCCAACTGGCATCCGGCCAGACGCGATGCTCACCACGACGGGCGCGTACATCCTTGAACTGGGGCACATGTTTAAACTGGGATTGAATAACAGGCGTCATGGTCTGACCATTCTGGTGAAGGACGAAGGGTTGCTGCGTTGACTTCCACAGGTCAAGACCTGCGCCGCCCGCTGCATAAGCGGGTTTTGCGTGTTTTAACTGTTCTGGCGCTGGCCGTCCTGCTTCTTCCCTTTCTGGTGGTGGCAGGACTTATGCTCCGCATGGTGTTCGGGCCGGTCAACATCACACCTCTGGCCCGCCCGTTCCTGCCGGTAACCGTCATGCCGGGTGCCCCCCACCAGCCGCCTGCCGCACGCCTTACGCTCGGCCGAGCAGAACTGCGTTGGAATGGTCTGCATGATGGCTGGAGCACGCCTGTTATGCTTGATCTGCATAACCTGCGTATTCTCAAAACAGACAGCACCCCGCCCGACACAATTGAAGATGCCCGCATCACACTGGCACCGCTGGCCATGTTGCATGGGTCTCTTGCCTTGCGGACAGTGGATATTGAGGGCGTGCGTCTTGCGCTGCGCCGGGGTAAGGACGGCAGCGTAGGGCTGGACGTGAATGCTCCCTCCGTTCCACCCGATCAGTCACAGAACAATGCACTTGATCCGCTGGGCATTGAGCGACTGAGCGTTCACAACGCCCGGGTAACGGTCAATGATCAGCTTACCGGCACCCGTTGGCTTGCCACGCCGTTTGACACCACCCTGCATCTTCTTCCCGTAGCGGGCAAAAATGGCGTAACGGGCACTGTCACGTTCAGCATCACCGGGGAGGAAACCCATGCCCGGCTGGATCTGACTGCATCGGGCACCCGCACACCTGAAAATACGGTTACGTGGCATCTATCTGTTGCCCCAACCCAACCGGCTGGTTTTGCCAAGCTGAGCCCCGCCCTGAAAGATGTGGGGAATACGGTCAGCCTGAACGGCGATGCCATTTTTGCACCCGCGCCACATAGTTTCTGGCTACTGCCACATGCGCTGGATCTGCTGGCAGATATTGGCAAAGGACCGCTGACTGTCGCCCATTCGCACTACCTGCTGAACCACGGCACAGCAGCCGTGCATCTGGACCTCAACCACGCCTCGCAGTCTCATATTCCGGCAACGCTCTCCCTCACCGCCCTGCGGCTTGATCTGCTTGATCCCAATCAGCCTGACGCTGCAGCAGAAGGTATTACTGTCAACGGTCATGCCACGCTCAGCGCCTCTGACCTGTTCAGTCCTCAGGCGCTTTCCGGGCAGGCAAGCCTTGAAATACCGCAGATTGATTTTGCTAATATTGCCCAGTTTTGGCCGGAAAAAGCCGCCAAGGGTGGCCGACTGTGGGTGAAGAAGAACATTACGCAGGGGCTGGCGCATGATCTGCATGTGGCTGCCAGCCTGCATAGTGATACAGGCTGGAATGGTCTGAATGTCACTGGCATTACCGGCGGCGTGGACGCTACGGGCCTGACTGTCCACTGGTTGCGGCCCATTTCCCCCCTACAGGGGATGAATGCCCATCTGGAAGTGGATGGGATGGATAAGCTCCACATCACGTTTGACCACGCCTACCAACTGGTGAACCGTGCGGATAAAAATGTGGGCACGACCGGCATTGGCCGGGTGGAAGCCGGGCCGGGCTCCATGGATATCACCGGGCTCACCAAAAAAGATCAGGACGGCACGATCATGACCGCCCTGCGCGGCAATCTGCGCGATATTCTGGCTCTGCTGGCCGAACCGCGGCTGCATCTTCTCTCACGCCACCCCATCAGCTTTACAAAACCATCGGGCAATGCGTCTGTCATGCTCTCTCTCACCTTACCGCTTGAGAGCGATGTCACGACCGATCAGATGACCATCAATGCCCATGCCGATCTGACCCGCACCTATCTGGGTAATGTTGTCATGGGTCGGGCCATTACCAATGGTCGCATCCAGATTGATGCCACCACCCAGAACCTGAACCTGACCGGCCATGCCGCATTAAGCAGTCTTCCGTCTGATGTCAGCTATTTCATGGATTTCCGCGCCCTCGCCCCGACCGAGGTTGCGGAGAAAGCCCATGTCATCACCCACATTACGCCCGCCACGGCCATTGCCAGTGGTTTTGCCGTAGGGGACCATTTTTACGGGAATGCTGAACTTCAGACAGATTATACGCGCCTCGCCAACAACACGGGAAAGGTTGAGCTTGCCCTGAACCTGACACCCGCAAAAATTCTCATCCCGCTATGGCACAAGGCCGCAGGGCGCAGGGCGCAGGTTTCGGCTGAACTGGCGCTGGTGGATGGGCATATCACGGCCGTCAACAAACTGCTGGCGACAGGCCCCAATCTGGATGTACGCGGACAAGCCCGCCTGCGCCCCAACCGCCCGCCTGAACTGCTGATTTCCTCTTTCCGGATTGATCGGTCTACCGGGCACGCCCGGCTGGTGCTCCCATACGCCGCACAAGACAAGACCATCCGCGTTGGCGTCTATGCCTCCACGCTGGACCTCTCTCCCCTGATGGAAGGAGACCCCACAGCCCCCAAACCCGCCAGCACCGGATACCATGTGCCAGAAGCGGCAACCGGCACCATCCACGGGCCGCCGGGAAATGCGTGGGTTATTGATCTGCAGGCAGATTCCCTGTTCTACAACCAGACCCGGCAGCCCCTGAAAGGTGTGAAGGCCCATTTTGAAGATAACGGCATGCGGCTGGAAAGCATGCATTTCACCATGCGCGGCCCCTCGCCGGTTGCCATGCATCTCACACCCAACGGCAGCAAACGTAGCCTGCATGTCGCTATTCCCGACATGGGCGCTTTTCTGGCTGCGTTCAACATTCTGCCCAACGTGGAAGGCGGACAGGCCACCCTTCAGGGCAACTTTGACGATACCTTGCCCTCAGCCCCCTTCAAGGGCGTGCTGAACATCACCCCTTTTGTTCTGACAAAAACACCCAGCACGGTGCTGATCGCCCGCAACCTCTCCCTTTACGGATGGATCAACGCCCGCAAAGCGCCGGAATTTGAAATCTCTCACCTGACCATGCCCGTCACCTTCAAGGATGGCGTTCTGGGCATTCAGGATGGACGCGCAGGAAATGATGCCTTGGGCGCTACGCTGGAAGGCAAGATTGATCTGGACCGCAACGTGCTTGATCTGAACGGCACGGTGGTACCTGCCTTTGCCATCAACAAGCTGCCGGGCAAGCTACCTGCCATTGGCCGGTTGTTCAGCCCCGAAAAGGATGGAGGGCTTGTCGCCATGAAATTTGGCATTTCCGGCAAGCTGGACAACCCGGATCTTCACGTGAACCCGTATTCCATCTTCCTGCCGGGGATGTTGCGCAAGCTGTTCTAGAAGCCCCACTCCTCAAAAAAATCAGGGGGTTTCCGGCCCTGTCCCTGCGGAAGGAGCATCCGGGTCTTCAATGTCAGCGGGGCTTTCGCTCAGATAAACGGTGTCATGTAGCGGGCCTTCCACATGCGCGGTGATAATGCCTGCCTTCACCGCAGCCTGAAAACCTGATGCTTCATCCTCAAAAGTCGTATCAACCCCGTTTCCACTCACTTCCCCCACGGGCTGAAATGTGACGTCCACCTGTGGACGGACAGGATTGATCAACCAGTGCCGCGTTCTGGACACCAGCGTTGAGGCATCCGCCATGCCGCATGGCTGCATTTCTGTAAGGGTTACGGTCTCCGTGGTCACCAGCCCTTCCATTTGAGCAGGGTCTTTACGGCCATTTGCTGGCCTGCGCGCCACAAATACCGTGCCGGAGGGAATGACCATCAACGTATCGGGATGATCGCTTTTCTGGTGTGCAAAACAGATATCCACACCGCCCTGCCCGTTGAGGGACGGCGCAACGCCACCCAGCCCACCAGCACCAGCACCAGCACCAGCACCAGCACCAGCACCAGAAGATGCCACCCCAGAGGACTGCTTACCAGTCTGTGCCCACCCGGTGCCTGACGGCGTGCTACCCAGCACGCCTATTGCCAGACCAGCCAATGCATAAGCCAGAACTCTGGTGTTTTGTGGCGTCATGCCCATTCCCTTTCCTTCTCAACAGGGCGGGCAAGGTTATGGCGTGGCGGGCGCTTCCTTCTTCAACCCCGCAGGGACGGCAAACACCGTATCGGGTTGCGATACCCTGTTTACACTCAGGGCCCTGACCGTAATCTGGCCGCCTTGCGCAACCTGCAACAGCAGCCCATCCGCCGTGTAGCACACATCACTGGCATGCCCGTCTGTATCTTTCGTGCGCCATAATGTGCATTGTTCTCCTGCCACTACGGAACCACCCAAACGCGCATAGGTGCCCGTCATGGCTGTATGACCAGGCGGTGTCAGCACTTGGCTGGGGGCTGGCATCACACTTTGCCGGCGGCGGGCCTCATCCACTACGGTCAAAGTGTGGTCCGGCCAGGATGTGATCATGTAAACAGCGGAGTTCTGAGGGTCCAGCCGCTGGCGCAGAGAGGCCACCTGCCACCGCATGCGCTGCTTCATCACGGCATCCCCCATGGGAGACGTGACTTCATACAACACATCAACATCCGTTGAGGGGGTGATGAAGGGTGCATCCTGTGAGACGCCTTGTTGGGCAGCGTCCCCAGCGCTCCCTCCTCCAGCCTGAGCCTGAGCCTGAGCCTGAGCCTGAGCCTGAGCCTGAGCGGGAAGCATAGACACAAGGCCTACGCAACCCAGTAGAAGGGCCACGCCCGCGCCATGGAGAATCCGTGCTTTGCGTTCGCTCATACTCTTCCTGTCAGGCAATGCTCTTCCTTCTCCCTGCCGAGAGTGCCGAACACAACTCATTGGGCGCTGCTCCCTTCAGGTGCCGTTGAGGCCCCGTCGCCTGCCGGAACCTGCGTGGTGGGGCCAACACCCGGGATGGGGCTACCCGAAGGCCCGCTGGGAGCCAGTGAGCCAGAATTTCCATCAGCTCCTGAACCGGGACGTGGAGAATGTGGCGTAATTTCCTGATATCCGGCGGGGGGCATGAAAGCGCTGGCCGGTACATCATCATAGGAAATATGCGTGGCTTTCAGGTGGCCATTCAGACCATCCACATCCACACCATCCTGCTCCAGAATAAAACCGTCGTCCGTTACGCAGGCAGAGCCTGTTCCCTCCGTGGACTGCACACTCCAGATGGTGCAGGGCTGGCCTGTAACCTGAGACGTCCCCTTGCGCGCAAACTGCATGGACATATCCAGAAGGAACGGGCTGCGTGCCACTTCCTGCTGCACCAGCCGGGTGTAGATTTTTCTGTCATCCAGAATAATCAGAACTTCCTGCGCGGCACGGTTGATGACCACGGAACCCCGGCTGTCATCCCCCTCCATGCTTTTCATGTAACGGATGCGCATCAGGCCGCCATCGCCTGAAAACAGAACCTGCACATGGCGTTCTGGCAACGGACCGGGAGGCACCTTGCCCGCCTGAACCAGATCAGCCGGGGGTTGGGGCTGAAACACATAATCAATTACGGCATCCCGCCCCGGCGTAAGCCGCGGATGATCCGGCTGAACAGCAGCACCCTGATCAGCACCATGGGCAGAAGAAGCCAGAGACAAACTCCATGCCAGAGGCGTTGCAGCCAGCAGGCCACACAAGGTTAGCTGGCGGAGTATGCGGCCCGGCTGGCGAGTCATCATGCGTTCGCTTCTTTCTTTCCGTCTCTGTCTCATAACTGTCTTACTACCGTGTTCATGAGTCTCTGCCAGCCCCACCAGCCGGAGAAACATGCCCCTTGGGAAAGAGCCTGTGCACCGTTGGGGTGTGTTGCCCATTAAGAGAGAGAATTGCGGCCAAGAGGTGATCGCCACGATAAAAATTTGGAAGATCAGCTTTTTACCGGAGGGTAGCTGTACAGCGACAAGGCGTGTTCGCTGATAAAGCTTCTGAAGAAGAGAGCTGACCTTTGCTACCAACAGCCAAGAACATGGACTTTCGCGCTCAGGGCACCCGACACCTGCCCAAAAGCCTATCCGGTGTCAGGCAACACACTCTGGGCTGACACCTGATATTTACTGAAAGCCTTAGCTGCCTTGCCGCATGGTTCTGATCTCGGCTTCCAGTTGTTGGGGCGTGAAATTAGCCTGCCAACATGGCGGCATGTGGACAGCGCGCTCCAATGTGGTTTTGTACTCTGCGAGAGTGTCCGATCTTCTGTGTATGAATGATCTGGTCCATGCTTCACCGAAAGGAAGCATGAATGACCATCTCCATTGAACTCATCGACGAATTACTGACGGGCGTAGAGCGGCCTGAAGACCT
>Ga0214927_100030_pt1 | contig 161513 bp, 137 predicted proteins | sample Stichaenrichm16X_FD_168612 | JGI IMG/M metagenome (GOLD analysis project Ga0214927, IMG submission 168612) | Xylose enriched microbial communities from anaerobic bioreactor in Madison, Wisconsin, United States - 16X | ecosystem: Engineered > Bioreactor > Anaerobic > Unclassified | place: USA... | reverse complement strand
CATAAAAGCCTGCCAGCCGGATTCTTCTGAAAATCTTGTGTGAATTATAAGTTTTCTCCATCTAGGATGCACTTCCTGGACGTGGAATTTTTATGCGGGGCTGACGCCCCATGATAACTCGCTTACCTAATTAGAATTTGTGGAGATGATAAGATGGTCAATATAACAGATGTAAAACAGATTCTTCAATTTGCAATAGATGCGGAGATTAAAGTCTTTCTTGATGGTGGATGGGGTGTAGATGCTCTTCTTGGATATCAGTCAAGAGCCCATAATGATATTGACATTTTTGTAGAAAAGAACGATTATCAGAACTTTATAGAAATAATGAAAGCTAATGGCTTTTATGAGATTAAGATGGAATATACAACATTGAACCATACTGTATGGGAAGATTTGAAAAACAGAATTATTGATTTGCATTGTTTTGAATATACGGACGAAGGTGAAATTCTTTATGATGGGGATTGTTTTCCGGTAGAAACTTTTTCGGGTAAAGGAAGAATTGAGGAAATAGAGGTTTCCTGTATTGAACCATATAGTCAAGTAATGTTCCATCTGGGATACGAGTTTGATGAAAATGATGCACATGATGTGAAGTTATTGTGTGAGACACTTCATATCGAAATTCCAAATGAGTATAGATAACTGCAAATAACAGTTTGTAGGGGAGTTCTGATACTCCCCTATAAAAATGGCTATTTATCAACTGTTTGTTGTGACATAGCCATTGGGAAAAAGCCATTCTGACAAATGGTTTCGTAAAGAAAACGCAGAAGACACCTCCCGCAGTTATTGAACAGGCAAGAAAATATAAACTGGATTATGAGAGGAGGTTTGGACAATGAGCAGCTATAATAATTATAAAAAGAAGGCACTTCAGGATCCGGCAGTCAAAGCAGAGTATGATGCTCTGCAGCCGGAATATGATATTATTCAGGCAATGATTGACGCTCGAAACAAAGAAGGCCTGACGCAGAAAGAACTGTCTGAAAGAACAGGAATCACACAGGCAGATATAAGCCGTATCGAAAATGGTACGAGGAATCCTTCTCTTGAAATGGTAAAACGACTTGCAAATGGCCTTGGCATGAGATTAAAGCTTGAATTTATTCCGGAAAGTGCAGCAAAGCCGGTAAAATAACACTCGTCTTTTGCGATTAGATAACTATATATCATTGAATACACTTGGTATCGTAAGCCTGTCAAGTGGAATTATCGGAGAACCGTTTATCAGCTTTGAAACTGATATAGGTATTCGCAGACTGAAGGAATATGGCCTGAATGTAAAGTTTATGCCGCACGCTCGTATGGAGTTGGACTATATCAAAGAACACCCGGAAAAACGAGCAGAGGATTTATTGCAGGCATTTCGCGATCCGGAGATCGATATGATTCTGTGCGCAATAGGTGGAGATGATACCTATCTAGCGAAAATGACTTATGGCGAAAGGAAGATACGAAAATGATAGAACTTAATCCGCTTTCTTCCGATGACAGGGAACAGTTTATTACAGATAATCAGGAAGCTTTTATTTATGGCGCTTTGGAAGAATTCGGACGAAGAGCATTCATGAAACAGCCCTATTATGCAGGTTATAGCTCTTGAAAAAATAGCTAAAATGATATATCACCCATCAGGACTTTGCCCAATACTTGAACCGTAGCAGAGTCGTCCTTGCTTGACAGCAGTGAGGATACGAGTACATTGGTATCTATTACCGCATAACAAATCATACATCAGACTCCTTACGCATAAGATCAATTTCCCTGTTGATATCATCAATACTCATATCGGAAACACCGTTAAAAAATTATTCTCTTATCATTGCCTTTGCCAGGCGAAAGACCTGCTCTGCTGTATCGCTCAGGTTTTGTGCCGCTGTATCCTTATCCATAGCCTCCTGCAGTGTGCAGATTCCGCGCAGGATTGGGAAATATGCGTCTATCCCATAAGAGTTGCAGGCTTTGGCATCCTTTGCCACGCTTCCTGCGAAGGCGATTACTTTTTTGTTATGGCGTTTCGCGATTTCTGCGACTCCGACCGGTGCTTTTCCCATAACGGTCTGGCCGTCAAGCCTGCCCTCACCGGTCACTACGATATCAGCCTCTTTTATATAATCCTCAAGTCTTGTCTCATCGAGAACGATTTTGACTCCGGATTCGAGGACTGCATTTGTAAAAGTAAGAAAAGCAAATCCCAGGCCACCGGCTGCCCCAGTTCCAGGATAGTTTGGGTCAGCCTTTGGGAAAGTCTTTTCAGCAATTTCTGCGTAGTTTGACAGCCAGTCGTCCATCCTATGGATCATAGATGAGTCGGCTCCCTTCTGTGGACCGAAAACTGCACTGCAGCCTTTTTCTCCACAAAGAGGATTTGTTACATCGCAGGCTATGCGGAAGCTGCATGAAGAAAGTTCTGGAATCACATTCTCGCTGCCTATTTCCACAAGATTTTCAAGGCCCTGTGCACCAGGAGCTGCCTGATTTCCATCCTTGTCAAGGAAATCAAAACCCAGTGCCTGTAGCATTCCGATTCCGCCGTCGTTAGTAGCAGAGCCTCCGATTCCCATGATAAAATGTCTGCATCCCCTTCCTATCGCATCAAGGATCATCTCGCCAACACCTCTGGTCGTTGCTTTAAGTGGATTTCTGTCTTCATCTCTTATCAGGGTGATTCCGGCTGCCTGAGACATCTCCATTACTGCTGTCTGGCCGTCTGCGAGAATACCATATTCTGCGTTTACTTTTTCACCAAGGGGACCGGTCACAGGAACTGTCATGATGGTTCCGCCCATTCCAATCGTCAGCGCCTCGACGGTTCCTTCACCTCCGTCTGCAAGCGGTCTTACGATGACCTGTGCCTCGGGGTCTGCCTGCATGATACCGCATCTTACGGCATCGCCGGCTTCGAGAGAGCTGAGGCTTCCTTTAAAAGAATCAACTGCAACTACAGCTTTCATATCATATCTCCTTTTTGTGGGAACTTGTTATCTATCAACTGAGTTTATTATACTTTTTGCAGACCATGCTGCTGAAAAAGCAGGCAGACTGCCTTCAAACTATAATGCAAACCAGAGGCTCTGTCAATCCGCTATAGCCTGGCCTGATTCGATTAAAAAATTCTATTGATGAAATATCGCCGTTCGGCTATACTTTATTCAAAAAGGATAAAATATAGCTGAACGTTTATTTTTCAAAAAGGTGAGAGTATGAAGAATTGCTTGTATCTATCGAGAAAGCCAGAAATCCTGTGATGGCTGAAGTAGGAGAAGAATTTTATTCGAAATAATAATTTTTAGCATGATGAAGAAACATATATTACATCCAATCCCACCTTTTTTTGATAAGGATTCTAAAATCCTGATACTTGGCAGTTTTCCCTCGGTAAAATCCAGGGAGCAGATGTTTTTCTATGGACACCCTCAAAACAGATTCTGGAAAGTGATCGCCCGGGTTTTTGATGACGAGGTGCCAGTTACTATCCCTGAAAAGAAGGCATTTTTAACAAAGCACCACATAGCTATGTGGGATGTGATCGGCTCCTGCGATATCGAGGGCTCATCGGATTCGAGTATCAGCAATGTGGTTGCGAATGACCTGTCAGAAATACTGGACCATTCGGAGGTAAAGAGGATTTTTGTCAATGGCAAAACAGCTGAGAAATACTATAAGAGATATATCGAACCAAAAACTGGAATAAAAGCTGTCTGCCTGCCATCTACTAGTCCCGCGAATGCTGCCTGGAATCTGGACAAATTATACGCAGCCTGGAGGGAAGTGGGAATCAATCAACTGGCTTGACTGGCAGATTGCACAAAATCAAGAGATAAAATTTGTGTAAATTGACATCTTGCAGAAACTCCAAAAAGATTGTATAGGTTTATAAGATATTGGAATACCGGTTGCGCAATTGGCAGCCGGGTTTATTTTTACGGGTTTGCGCAACCGATTTTTCAAAGCGTATCTGCATTTTTTAAAAAGATATGGATCAACATTTTTTGGAGAAAGAAGATGCAGCAGATTTAGAAAAAGACGGTGCCGCAGAAGGAGGAACAAATGCCAGCATTCCCTTCTGATTTTCGATAAAGCCAGATAGTAATTGGGCGTGGGAGTAAAATCCTGCGTCCTTTTTGTGTTTTAATGCATCCTGGTTGATATATTATGCATCTTGGTACTGCTCATATAGACATATAGATAAATATATGATATAAAAAACAGATATATAAAATCTTTATATATGTTGTTGCTTCTGCTGCTAAACATAGTAGATCAGATTGAGAAAAAGGAGAACAAAATGGGGTCAGATATCATAAAAATAAGTCATTTAACCAGGAACTTCGGTGATATAAAAGCTGTTAATGACCTGAATTTCAAGGTTAAAAGAGGAGAACTGTTTGCTTTCCTAGGCGTTAATGGTGCTGGAAAGAGCACAACAATTTCTATTATATGTGGCCAACTTGGCAAGGATAGTGGAAGTGTGGAGATTGACGGAGTAGCTGCTGAAAAGCTGGAAAATGAACTGGGCAAGAAACTGGGGATAGTATTTCAGGATAGTGTGCTGGATAAACCGCTTACTGTAAGAGAAAACTTAAAAAGCAGGGCTGCGCTCTATGGAATCACTGGAAAGGAATTTGATGTGAGGCTTGGGGAGCTTACAGGACTTCTTGGATTTGAAGATTATATAAACAGACCTGTTGGTAAATTGTCAGGAGGACAGCGCAGAAGAATTGATATAGCCAGAGCCTTGTTGCATAAGCCTGAAATACTGATCCTGGATGAACCGACCACAGGTCTTGATCCGCAGACCAGAAGGAGAATCTGGGAAGTTATTGAAAAACTAAGAACAGATGAGAATCTTACAGTTTTTCTTACGACACATTATATGGAGGAAGCTGCTAATGCGGGATATGTCGTAATCATTGATAAAGGAAGCATAGTAGCAGAGGGCACACCATTTGAATTAAAGAGCACCTATGTGCAGGATACAGTATCAATCTATGGTGTGACAGAAGATGAAATGAAGTCTCTGGGTATGAAGTATAAAGCAATCAGGGACGGATATCAGATAAAAATAGGAAATACCATTGAAGCAACAAAGCTTATAGTTGCACATCAGGATATATTCAAAGATTACGAGGTAGTAAAGGGCGGAATGGATGATGTATTTCTTGCGGTAACAGGCAGGGTAGTGGGAGGTGAAAACTAATGAAGGCAGTTATTTCTCTTGTGAACAGGAACAGAAAATTATTTTTCAGAGATAAAGGAATGTTTTTCTCTGCACTTATCACACCATTTGTTTTGATTGTATTGTATGCAACATTTTTGGCAAAGGTTTATAAGGACTCTTTTACATCAGCATTTCCGAAAGGATTTACGATTACAGAAAAGTTGATTGATGGGACAGTTGCATCCCAGCTTGTTGCAGCGCTTTTGGCAGTAAGCTGTGTGACAGTAACCTTCTGCGTGAATCTTACAATGGTTCAGGACAAGGTGAATGGTGCAAGGAAGGATTTCAATGTTTCCCCGATAAGCCGCTCAAAGATATATCTTGGATATTTCCTTGCAACAGTGCTGAATTCACTTATGGTAAATGGGCTGGCACTTGTGATCGGACTTCTTTACATAGGAAAAATGGGCTGGTATTTAAGCTTTGTGGATGTGCTTTGGATTATTTTTGATGAGCTTCTTCTTGTGCTATTTGGAAGCACACTTTCAAGCATTATAAGCTATCCGCTTGCCACGCAGGGGCAGATGTCTGCAGTAGGAACGATTGTCAGCTCATGCTATGGCTTTATCTGTGGAGCATATATGCCAATCTCTAGTTTTGGCTCTGGATTGCAGAAAGCATTGTCATATCTTCCGGGGACTTATGGAACTTCACTTATTAAGAATCATATGTTCCGTGGCATATTTGAGGAGATGGAGAGTGAGAAGCTGCCGGAGGAGCTTATAACGGCAATCAGGGAAACGTTAGACTGCAATCCGCAGTTTCATGGAAATGTAGTAAATACAACACAGATGATAGCCATTATGGCAGGCAGTATCGCGGTATTGGGAGCAATTTTTCTTCTTATGACTCGTCTGCCGGAAAAAGAAAACAGGTAAAGAAGCATATAAAAGCTGGAAGAAGAGTTTGGCTTAAAACAAAAGGCTGTGATAGATTTGCAGAACTTTGATAAGGGAAACGAAAGTAGGGAATTATGAAATCAAGTAATAAACAATACGGAAAGAGGTAAGATGCGAAAGATTTATCTGGATAATATCAGATGGTGCACCATCATTTTAGTAGTATTTTTTCATGTGTTTTTCTTTTTCAATAATATTGGAGTAACCGCAATATTTGAGGGACTGTCGGAATATAATCAGGGAGATGGCATGACCTTTGCCGGAGTTTATCAGTATGCAGTGTATCCATGGTTTATGACGTTGCTGTTCGTAGTGGCAGGTGTTGCAGCTTATCATACCCTGCAGCATAAAGCAGCAAAGCAATTCATAGCAGGCAGGAGAAACAAATTGCTGGTACCATCTACACTGGGAGTGCTGGTGTTCGGATTTATCCCCGGTTCTATTGTAGCAGGGGCTTCTGCCGGAGCAAAGCTACAGGCAGCCCCGGGCTTTGTGAAGTACATTGTTTATACATTATCAGGAATCGGTGCACAGTGGTTCAGCCAGATGTTATTTGTGATTTCATTGTTGCTTCTGTTGGTTCGTAAGGTAGTATTGGCAGTACAGAAGGAAGAGAGAAAATCTATTCAGAAAGAGAGTTCAGTATATGTATTGCTGGTTGTGATGTTTTTCCTGCTGTGGGGTGCCAGTAAGCTCCTGAATACGCCTGTAGTCGAATCTTACCGCTTTGGAATTTATACAGTTGCTTTCCTGCTTGGATATTATGTTTTCTCACAGGATATTGTGATTGAAGTGTTAAAGAAATGGCGCTTTGTAAGCACACTTACAGCAGTCGTATCCGGGGTATATTTCATTTACAGGGCTTATGGTATCTACTACGGTCACAGCAGCCTGCTTAGTACCTGGTATGCCAATCTCTTCACGTATTGTATGATTCTTGCAATATTTGGAATGTTCGCAGCCTATGGTGATAAGAAAAATGCGGTTACAGAATGGCTTGGAAAAATCAGTTTTCCAGTCTATATCCTGCATATTCCGGTAATTCTGATCGCCTTATCATTATTGCAAAAGAGTGATCTGTCTGTAGGCGCGCAGTATGTTATTGTTGCATTTGCGGCATATCTCCTCACGCCTTTAGCAGCTCTGCTGATAGAGAAAATTCCTGTTGTACGTTATCTGATTTTGGGAATAAGGCATTGAACAGGAATGAAAGAGGATACAAAATGACGGAGAGATTATTATTAACAGCAGCATTTTTAAACTTTAAGAATAAGTACGAGGAAATCCATGGAATCCAATCATAGCATAGGGTTATATGTTTACCAGCAAAAGCGTATTGCCGGTCGCATAAACCGCAATACGCTTTTGCCTTTATGAAGCTGCTTTGTTACACAATAGTATACAACAGGAGATGATGGCATTGAATAAGAAAAGAATCGGTGCAGCTGTAGCAGTGAGCATGATTGCTAATAGTTATGAATGCTATAGTGGATAAGGATGTAGAGCCTATATACGAGAAACTCAGTCCTAAGCTTAAAAAACAAAAAGGTATCAAAAAGCAGATAAAAGAGCTGATTGATGCGTTAGGATCAGATATTGTCAAATGGCAGATGACATCAAAAGAGGTGTTGTCAAAATCTGTCAGTGAAGGAAAATTAGAAAAAGAGTACGATGCCTGGGAGCTGCGCCATATAAAAACAGAAAATGGTCAAGAATACATTCTTGATATATGTGTATATTCTGCAAATGTGAATGATCCAGATACTGTAGGGATATACGCGATAGATCTTCTAACAGAGGGAGAATCGAGCATTGACCAGGAGAATGTGTATACTATTTCAGGATTTGAAGATAAAGACTAGTATTTGCCAAAGACAAATACAATCAATCGTTTGTGTGGCCTGTTTTCAGGCCGCTTTCTTTATGCTATAATCGAGACAAAGAGCAAGCTTCTGAAAGGACGGCTGATACTATGGAGAGACTGCTTCCGACCAGCGTACAGACATTTGAGACTTTAAGAGACAAGGGAATGGTCTATGTAGATAAGACCGCATATATAGAGAAACTGCGCAAAAAAAGCCGGGAGATATTCCTGAGCCGCCCGAGGAGATTCGGAAAGAGTCTCTTTACTTCTACTCTGGAGGCATATTTTCTCGGGAAAAAAGAACTGTTCAGAGGACTTGAGATCTCTGAGATAGAGGAGAAAAAAGGTGATGGCGCCTGGAAGACATACCCGGTGATCCCGTTCTACCTGGCGAGCGGAGAGTTCAACAGTCGGATCGGTCTCGAGGATAAGCTCGGTGCAATCCTTGATAGCTGTGCAGATAGATATGGATTGACAGGAGAGTACTCTGTCACAGGGGATACGGTCTCGGTCAGATTTTTTAATCTGATAGAAAAACTATATCAGAAAACTCAAAGCCCTGTAGTCGTTCTCATAGACGAGTATGACAATCCGCTGCTTAAGGCAGAAGACCCTGAACAGGAGATGCGGAACAGGGAGCTTTACAAGGCATTTTTTTCGGTGCTCAAGGATCAGGACAGATACCTGGAGTTCGTATTTTTCACTGGAGTCACGAAGTATTCGAAAGTATCTGTATTCTCAGATTTAAATCAGCTGAAGGACATCTCACTGCTCGATGAGTTTTCAGGGATCTGCGGGTTCACGGGTGAAGAGATAACGGATTCCTTTGCGCCTGAGATAGAGGAGATGGCGGAAAACAAGGGTATATCTGTGGAAAAATGCCTGCAGGAGATGAAGGAAAAGTATGACGGATATCATTTTTCAGGGAATTCTAAGGGAGTGTACAATCCTTACAGTGTGATCAATGCTTTGTCCGATCAAAAACTTGGCTACTACTGGTTCGGTTCTGCTTCACCACAGCTGATCATAAATAGAATGGAAAACTCGCTTATAACGCCTGCACAAATGGAAAGTGGTATTACAGTAGCTGAGTCTGACATCATGGACTATCGGATTGATGACCCTGATCCGGTTCCGCTGTTCTATCAGTCGGGATACCTGACGATAAAGTCGTATGATGAGGAATTTTTTACCTATACTCTTGGCTTTCCAAACAGCGAGATAAAGTATGGCTTTTACAGAGCTCTGGTGCCATCTGTGCTTGGAGAACGGGATGCGCAGACGGGATTTTCTGTGCGGGATCTGGTGCTTACTATCAGAAAAGGCGACACAGATGCTCTTTTTGTACAGCTTAAGTCACTTTTTGCCTCGGCTCCATATATGACTACAAAAGCTGCTTCATATGAGGAGGTATGGAGAAATCAGATATTCCTCATCTTCGAGCTGATAGGCGAATTCGTAGCATGTGAGCAGCATACTTCGGCCGGCAGGAGCGATATCGTTATGGAGACGCCGGACTATGTATATATCATGGAGCTGAAGGTAGACGGGAGTGCACAGGAAGCTATAGAGCAGATAGAGGCGAAGGGCTACGCAGAGAAGTATAGCTCAGGTAAACGAAAGATCATTGAGATAGGAGCGAACTTCTCAAGCAGCAAGAGAAATATCGATGAGTGGAAGGTGAGGTGAGAAAATAGTAACGAAAATTCTTAATCAGCGCCCTCAACAGCCATTTCTGTCCATCTTCTGTCAAGATACTCGCCGCTTTTTTACTTTTCTATTTTGCCTTTCTTACAGGACTTGATCGAATTCTTTTTCAGCTTTGGCTTATGTTTACAGCTATAAATGCCGATGCCAAATTTCTTGCCTTTGGAAATCTTGTTTGAATAAATCTTTTTGGCGGTAGATACGTAGACATTTATACCGTTCTGTGAAGGCTTTGTTATCTTGTTTGACTGGATCAGATTAACTGTTGCGTGATCGAGACCAATACCGTATTTTTTTGGGGATGAAATGGTATTGGATTTAATGTTCTTTACCACGCTCTTATTACGAACATAGATACCACTTGCTTTAGGAGAGGAGATATTATTCTTCTCAATGGTAGTAACCTTGGCCTTAGTATCAACGCCAATGCCGTACTTGCCAACGGACTTTATGGTATTAGACTTAATGGTTTTTTTAACGTTTGAACCATTGAAAATAAAGATACCGTTTGATTTTGAATTAGAAATCTTGTTGCTGCTGATAGTCGAAGCACTAGCTCCCTCTACATCTATACCGTACTTGCCAGCGGACTTTATCGTGTTTGAATTGATCGAAGAAGCTGACGACTTGGTGTTTACGTAGATTCCGTTGCTTGGGGCATTTTTGATCGTGTTATTATTTATCTTGTTAGAAGTGCTTTCTTTTCTCAGCAGAATACCGTGGAGATTAGAGCCCTTCTTTGCAGTGCAGGTAATCTTGTTTGAAGAAATTGTAGAATTCTTTGCATCAATAAGTTTGATACCATGACTATCGGAGGTGATAGTGTTACGGGTTATTGTTGCACCACTGATAAAATAATTGCCTCTCGGTACTACATCTCCATGGTTTGGATTTGTTACACTCTTTTTTAAATTTACACCTTCGAGCAGAATGCCGAGAGGGTCATATGGAGCGTACTTATCTTTTCCACTGCTGGAAATAATGTTGCCAGAAATTGTGATATTCTGCTTCGTCGAAGGTTTCTTGTATTTGTCGGAGTAGGATGATGCAACCCCACCTTCTTTGGAAGCTGACGAAGGAAGATAGGTGTTAAAATCACGGACGGAATAGAGGGCTATACCGCGTGGTGAATTGCTGATAGTGTTGCCTGAAATGGTGCAGTTTATCCAGTTCATTCCCTCTATGGCGCAGCTGCCCATGTTTGTGAATGTATTATTTTTGATCTGAATGTTGTCAAATGGAACATTCAAAAAAGTAGTGTGGCTGCCGACTCCACGCGGAACACTGTCAAATGTGCAGTTTGTGATCTGGACATTCTTCGTCTGGAGTGCCTCTGGAAGATATCCCTGCAGATGCTCAGGGATAAGAATATCGAGCTGGATAGCCTCGTAGGAGTTTTCTATGTCGGAATTATTGCTGAGATCAATAGTCTGATTTTTGAAGGTGCAGCTATTGATATTAAGGCCGTTAACTCCTGCGGTCTCCATAAGATGAGAATTATATGTATTCTCAATGGTCATATTTTTGAGAGTGAAATTCTCTACATGAACTGCCTTTAATGCAGTGGCATTGCTGCCATTCTTATCGAGTGTACCGCCTTCGACGGTTATATTCTTGTAATAATAACCGGAATTCTGATCGTATGAGTCGCCGACTTTAATCATATTCGTACCGGATTCTGGTTCTTTGCTCTCCTGTAAAGTGACACCGTCGAGTACCAGATCGGTGTTGCTGTAGACACGGAGAGTCGAATTTAATTCATAGTTTCCCGGGGCTACAACAACGCGGTACGGGGTCTGGCTGGTTGCTTCTTCTTCAGCTTGATTTAAGGCAGCCTGAATTGCCCGGTATGCTCCCCTATCTTCGATATCGCTTGAAGAGACGTTAATTGTCTGGCTGCTTGTCTCAGCCTTTGCGTCTTTTACATTTAATGAAAAAACAGCTGCAGCACTGAGAAGAGTGACAGCAGTTATCTTTCCAAAGAAATTAAGGCTTGTTTTCTGTGACATTTTTACTTCTCCTTTGTATTTGTAGTGCTTTTGACACCCATATCTTAAAATTATAATGCAGTTTTTTATTTGCTTCAATACCAAATTGGCTTTATTTTTCCCAATCGTTTACGATCACGTCAGCCAGTGCGTCGCCTATTTTCTCGTAGACATATTTTGTCATGTGAAGATTGTCAACAGTGGCATAAGCGCAGTTCTTTTTGTTTACGATGCTGTCGGTTTTAAATCTGATGATGTTGAGGCCTTTTTTCTGGTATTTTTCAGCTATGTTGTTCTTCGCGTCATTGAAATCCAGAAGGGTGTTGCCGAAGCCATTCTTTGTGTCGTATCTGCTCTCTGGCACTGACGGAACATGGTAGTTGTCACTGTAAAATAAATCAGGCATTACCACGGTCAAGGGCTTTTTGCCTTCTTTTACACGGGCGGTATTGGCGTCTGCTATCGTGCGAAGCAGGATATTCATAGCTCCGCAATATGTCGTTTTATCAGTTGAATCAAGACTTCCGAGCCTTATCCCGTCGGTGTAATCATTCGTACCAACGCAGATGACTATAGCATCATAATCTTTAAACGTAAGCCCGGTGCCGTATCCGGTCTTGATCTGCGGGACGACATTTATTATCACTCTGTTGCGGGCACTTCTGGTCTGCGGGTTGTCGGCAAGCGTCGCGCCGCCTACGGCAGTGTTGTTGCAGTAGGCCCCTGTGAGCTCATGGATGCGCCACGGATATGAATATACCTTCCTTCCGGAAACAGCGTAATAAGGCGTGCCATATGTAATGGAATCGCCTATAAACAAGATTTTCTTATTTGAAAATTTAGAGTTTTTCAATGTAAAGCTGTCAGACTTTGCCTTTACAGTCTCGCCATTTCTTTTTCCAAATGCCGTAACTACAAAATAGTCGTAACCTTCGGCGGGTTTTATACTGCAGTTCGTAAACTGTGAGACGGTCTGTGGGATTGTCTTTAATTTTTTGTAAGTGTATTTGCCGCTGGTGTCCAGTTTTGCGCAGTAGACATTATAATAAGAGGCACAGGGAACATTTGAAAATGTAAGCATTATATTTTTGTTATAGCTTCTTGCCTCAACTATTATCGGCGCATTGAGTTTGAAATATCCGTCTTTTCCATAGACTGCCTTGCTCTGCGGATTTGAGTCCTTATAGTTTATCTCGGCATGGACATTGTAGGAAATGGTATGCGAAGACATGTCTATAAAATATTTTCCCCATGTAAAATATCTTCTTTTTTCAGCCTGACTGAATGTCTTGTAGTAGGTGTCCGTGTATGAGGTCTTATGGACAGTGACAATGCGCTCCCATCCGGAATCTTCCATTTTTCTGTACACTGAATAGGTGTTGACGCCCTTGACCGGAGTCCAGGAGAGCCGTGTGCAGAGGTTTGTAATGTCCGCAGTGATCTCCGGCTTTTTGGGCTTAGTCGTCTTTTTAGTTTTTTGAACCTTTTTTGTCTCTTTCGATTTTTTCCTGGCTGCTGTTTTATTTTTATTCTCATCAGTTTTACTGATATTTGTGCGCCAGGTGTTTTTCGGTTTTCCTGTATTTACCCTGCCTGAAAATATGCAGAAGAGGACTATAGGTATTACTGCAAATACAGCTGAGATGCCTGCTATTATTATATTTTTATTTTTGGATCTTCTTTTATTCATAATCTTTACCTCGTTTTCATTTTAGGCCTGTGGTAAAAGGCTGTCAATATTTGGCCAAGCTGCCGTTTCCAAAATAAAGATTGCTTCAATTGTCTGATAATGATAAAATATAGACTAAGGTAAAAAATGTTTAAGGGTTAATGACCGGCTGATATTAAAGGCTGGTTACGAAAGGAGGAACTTCAATGAAGTATGTATGTAAGGTTTGTGGCTATATCTATGAAGGAAATCAGCCACCAAAGGAGTGCCCTAAGTGCCACAAGACAGATGTTTTCGTTCCGATGAACGGGAAGAATCCGTATGCTGGTACAAAGACTGAGAAGAACCTGATGGAGGCTTTTGCAGGTGAGTCGCAGGCAAGGAACAAGTACACTTACTTCGCATCAGTTGCCAAGAAAGCTGGTTATGAGCAGATTGCCGCTTTATTTTTAAAGACAGCTGATAACGAGAAGGAGCACGCTAAGCTCTGGTTCAAGGCTCTGGGACTTCTGGGCGATACTTCAGAGAACCTGGAGGCCGCTGCGAACGGTGAGAATTATGAGTGGACTGACATGTATGACCGCATGGCTAAGGAAGCGGACGAAGAGGGATTCCACGAGCTTGCCGAGCAGTTCAGAGGCGTTGCCGCTATTGAGAAGACTCATGAGGAGCGCTACAGGAAGCTTCTTCAGAATGTAAAGGCGCAGGAAGTATTTAAGAAGAGCGAGGTCAAGGTCTGGGAGTGCAGAAACTGCGGACACATTGTCGTTGGTACAGAAGCACCGGACATCTGCCCTGTCTGCAAGCATCCGCAGTCATATTTCGAAGTACGCGCTGAGAATTACTGATCGAATGCTTTATTATAGTTGCTGGAAATTACCGCCGCCGGGTGGTTTGATTGAGAAATAAATCTCATGTTAATACCAGACTCTGTATCGTTAGGCCTTAGAAGATACAGAGCACTGGTATTTTTTTATTTTTAGGAGGATTTTTATGCAGTAGATCAACTTGATTTTAGCAGGTGTGCTTGAAGTCATCTGGGCGACGGCGATGAAGATGTCAAATGGATTTTCAAAACTCGTACCTTCTATCGTCACAATAGCCGGTTATATCGCGAGTGCGATATTTCTCTCGATGGCTCTTAAAAAAATCCCGCTCGGAACTGCTTATGCTATCTGGACCGGAATCGGAATACTTGGTACCAGCCTGCTTGGAGTTTTAATGTTTAAGGAGGCGCTAAGCCTCGCGCAGGTCATCTGCATCGCGCTGATCGCGACCGGAATCATCGGACTGAAACTTTTAGCTTAGTGTGTCCGTAGTGCCGCCTGAGTAATTCCCATAAAATATTCACGTAGATTCATCCGATCCCACTTCTGATCACGACGGCCGCGCATAAGTATACTATAGGAAGGCTGGATCTGGTTGATATCCCTACTCCAGCGGATTCCATTTTTCAACTGGTACTGATTCCTATTGATATAAATTGCAGGTTATCTTAAACTATAGGCATGAGTAAAAAAACTGCAAGCTTTGAGAAAAGGAGTGTTAGGAGTTATGCAGCTTGATATGACAAAGGGACGGCCAATGCCGATCATCTTGAGATTTTTCCTGCCGATATTTATCGGAAATATGTTCCAGCAGTTCTATAATATGGTGGACTCAATCATAGTCGGCAGATATGTAGGAGAAGAGGCATTTGCGGCAGTTGGTTCGACCGGAACCATAATGTTCTTAGTCCTCGGCTTTGCCAACGGACTTTCGACCGGTTTTACTGTGCTTACGTCACAGCGCTTTGGTGCAAAGGATGAGAAGGGGATCAGGCAGTCAGTATCGAATGCAATAATTCTTTCAGCTATAGTTTCGATAGTGATGACAATACTATCGGTGGTTTCGATGGGAGGGCTTCTGCGCCTTTTGAACACCCCGTCGAACATCTACCATTATGCCTACGACTATATCATTATTATTACGGGAGGAACGGCTGCAGTCTGCTTCTACAACCTTTTTTCATCACTGCTTCGCGCAGTCGGAAACTCAAAGGCTCCGCTGTTTTTTCTTATTATGTCAGCGATATTAAACATTTTCCTCGACCTGCTCTTTATCATTTGCTTCAAATGGGAGGTAAGGGGAGCTGCGATAGCGACAATCGCCTCGCAGGGAATCTCAGCTGTCGGCTGTCTTTTTTACATCCTTGTAAAAGTAAAAATTCTCGTTCCACATCGCGATGAGTGGAGGCTTAAAGGCAGCTACGCGAAAAAGCAGCTCGGCGTAGGATTTCCAATGGCTCTGCAGTTCGGCATAACAGCATCCGGAACCATGATCATGCAGTCAGCGATTAACAGGTTCGGCTCTACAGCAATCGCGGGATTCAACGCCTCATCAAAAATCGGAAACCTTCTGACGCAGGCCTTTCCGGCCTTAGGCCAGGCTATGGCTACCTACACCGGACAGAACTTCGGAAAGAATGATATCGACAGGATAAATAGGGGCTCACACGTAGCAATCGTGATTTCAATCATCGCGTCCTTAGCAGGCGCAGGCACAGCGCTGCTGCTTCTAAAGCCGGCAATCCCGCTGTTCCTCGGATCAAATGTCGATATGGATACCATACTTCCGTGGGCAAAGACCTACACATATATGTCGATTATTTTTTACATGCCGTTGGGAATCCTCTTTATATACAGGGATATGATGCAGGGCTGCGGCTACGGCTTCCTGCCGATGATGGGCGGAGTCTTAGAGCTTGCAGCCAGATTTACGACAGCAATGCTCTCAATTCACTTCAACAGCTATCTGTTAGGCGTAGCCGGGGATCCGGCTGCCTGGGTGGTAACGGGAATCTTCGATGCCATCGCCTACCAGTATGTAATCCGCGATGTAAAAAAACGCTTTGCGGCAGACGATAAGGGGTTATGAAATCACTGTCCATGAACAATTAAACGTTGTTCTTCAATGTGGCTTCCGCCACAAAAGCTGTCATCCCGTCAGACGTGCCGGAGACATGCAGAATCTGCTGGCCGGACGCGGATTCCGGCGCAGGCACGGTCTGTGAAGTGAGCCTTATCACGGCACCGGGGGTGATCTCGTGCTGGAAATTCATCTGGATCTCACTGTAGAGTCCGCCCTCGTGAGCCGCCGGCTCAAACAGATCGTCTATCCAGTCAAAATATCTGGTGTTGTTTACATGGCCGTTAAGGTCGATTTCCGAATACTGTACCTGGCGCTCTAAGGTCTGTCCGCCATCAGGAGCTGAGAGCCCCTGTGGAAGCGGAAGCTCATTTTCTCTGTCAAATCCCGGGATTATTACATTTGTCTGTGATGGCAGGGCAATGGTGCGCTTTCGGGCATCGATTATGGTCCAGAGCGCAGAGCACTCGCCGATCACTTTTTCACTGGCGTCAAAAATCCGGTACCCGCGCGGGTAGACCATGTGGATCATAGGCTCTGGCCAGGATTCGAGGCGGATTCTTTCATCGTAGAGAATCGGCCGCGTAAGTAAAAGATGCATCCTGGTGATGACCCAGAGCAGGCCGCGGTCAAGTGTGGTCTCGCGCGGGAAGCCAAGGGATTCTGTGTGAGCGATCGAAATCTCCTGAATCATCGAAAAAAGCCGGCTCATCCTCAGCTGCCTGTAGCTGTCCGCGTCAGACGAACAGATGACTGCGCTGCGGCTTATCACTTCTCCGCCGTTTTCACTTTTTATAAAAGTATCGCTCATGCTTTTGCAGCTTCCTCAGCTGCTTTTTCATCTGTGAGCTTCTTTACGACGTCGATCACGTCCTGGGATGTCGAAAGTTTTCCCCAGAGCTCGTCCGGAACTGTGATATCAAAGGCCCCTTCAACCTTTGCCATAATCATGATGAAGTTCATCGAATCGGCACCGAGGTCGCGATTTATAACGGAGTCCCTTCTGATCTTGGAGAGGTCTGCTTCAGGCATGCAGATCTTAAGGATGCCTTTTAATTTTTCAAAGATCTCATCTTCTGTGTAAGTCATAATAAATTTCCATTCCTTTTATATTTTCCAGCGCTGGAGTTTTCCGGTGGACGTGCGCGGCAGTGGCTTGTCGCAAAGTTTAAGCACCTGGATCTTTTTTCCAATAGGCTGGTCTCTGTTGTACTCATTTAGTTTCGAGGTGATGGCGTCATAGTCGCTCTGCGGCGCATTGACCACAAGAGTCAGGACATTGTGACGCAGCGTAAGGGCCAGATCGCGTCCGAGCATGGCATGGAGCTTTTCCTCAGCTTCCGGACAGAAAATTTTTACCCCGCTTTCAAGTACGAGTACATCGCTCTTCCTGCCTTTTAAATATAATGCGCCATTCTTAATCTCTGCCAGGTCTCCGGTGTGAAGCTCGCCGTTTTCGATTCGGGAGGCGGTCTCCTCTGGATCGTTAAAATATCCGTCCATCATGCAGGGTGTGCGCACCAGAAGCTCGCCGTCTTTAGCAATTCGCACCTTTGTGTCCGGGCAGAGCGCCATCGCGTATGGGTCGAGACCCGGCTGGCTTATCGCAAGTCCGCTGGCTGTCTCGGTGAGACCATAGCCAAAGAAAACGCTTATGTCCATCGCCTTGACCGACTCAAGCAGTTCGTGGCGGCACGGACCGGCCCCGATAAGAATTACGCGAAGCTCCGGATTCAGGGCGTTGGTCTTTAAGAGAAAGCCAAGAAGCGATGGGACCGCTGCAAGAACCGTCGGCCTGTAGGCGCGCGGATCCGTGGCAAATCCCCTCATGCCGCGTCCGATCTGAACCAGCGCTCCCTGTGAAAGAGGCCAGATAAGCGTACAGATAAATCCGAAAACGTGGGAGAGTGGCAGCATCGAAAGCAGCCTGTCTTCCTTGTGACAAGGCAGCATCTGCTGGCCGTTCCATGCGCTTCGGAGCAGGGCTGCCTGTGATAATACAACGGCCTTGCTGCTCCCGGTCGTACCTGACGTGAAAAAAAGCAGGCATCCCGGGTGATATTCCTCCGCTGAGTCAAAGACTGAGGCGGGAATCTCCGGTGCCGTTATATCTTCTAATACGGTCTGATGTCCACCTTCTACCGCTGCAAACATGTCAATGACCCATGCTGCGGATGGCACCGCGCGGATGACGACTGTCTTCTGGTCCTTAAAGTCCTCTATGCGGTTTTTGATTCGCTGCCGCAGCCCGGCATATGTGATAAAATTTGCTGTGTCATCTGGTGTCTCACAGATGGCCGGGCGATATGCATATTCCCGACAGATGCGGTCGAGAAAAGAAGTAAAATCATGTTCCATGTTTTTTATTTTATCATAAATATTAAGGGTGGACAATAATGTTTACACATTGGCCTCAATGTCGTATAATTATCTATACTGTTAAAATGCTTAAGTAATAGCAAAGAAGGGAGCTATAATTATGAGACAGGAGAAATCAGAGAGAATCTGTATTATCGGAGGCGGTCCGGCAGGACTTTCCATGGCAATGTACCTGGAGAAGGCCGGGTATACGAATTACGAGATTCTTGAGAAGAATGCATGGGTCGGAGGCAAGTGCAACTCTCCGGAATATCACGGAAAGCGCTACGAGATGGGCGCCATCATGGGAGTTCCAAGTTACTATGCTGTGCACGATGTCGAGGAATTCTGCGGCATCACACACGATGGACCGTCACTGAACCGAAATTACAAGACGCTCGATGGTAAGGTATATGATCCTTTTGATACCAAGAAGCTGTCAAATATTCCTCGTCTTCTGAAGATGAAGAACCAGACCAAGAAGCTGGCAAGACTTCTCGAGACCAGGTATCAGGGCTACGATATAAACGGACACCGCGGTGTTTCGGACGGCAAATACGAGGGATTTGACGCGAACGGCACCGGCAAGTGGATTTCAGGAACGAATGAGAACCTCAAAGACCTTGCACTCCCGTTTAAGGATTTCTGTGCGAAGAACGGAATTGATCTTGTTCAGGATATCTGGATCGGACCATTTACAGCATTCGGATATGGATATTTTGACGAGATTCCAGCTGCATATGTTCTGAAATATCTGGATTTCCAGACGACCATGAACTTCGTAAAGTGCAACCTCTGGACATGGAAGAACGGAACTCAGTCTATCTGGGAGCAGCTGAATGACCATCTGAAGAATCCGGCAAAGCTTTCTACAGACATTGAGAAGGTAGAGCGTAAAGACGGCAGGGTCTATGTGACGGCAAACGGCGAGACGAAGGAGTACGACAAGCTGATCGTTACCGCTCCGCTGCAGTTCTTCCCGGACTATGCCGACGCATCAGACAAGGAGAAGGAGCTCTTTGGCAAGATCGATTATGAGAGGTACGATGTACTTGCATGCCTTATTAAGAAGGGGCAGTATCCGCCTATTTCTTACTATATGTTTGACAACATGGAGGCAAAGCGCCTTGGACATCTGATGGTTTATTACTGCCGCTGGAGAGGCGAAGAGGATCAGGTCATCACGACTTACGCACTCCGTAACCACAAGGACAGAGAAGAGATTCCATATGACACCGCAAAGCAGATGGTTCTCGACGACATGAAGATCTGTGGTTCTGAAGTCGACAAAGTCATTAACGAGAAGTCCTGGTATTATTTCCCGCATGTTTTCTCAGAAGACTACGCCAATGGCTGGTACCAGAAAGTCGAGTCTATGCAGGGTCAGAACAACACCTACTATGCCGGCGAGATCATGGGATTCGGCGACATGGACGAGACCAGTGAGTACTCAAAGGAACTGGTTTACAGATTCTTCAATTCTGACGATTACAAACCAGTATTTTAATTAGTGGGACAGCGGGGACGGTTCTTTTTGTCCCAAAATCAGAATTTTCAGATTTTGGGACAAAAAGAACCGTCCCTTCTGTCCCAGTGAAGGGGTTTATTGATGGCTTTTTATAAAGATAAATATGACGTTATTGTGATTGGAGGCGCGCTGGCTGGTATGAGCTGCGCGCTTAAGCTTGCGTCTGAGGGTAAGGATGTTTTGATCCTCGAGCGTCACAATCTTCCGGGCGGGGTTGCGACTTCTTTTGTCAGGGGTGGCGTGGAGATCGAAGCTACGCTGCATGAGATGATGTCGATCGGGCCGGTGGATGATCCGCTCCCGATGAGAAAATATCTGGATGAGATGAAGGTGGCTATTGAGTGGCTGCGTGTACCGGAGGCATATGATCTGGTTTCTCCGGAAGACGGCATCGACATTGAACTGCACGCCGGCCGCCGTGATGACGGCACATGGATCGCTGCTGACGAGATAGAGGAGCAGTACCCGGGCAGCAGGGACGATGTGAATGCTCTTTTTGAGCTGTGCCGTAAGGTGTACGAGTCGGTTAACTATTTAAATGACCACACGCTGAGCAAATTTCAGATGTTAAAAGACCACGAGGAGCTCGTGAAGACAGCCGGCTACACTGCGAAGGAAGTTATGGACAAAATGTTCCCGAAGCTTTCGCTGAATGTGAAGCGCATCCTCTCGGCTTACTGGATCTATGTCGGCCAGCCGATCGATTCGCTGCCTTTTACGATCTATGCATTTCTGATGGGCGATTACATGATGGGCGGAAGCTACGTCGCCCGCGGTTTTTCACATGAGATGGCTGTGGCGATGGCTGAGCGCTGCGAGGCGATGGGAGTTCAGTACGAGTACGGCCAGAACGTCGAGAAGATACTTGTAAAAAATGGAAAAGTTTACGGTGTGCGCACGGCTCACGGCGAGGAAATCCACTGCGATTACATTGCGTCGGGTCCTTATCCGAATGTGGTATACGGCCGTATGATAGAGCCGCAGTCCGAGGTACCGGAGGAGGCACGCCGCTATGCCAATGCTATGCCGATGTCGGTTTCATGTTTCTCTGTCGTTATGCTTCTAGACAGCAGGCCGGAGGATCTTAATATCCACTCCTACTCGGTATTTTCAGCCGAGACTTCGATGGATACAGAGAAATTCTGGAAACAGGGCAGCAGGCTTGGCAACTGGGACTATCTCACGACTATCTGCCTGAATTATGCCAATCCAAAGGGAGTGCCTGATGGCATGACTTCGCTTTCCATCACAGAACTTCCGCTTCCGGAATGTTTTGACGGGGTAACGGCTGACAACTATTTCGAGACAAAGAGAAGGATTGCCGGTCAGATGATCGATCAGGTGAGCCGCAGACTCGGCGTAAATCTGCGCGACCATATCGTCGAGATCGAGGTCGAGACGCCTGTCACGATCTCGCACTATGTGGGCAGTTACCGCGGCGGTGTCTACGGTTATCAGCACAATATGCAGAACTCTATCGTTGCGCGGCTTGCGGACATTGAGCGCACTACATATATTAAGGGTCTTGTGAGCTGTGGAAGCCACCAGCTTGCCGGAGATGGAATGGCTGTAAATATAAATAACGGGCGAATTGCTGCGATGCAGATTCTGGCCGAGATGAAGAAGGAGGCATGAGATGAAGGTTAATGGATTTTTTAAAGATGTAACCGGTGCCTCACGAGTTACGAAAGCCAGACATCAGCTGATCGAGTCAGGCAATCCGGAAAATATTTACAAGGATCATATCCGCGAAGTCGCACAGGAAGTGCATCCTAAGGTAACTCATGTAAAATGTGCGAAGGTCGAGGATGTCAGTCCGACTGCGCGTAAATTTACTTTTGTTCCGACGGACGGAGACGTGCTGCCTCCGTTTATGGCAGGGCAGTACGCTTCTGTAGAGCTTGAAATCCCTGGTGAGGATGGAAAAGTGACAAAGACTACTAGGCCTTTTTCCATCAGTTCTGCGCCATTCCAGGCCAGACAGGGCGACAAGTCATTTTTTGAGCTGACTATTCGAAACGGAAAGCCGGGCGTTGGATTTGTATCGAGCTGGATGTACGCCAACTGCAAAGAGGGCAGCACTTTTACATTCCATCTGCCATTGGGGCAGTTTTACTATGAGCCGCTCCGCGACGCAAAAAAGGTCGTAGCGCTGGCCGGTGGTTCCGGCATCACGCCATTTTATTCAATGGCGCAGGAAATTGCTCACGGAACGATGGATTGTGATCTTACTATCCTCTATGGCTCGGTCTCTACAAAGGATATCATCCTTGAAAAACAGCTTTCAGCAATCCAGAGCCCGCGGGTACGTTTTGTAAACGTAATTTCAGGGGAGCCTGACTACCCTGGCGAAAAGGGATTTTTGAACGCTGATCTGATCCGCAAATATTCAGAAGGTGATCCAGCGGATGGCAACACGACATACTTCGTCTGCGGACCACTTCCGATGTACAATTTCGTGAATGGTGAGCTCGAAAAGCTCAATGTTCCAAAGCGCCGCATCCGTATGGAAGTTTTCGGAGCTCCTCGTGACATCACGAAGGATCCTGACTATCCTAAGCGCGATCCGGCAGTTTACAAGCTTAAAGTAATGCGCGGACTCGAGGAGACAGAGATCAAAGCCTCAAGTCTCGAGCCGTTAGCTGTCGCAATGGAGCGCGCCGGCATCCCGAACCCGACCCGCTGCAGAAGCGGAGCCTGCGGATTCTGCCGCTGCAAGCTGTTGAAAGGCGACGTTTTCGTACCGTCAGTCGGAGATGGGCGACGCTACGCCGACAAGAAATTCGGCTATTATCACGCCTGCTCGACATATCCGCTCTCGGACTGTGCAATCAAGATCGAAATCTGCTAATGGGACATTAGGGACGGTTCTTTTTGTCCCACTTGTCAGAAGCAGTGCCACAGATGGTCGGGCCCGCTCAGTAGGATTTTTCTGTTCGCGTGCGCGCGCCTAATTGCGGCGCTCTGGCCAATGTATGGTTTACATATGTTTATGGTTCAGGTGGGTGGACAACCGCGCCGCAGCTAGCGCGCACGTTCACGACGAAAAATCCTAAGGCCGCGAGCCCGGTCATCTGTGGCGCTGCTTCTCATATATATGTCAGTAGGGACAAAAAGAACCGTCCCCTTGTCCCGAAAGAAATTTAGAATCAAGTGGGACAAAAAGAACCGTCCCCCTTGTCCCGAAAGGAATTTAGAATGCAAAAGACCAGGGACATGACTAAGGGGCCGATCGAGAAGCATATTCTCGCGTTCGCGCTTCCCCTTATGCTTGGAAATATTTTTGAGATGCTCTACAATACTGTCGACTCGATCGTCGTCGGAAATTTTGTCGGTACGCAGGCGCTTGCTGCCATCAGTGCGACTACGATGATCGTAAATATCGCAGTATTTTTTCTCAATGGATTTTCAGTAGGTGCCACTGTAGTTATCAGCAATGCTTTTGGTGCGGAAGATAAAAAGCGCCTGCACACCGCTGTCGAAACTACGATTACGACTACCTTTGTGCTGTGCGCACTTTTCACGTTCTTTGGGATTTTTGGCACTGACTTTCTGCTGAATCTTATGGCGACGCCGAAAGATGTTTTTGGTGAAGCACACACATATCTCGTTATCTATTTCGCAGGTGTGTCCGGACTGCTCCTCTACAATATCGGAAGCGGAATTCTGCGCGCAGTTGGTGACGCAAAAAGGCCGCTGCTCTTTTTGATATTTACAAGCATTTTAAATATTTTCGGAGACCTGCTGTTCGTACTTGTTTTCCATAAGGGAATCGCCGGAGTCGCATATGCCACGATCATTTCGGAGGCAATCTCTGCGGTCATGATAATGTACCTTCTGATCCACACGGATGCGATCTACAAGTTCAAATGGAGAGATATGCAGATCGAACGCAATACGTTCGGGCGGATTATGAGCATTGGCCTGCCGAATGGTATCCAGTCGGTTATCACCGCGGTTTCAAATATTTTTGTGCAGGGCTACATCAATCATTTTGGCTCAATCTGCATGGCCAGCTGGGGCAGCTACAACAAGATCGACTCGTTTATTTTCCTGCCGATACAGAGTATGGCAATGGCTGCGACGACTTTTGTCGGGCAGAATGCAGGTGCGCGAAATGAAAAACGTGTCAACAGGGGAACTGTGGATTCTGTTGTCACTTCTGTCACGATTTCTGGGATCATCGGCGTCGTGATCTGGATTTTTGCGCCGGCCGCTATGAACCTCTTTACAAATGATGCAAAAGTTATCGCGATGGGGACAATGTTTACCAGGACGAACTGTTTCTTTCTGATGTTTAACGCCGTAAACCATGTCCTTGCCGCCGCACTCCGTGGAAGAGGAGATTCGATCGGACCAATGGCCATTATGCTTATTGGCTTCGTCGCGATCCGCCAGATTTACCTCTTCGTTTTGACACATTATATTTCAAACACGGCTCAGCTCGTCGGCTTCGGCTATCCGGTCGGCTGGATGACGACCTGCGTGCTTGAGATTATTTACTTCATTGTAAAATGGAAAAAGCTCGGCAAAAAAGAATGAGAGGTGTAGATCATGGATAAGAAATTATTTTTCAATAAAGACAGGCTCGGCGCCTTTATGGACGCAATTCTCGCCATTATCATGACGATACTGGTCCTCGAGCTCGGCAAGCCTGACGAACCGACTTTTGCAGCTTTTGCAAAATTGCTCCCGGCATACGCCGCCTATGCTATCAGCTTTTTCTGGCTCGGAAGCATGTGGACTGCGCTGCATATCGCCTGGGACAGGATCGAGCGCGTCTCACAGAGGACTGTCTGGATCAGCCTCTTGCTTCTATTCTGGGCATCGTTTATGCCGTATATGACGAGCCTTCTTTTCAAATGGAATGCAGAGCGCACGATCCAGTTCATATATGGCGTGATCGTCATTGTCACAACGCTCAATCTCTATGGCCTTTATGTCAGTCTGAACAAGGATAATGCCGGCACTGGAGCCTGCGGATATATTGCCATGGCTGAAAAAAATCTGAAGGTAGATATCCTGATCAAAGTAATCGGTCTTGTTGCCGGACTTCTGATACTTCCACAGCTTACGGAAATCGCAATTCTTGTCGCAGCCATCTACATGATCGGTGGGAGAATTTCAATCAGAGTGAAGGCTAAGAAAAATGACTGAATTTGGAGTTTTATTATGGAATTAGTTGTGATGTAAAAAAACAGGCACTTACGTGCCTGCTTTTTTATTCTGTTTAATGATGATTCCCGACCCACTGATTGGCTGGGTCCCAGAGCTTATCATACCTGATACCAGTGACTTTCTCACAGATCTTGATTTCTTCAGGGGTTGCGGTGGACGAGTCCTCGCCTTTGCGCCTGCTGATTTCTTTTTTAATGACATTGAATTCCCTTCCGGTCATTGGGAAACGGTAAGCGAAGACGAGCAACAGTATGCAGAGGATTATCGGCATGAAAATATAGATTCCAGCGATGCCTCTCTGTGTGAAAAGTGACTGCCTGTCGCCTGCGTTTGCAATTTTTTCACTGTATCCGACTGCGGCGAGAAGAATTCCAATAAGCCATGAAGAGAGCCCTGAAGAGATCTTTCTGGCGAAGGTCGAAATTCCAGAGACAACGCCCGGGCGATGAACGGATGTGATCAGCTCGTCGACATCCGGCATATCTGCCATGATCGCAAAAATACTTGTAAGCGTTGCCGCATTTCCGATTCCTATGCCCATTGCGAGGATAAGGATTGGAACGATGCTTGCACCCTCGTGTGAAAATGGAATCAGAAGCAGGGTGCTTGCGATACGGATCGGCGCGCCGATAAGGATCGTCGTGCGCTTCGAAGTCTTCGCCATTACTGGTCCCCAGATCAGCATTCCTATCAGCTGCGCAATGATCATCGCAGCCATCAGATAAGTCACATAGTGGTTCTTGTAGCCGTTTATCACATCGTCTACATAGTAAACTGCCATTCCGGATACGAAATCCGTGGCGCACTGTCCTGTCAGGTAGATACCGATGAACAAGCGGAACGAACGGCTTCTGAAGGCGCTGCCGCCGTGATTGAAGCTGTCGGATAATTTTGATTTCGTTGCGGGATGAAGCTTCTCCCAGGTCCCGGCTACCGTGATAAGACTTGTGATAAGGAAGAACAGGCCGAAAATGATTCCGCACTGGAGATATACTGTTTTATTTCTCGTATCTGTAATGAGAATTGTCGGCACGACTCCGCAGACCATCGAACCGAGCGTCGACCAGATCATGCGGACATTTGAAAATTTGGAACGTGTCGCATAGTCATCGATCATATCGGGCAGAAGTCCGTTGTATGGAACCATAAGGATCGTAGAACCTGTCGAAAACAGGCAGTACATGATGACATAAAAAATGAACATCGTAACTGAACCGTTTGCGTGAAATGGCACCCAGAGCGTGGCAAATGTAATACCGGTGGCAACCGCTCCTATCAACATATAAAATCGCTTGGCGCCCATTTTCGAAGTCGTCCGGTCAGTGATATTTCCCATCATAGGGTCAGTCACTGCGTCCCAGATATGCCCTATAAGCGGAACGGTTCCCGCCAGAGCCGGGTTCATTTTTATGGCCTTTATCAAAAAGACCGTAAAAAAAGCATTGATGATTACAAAGGCTCCGCCATTGAAAAATTCGCATGTGCCATACGCCATCTGCGAGCCTAACCCCGCCTTGTGTTTCCCTGATTGCATAAAATAAAACCCTCCATGTGGTACAATTATATCATTAATCACCCAGCCTGGCACTTATTTTACGAGACTTTAACAATTCTCCTGAAAATTGGTATATAATGGGACAGAAGGGACGGTTCTTTTTGTCCCAAAATCAGAATTGTCAGATTTTGGGACAAAAAGAACCGTCCCCGGTGTCCCAAATTTGAACGGAGGTTATATATGAACAGGAAAATTAAATATGGTTTGATCGGCGGTTCGACTGAATCTTCGATTGGAAGAAAGCACAAGAACGCTATCAATTTTGATGAGCGCGCTGAGCTTGTGGCTGGATGCTTCAGCAGAAACGGTGATACAAACAAGGCTGTTGGAGATTACTACAATGTTGAGCCGGACAGGGTTTATGGCGATTACAGGGAGATGGCTGAAAAAGAGGCCGCCCGCAAGGATGGAATCGACTTTGTCTCAATTACGACTCCAAACTTCACTCACTTCGAGATTGCCAGGGAATTTTTATTAAATGGGATAAATGTGGTATGCGAGAAGCCACTTTGCTTTGAAGTTGATCAGGCTGAGGAGCTGATAAAGCTCGCTAAAGAAAAAGACCTTGTATTTGCAGTCACATACACATATCCGGGTTATGCTGTCGTCAAGGTTATGAAGGAAATGATCGAGGAAGGGAAGATCGGAAAAGTTATCAATGTAGATGCTGAATATCTTCAGGATTCTATGCTCGACCAGATTGGCGCGACGGATGGAAGCATCTGGAGAGAGGACCCAAAACAGGCCGGCATCTCACATGTTTTTGGTGATATAGGCACGCATATTGAATACTTCGTAAGGTATGTGACAGGACTTCATATTAAAAAAATCTGCGCTATCTCTGATAAATTCGGTCATAAGCTTGATATAAACGACAACATGCTTCTCGAATTCGATAATGGCGCACATGGCACTTACTGGGCTTCAAAAGTGGCTGCCGGATATCTGAATGGATTTACGGTCAGGATTTTTGGTGATAAAGGTGCTCTCGAGTGGCATCAGCAGACTCCTGATTATCTCAAGTACACTCCGGTCGACGCACCAATCCAGATTATTTCCCGCGGTGCCGAATATCTGACTGAGAAATCTGCAAATTTAAGCCGTCTGCCGGTAGGTCATCCTGAAGGCCTGACGATTGCATTTGCAAATCATTACCGCAATATTATCACAACTCTTATCAAGAAAAAGAACGGTGAGAAGCCGACAGCAGCCGACCTCGATTTCCCGACAGGCGAAGACGGCCTTGAGGGTATCAGATTTATTAACGCCGCAGTAAAGAGTGCGGACAGCGGATCAACCTGGGTCGAGATGTAAGTGGGACAGAAGGGACGGTTCTTTTTGTCCCAAAAATGGGACGAAGAGAATGAGGGGTCCCACAATATTATAGCTTGAATTTGGTGATGTAGTTTTCGATGCTCTCGGCTGACTTGTTGACTGTCTCGGCGCTTGCGTTTACCTTCTTCGATGATTCGGCTACGTTTTGAGCGGTTGCTGTCAGGTTGTCAACTGTGGCTGTAACTTCCTCGGTGCTTGCGCTCTGCTCTTCGGCAATGGCGGCTACGGAGGAGGCGATGTCGTTTACTTTGTTGACGCGGGCGATCATATCATTGGCGGTCTCGCTTGTCTCATCGAGAGTCTTGAATATCTCTCTGAATGTCTCGCCGGTATTGCTTACGGCCTCGGAACCGTTCTTGATATTGGTCATGTTCTCCTGGGCCTTTTTGGCGAGAGCGGTGATGTTTACAGTGACTTCATCGATGATATTTGAAATCTGCTTGGTGGCATCGGCTGAATCATTAGCGAGCTGACCAATCTCAGAAGCAACGACAGCAAAGCCCTTTCCTGCTTCACCAGCTCTGGCGGCCTCGATGGAAGCGTTAAGAGACAGGAGGTTCGTCTGAGATGAGATCGAATTGATCATCTCGATGATAGATGTGATCTGCTCGGCACTCTTACCGACTGCTTCAACGGCATCGTTCATCTCAGTCATGGCCTGGGAGAGAGAAGAGATCTCGGTCTCAACATTTGCCATGGCGGACTGGCCTTCCTGAGCCTTGCTCTGAAGCTTCTGAACAGTATCGCTTGTCGTATTACCCTGAGTTGTAAGACCATCTACTTCCTGAGCCAGGTTCGTGGCGTTCTCAGCGAGCTCAGTGACAGCCTGAGCCATGCCATTCATAGTATTGGCAATCTGATCCATAGATCTCGACTGCTCAGCGGCCTGGTCATTTAAGGCAGCGGATTCGTTTGCACTGTTCCTTGCAGCGTCAGCGAGCTGGTCGGTCTCACCCGTGATATCGAGGAGAGTCTTGTGCATTCCGTTTACGAACTTGCCCATCGAGCCGTTCATAGCACCGATCTCGTCGTTTACCTTCTTCTCTACCTCTTCACGGTCTGACTTCGTAAAGTCGCCGCTTGCAATACGAAGAATATTGCTGGTGAGTTTCTCGACAGGCTTGGAGATCAGCTTATTGATGAAGAAGTAAAGCAGTAACGAAATCAGGATGATAGCAACGATGCAGATAATTACTCCAAGAGTCACCATCTTTGAAACATCGCTGTACACCGTGTTGGAATTTACTGAAGAGATAAGAGTCCAGTTCGTTCCGGCAATCTTTGAAAATACGCAGGAATACGAATTGCCGTCGTATGATTTTACCAACCTGTCGCCCTTTGGATTCTGATCAGCCAAAGTCTTTAAAGAATTGAGGTAAGAATCATTAACCTCGGCAATAGTCTTTCCGTTGTCCTCTTTATGGAAATATGAAATAACGCTCTTGTTTGAGATCAAAACAGAGCCGCCGGTTTTCATAGGCTTGAGCTTCGATACGTCGTCTACAATCTTTCCAATCTTTAAGTCAACAGCGGCAACACCATCGGAATCAAACATGTGGACTTTTCTTGAGATAGTGACTACAATGCCGCCGGTGTCTTCGTCCACGTAAGGCTCTCCCATAACGAAGCTGTCGGAGTTAATGCCGAGTTTATACCAGTCTCTGTCTGTGATCACATAGTCGGAATCTGGCACCCAGCCGCTTGGGTCGATCCACATGCCGTTTGCAAGTCCGATGTAAACACCACTAGTAGACATTGGTGTGAGCTTCATTTACGGCTTGAGTGCTGCGGCAGCGGCCTCTTTATTCTTGAATTCAGAATTGGCAACGCCGTCGATCGTGGCATTGAATGATCCCATGATACTGGCAAGCTGATTCTCAATCTCCAGGGCGTCCTTCGCTGATTCATTCTGAAGAGCATGTGAAGACAGGCCGGCGACAGTTCTTGCGACGTTTACTGAGAGCACTGATACTACAATGACAAGCGCTGCCGCAACAGCGGGAATCACACGAAGCATCACCTTTCGGCTCAGACCGTGCATCGCCTTCTTCATAGTTGCTTTTTCGGTTCGTTTCTTTGCATCCATTGGCTTTTGTCTCCTTAATAGCAGGCCGTACTTCTGGCCATTATATCAGACTATCTTACTTTGAAATTTTTTACAGTGCTGTACTTACTGTAAATATTTTTCCTGCTTACTTTTCGATATCCGCGGACTTTGTAGAAATATTTCTTTCCGGAGCGAAGCTTCTTATTCACGTATTTGGCGGATTTTACAGTTGCGATCTTCTTGTACTTTCCCTTTTGGGAGGCGGCACGGTAAATGTTATAGTTCGTGGCTCCTGTGACTTTGGTCCAGGTAAGGGTGACGGACTTCTTTCCGGCCTTGCCTGAGAGCTTCGGCTGGCTCAGCTTGAGCAGGGCATCCCGTGCTGAATTGTATTTGGAGCTGGCCTTCTTGTAGGCTTTGGATGCTGATGCCTGAGCCTTCTTTGCCTTGTTCAGCTGGGAATTGATACCGGATTTTAAATACTTATTGTAGGCTTTTTCAAAATCGCCGACAGACATGGCGTTTTTGCTGCCTTCGTCGTCAAAGCTGAAACTCTGCTCAGAAACCAGCCAGCTGTTATCCGGATTAGCCATTGCGAAGCCGGTAACGGTATAGCTCTTTTCTTTAATGTTAAAGTAATGACCGGCAGCATATCTGTCCTTGTTCTTTTTGTAGGCCTTTTTCTCTTCGTCATACCACCCCTTGAAAGGATCGCTGTATCCCCAGGCCAGGTTTTCTCCGACTACAAACATTGAAGCGTTATTGTCTGTGACAAATGCATGGCCTGTAGTGTATGACCGGCTGATATAAGCGCTGATCGAGCTTAATACCATAAGCTCGGGATCGACTTTTAATGCCTTTACACCCTCGGATTTCCTGAGATTGTTGCATTTCTTAAGCATCCTGATGGTATTTGAAAAATTGGTTTTGTTATATGCGAGAAGAACCTTGTCTTTTGAGTTCTTTCCAAAGTACTTTGAAATTTTATTGCCGTCTTTATCTTTTCTGGCTCTGTTGTACTGGGCGTCAAATCTGTACTTCTTGTCCTTGATCAGAGAATCGACGAAATAGCGGGCAGCGTATTTCTTTTTGTTTTTTACGGCTTTCTTCTCTTTACTTAAAGAACTATTCGCCTTGGTAAGTGCTGCTTTAGCCTTGCTCCTGGCTGATTTTGCTGAATTATATGCTTTCTTTGCTGAATTATACTTGGCCTCTGCGGCTGAAATCTGCGGCTTCGAATCTTTATTATCCGACGGCTTCGTTGCGTTGGAAGATGCCTGGTCGGTAGGAGCTGACGGCTGTTCGGTGACAGCAGTATCCGAAGGAAGCTCTGAAGCGAGGGCAGCCGATGGCAGAAGCGACAGGCCAAGGGTAGCGCTCGTCATGCAGATCAGTATTTTCCGGACTATGTTTTTCATATACAGATACCTCCTGTTTGTTAATTGTTCATTTCATTGTAACATCTAAAAGTTGACTTTTAAATAAATTCTTTCTTAATAACTGCTGTCAAAAATGAGGTAATATTTGAATGGCTTTTTGTGAAAGTTTCACATATGAAATAGAAAATTTTTGCTTTATAATGAATTTTTGGAATGATAGATGATAGGATGAGGAAAGAATGGATACAATAGGAATTATAGTCCCTTGCTTCAATGAAGAAGACGTACTTGAACTTTTTTATAAAGAGATGCATAAGATAATGGATCAGATGAGCAGTGTCCGTTTCAGGATAATGTTTGTCGACGATGGCTCAAGAGACAACACTCTCGGGATCCTCCGGCAGCTCCACAGCATAGATCCACGCTGTGAATATGTGTCTTTTTCCAGAAATTTCGGCAAGGAATCTGCCCTCTATGCCGGATTCCAGAATCTGGATGCCGACTACACAGTGCTGATGGATGCTGACCTTCAGCACCCGCCTGCTCTGATTCCGAAGATGTACGAGATGGTTTCGAGTGGGCAGTGTGACTGCGCGGCTGCATTCAGAAAAGACCGCGAGGGTGAGAGTAAGATACGTGCATTCCTCTCGAGAAGATTCTACGGTGTCATGAATAATATGTCCAGTGTGGAGATGAGGCCTAACGCCACGGATTTCCGCATGATGAACCGCAAGGTCTGTGACGCGATGAGAAATCTCACAGAGCACCACAGGTTCACCAAAGGAATTTTTTCATGGGTCGGATTTCACACTGAGTGGATTCCCTATGAAAATATAGAGCGGGCTGCAGGTGAGAGCAAATGGCATCTGAAGTCGCTGCTCTCATATGCACTGAACGGCATTACGAGCTATTCGGACTGGACTCTTAAGCTGCCGAAATATGTCGGTATAATATTTATTCTGGGCTGGATCGCATCAATCATAGTGCTTCGCCTTCTGCATCACGCTTTTACGATGCCGGATGCCGTCTTCAGCCTGATCCTGTTCTGCAGTGGAATTTTGTGTTTTATGCTGCGTGGCCTTGGAGTCTATATCTATCGCATATATGAAGAGGATATGAACCGTCCGCAATATCTTGTAAAAGAGAAAGGAATTACAGATGGAAAACCAGAAGAATAAGCATTCTTATCTGCACGGACTGATCGACGGGTCGACCGTTCGATTTATCATTGTCGGGCTTATTAATACCCTTGTCGGTTCAGGGACCATGTTTATTCTGTACAATGCCCTGCACTGCGGTTACTGGTTTTCAACGGCTATGAACTATGTAGTCGGGAGTATTGTCAGCTATTTTCTGAATAAATATTTCACATTTAAGAGCAATAAGAAATCGGGCAGGGAGATCGTCCGCTTTATTGTAAATATTTCAATCTGCTACCTGGTGGCATATGGCCTTGCAAAGCCGCTTGTCAAACTGGTCTTAAGTGGCGCGGGCGAGAAGGTCAGAGGAAATGCTGCAATGCTCGTTGGTATGGTGCTTTTCGTAGGAATGAACTACATTGGTCAGAAATTTTTTGTGTTTAAAAAAGACTCTGATTCAGAAAATGAAGGAAAAGATTCTAATGAGGAGAAAACTTCTGATGAAGGAAAATAAGGATGATCGAACGAATCTGATAGCTGAGATTGTCCCATATCTGCTGATAATTCTTGGCGTTTTTTTCCTGGTGATGTGGCATACCAAAGGCGGACAGTATCTTTACGGGACTTTTGGAGACTGGAGCGAACAGCATATATCTATTCCGGAACTTTTCCGCAGAGAATTTTACAAGACTGGAAATCTGCTCCCTGATTTCTTCCCTCAAGTAGGAGGCGGGCAGAATGCCTGGTACTTCGCGTACTACGGGTTGCTCAGTCCTGTGATTCTGCTTTCATATCTGCTTCCATTTGTCAGCATGCGTAAATTCCTGATCATAGCGGCAATCTCTGCGCAGATCATATCTTCATGCCTGATCTACCAGTGGCTCAGACGATCATACCGCATAATGCCTGCTCTGACGGCAGCTCTTTTTTTCTGCTTTGCCTCCGGATTTTCACACCATGTCTATTTCCATATAATGTTTATCATCTATATGCCATTTTTTATTATGGCATTGCGCTCACTTGAAGGGCAGATAAGCAGAGGGAAAAGTCCAGCGGGATTTATTATCTGGATGTCGCTTGCGGTTTTATGCTGTTATTTCTTTTCAGTTTCAGAATTTTTAGCAGCCGGTGTGTTCTCGATTTTCCTGGGGCTTAGACAGGCTGATAGTAATGGTGGAAATGCTTGGAAAGAAATATTTTCGGCAGTTGGAAAACTGATATTTGATGCGATAGTTGTGATTTTGATAACAGCTGTGCTCTGGCTGCCAGCGCTGCACACCCTCCTGGGGCGTGAGTCGGAACAGACTCATGTTACCATTATTTCACTTTTCGTGCCTGTATTTCATAGTGAATACATTATGTATGGTACGGGTTCACTCGGCGCGTCGGCTATTCTAATCATAGTTCTCACGTATATGCTGATAAAGAAGGGCCACAGCTTTAAGTGGCTCAGTATGATATTTCTGATTCTGTCATTTATTGCCCTGCCGGTATATATTATGAATGGCGGGATGTATTTCCATGGAAAAGTCCTGATTCCATTTCTGCCACTGATGTCAATAATGTACGCACAGTTTTTAGATGACGTGATCTCAAAAAATATTCCATGGAAAAAGCTGCTTATTATAGCAATTCCTTTGGCAGTCTATACTTTTATCTCTTTCGGAAATTTCAAACGAAGGTGGTTTGCCTGGGATTTTTGTTTAGCACTTATCGTCTTGATATTTATTTCACTATTACTTAAACACTGGAAAAAATATCCTGGTATGCTTATGACACTGCTTGTAATTCCGGCGATTCTTGTTGCAGCAAGACCGGACAGCATTAATGGAAATCTGGTTCCTAGAGGTTGGGGAAAAGATCTGCCAACTTTCCAGAAAAGTTCAGGTGCGTTCCGTACCAGCTACCTGATGGGAGAACATACGCCAATCAATCTGCCAATTACAGACAATGATTATATACCGATGATTTATTCCTCTGTTGAAAATCCATATTACAGTGATTATTTTAAAAACAAGAGTGGTAATGAAATGCGTTACAGGAATGCAGCAAAGCTGTTTCAGGCATTCAACCCTTATTTCTGTGCGCAGATGGGAATTCGTTATATTATCACGGATTGTTATAAAGATTATGCCCCTGAGAAAATTTATCATCTGGTAAGCAGACAGGGGAAGTACTGCTTATATGAAAATGACAATGTCCTTCCATTAGCCTATTCAGCCACGTCCGAGTGCAATATGAATGATGAAAAACGCGAGCTGATTTCAGTAAAGGGACTGCAGTCTTCTATGCGGATTAAAACGAAAAAGACGCAGAAAAAGGTCTTTCATCTTGAGCCTTCAGACTATGACCGGATAATCCGGGTTTCTTTTGCTATGAAAAATAACGGGGGAACTTACAAAAAGTGGTTCGGTGTTTGGGAGAGAAAAGGGATGCAAATGGATCTTCAAGGTGATGTGAAGATCGATATCAATCATGTGCGGAACGTACGCACTTCACCAAACGCGATCTACGATAACTGGAATAAGACATTTAAATATACAATGGTTATTCCTGCCCACAGTACAAAGCTCACGTTTAACTTTCATCACGGAGACTATCAGCTGAATAATATAAAGGTTACCCAGGTTCCTGTGTCGGCGGTCGTAGAAAAAGTTCACAGCGTGAAAGAAGTGCCTGTAGATACGAAGAGCTCAAAAGAGAACATTCTGACTTTGAATGGCAGTCTCGACAGCAATAAGGCAATCTACACTTCAGTTCCGTATGACAATGGATTTTCAGCTGCAGTGGATGGAAAGCCAGTGGCGGTTAAGAAGACTAAGCTCGGATTTCTGTCAATTTCAGGCAATTGGAACACTGGAAAGCATCGTGTCGTCATTACATTTAATGCTCCGGGCAAACGCTCTGGTATGGGTATATCCCTGATTGGCCTGATTTTATTAGCAGCAATAATTATAAAAAATGCAATAATAGATCGAAAGGTCTCTCATGCAGAAAAATAAGGATGTAAGTACTGAAAAAATCTCAGAATTCGTCCCGTATATTGTTATCATCTTTGCCGCCCTTGCAGTCATGTTATGGATTACAAGAGGCGGCAGAATGCTGTACGGGGCGCTCGGGGACTGGAGCGAACAGCACACAGCCATTCCGGAACTCCTGCGGCGGGAATTCTATAAGACAGGGAAACTGATCCCGGATTTCATATATTCCGCAGGAGGCGGACAGAACGCATTTTATTTTGCTTATTACGGTATCCTGAGTCCATGGGTGCTGCTGTCGTATCTGTTTCCGTTTCTTGGCATGCGCACTTATCTGATAATTGCCGCAGTCTGCGCGCAGATCGTATCAGCTTGTCTTATCTACCAGTGGCTGAGAAGATCATATCGTATAATGCCGGCCCTTACGGCTGCGCTGTTATTCTGCCTTGCTGCGGGTTTTTCCCACCACGTTCACTACCACATAATGTTCGTTCTGTATATGCCGTTTTTTATCATGGCTTTGCGCTCGTTCGAGGGACAGATAGAGAGAGGCAGAAGTGCGGCAGGCTTTATCATATGGATGTCGCTTGCGGTGTTCTGCTGCTATTTTTTTGCAGTGGCAGAGTTTATTGCGGCAGGAGTGTTTGCGATTTTTCTGGGGCTTCGTCAGACTGAATCCGACCATGGCGGCAGAGTGATAAAAGGTGTGATATCTGCGGTTTTTAAACTGATACTGGATGCGGTCGTGGTAGTAATGATCACTTCAGTGCTCTGGCTGCCGTCGATTTACACTCTTCTGGGACGAAGCGGCGGGCACAGGACTGTATCATTTTCGTCACTTGTGATACCGGTCTTCCACGGCGAATACATGATGTATGAGGTGGATTCATTCGGTGCGACGGCACTGCTGGTTGTGGTTCTGGCTTACATGCTTATAAAAATTGGGCGCAGCTGGAAATGGCTTGGTGCGGTATTTCTTATCGTATCATTTTTTGCGTTGCCAATTTATGTGATGAACGGCGGGATGTATATCCATGGCAAAGTCCTTTTTCCATTTTTGCCGATGATGTCACTGATGGAGGCGCAGTTTCTCGACGATGCGCTTTCCAGAAAAGTGCCATGGAAAAAATTACTTTGTGCTGCGATTCCGATGACGGTGATATTTTTCGTGACGTTCGGATCAGACAAGCGCTGGATTTTTCTAAAAGACAGCTGCTTTACGGCAATCGTTCTGCTCATTGCTTTATACGGGCCGGCAAAAAAATATCGGGAGATTTTAATCTCTCTGCTTATTATTCCAGCTCTTCTGGTATCATGCGATCTGAAAAATACAGGGAAGCTGGCGCCGGCCGGATGGGGTGATGACCTGCCCGAGTTCAGTCAGATTTCAGGTGAATACAGGACAGGATATTATATGGGAAAGCATACCCCGGTCAATCTGCCGATCACGGACAGGGAAAATCTGGCGACGATCTATTCATCTGTCTCAAATTGGAATTACAATGTCTACTACCATAAGCTGAGTGGAAATGAGATACGCTTCAGAAACTCCGCGACACTCTGCCAGCCTTACAATCCGTATTTTAATGCGCAGATGGGAGTCCACTATATTATTACGGATGGTAAGAAAAAGCATGAGCCTGAGCCTGAGCTCAATTACAAACTGATCGACAAGCAGGGGAAATACTGTCTGTATGAAAATAAGGATGTACTGCCTGTCATCTACACCGCGGGATCTGAGCCCGATTTAAACGATGAAAAGAGAAAGCCGCTTAAAGTTCCAGGGCTTGGAACATCCTTTAATGTAAGCACGAACGGTACCGAACGCAAGACTCTCTACATCAATCCTTCTGATCACGACCGGATCATCCGGGTTTCCTTTAAGATGATAAATCACAACAAGCGCTACAGGAAGTGGTTTGGAATCTGGGAGAGAAGAGGGATGCTTCGAGACCATCGTGGTGATGTCCGGATCTTAGTGGATAATGTAATGAACGCAAGGACTTCCCCGAATGCGATCTACGACAACTGGAACAAGGTATTCAGCTATTCGATATATTTCCCGGCTCATGAGACCAGGCTTCGCTGGGAACTAAGGCACGGTGACTACGAGCTCGACAACATCAAGCTGACAGAGGTCCCTGCCAACACACTTGTAAAAAAAGTAAAGAGCGTGCAGCCGCTGAATTTCGATACGAAGCGCTCGAAAGGAAATGTAATAATCGCAGACGGCAGTCTTTCCAATGGACAGGATATTTTTACTTCCATCCCATATGACAAGGGCTTTTCTGCCGCAGTGGACGGAAAACCTGTATCAGTCCAGAAGACAAAGCTCGGTTTCCTGTCACTGTCTGGAGACTGGGATACAGGAAAACACAGGATTGTTATCACCTATCAGGCGCCGGGAAAGCGCACGGGTATGATAATTTCTCTGGCTGGGCTGATAATGCTTGCGGGGATAGTTCTGTTCAGACGAAAGAAACGCGTGCAATAGATATAAGGGTCAGTGCTTTTTAAAAAGTGCTGGCCTTTTTTGTGAAAAAATAAAAAATGTTGTTTTGACAACATACGCCCCCTGCTAAATTTTGTATACTCATATTCGAAATGAGGGAGACAAAAGAAAGGACGGCAGGCAGATGAAGAGAAATGCTGGTGAAGTTTTTTCGATAGAAGGAGACAATCAGCCGGTTCCGGGATGCACTGTTTCGGATGCGGTCTATGGCGGTGAAAATCCGGTGGTGATTTTTTCACTTGGAGCACATACCGATATCAGCGCTGAGATCTACTCGAGTCACAAGATCGTGCTTGTAAATCAGGGAAAGGTCGAGGTGTACGGCAGGGACGCTTCGGGCAGGGACGTCGTTTTCGGTTCGCCGCAGGCGGGCGAGGCGATCCTTACTCCAATCGATACTCCGGTCGGAACCAGGACTGAGGAGCCGTCTGTTTATACAGAAATTACGTTAAGGAGGAATGATCAGATGAATGAAGTTGTAAAAGCTGGTGAAGTTTTCAGGCTGGCCGATCTTGTTCCGTATCAGGCTGGCAGGATCGTAAATATGGACATTGTCTCGAATGACAATATGAAGTTCGTGGTAATGGCGTTCGACGAGGGCACAGGCCTCGCTGAGCATGCAGCTCCTGGCGATGCGATAATTTTCGCTCTCGATGGCAGCGGAGTTATCCGCTACGAGGGCAAAGATCACCCGATCAAAGCGGGCGAGAATTTCCGCTTTGCAGCAGGCGGAAAGCATGCGGTATTTGCGGATGGCAAATTTAAGATGGCATTATTGCTGACGCTGAAATAAAATGTGAAAGTATTTTTGAAAGGAGTATTTTCAATGAAGTATGTAGTTGATGATAGTTGTATCGGATGCGGACTTTGCGAGGGAACCTGTCCGGAAATTTTTTCGATAGGTGACGATGGCAAGGCCCATGCAAAGGATATCGAGGTACCAGAGGATCAGGCAGACGCAGCAGCAGAGGCTATGGACGGATGCCCGGTTGGAGCTATTCAGGAGGCGTAAAGATGGAGAATAAGATGTTTTGTTACCAGTGTCAGGAAACAGCCGGTGGTAAAGGCTGCACCGTTTCAGGTGTTTGTGGAAAGAAGCCGGAGCTTGCAGCTCTGCAGGATCTTCTGATCTATGTGACCAAGGGTCTTTCAGTTGTCACAACCAGGCTTCGCGAAGAGGGAGCAGATATCGACAAGGAAGTCAATCACCTTGTAACGATCAACCTTTTCAAGACGATCACAAACGCCAACTTCGACAACGAAGTTATCGTAAGCGCGATCGAGAAGACTCTTTCTGTAAAGAGGGACCTTCTCGCAAAGCTTAAAAATAAGGACAACCTTCCGGATGCAGCTGCATGGGACGGCTCCCGTGATACTTTCGAAGCTAAGGCTGCTTCTGATCTGGTCGGCGTTCTCGCTACAGAGAACGAGGATATCAGATCTCTCCGCGAGCTGATCACCTATGGACTCAAAGGTCTTGCCGCTTATTCAAAGCACGCGAATGCCCTTCTTGAGGACAACGCAGATGTCGATGCTTTCGTACAGAAGGCACTGGCCAAGACACTCGACGATTCTCTTTCTGTTGACGACCTCGTTGCTCTTACACTTGAGACTGGTAAATATGGCGTCGATGGTATGGCTCTTCTCGACAAGGCCAACACTGAGACTTATGGAAACCCTGAGATCACAAAGGTCGACATCGGTGTTCGCAGGAATCCTGGAATCCTTATCTCTGGCCACGATCTGAAGGATCTCGAGATGCTCCTCGAGCAGACTCAGGGCACAGGCGTTGACGTTTACACTCACTCCGAGATGCTCCCTGCTCACTACTATCCTGCATTCAAGAAATATCCTAATTTCGCAGGTAACTATGGTAACGCATGGTGGAAGCAGAAGAGTGAGTTCGAGAAGTTCAACGGTCCTATCCTTATGACTACAAACTGCGTTGTTCCTCCGGCTGCAGGCTACAAGGACCGTCTCTGGACAACTGGTGCTGCAGGCGTTTCAGGATGCAGACACATCGACGCAGCCTACGGCGAGAAAAAGGACTTCACTCCGATCATTGAGCAGGCAAAGAAGTGCCCGCCTCCGACAGAGATAGAGACCGGCTCCATCGTCGGCGGCTTCGCTCACGAGCAGGTTTTTGCTCTCGCTGACAAGATCGTGGATGCTGTAAAATCCGGCGCTATCCGCAAATTTGTCGTTATGGCTGGCTGCGATGGCAGAATGAAGTCACGTGAGTACTACACTGAGTTCGCCAAGAAGCTTCCAAAGGATGTCGTTATCCTTACAGCTGGCTGCGCAAAATACAAGTACAACAAGCTGAACCTCGGCGATATCAACGGTATCCCAAGAGTTCTCGATGCCGGTCAGTGCAACGATTCCTACTCACTCGCTCTGATCGCCTTAAAGCTCAAGGAAATCTTCGGTGTTGACGACATCAATGACCTTCCTATCGCTTACAACATCGCATGGTATGAGCAGAAGGCTGTTATCGTTCTCCTCGCTCTCTTATACCTTGGCGTCAAGAACATTCACCTCGGACCAACTCTCCCGGCATTCCTTTCCCCGAATGTGACAAAGGTGCTGGTCGACAACTTCGGTATCTCAGGTATCGGAACAGTTGATGACGACCTGAAGCTTTTCTTTGAGTAATAACTATTCGTCCGCCGCGAATCATGGGGCTGTTGAAAATTTAACTACTATAGTAGCAGCCCCTTTTTATGAAAAGGCTCGTCTTCGGACGAGTTTTTTTCATATAAATGGTTTGGTGGTCAAAAGGTTGACCACCAAATCATGATATAGTTTTGTGAGTGTTTCTCACTCACAAAACCCCGCAGCTCCAGAAAAGCTAAATGCATATAAATAGAATTGCAACAGCCCCTTTTTGATATGTATCCGGGCTTTCTCAATATTGAAATTGAATGAATTTTTTTGAGCTCCGGAAGTGCTATGTTGATAAACAAATACTAAAATAATGTAGTGACTTGATAATGCCTGTTGATTCTCGAAGTGCTGAGGCGATATATTGAAAACCCGGCAGAGCGCACAGTGAATTCCGGCTCCGCGGAAGCGCTCGACTTAACAGCCACGCCAGGGCAGGAAAAAAGATAAAGCAATTCCAGCCGGGGAGGACACAAGGACGTCGAGCGACATTTGCGAGCTTTTTGGCGCAGCATTGCAAGCCAAAATGCGAGATATGAGCGAGACGTCCTTTGTGTCCTCTCCTGGCGTGGTTATTTCTGGTATTACTTGCAGATTGCGTCTGCTAATGCTTGAAACTGGGCGTCGTCCGATGGCTTGCGCATTGTCTTGATCGTGACGATTGGCTCGACGAGTTCAAGATGCAGGGCGTCAATGTATTCCTTCATGTATTTTGCAGCGATAGGACCCCATGAGCCGTTCTGGATAAGGCCGACCCTGCGGTTCTTGATGGCTTTGCATTTCAGGTGGTAGAGGAAATCCTCCATTGGCGGGAACAGGTTGCCGTCGTATGTGCAGGCTGCGAGGATCATGCGGTCGTAGCGGAACGCGTTCTCAACTGCATACGAAACATGCTCTCTGGTCAGGTCGCATCTGATAACTTTCTCTCCTTTTGCCTCGAGCTCCTTTGCAAACTGGAGAACTGCATCTTTTGTGTTTCCATGGATTGAAGCGTAGGCGAGAAGAATACCACTCTCTTCAGGTGTATAGGTGCTCCAGTGCTGATATTTGTCGATGTAATATCCGAGGTCTTCAGAAAGGACCGGGCCGTGGAGCGGGCAGATGCGCGCGATGTCAAGAGTCGCAGCTTTTTTGAGAAGAGTCTGAACAGGACCGCCGTATTTTCCTACAATGTTGCAGAAATATCTTCTGGCTTCGCAGATCCAGAAGCCCTCTGTCATTTCTGCCGACTCGTCAAAATGACCATCTTCGTATTTTTTTATAGTGCCAAAAGTTCCAAAGCCATCGGCTGAGAAAAGCGTCTTCTCGCTCTTCTCGTATGTCACCATGACCTCTGGCCAGTGGACCATTGGAGCCATGAAAAACTGCAGCGTGTGGCTTCCGAGTGAAAGCTCATCGCCCTCTTTTACAGCGATGAATCTGTCAGTATAATCCTTTTCAAAAAACTGCGGGAGCATCTGCTTTGTCTTGGCGCTTCCAACGAGCTTCATCTCCGGGTACTCGTCGGCCAGCCATCCGATATTTGCGGAGTGGTCAGGCTCGAGGTGCTGCACGATAAGGTATGCCGGCTTGCGGCCGCCAAGTGCGTCTTTGAGATTTTTTCTCCACTGCTCGCTGCCGCGCTTATCGACAGTGTCCATAACCGTGAGCTTTTCGTCCTCGATAAGATAGGAGTTGTAAGTGACTCCGTTCGGGATCGGGTACTGGCTCTCAAATAAGTCAAGGTCGGTGTCATCAACGCCGAGGTATTTCACTGTATCTGTGACTTTCATTTATAATGACCTCCTTTTCAGGTTGAATTCTCATCCACCCTATATTAGATAAAATGCGCTTATAAGTCAACCCGAGTGGGTCAGTGGGGACGGTTCTTTTTGTCCCAAAATCTGAATTGTCAGATTTTGGGACAAAAAGAACCGTCCCCGGTGTCCCAGTTGAACGTGGGAGCGGAAACGTGTAAAATGGGTGATAAATCAAATGCTGTTCGGGCGAAGGAGAACTATGGAAGAGAATCTGATTTCGAAGAGTGTGGTATCGACTGTTGTTGGAAGGATTCGCGATGGGATTCGCAGGGAGATTGCTGAGAGTGAGAGATATCTGCCGGATGATGGCAGGGAGCGCGGGAAGGCTGCGAGAAAAAAGGTCACGCGCACGGCTCTGGGGAATTGGGAATTAAAGAAGAACAGGACTGACAAAGTGAACCTGATCTTTGAGCAGGAGAAGAGCAGGGTGCAGGACCTGATACCTGTCCGCCATGAGAGAATGAGCGCATCTGCTTTTTCCTTTTACCGTGCGACTGACGTGATAATGGCGTCGGACCTCGGGTCGATGCCAAACACAGGAATATATGTGCAGGACTGCGGAGACGCGCATATTTCAAATTTTGGAATATTTGCATCGCCGGAGAGGCATCTGGTCTTCGATATCAATGATTTTGATGAGACGCTGCCGGCACCATGGGAGTGGGATGTCAAGCGTATGATGGCGAGCATTGAGGTCTGCGGACGTGACCGAAATTTTTCAGAAGAGACCAAAACTATGGCGCTCAGAGAAGCGGCGGATATTTACCGTGAATCGATGAGAGAATATTCTTCCAGGAGTGCGCTTGACGTGTGGTACGATCATCTGGATATGGAGACTCTTCAGAGAAGTCATCCTGAAAATATCACCGAGATGAGTCAGGCGCTGCTTAGAAAGACCATGCAAAAGGCCCTTGAGAAAAACAGCCAGAAGGCTATTACAAAATACACTGAAAAAATAAACGGTCAGCTCCGTTTCCGTTCGGATCCGCCTACGATAGTTCCTGTCAGGGATATGATCGGCGAAAATAAACTGGACATGTCGCAGGATAAATTTATAAAATTACTGACGCTGGTGCTGAAAGAATACAGATTAAGTCTTCCGCGGGAGCGCAGATATCTGTTGGACCAGTATCGGCTGATCGATGCAGCGAGAAAAGTTGTGGGCGTCGGGAGTGTCGGAACACGCTGCTGGCTTCTGCTTCTTGAGGAAGGCGATAAACACGGCACGCTGGTCCTTCAGGTCAAAGAGGCAGGAGAGTCTGCTCTGGAGCCATACGCTGGAAAGTCCGATTTTATCGAGCACAGCCGCAGAGTTGTAGAGGGTCTCAGGGCAGCACAGACTTATGGTGATATTTTGACAGGATGGGTCAGGGTGCCTGAGCCGGATGGAACGCGGGATTATTACATCAGACAGTACTGGGATTACAAGGGAGCTTTCGACCTGACGAAGATCGATGAGCAGGATTTCACAGGCTATTGTGCGCTATGCGCCAGGACGCTTGCCCACGCACATGCAAAAACCGGCGACCGCCACGCGATTGCGGCTTACATTGGAAAGAGTGAAAAATTCACCGACGCCATGGTCCGTTTTGCGAAGAGCTATGCCGACCAGAACGAAGCAGACTACGAGACATTTTTGAAATGGGACAGAAGGGACGGTTCTTTTTGTCCCATAATCTGAATTGTCTGATTATGGGACAAAAAGAACCGTCCCTTCTGTCCCACTCAGAGAAGATAATTTATGTTTGATAAAAATAAAACCATCGCCTGGCAGAACCCATTTGTCGTATTTATTGCAGCCTTTATCTGCTGCCTGCTCTGGGGTTCCGCTTCACCAGCTATTAAAAGCGGGTACGCACTTTTTCAGATTCCAGCCGACGACACGCCATCGAGGATACTTTTCGCCGGGGTCAGATTTATGATCGCCGGAGCTATGGTCATAGCCTTTTTCAGCGCGAAGAACAGGCACTTTTTCCATCCGAAAAAGACCTCGGCAGGATATATCGCAGTGCTTATGTGCTTTCAGACGATAATACAGTACATATTTTTCTATATGGCGCTGGCCCACATTTCAGGAGTCAAGGGCTCGATCATAAATGCCGCTGGAACTTTCTTTTCAATATTCCTGGCTGTTTTTATATTCAGATTCGAGAAGCTCAATATCAGAAAAGTGCTCGGAAGTATCCTGGGATTTCTCGGAGTCTTTATTATAGTGGGAGGCGGAAGCGAGACATTCGGCCATTTTTCGATAGCGGGAGATGGAGCGATGATAATTGCGGCGCTGTCGAGTGCTTTCGCCGGATGCTTTGTAAAGAAATTTTCATCCCACGACGACCCGGCAGCTCTTTCCGGATGGCAGTTCCTCTGTGGCGGCACGGTAATGATGCTTATCGGCCTGGCTGCGGGAGGAAAGCTGCAGCCGACCGGCGCGTCGGCGATCGTCCTTATCATTTACATGGGATTTATCTCGGCTGGCGCATATACGATCTGGAGCATACTTTTAAAATATAACGATGTCAGCAGGATCACAGTGCTTGGATTTATGAACCCGGTGCTTGGCGTCCTGCTGTCGGCGCTGTTTTTAAATGAGGGCGCGCAGGCTTTCAACTGGCTGACGCTTCTGGCGCTTCTTCTGGTCTCGGCGGGGATTGGCTTTGCAAATGCATCTTCCTGACAGGCTGAAGTTCTTATCATATCAGCAATTTATTGCTCTTTCTACAAGTTTAGTGTAATATTTAATTTATGACAGACTATGTAACTCTTGCGATGGGGGCTGGTGGCAAACAGACCTCTGAGCTCATCACAAACGTATTTAAAAAGCATCTTGAAAATCAGTTTTTTACTGCTGACGACGCAGCAGTTCTGCCGCAGCCTGATGGCCAGATAGCCATGTCGACTGATGGTTTTATCGTAAGCCCGGCATTTTTTCCGGGAGGAAATGTCGGAGAACTAAGCGTCTGTGGCACGGTAAATGATCTCACCTGTATGGGCGCGAGACCTCTGTACCTGACCTGCTCTTTTGTGATAGAGGAGGGGTATCCGGTCGCTCTTCTGGAAAAGATAGTTTCTTCGATGGCGGAGACCGCAGGAAAATGCGGCGTTTCCATTGTCGCAGGCGATACGAAAGTCGCTGGAAAAGGACAGGTGGACGGGTGCTTTATAACGACAGCCGGTGTCGGCGAGATAGTATATGGGACACACACTTCGGGAGCTTTTGCGAGGCCGGGAGATGCCGTCATCGTGACAGGAGATGTCGGAAGACACGGCTGCGCTATCCTACTTTCGAGAGATGAATATGGAATCGAAGCCGATGTTACAAGTGACTGCGCGCCGCTCTGGAAGCCGCTTTCAGCAGTCTTTAAGAAAGTCCATGACATTCATGCAGTCCGCGACGCGACCCGCGGCGGAGTCGGTACTGTGCTCTATGAGATCTGCCACGAGAGCGGTGTGGGGATTGAGATCTCACGTGAGAGAGTGCCGGTGGACTCAGCTGTAAGAGGAGTCTGCGATATGCTTGGATTAGATCCGCTCTACCTCGCCTGCGAGGGCAGAATGGTGATCACAGCACCGTCATCTGATGCGGATGAGATCGTCGGGATACTTCGGGACTATGACGATACGGCCGGCGCGGCTGTGATTGGTGAAGTAAGTGACGAGCACCAGGGACATGTGACAGTAAAGACACCGATCGGCACCGAGACCTATCTTCCTGAGCCGGGAAACGAGCTTCTTCCGAGGATCTGCTGATTATTTGGACCGGTGCAGCCGATATATTAAATGGAGCGCTTAATGTATATAAAGATAAAAAAAGGTGAGGGACGTCTCTTAAAGAGCGGTGGCTCGTGGATCTTTGACAATGAGATCAGTGAGACTTCTGATGATACAGCTGATGGAGAGCTTGTGAAAGTCCTCGACTTCGATGACTATTTCATGGGATGGGGTTTTTACAATTCCGCTTCGAAGATCAGAGTCAGGATGCTCTCGAGATACAGAAAAGAAAAACCTGACCTGGAATTTTTCAGGGAGAGAGTAAGAGCAGCTGTCGATTACAGGAGAAATGTAGTCGATATGAACGCCTGCCGGTTGATTTTTTCTGAGGCAGACTTCTTCCCGGGAATGGTCGTAGACAAGTACAATGACCTTCTCGTAGTCGAGTCGCTTTCGCTTGGAATTGACAGGTTAAAGCCTGTGATCCTTCGTCTCCTCCTTGAAGAGTTGAAAGAGGACGGCTTTACCATCCGTGGGATCTATGAGAGAAGCGATGCCCCTGTCAGAAAAAAAGAGGGCATGAAGCCTTTTAAAGGCTGGCTTTACACAAAAAAGGACGGCTTTATTGAAAAGCCGTTTAACGATATGCAGCGGGAGTGGAATCCTGACAAAAATTTCCCCGACAGACCTGAAAATCCTGTTACCGAAATCGTCGAAAACGGTGTAAAATATAAAGTAGATGTGGAGAACGGGCAGAAGACCGGGTTTTTCCTCGACCAGAAATTCAATCGCCTTGCGATTCAGAATCTATCCAGAGGAAAGTCAGTACTCGACTGCTTTACACATATGGGAACTTTCGCATTAAATGCTGCCAGGGGCGGGGCAAAGGACGTGCTCGGCCTTGACATTTCTGAGCTTGCAGTTCAGGAGGCGGCTGACAACGCGAAGCTTAACGGCCTGGATTCTGCAGCACACTTTGAAGTGGCGGATGTTTTAGATGCGCTTCCGGAATTCAGGCGGGAGGGCAGGCTCTATGACCTTGTGATCCTGGACCCGCCGGCATTTACGAAGTCGAAAAATACCGTAAAGCAGGCCGAGAAAGGTTACCGTGAGATCAACCGCGAGGGAATGATGCTTGTTAGAGACGGCGGATTTCTAGCCACCTGTTCCTGCTCTCATTTTATGACTGAGGACTTATTCAAAAAAGTCATAGGGCAGGCTGCGACCGCAGCACACAAGCGGCTCAGACAGGTATCGTTCAGCACTCAGGCTCCGGATCACCCGATCCTCTGGGGACTGGATACGAGCTACTATTTGAAATTTATTATTTTCCAGGTAGTGAGTGAGAAATAATACCAGGAGAGAATCATATGAATATTATTACTCAGCTTTGCGGAATAGCGTTATTGACTGTTGTCGTATTCTTCTACAGAAGACAGAAGAAGGTTGATTTCAGGAGCAGTTATCTGTTCAATATTGCTCTTGAGGCCGATCTGAGCTGCCTGTTTCTGGATATCCTCTCAATCGTTGCCATAATACACGACAACTATTATGGCGGACAGATCGCTGGTGTTGTGACGGCTGTCATATGCAAGCTCTATCTGATGGCACTGATCTTTATGCTGTATATCGGCTTTGACTACACGGTGTCTCAGATGCCGATAACGCAGGAGGGTGAGAAAAAGATAGCACACGCAGCTATTTCACTGTATATCTTTATCGCGGTTTTAATAGCGGTTCTCCCTATCTACTACTGGAACAGCGGGGATATCACATATTCATATGGACCGGCATGTATAGCGACTTACTTTTTTGCCGCTTTTTTCATCCTTGCGACACTTATCATGGCACTCTATTATCGGAAGAGGATTCCGAGGACAGTCTTTGCGACGATCATGTTTCTGACTACAACTGACCTGGCTGTGGCTCTGATTCAGTTTATTTTTCCTCAGGTGCTTGTAGTAGGCTTCGGATCAGCGCTTGGACTCTGTGTCATCTATCTCGAACTCGAGAACCCGGGAACTCAGATCGATAAGATTACCGGACTTTTTAACTTGAGCACTTTCCAGCTCTATATCGAAGATTTCAACAGAAAAAATCTACAGTTTTCATATATTTTCATAAAGCTTATCGACGATCTGTCGACTTCATCTGAAAGATACAACGCTACTGTGATGAAAGCCGCTTCATACTTTGGAAGCCTGCCGCATTCAAGGGCATTCTATGACGGACAGCATGGATTTTTCATAATATTCCATAATCCGAAGACGGCTGAAGAGACAGCTGATAAGGTCAACAGAGAACTAAAGAAATTCTGCCACGAGAACAGGATAAGCTTCCTGGAAGGCCTTGAGACAGAGGGGAGAAGAGCTGACTCTGTCACAGAGATACTTGAAATTCTGGGGCTGCTCTCCGTGAATGGCGAGTACTCAGATTCAGGGATAATCACTCTGACAGAGAGCATGTACGAGCGGATGAGACAGGAGAGATCCATGTCAAAGGAAATTGAAAATGCCATCGAAGAGGGAAGAGTCGAGGCGTTTTTCCAGCCTATCTACTCGATTGATGAAGACGCGTTCACCGGAGCTGAGGCCTTAGTACGCATCAGAAGAGAGGACGGTACCATCATACCGCCGGGCATGTTTATTCCTGTGGCTGAAAAGACCGGACAGGTCACAAACATCGGAGACATCATGTTTGAGCAGACTCTTGCTCTTATAAAAAATGGCGAACTCTCTGATCTCGGTGTCAAGTTTATCGACATAAATCTTTCGGTACTCCAGTGCGAGGACGACACTCTCTCTTCCAGATATTTAAAGAAAATGATAGAGGCGGGCGTTCCACCTCAGATGTTCTGTTTTGAGATCACAGAGACTGCGATGATAGTAGATAGAGACAGTCTTCTTAACAACCTGAATGCTTTCAGGGATGCCGGCTGCAGCTGCTCGCTGGATGACTTCGGAAACGGCGAGAGCAATCTGAACTATGTGGTGGATATGCCTATTAACTTCATAAAAGCTGACAGGTCGATGGTCACGAAGTACACTGAGTCGAGCCGTGTAGGCCTGATAATGGATTCGATGATCCACATGGCAAACGGCCTCTCCTTAAAGATCGTTGCTGAGGGAGTTGAGACTGTAAAAGACCTCGACGCCATGAAACACCTGAAGGTCGACTACATTCAGGGCTTCTATTTCAGCAAACCTCTTCCGAAAGACGAGTATATCAGATTCCTTAGAAAAAATAAAAAATCAGCTTAACCTATTTCCTGAAAAACATTCTGCCAGACATAGCCAGGTGCGGTTCGTCCACCCATGTCTGGTGCCGCCTGTCAAAGCCACGTTTCCCATGAGACGTGGCGTTTTTAAGTATCGGATCCCCGTGTATAACATTGGCCTTCATTAGAGACTCGGCAATCTCAGCCTCACCGCGTGGGCAGGAAGTGTTCTCACTTACAAGAGAATCCGTCATCTCTGTCGTGCAGACAAGTGAGGCATGACCGTGGGAAAGTGCGTATGCTGCGGCCTCTGAGCCCATTGTCACCGGCTCTCCGATAAATACAGTTGAATCGCTCTTTCCATCATCCAGTATATTCAGATAAGAATTTTTAACTACTTTCATGGAAAAAGGTGCTTTTAAATCGTTAAATATAACTGAAGCAAATTCATCCGAGGCAAGAGGATCTCCGATCACGTATGGGATGCCGAATTTCTGGTGGAGGAACTCCGCAGCTTTTATCCCTGAGGAAGAGAGCACGAGCGAGACGTCGGCTGTCGCAGCCATAGCCACGTCGTCAAAGGTGACAGGGTGATCTGCAGTGCCTTTCCCCCAGTTCGCACAGACACTAAAGCCGGCATTTTTTATAATCTCATAGAGCCCGTCAATCTGTGCATCGAAGGGATATTCAAACGGAGTAAGGCCAAGAAGATTTACCCGGAGACTGCAATTGCCAGATTGATTCCTGCCGACAGAATCCAGCTGATCTGACTTCGTACCAGATGGATCCGGGCCGCCCAGGAATTTTTCGGCAAGGGTGAGAAAAGCATTCGCGCCGCCAGAAGTGTAATCGTGCATAGCATTTGTGCGGACATAGAAGGCGGGAATTCCGGTCTTTTTTTCAAGGAGGCGGCAGATCGCTGCGAAATCAGTGCCGATGATATCCGGAACAGGGGAGTTGCAGAGCGCGATAAACTTCGGGCGTCTGGAGCGGCCGTCAATGGCTGATACGATATCTTCGATAAGTCTTTCGTCATTTCCACTTATCGCGTCACTCTCTTTAAGACCTGAGATGTAGATGGCGCTCTCGAGCTTATTCCACCTGAGTTCGTCGAATGTATTGTAAGTCGAGTTGCAGCCGCTAGGATCGTGGATTACAGTGAGTCCGCCGAACTCGTAGAGCGCTGAAGCTGCTCCGGACACGTCGCCCGAGTAAACCGGGATATGAGTAAAAACCTGTTTTTTAATCTTGTCGTTCATGAATCTGTCTCTGTATCTCCTGACTTTTTATAAAAGAATTCTACCACATTTTGTAATAATATTAGGAACAATTGTTGGTAAAACGGTTGCGACAGGACCGATTTATCTGAAAAATGTGCCCGGAGCCAAATTCTATGTTATAATGTTTTATGTACTTGAATGTTATTTGAATGGTTTTTAGCAGGTAGAATGATATGAATATTGTCACTCAGTGCTGCGGGATTGCGCTGCTGATAATAATTGCATATTTTTATAAAAGGCAGAAGAAGGTCGACCTGAGGAGCAGCCGCTATTTTGGGAGGGCTCTTATGGTTGGACTGGTCTGTCTGATACTCGATGTTGTGTCTGTATTTGCGATAATGGCTGACAGGCTTTATGGCGGCAGTATTGGATCTCCATCGATTGTCGTCGATATCATCTGCAAGCTCTACCTGATCGCGCTGATGTTTATGGCGTATTTTGGCTTCGCCTATACGACGACTCTGATGCCGGTCACCCAGCACGGTGAGATCATCATTCAGCGGGCGAGCTTTTTTATCTACCTTACCGGTGCGGCTGTGACATTTGTTGTACCGATCGATTATTACACCAATGGCACGAATATCACATTCTCCTTTGGACCTTCCTGTATAGTTACGTATTTATTCTCGTTCTATTTTTTGATAATTACATTTGTGATGGTACTCATTTACCGAAAAAGAGTGCCGTGGAATATTACCATATCTATGATCTCCTGGGTGTTGTGTGGAAGTCTCACTGCGGGGATTCAGTTCTTCCATCCGAATTTACTTCTCGTCGGTTTCGGAACAGCGCTGGGGCTTTTCGTTCTGTTCCTTGAACTCGAGAACCCTGTGATCAGGATAGACCGAACTACCGGACTTTTTAACTTAAGCACATTCCAGATGTACATAGAGGACTTCTACAAGAAGGATTTACAGTTCTCCTATATTTATGTGAAGATCATCGACGACCTGGCATCAACATCCGAGAGATACAGCGCCATTATGATGAGCGCAGCGAATTATTTTGGAAATCTGCCGCATTCCAAGACTTTTTACGATGGACAGTCCGGCTATATCATTGTATTCAGAGACCCTGTGGCTGCTTCCGGGAAGGCAGAGGAGATAAACCATAGAGCTCACAAATTCTGTGAGGAGAAAGGGATAAACTTCATTGAGGCCTTTGAGACACAGGGGCGAAGGGCTGATTCTGTTACAGAGATCCTCGAACTTTTAGGACAGCTCTCTGTGAACGGAGAGTACTCAGATTCCAATATTATCGTTATGACTGACAGTATGTACGAACGGCTGAGGCAGGAGAGGAACATGGCGAAGGAAGTCGAGAACGCCATTGCGGAGGATCGGATCGAGCCATTTTTCCAGCCTATTTATTCGACAAACGAGGACGCATTTACAGGAGCTGAGGCGCTGGTCCGCATCAGAAGAGAGGATGGCTCTATTGTTCCCCCTGGCATGTTTATTCCTGTAACTGAAAAGACCGGACAGGTCACAAATATCGGTGATATCATGTTTGAAAAGACGCTCGACCTGATAAAGAATGGCGGGCTCGCAGATCTTGGCGTGAAGTTTATCGACATCAATCTTTCGGTGCTCCAGTGTGAAGATGACACTCTCTCGGACAGGTATCTGCAGAAGATGAGAGAGGCGGATGTGCCTCCTCAGATGTTCTGCTTTGAGATCACCGAGACCGCGATGATAGTAGACCGTGACAGTCTCCTGAAGAATCTGAGTGCTTTCAGGGCCGCCGGCTGCAGCTGCTCGCTTGACGACTTCGGAAACGGCGAGAGCAATCTGAATTATGTGGTGGATATGCCTATTAACTTCATAAAAGCCGACAGATCGATGGTCACGAAGTACACTGAATCGAGCCGCGTGGGTCTTATAATGGACTCGATGATCCATATGGCAAAGGGGCTTTCTCTCAAGGTCGTAGCCGAGGGAGTCGAGACCGCTGAGGATTTAAACGCTATGGAGAACCTGAATATCGACTACATTCAGGGCTTCTATTTCAGCAAACCTCTTCCAAAGGATGAATACATTACCTTCCTAAAGAAAAATAAGAGAACAGCGTGATTATTTAAGCATCTCATTTGCAAATGTAGAGGATGCGTGTTTGAATGTAAAGATCGTAAGCCTCTTTTTGGCGCGGGTCGCGCCGACATAGAATATTCTCCGTTCCTCCTCGTATGCTTCCTGTTCGGGAGTCACTTTATCTGCATCGGTGATCTTCTGCGGAGGCTTTTCAGCCTTCGGAAATACGCCGTCCATCACATCGATCAGATAGACGTTGTCGTACTCGAGGCCTTTGCTCGAATGTATAGTCGAGAGTATCAGCGGTACACCCGGATCATTTTCCTTCTCACTTATCGTCTTATTCAAAAAATCAAGCCTCGTCAGAAATCCTCTGAGATCAGGAGTACCTTCGGATATTTTTTTCAGGGCAAAAAGCTTGCGGGTATCCATCTTTGAACGCTCCAGATAGTCGAGGTAGCCCATCGAGTAGAGGATGCAGCTTAGAGCGTCTTTGCCAGATAGTTTTACTATATGCCTGAAATCCGAATCCACCTTTTCTATCGAAGACAGCTGCCGCCTTTTTAAGAGGGAGCTGTTGTATGCCGCGTCAAAAACCGTGCATCCGCTCGACTGGCTGACACCGCACAGGACGCGGGCATTCTCTTTTTTAAGATAGGTCCGGACCTTGAAGTAGATGTTCATAAAGGCCTCTGTGTTGGTCGGATCGTAGGCGAAATGTATGATGTCCGTCAGATCTTTTACTATTCTGCTTGTAAAAAAATTGAGTTCAGATTTTCTGATGCGGTAAGGGACTCCGTGCTTTTCAAGCATGTCGACGAAGGGGATTATGCTCTCGTTGTCGCGGTAAAGGACAGCGGTCTCTTCCTTTAAGTCGGACGCGGCCTTTAGCAGATAGTTAAGCTGTGCACCCCTTGTAAAAACTTCGACCATTTTTACCGGGACCTTTGCCGCATGGCTTGCCTTAAGCTTTTTCGGATGGCGGAGCACGTTGTGATTTATGACTCGCTCGCAGGCCCGCACGATATGTGCGTCACTTCGGAAATTCTCCTCCATCAGAAGGACTTTTGAATTTTTATGTACTTTGCCAAAGGACATAAGAGCTTCCGGGTAGGCGCCGCGGAAACCGTAAATGCTCTGGTCCTCATCGCCTACCATAAAGAGATTGTCGCTGTCATTTCGCTTCGCGATCATTGAAATTATCACATGCTGGATCTTCGAGGTGTCCTGAGCTTCATCGACAAGAACATACGAAAATCTCGACTGGACATGCTCTAGGACCCTCCTGTCGCTTTTTAACATGACGAGCGCGTAGACTAGCTGGTCGTCGTAATCCATGATATGCTGCTGCCGCATAAACTCCCTGTAGCCGCGGTAGATTTTTGCGATATCGTAGTCGAGGTCCTCATTCATCGCATCGATCTGTTCATTTGAGAGCATCATATTTTTGATGTAGGTGATCTGGGTGCGGATATCCTGCAGATCCGATTCTGTCGCGTAACCTCCGGAAGTCCTGGTGTAGGCCTGGCTTAGAAAAGCGGCCTGTTTTGGGGAGTAGTCCGAAAAGTCGAAAACTGTATTTCCGGTGGCTTTCGCGTACCAGTAGATTATGCGCTGGCATATGGAATTTATTGTGGAAAAATGGACCTTGCTCCCGAGGTCCTCACCAAATTTTGACGCGAATCTGCGCTCCATATCGCGGGCAGAAGCTACGGTATAAGTCAGGACAAGAATGGATTCCGGCTTTATGCCACAGCCGTAGATCATCCATCCAATGCGGGTTACAAGGACTGTAGTCTTTCCACTTCCGGGTACACTAAGAAGCAGTACCGGCCCTTCGACTGCCTGTACTGCTTCTTCCTGCTGCTCTGTCAGATTTATGGAAAATTTTGCTTTAAAATCTTTAAAATTCATTGAAATACTTTGGAAGCCATATCGTCACTCTTATGCGACTTCGTTTACATTCGCGCCGATAGCTCCGTTCGCTGCATCGAGTGATTTGGCATTCGCCTGATACGGCTGGGTGCTCGCCTGCGGGTATGCGATCATCGTATTCGTGACTCCGCCCGAAACATAGACTCTGCCGCACTCCGGGCAGATAGAAGTCTTGATAGTGACGTTTGCTGCGAGAACTTTGCCGCCGCGCTGGGATGCCTTACTGTAAGCGTTCGCAACATGCTCGCCTTCGTGCGCCATGACTGCAGGCCCTGCGGCTTCAGGGCTTACATGTGAAGCGGCCTTGAAGGAGACGTTCCCCTCATCCGAACCGTCCTGATACTTGCGGTTCCTGCAGGTCTCACACTCCGCCGGAGATGATTTCCTGCCAGGCTTCTTTGTTTCAGACTCGCCGGGATTTACGACCGGCTTCTTAGAATCGTCGTTATTCTTCGAGTCGCCATATCCATTTATAGAAAAATTCTGGTAGCCGTCGTAATAGCCGGCTCCCGAGACAGCACCTAAAGCCATAGAAACACCTCCTCGAAATAATAGTCTCTTCAGATTTTTATTTTAACACGAATTCTGTTATAATTCCATATGCGAGGTGAATAGTTTCATGAAAAAATATAAGAATATAATTTTTGATGTTGGGGATGTCCTTCTTTCCTACCGCTGGAAGCAGATGCTTGAGGACTACGGTCTGTCTCCTGACGAGGCAGAGCGGATCGGGCGCGAGATGTTCGACTGCCCGCTCAAGATCTGGTCGAAGTACGACGTCGGAAATGAGACCGACGAGCAGATCATTGCAGATTTTGAAAAAATTTACCCGGACGACATCAAGGTCATCCGCTGGTTCATAACGCACGGCGAGTATATGATGGTCCCACGCCCGCAGGTCTGGGAGATCGTGCATCAGCTGAAAGAGGCCGGCTACCATCTCTACATCCTGTCAAATTATCCTAAGACTCTTTTCCATAAACACACTCAGTATGCGGATTTCATGGAAGATATGGATGGAATCATGGTCTCGTACATGATTCACAAGACGAAGCCTGGCCGCGATATTTACGCCGCTCTCTGTGACAAATACAGTATCGATCCGGCCGAGTCGATTTTCTTCGATGACCGGGCTGAAAATGTCCAGGGCGCTGTCGACTTCGGAATGGACTCTGAGATCGTCACAGACCAGAAGAGTTTCTGTGACAGGCTCAGGAGGTTTCTATGATAACGATCGACCTGATCACTGGTTTCCTCGGCTCCGGCAAGACTACTTTTCTTAGAAAATATGTAAAGTACCTTCTCGCACAGGGCGAAAATATCTGCATCCTTGAGAATGATTACGGTGCTGTCAATGTTGACATGATGCTGATCTCCGACCTTCTCGGCGATCACTGCGACATGGAGATGGTTTCCGGCGGCTGCGACAGCGACTGCCACAGACGCCGTTTCAAAAGCAAGCTTATAGAGATGGGCATGATCGGCTACACCCATGTTCTGGTCGAACCGTCTGGAGTTTTCGACGTCGACGAGTTCTATGACAGTCTTTCGGAGGAGCCGCTTAACCGCTGGTATAAGGCCGGAGCGCATATCACTATAGTCGATGCCGGACTCAGGCTTCCGCTCTCGGACACATCACGGTATGTCTTCGCCTCTGAAGCAGCCAACGCCGGTGTTATTGTTTTTTCCAAGACTCAGCTGAATAATCCTGAAGCTCCTTCAAATATCCTTAAGTATTTGAACGAGTCTCTGGCTTCGATCAGCTGCCGCAGAAAGTTAAAGGCTTCTGAAACAGTTGCTAAGGATTGGAATGATCTTACCGACGAAGATTTCAAGCGGATCGAGTCTGCTGGCTTCAAAACGTACGGCTTCGAGAAGCAGCAGGTCATGGACGAGCACAAATACGAGTCGCTCTATTTCATGGAGAAGAAGTTTTCGCTCGACCAGATAAAAGAGAAAGCCTCAGCTGCGATCAATGATCCTGAGTGTGGTGGCATCATTCGTATTAAGGGTTTTTTCAAAGATGCTGAAAAGGGCTGGATGGAAGTCAATGTCACGAAGGATGATTTCACGGTGGCGCCGGTTGAGAATGGGCAGGACATTGTGATCGTGATTGGGGAGAAGCTTGGTAAAGAGAAGCTTGCGGAGATTTTTGGTGAGCCGGCGGAAGTGCATGCGGATTGATGGGACAGCAGGGACGGTTCTTTTTGTCCCATTTTTAGAATTTTCAGTCAATTAAAGTTATAGAATCTACTGTAATAAATTCGGGAGAATTTTATGGAAATATGTACTCTTTGCCCTAGAAACTGCGGCATGGGCCGCTTCTGCGGTAGGGGTGAAAATTTAAAAGTTGCCCGTGCGGCGCTGCACTTCTGGGAGGAGCCGTGCATTTCGGGGACGACCGGGTCTGGGGCCGTTTTCTTTTCGGGATGTAACTTAAAGTGTATTTTCTGTCAGAATGAAAAAATAAGAGACGGCCTTGTTGGCAGGGAAATAAGCGTTGAAAGGCTGTCGGATATTTTTCTTGAGCTGCAGGAGAAGGGGGCGAACAATATCAATCTGGTGACGGCGGGACATTTTCTGCCGCAGGTGGTCCCTGCGCTTGAGGACGCGAAGAACAGAGGACTCGTCGTTCCGATCGTCTACAACACTTCGTCGTACGAGAAGGTCGCGCAGATCAGGGAGCTCGACGGACTTGTTGATATTTACCTGCCTGATTTCAAATATGTAAGCAGCAGGCTTTCTGGGGATTTTTCGAAGGCACCGGACTATTTTGAGGTGGCAGAAAATGCTGTGGATGAGATGGTGCGTCAGACTGGCGCGCCTGCTTTTTTTGTAAAAAAGAAGGCGCGCCTCGATCAGCAGCTCGGGCTTTGGGAGTCCGAGGATACGATGGATGCGGCCACTTACAATGAGTGTGCTGAAGAGATTATGGACGAGGGCAGGGAGGTTCTGATGAAAAAAGGGACAATCGTACGCCACCTGCTTCTGCCAGGCTGCGCCGACGATTCCAAAAATGTGATCAAATATTTGTACCAGACCTATGGCGATTCGATTTTCTTAAGCATTATGAATCAATACACGCCAATGCCGCAGGTCAGCGGCCATCCGACGCTATCGAGAAAAGTCACGGAAAACGAGTACAACGAAGTGCTCGACTACGCACTGGACCTGGGCATAGAAAACGCCTTTATGCAGGAGGGTGACGTTGCGAAGGAGAGCTTTATTCCGGACTTTGACTGCGAGGGGGTGTGAGATATTTTCCTGGCGTGAGATTACCCTGTTTTATCAGATGCGAGTTAACAGTCATTCCTTACGACATCAGCAAAACCAGAATACCAAAACCGTGTGATAAGATGTTTTTGTAAACAGGAATGCTGCAGAAAGTATCGAGAGGGCAGCGATCCCGGGTCTCCATCGCACCACCGTGCTTTTTGCCGCCATTGAAGCGGCATTCAGAAAAAATACCAGAGCGGGCACGAAAAAAGCCGGAAAATAAGAGCCGGCACTACCGTGCCAGCTCTGGATAAAGTTATCTGAAAATTGTGAAAATGGGACAAAAAGAACCGTCCCCACTGTCCCATTAGTGGTCGGAACGAGCGTAGCTGTTCGACATGTCATTGGACCTGAAGAAGAGCGCTTTGCTTAAGGCCTTGTCGGTCTCTTTTTTGAGCATATCGGCGATCTCTTCGTTAGCCTCTTCGCAAAGGTCCTGCTTCTTGTCGTCAGAAGCTTTGGCGAGCTCGGCGTCCCACTTGTTCAGGAGAGCGTGAGACTTCGAGAGAACGGAGTCAGTGTATTGCTCGATGACGTTTAAACACTTGCCGTAGGTCGCATCAGAGAGGCCTGCGAGAAGGCGGGAAGACCAGTAGAAGTTATCGGTAGAGACGCGGCCGGTCGTATTCGACAGATACTCAGGTGTCTTAGAGACGTTCGTGTAGAACGGCGCCATCGTGTTGAAGGCGTTGCTTCCGAAGGCAATCCACTCGAGAGGCTCTGCGTCAGGGCGGAGCTCAGCAAAACCTAAGAAATCATTTCTGTTGATACCGATCGAACGGTAAGCACCGGCACAGGACTTATCACCATAAGTCAGGTACGGGTCGTACTTCGTGCCCTGATAGTGTGAGGAGAGAAGGTACTTGACGTCCTCAGGGGTTACCTTTCTGTCTGAGAAAATTTCCCATGGGAGATCATCGTCCTCAGGCTTGTAGTCGGCGTCATCACCGTCGTATGCTGACTTGTCATCGTCTAAATAGCGGAGCATAAACCAGGCTCTCGGAGTGTTGTAGACGTGGTCTGCATCGTCGTGGCTTCCGAAAACCAGGCGCGGATTTATGACGTAGTCGCTGTCGATAAGCTCGCCGTCATCGTCGTAATCGTCGTCAGAAATTTCCTCGTCGTCATCGTCCTCGTAATCTTCATCATCATCGTCGTCAAAATCGAAATCGTCGTAATCGTGGTTTTCTACGTCGAGATGATTTTTCTCGATAAATTCGCGGAGGTCAGGAGAACACATGTTGGTCTCCTGGTCACCCAGGGCGTCGTCTATATCGAGACTGTCTATGCCGAGCTGGTTCGGCATAACGACTATGCCGTCGTCGTCGACTTTTCTGGCGATCCAATGGTGTCCGCCGACTGATTCGAACCACCAGACTTCGTCCTTATCAGAAATTCCGATGCCGTTCTCCTCGTAAGTGCCATATTTTTCATGGAGGGCGCCGAGACGCCTGACACCTTCGCGGGCGGTCTTTACGTAAGGCAGAGTGATGACAACAAGGTCCTCTTCGCCGATTCCGCCGGCTTTCTCCTCATCTGAGCCTTCCTCTTCGATAACCGAATCGGTGCCAAAATAGAGGTTCTCAGATTCCCATTTCTTCTGATATTCTACGAGCGGATCTGCGCCTAAAACCCTCGGGTTCGAGGTGATGGTCTCGGTGGCTGTCATAGCGACCCCGTACTCATTGATGCCGCAGGCAGCCCAGATGCCTTCACCCTTTAAGGCATTAGGCATAGCCGTATATCTGACCGGGTTGTCAGGCAGCTCGATCTTCACATGCGAGATTGTGGACTCATATACTTTCGGCTGATCTTCCGGCTCTACTACCGTAAATTTCTTCGGGGTAAATTTTCCCGAACCGGAGTCATCGTTTCTGGCTATCATGGTCGAACCGTTCCACGATGCGTTTTTTCCTACTAATAATGTCGTACAAGACATATGATTTTACCTCCTTAAAAAAATTGCCATATAATTATACCATATTTTAGAAAAAATTGATTGCAATTTTATTACAAAGAAATTACAATAATGCATATACTTTGTGACAAATGGAGGGGACGTCGCAGAGATAATATTAAAAGGAAAGTAAATTAAGGAAAATTATGGCAGACTCATCAAGAAATTCAAAGAAACACAAGGGGGCACTCGTACGAAAACGCCCGATGAAGAGTGGAAGAAAACGCAGGCGCGGAAAGGTCGTTCGAAATGTAATTGTAGGTATAGCTGCGGCGCTCGCTGCCTGCTATGTACTTTTTGTGTTCAGCCCGATCCCGGCTTTGCGAAACCTGAGAAATCTCTATATCCAGACCGCGATGACCACACATTCGCACAAGTGGCTTGCAGAGGCTTTTATACCTCATGACATTATCGACGAGGTTATGTCCAAGCTGCAGAAGGATGAGGAAGATCAGCAGAAGCTTGCGAGCAAGTGGGATACAGATACGAAGACGACTCCAGCAAAGAAAACTGTAAAGAAGAAGAACTCCTTCTACACGAAATACTGGGAACTAGACACAGATTCGTTTAAGAACTATCTGAAGCAGCATCCGGAGCTTACTGCAAACGGACTTAATAAGCTTAAGATTGACAACCTGAATTCAGCTGCAGACATTACAAGCTCGAAGGGCGACAAGATCCTGGCTGTCGATGCTCCAAACAATACTATTATCTTAGGCATAAGCGGCAATGGCTATGTCGGAAAGCTTGCAGTCGTAAAGGACATCAATCAGGTCTCGATACAGAAGTCGAGATATATCGGTTCACATGGCGAAGTAGCAGCCAATTACGCAAGCAGATACAATGCTGAGGTCGTCATCAACTGTAACTATTTCTTTGATACAGGCGGACACGGCAGCGGCGGCAGGATCAAAGGCGCATGCGTTATCGATGGCAAAGAGACGGCAGAACCACAGAGAGGTTACTGGAAATTTGTAGGTCTTAAGAACGACGGAAAGCTGTATATCAGCAATTACTACCAGACAAAGATTTCAGACTACAAGTGGGGAATTGAGTCACTCCCGTCTCTTGTTGTAGATGGCAAGGATGTAGTCGATGGTAAGTTTATGATGGGAATCCAGCCCCGCGCAGCTATAGGCCAGACCAAGACTGGAGATTTCCTGATGCTTGAGATCGATGGCCGCCAGCCTGGATATTCGCTGGGCACTACAGTGGCTGAGTGCAAGAACATCCTGCTTCGCTACAAGGCCTATCAGGCTCAGAGTGTAGACGGAGGAAGCTCCTCTATCATGATCTACAGAGGCAAACAGATCACCAAGCCTTCGAGTGCTTCAAGCCTAGGAAGATTCCTGCCAGATGTATTTGTAGTTAAAAAAGTAGCACAGTAAAAAATATGCCGCCGGGCTTTTGGGCCGGCGGCTTTTTTATATTATGATCTGGTGGTAAAAGGGTTGACCGCCAAATCATGTTATAAATTCTGATTGAACCTGTTTAAGATAGGACGAAGTATCGGGTAGAGGACTGCTGCGATTGCGACTCCGGCGACTCCCTGAACGATATTGGCTGGGATTCCGGTGGCTGATGCAGCAATGCCTGCGGCGAGTGTTTTGGAGTTGAATCCGCCCGATGCTGCGAGGGCATTCTCGAAAGCTTCGAATATGAAATATCCGATGATCATAAAGGCCTCACCTGCGACTCCGGATACAATGACTGGAACAACATTTTTCTTTGATTTCATTAATTTTTCTATAAGGGATGTAAGTCCTGCGGCGATTGCGGCGACCAGTGCCTTGATGACAAATGTGGCCGGTACATAGATTATGTAGCCGCCGACAAGGTCGGAAAGCATTGAGCCAAAGCCTGCTGCAAGCCCGCCCCAGAGAGGTCCGAGGAAGATTCCGGACAGGAGGACGAAGCCATCGCCCGGATGAATGTATCCCTTTCCGGCAGGCATCTTAATGTAGAATGTCCCTACGAATGTCAGAGCTGCAAACAGTGCTGCAAGGACTAACACTTTAAGTTTCGTTGATGATACAGTTTTCGTTGTTGTGTTTGATTGCATATGATCGTACCTCTTTTCTATTTTTAGTGGACATTATAATCATTACATGATATTATGTGAATATCCAGTTAGAGGATTTTTTATATGACCAGACAGCCGGCTTACCTTAAAATATACTATAAATTAAAAGACCAGATCACGGGGAAGGCTTACAGATTCGGCCAGAAGCTGCCTTCGAAACGGCAGCTCGCTGACACCGAGCATCTTTCGGTGATTACGATCTCTCACGCGTACGATCTGCTCGCCGAGGAGGGCTATGTCGAAGCCAGGGAGAGAAGCGGCTACTATGTGAGCTACGACGACTCAGACCCGTTTTTATCGGGGAATGGGAATTACGAAGAGGACGGCAGTGCCAGGGAGACTTCCGGGATTTCACCAGATTCCAGAGAGATTTTTGCAGTACCTGCTGTCGAGCATTTTCCGTTTCTGACATATGCGAAGACCGTCAGGAAAGTTCTCTCGGATGAGGGAGAGAAGCTTTTTGTCAAGTCTGAAAACCAGGGCAGGCTCGATCTGCGCGAGGCCATTGCTTCGTATTTGAGGAGAAGCCGTGGTATGGAAGTAAGTCCTGCGCAGATTCTTCTCGGAAGCGGAGCAGAGTACCTTTACGGTATAGTCGTCGCGATGCTGGGTCGGGATAAGGTCTACGGAGTCGAGGATCCTTCCTACGAGATGATAGAGAAGGTCTATGTGCAGAATGGCGTCTCAGTCGAGAAACTGAAGATGGAACCGGATGGAATCAGGTCATCTGCACTGCAGGAGACTGGAGCAGAGATTTTGCATGTGACGCCTTTTCACAGTTACCCGTCAGGAGCTACCGCGGACGCGACAAAGCGGGCCGAATATATAAACTGGGCGAAGCACAGGAACGCGTTTATCGTAGAAGACGACTACGATTCCGAATTTACTGTAAAGACGAGGCGTGAGGACACTCTTTTTTCAATGGAGCCTGACAGGCATGTGCTCTATATTAATACCTTCAGCCGCACGATCTCACATGCGACGAGAGTCGGATATCTGGTGCTGCCAAATGAACTGAGCGGGGAACTGTTATCAAAGGTCGCCTTTTATTCCTGCACAGTTCCGGTGCTTGACCAGGTGGTACTTAGAGAACTTTTGAATTCCGGTGAGTTCGAGCGCCATATCAATCGCGTCAGAAGGAACTTGCGCGGATAGACTCTGAAAATAATTTGCATTTTTTAATAGAAAATGTTATAAATACAACAGAAAAGATACCCCAGAAGGGTATACTATATAATCGTGAACAGGGATATACAACAAAGGAGGTTTTTACAATGGCAGTAGCAAATTTTAGAAAAGCAGCTATGATCGGATGCGGATTTGTAGGCAGTGCATCGGTTTATTCACTGATGCAGGGTTCGGTTTTTTCGGAGATCGTTCTGATCGACGCGAATAAGGACAAGGCCGAGGGTGAAGCTCTTGACATCAGCCACGGACTTCCTTTTGCGAAGCCGATGAAGATTTACGCAGGCGACTATCCTGACCTCGCCGATGCTGGTCTTATCATAATTAGCGCAGGCGCCAACCAGAAACCGGGTGAGACGAGGCTCGACCTTGTGAAGAAAAATACGGCTATTTTTAAATCGATCATTCCTCAGATCGTAAAGTACAATAAAGATGCAATCCTTCTCGTTGTCGCAAATCCTGTTGACATACTGACTCAGGTAGCATTGAAGCTTTCAGGATTCCCGAAGAACAGGGTTTTAGGAAGCGGTACGACTCTTGACTCAGCGAGATTCAAGTATCTGCTCGGACAGCACCTCGGTGTCGATGCCCGTTCGGTACACGCATTCATTATCGGTGAGCACGGAGATTCCGAGATCGCAGCATGGTCTTCAGCAAATGTTTCAGGTGTGCCTATCCACAAATTCTGCGAGATGAGAGGTTACACGGATCACGACGCAGAGACGACCCGTATCGCCGAGGAAGTCAAGAATTCAGCTTACGAGATCATAAAGAAAAAAGGTGCGACTTACTATGGCATCGGAATGAGCGTCCGCCGTATCTGCGAGGCGATCGTCAGAGACGAGAAGTCTATCCTTCCTGTTTCGACCTATATCGAAGGAAAATACGGTCTCGATGGAGTATGCCTCTCAATGCCTACTATCGTCGGAGCCGATGGAGTCGATACACTGATTCCTTATGAGCTCTCTGAGCAGGAGCTTGCCCAGCTTCACAAGTCAGCAGATACACTGAAATCAGTTCTTAAAGACGCCGGAATCTGATGCGGGTCAAGCTTACAGTCTCCTACGACGGGACCGGCTACTGCGGATGGCAGGTCCAGCCGAATGGAGTCACCATTCAGGAAAAATTAAATCAGGCGCTTTCGGATCTGTTCGGGAGGGAAATCAAGACTATCGGCGCGAGCCGGACCGATTCCGGAGTTCACGCGTTGGGAAATGTCGCGGTCTTCGACACCGACAGCCGGATGCCAGCCGAAAAAATGGCTTTTGCGATTAATGAGCGGCTTCCGCGCGACATCGTAATCCAGAAGTCAGAGGAGGTTACAGCGGATTTTCATCCGCGCTTTGCAAAGACTAATAAGGTCTACGAGTATCGGATCTTAAACCGGACTTTCCCGGACCCGCTTCTGATGAGGTATACGTACTTTTTTCACAGAAACCTTGACGTCCCGCTGATGGATGAAGAGGCGCAGGCGCTTGTTGGAGAGCACGATTTTACGAGCTTTGCCTCTGTAAAGTCGCAGACGAACACCTTCGTTCGGACGATTCACTCCATCAGTGTCAGAAGAGATGAAAATGACATAATAACCATCCATGTCGAGGGCAATGGATTCCTCTACAACCAGGTCCGCATCATCGCAGGAAGCCTTATCCTCGCAGGTTCAGGGCAGCGGGAACGAGGCTTCATAAAAAAGGCGCTTGAGGCTAAGGACCGCGAGGCGGCAGGCCCTACGGCACCGCCCGAGGGGCTTGTTCTTGTGCGTATCGACTACTGATTTTTATGAAAAATAAACTGACTAAGGCGTCACATTCTTTCGGTGCATTTTACGAAAAAGATTCAAAAATACTGATCCTCGACTGGAGAGTTATTGATAAGAGTTAGAGGATGTTGTCTCTGAGCCACTTTATATGTTTCAGGATATAGCTCGATACGAACGACAGTGTAACCACTACTGCCCAGATGACAAGGATCGAGAGCAGAAGAGGCTTGAAGTCCATAGGCGTTATACCGAGGAAATTATAGGCCAGATGGATAAAGATCGGGTGTATAAGATACACGCCAAATGTCAGGCGGTCTATACCCCAAAGGTGTCTCAGCCCGCACTTTACGCCGAAAAGCTGCCTGTATATCAGAATGCTTAGAGCAGCGATAAACGGGCTGTCGTAACCGAGAAATAATGGCGCTTTTGGATAGGCGATTATATTTATTGCGATGATGGTACCAACGACTACAGCGATAAGAAATGCATTCAGCTTTCTGTCAATATCACCGTCTGCGGATATCTCGTTCAAGTATTCTCCCGTCAGAAGGTAGAAGACCGAGTTGCCTGCGATCGGCAGCTCAAAGGCTATATGTATATTGAAAAGCCTGTCGATCAGGGTAAAACAGAAATTAAACGCGAATAATACGATCAGGATATACCGCTTCGTATTTATCGATGTGCTGTTGACATAGGGCTTTAACATCGGAATGATCAGATACAGCCCGATTATCGCATAGAGATACCAGAGGTGCGAGAAACTTTTTCCCTCGATGGTATCTAATATGCCGAGCAGTATCAGCTTCAGCGAAATCTGCCGGTGAGTGATCAGCACCACGACCCAGGCCATTGGAATTCCGAATATCATTAAAGCCAGAAAAATCCTCTTTGCATATTTAAAGACAGCATCTCTTACAGACAATTTTTTCTTTGGATTGAGCATCAGAGTGCCTGTTATCATAAAAAACAACGGGACTGCCCAGTTCATCAGGCACACAATTGTAGTAAAGAGCAGATACTGCCCCTTATTTATTTTAAAAATGTCCGGATTCTGAGATATAGTACTGCATGTATGAAGGAGGATGACAGCCAGGGTGGCAGTAATCCTCATCACACTAAGATCCGATCTTCTCTTTGCCATATTTTTACAACTCCCAGATACTTTTAAATTGCAAAAAGTAACATTCATATTATACACGAAATCCGCATGTTGTTCAAAGCGGCAATGCAAAAATGCACTTTGAGGCAGATATTGTAAAGTCAGCTGGGAATCATGCACAAAAGTAACTGACAATTTTTGTGCACTTCCAACAAAAATCAAAAAAATCAGAAATTCTGTTGACATCACGGGAAAATTGTACTAACATACAGACATAGAGAAACAGAGGAAGCTTCCTATACACACAGCACATAGAAGGCGGTGAGCAGAAAACTTTAGGTTTTTAAAAAGTATGAGATACTTTAAATTCTTTAAAACAAACACCTATTTCAGCTCTCACCGGATGAGCTTTAAGTAGAGCTACAATTAGTGAGAAGAAGATCCGAGAAGAGAAAAGGTCGGAAGTTTTGGCAGAATCTTGGCACATCAGAAGAGCTGTCAGGTCATAAACTATTAACGCGGATTTGAAGTCTGCATTTCAGTGGTTTAAGTTAGTGCAGGCTGAATTATAAGAACAGAGAGTGGAAGCATTTGACGCGTCGATGAATGTTATCATTTGTTAATGAATGCCTGATTGCAAGGGATATATTATAAATGCAGATCATTCAGAGAGAGATATAGCGAAAACAAACCAGAGAGGGACAGGCGGTACCTCTTTCCTTTTGTCATTGATGAGCAGGCAGCGAAGAGGAATGCGCATCGCGCCGCTCATTTTTTCATGTCCGAAAGTTCTTTAAGTACTGCATCCCTCATCAAAAAATCCATGGACCTTACATGGTCGCAGAGTGCGTCAAATTTGTCTGACTCACCGAGCTTTTGATAGCACTCGCCAAGAAGCGTGTAGTTTGTCGAGATGTCACTGCCTATTTCAGAGCCGTATTCGAGGACTGCGGCGGCTCCGGCGGGGTTGCCCTCTTCCAGAAAGCACTTTGCGAGGTCGGTTAAAAGGACGCAGACTCTTGAAAAGCGGTCGCCGATCTCCTGCATTTCAGTGAGGTTTGCGGGACCGTATTCGAGCTTCAAGTCGGTGTTTGACTTGCCGTTTAAGTTGAGAAGACGGGTCTTTCCGAGCTGTTTCAGCTCATCTATTATAATCGGGTAGTCCTCATTATCCGTATTTTCAAAAAAATTTAATGGAAATTTTTCGAATGGAATGGTAATATATTGTAGATTACGTATATCGCGGTTTTCGGCCATGTCGGCATCGCGCTCACGGTCGTAGTAGCTCTTCCAGGTGGATTCACTTTTTTTGCGGGAGTGCCTGATTGCGAATGTGAGCCAGAGAACGAGTGCGATAAATATAATTGTTAGTATCATTTGTCAGTCTTTCTAATAAGGAGAATCTATGCGTAAACGTCAGAAACGTTCGAGGATACTGGCAGGCATCATTGCCGCTGTCCTCGTAGGAACCATGGTCATCACTCTTATTGCGGCGATGACCCCACAGGTATGATAACACTTTTCGGGTGATTTTACATGAAAAAGTTTATGGCAATGGGGTTGACAGCGGGGGCGCTTTTCGCTGTTTCATTGTTTGGGGCTCATGACGCGAAAGCAGAAAGCAGAATAGCAGATAATGTAGAGATCGGCAAAGTCGATGTCTCGGGGATGACATCGAAGGAAGCCGAGAATGCGATCAGTGAATACGTGGCCGAGGCTGCTAAGAAGCAGATCACACTTGCGACAGAGGATCAAAAGATCACTGTCAGCGCTTCAGACCTTGGATTTTCCGTGGACTCGGGCGATTCGGTCGAATCGGCGATAAAGTACGGCAGGAAAGGCAATCTGATCGAGAGATACAAATCCGTTAAGGATATAGAAGCAGGGGAGAAAAAGTGCCTGTCACTCTCGACGAAGGCCGATGAGTCGAAGATCAGGGATTTTTTAAAGAAAAATGAATGTAAGCTTGTTACAGAACCTGTCGACGGTTCACTGAAGAGAGAAAACGGTGAATTTTCATATGTAGCGGGAAAAGCAGGACACAGGCTCGATATGGACGCATCGGTTGCGGCCGTTATGAACTATGTCTCTTCGGGAAAATACGACAAGACCGATACTGTAAAGCTTGTCACGAAGACAAAGAAGCCGAAAGGTACCAAGGAGGAGCTTTCTAAGGTGAAAGATGTCTTAGGAAAGTTCTCGACGAGTTTTGCCACCTCGACAAGTGCGAGGGCGCAGAATGTAAGGAACGGTGCTTCGAAGATAAATGGAACGATCCTCTATCCGGGAGACAAGTTTTCAGTCGCAAAGGCCCTGAATCCTATGACTGCCGAGAACGGTTACGCTCCAGCTCCTTCCTATGAGAATGGCACGACGGTAGACACCTACGGTGGCGGTATCTGTCAGGTGTCGACCACACTTTACAATGCGGTCATAAGGTCTGAGCTTAAAGTCCTCGAGAGATCGGCGCACTCCATGATGGTCCACTATGTAGAACCTTCAGATGACGCAGCGATCGCCGGATTTTATAAGGATTTCAAGTTCCAGAACAGCACGAAGTACCCTGTCTATATTGAGGGGATCGCGAGTGGCGGCGTCATAACGTTTACGGTATACGGTAAGGAGACGCGCGACCCGTCGAGGACGGTAGAGTTTCAGACTGAAAGGCTTGATACCATACCGAAGAAGACAAAGATCACAGCAGACCCTTCACAGCCTGTCGGCACAGTAACGAAGACATCTGATGGAAAAGATGGCCTTAAGGCCCGCCTCTGGAAGATCGTAAAGGTAAACGGCAAAGAAGAGAGCCGCACGGTCTTTAACAATTCGAGATATGCAGCGACGGATGAACAGTACACTGTCGGGACCATGTCTGACTCGGCGGATGCCGTTTCAGCAATGAAGGCGGCTATAGCTTCCGGAAATATCGACACTGTAAAAGCTGCGGCGGCGCAGTGGAAGGATGCCGGCAAACAGGACACAGACGATACTGACAGCAAGGACACAGACAGCGGCGATAAGAACACCGATAGTAAAAACGCTGACAGCAAGAACACGGATAAGCAGGGCGCAGACAGTCAGAACGCTACACAGAAGAGCACAGGTGATTCAAGCGCCAGCAATCAGAATTCTAAGGATAATGGGAACAAAAACACTAAGCCTGCAGCAAGCAACAATACTAAAACCGGGCAAAATTCCTGAAAAAATATTAAAGCGGTCGGTAATAGCTCCGCTTAGAGTAAAAAGAGACGAGGTCATTCTGGGCAGCGGCGTAGGCGAGGACTGTGGCGCAGTTCTCTGTGAGCCGGATGAAGTCCTCGTGATGTCTACTGACCCGATCACAGGGACTGCTATAGACATAGGGCATCTTGCGGTCGATATCACTGCAAATGATATAGCCAGCGCCGGGGCAGAGCCGATAGGAATCCTTCTTACGGTTCTGCTTCCTGAGGAGTCGAATGAGGCGGAGCTGAAGACCATTATGAGCGATGTAAACGCCTCCTGTGAGAAACTGAATCTGTCCGTGATAGGCGGACACACGGAGGTGACCGATGTCGTGAACCGCCCGGTCCTCTCTGTTACCGGAGTCGGAAAAGTAAAGCGTGATGCCATGATAACGACATCCGGAGCGAAGCCTGGGATGGACCTTGTAGTCACCAAGTATGAAGGACTCGAGGGCACTGCGATCATCGCCTCAGAGAAAAAAGAAGAGCTTCTGCAGAAATTTCCTGAAGATTTTATAGATAACGCGATACATTTTAATACGATGCTTTCTGTCGTAAAGGACGGACTTATTGCGGCGGGGGCGGGAGCTGCCGCGATGCACGATGTCACAGAAGGAGGTATCTTCGGGGCACTCTGGGAGATGGGCGAAGCCTCGGGAGTCGGTCTTTCTGTGGACATCGAGAAAATTCCTTTGAGACAGGAGACAGTTGAGATCTGCGACTATTTTAAAATTGATCCGTACTGTCTTATTTCAAGTGGTTCAATGCTCATAGCGGCGCCGAATGGCTCGAAAGTTGTCACGGCTCTTGAACAAGAGGGAATTCATGCCGCAGTGATCGGCTCCTGTGACGACACGAATCAGAGAGTCGTCCACTACGACGGACAGACGAGATATTTAAAGCCGCCAGCCGCTGACGAATTTCACAAAGTTTTGGGTTAAAAGTATTAGATTAGGAGACATCATGCAGGAAAAGATTCTTAATATTATAGAGAAAAATTCAAAGATTGACACCAAGGAGCTCGCAATGCTCACTGGTGAGGACGAGGAAGCTGTAAAGAAAAACATCACCGAACTTGAAGAAAAGCACGTTATCTGCGGCTATCCGGCCCTTATAGACTGGGATAAGGCTGGCATTGAGAAGGTCACAGCTTTGATCGAGGTCCGTGTGACTCCGCAGAGGGGAATGGGATTCGACAGAGTTGCCAGAAGGATTTACAACTACCCTGAAGTAAGCTCGGTTTACCTTATTTCCGGTGGATTCGATCTGATGGTAACTGTCGAGGGAAAGACTCTCCGTGAGGTTTCAAGCTTCGTTTCTGAGAAGCTTTCGACACTCGACTCAGTTCTTTCGACCAAGACCAATTTTATCCTTGAGAAATACAAGGACCACGGAACTATCATGGTCGATGAGCACAAGAAGGATGAAAGGGTGGAGCTTTCATGAAAAATCCCGTCAGCGATAAAATCTCAAAGATAAAGCCCTCGGGCATTAGAAAATTTTTCGACATTGTAAATACGATGGACGACGCCATTTCCCTGGGCGTCGGCGAGCCGGATTTTGAGACGCCGTGGAGGATAAGGGACGAGGCCATCTATTCACTTGAACAGGGCAGGACTTTTTACACATCGAACGCCGGCCTCATGGACTTGAAGATCGCTCTGTCAGATTATCTCGACAGAAAATATGACCTGCACTACGATCCAAAGACTGAGATGATGATGACTGTCGGTGGAAGCGAGGCCATTGATATCGGACTTCGCGCCATGTTAGACCCTGGCGACGAGGTCATTATCCCGCAGCCATCGTACGTCTCATACGAGCCCTGCACTATTCTTGCGAACGGAGTTCCCGTCATCATCAATTTAAAGGAGTCTGACGAGTTCCGCCTTACAGCGCGCGAGCTTGAGAATGCGATCACGCCGAAGACTAAGGTGCTTATCCTTCCGTTCCCGAACAACCCGACTGGCGCCATTATGGAGAGGGAGGATCTCGAGGCCATTGCCGAGGTGATCAGAGAACACGATATCTATGTGATGACAGATGAGATCTACTCTGAACTCACATATCAGACAGATCACGTGTCTATTGCCTCTCTTCCGGGAATGAAGGAGAGGACAGTTTATATCAACGGATTTTCAAAGGCATTCGCTATGACAGGCTGGAGGCTTGGATACGCCTGCGCTCCGGCGCCTATTTTAAAGCAGATGCTAAAGATCCACCAGTTTGCGATAATGTGTGCGCCGACTACTTCGCAGTATGCAGGTATTGAGGCTGTAAAGCACTGCGACCGCGAGGTCGAAGATATGAAGATGCAGTACAACGAGCGACGCATCTATGTGCTCGAGCGCCTCCGCGACATGGGACTTTCCTGTTTTGAGCCTTACGGCGCATTTTACGTGTTCCCATCTATAAAGAGCACCGGAATGAGTTCGGACGAATTTGCGACAGCGCTGCTTAATACCGAAAAAGTAGCAGTCGTCCCGGGAACTGCATTCGGAGACTGTGGAGAGGGCTTTATCCGTATTTCCTATGCATATTCCATGGAAAATTTAAAGATTGCCCTGAATCGTATTGAGAAGTTCATCAAGTCACTTGCGAAGTGACGGGAAAGGCATATTTTGAAACCTGTTATTCAGACAAAAGACCTCGTATACGAGTACTATAGAAGAGACGAGGAAGGCAATGTCGAATCGATCGATACGGCAGTCGACCATGTGAATCTCGATGTTGAGCCGGGACAGTTTATTTCGATCCTCGGGCACAACGGTTCCGGAAAGTCGACTCTTGCAAAGCATATCAATGCGCTTCTTATCCCGACCGAGGGGACGGTCATTGTCGACGGCAAAGATACAAAAGACCCCGCAAATGAGCTGCCTGTCCGAAAAGAGGCCGGTATGGTCTTTCAGAACCCGGACAACCAGATCATTGCCTCGGTAGTCGAGGAGGATGTGGGTTTTGGCCCTGAAAATATCGGCGTTCCGACCGATGAGATCTGGGAGAGAGCAGAGAAGGCTTTAAAAGGCGTCGGCATGTGGGAATACCGTAAAAAATCCCCGAACCGTCTTTCAGGCGGGCAGAAGCAGCGTGTCGCTATCGCCGGAGTCATGGCGATGGAGCCGAAGTGCATTATACTCGATGAGCCTACAGCCATGCTCGATCCCGATGGCCGCAGGGAAGTTATAGATACGGCCAGGGAACTGAATAAAAAGAAGGGCGTAACGATTATCCTGATTACGCATTACATGGAGGAAGTCGTCTACTCTGACCGCGTTTTTGTGATGGATCACGGCAGGGTCGTCATGCAGGGAACGCCGCGGGAAATTTTTTCTCAGGTAAATACCTTAAAAAGCTACCATCTTACGGTGCCTCAGGTCACTGACCTCGCTTTCAGGTTAAAGGAAGACGGAATGGACCTGCCGGATGGCGTCCTGACGCGACCTGAGCTTGAGGATTCACTTTCACGTATAAAAGCTCCGTCCGGCGCGCCTGAAATGACACCTTCCCACGAGGAAAAAAAGGCAGAAAAGTCGCCTGAGGACGCGGTCCTGATCCTCGACCATGTTTCAGTTACTTATAAGGAAGGAGGCACTGAGACACACGCACTGAATGACGTCTCTCTCCAGATCAATAAGGGCGATTTCATTGGAATCATCGGCCACACTGGAAGCGGTAAATCGACGCTTATCCAGACTCTTAACGGGCTTATTCCCGTGACCGGCGGCCACGTATATTTTAACGGGAGAGATATTTCTGAAAAAGACTTCGACAAGAAGGCTCTGCGCACCAGTGTTGGAATGGTCTTCCAGTATCCTGAGCACCAGCTTTTCGAGACGACAGTCTTAAACGATGTGAAATTTGGCCCGAAAAATATGGGGCTCGATGACAAGGAAGCTGGGCTCAGAGCCTATGAGGCTTTAAAAAAAGTCCACTTTCCTGAGGACTCTTTCGACGCTTCTCCGTTTGAGCTCTCAGGCGGACAGAAGAGAAGAGCTGCTATCGCCGGAGTTATCGCGATGAGGCCGCAGGTCATAATCTTAGACGAACCTACAGCGGGACTCGATCCTGCGGGACGCGACGAGATACTTGGCCTTATAAAGGAGATGCACGACAAATCGGGAGAGACTGTAATCCTCGTATCGCACAGCATGGAAGATGTCGCGGAGTATGTAGACAGGACGATCGTTATCGACAGCGGGCACCCGGTATTTGACGGCACGCCGCGTGAGGTATTTTCACATGTAAGCGAGCTCGAGTCTCTGGGACTCGCAGTTCCTTCAGTGACTTACCTGCTCCATGACCTGCACAAAAAGGGCTACCCGGTCGATGAACACGCTGTTACGGTAGAGGAAGCAAGAGAAGAGATTCTTCGGGTATTTGGATAATAGATTATGTTAAAGGATATTACTTTAGGTCAGTATTACCAGGTAGATTCGGTCATTCACAGGCTCGATCCGAGGGTAAAACTGGTCGCCACACTTTTTTTCATAATAAGTATATTTGTTGCAGATGATCCGATCGGGTTTATTTTCCTGACTGTCTGCCTGTTCGCTATTATAGCGCTCTCAAAAGTGCCGTTTTCTTTTATGGTGCGCGGCCTCAAGTCGATAATTATCCTGCTTTTGATCTGTGGCCTTTTCAACCTGTTCCTGACTCCGGGTGACGCCATCGTAAAATGGGGAAAGGTTCAGATTACGATCCAGGGTGTCCGCGCCGCAATTCTTATGCTCGTGCGCATGATCTACCTGATCATCGGCACTTCGATAATGACTCTTACGACGACACCTAACCAGCTGACGGATGGTCTTGAGACCGGGCTTCGGGCGCTCAACTATATTCATGTGCCGGTGCACGAGATCGCGATGATGATGTCTATCGCGCTCCGCTTCATCCCGATCTTAAATGATGAGACCGATAAGATCATGAAGGCTCAGATGGCCCGCGGTGCGTCATTTGACGGCAAAGGCATTGTTAATAAGGCGAAGGCCATGGTGCCTCTGCTCGTGCCGCTCTTCGTTTCGGCTTTCCGCCGTGCCAATGACCTGGCTCTCGCGATGGAGGCGAGGTGCTATCATGGCGGTGAGGGAAGGACAAGTATGAAGCCGCTGCACTATAGAAGGCGGGATGTGATGGGGTATTTTTATATCTTCGGGGCGTTTGCGGTGGTCATTGTGCTGCATATTATTTTCTGATGTCCGGTAAATTCTGCATTCGCCGCCGTCGGTACGGCGGACTCGTTTCGTTGACTGGCAGGGTAAATTCCGCATTCGCCGCCGTCGGTACGGCGAACTCAGTATGTTGACTGGAAGTGCAAGTTATGCATTCGCCGCCGTCGGTACGGCGAACTCAGTATGTTGACTGGAAGTGCAAGTTATGCATTCGCCGCCGTCGGTACGGCGGACTCAGTACGCGTTTTCCTGTTCTGTCGCGCGCGCCTAATAGCGGCCCTCCGACCAATGTATGGTTCTGATTCGTTTATGTTTCAGGCGGGTGGTCGCCCGGGCCGCTGCTAGCGCGCTCCCTCACAACGGAAAACGCGCATTCGTCCGCCGTGCCGTCGGCGGCGAATGCATTCCTTGACTGGCATCATAAAACATTGGATCCGTTCGCCGTACCGCTGTCGGCGGATGCGTTCATTGACCTGCAGTATAAAACGTTGCATTCGCAACCAGCGCATACGGCGGATGCCTGCAGTAGTCATAGAATTGGCTGCTGTTAAAATTAATAAATAGTTTTATTTTGGATGCATTGACTTGATTTTAATGTGGGTTTGATGCGGAGCCGGAAATATTAAAAGATTTCCTCCTACCGGAAAATGTGGCCTGGTTTTTCAATCTGGGCAATCGCGGAGCCGGAAATTTACAAAAGGCAAAAGGAAATTACGGACTGAGAATGAAAGATGTGATAGAGTCCGTAAAAGAGAGCCAGGGAATACGGACTGGAGATGGAAAGTGAGCAGTAGTCCGTAAAAGAGAGCCAGGGAATACGGACTGGAGATGGAAAGTGAGCAGTAGTCCGTAAAAGAGAGCCAGGGAATACGGACTGGAGATGGAAAGTGAGCAGTAGTCCGTAAAAGTGATCAGGAAATTACGGACTGTGAGCGAAAAACGTGCATGAGCCCGTAAACGCAAGCTTAGGATTACGGACGGAGAGTGAAAGCCACGCCAGAGTCCGTAAACGCGGAGCCAGAAATAATAAATGCTTTGCAGAAAATACAGGAGTGCCGCAAACTATTCACCAGATTGGCTTTTTTGCCTTATTCCGGGCTGTTTTCGGAAGCGGTTATTCATACACAAAAAGAAGCCCGTGACTGCCATGGCGCACCTTGAAAAGAAAAGATGCGCTACGGCAGCCACGGGCTGATTTTATTGCTATGATTTTAGAGAATTACTTGATCTCGTGTACCCAGTTATCAGGATCTGCAATCTCGCCTGACTGGATTCCGGTAAGTGTGCTTCTGAGCTTCGTAAGTGTCGGACCCATCTCGTCCATTCCGCTCTTGAAGTTCGTGATCTTGCCGTGGTTGTTGATGCGGCCGACTGGTGAGATGACAGCGGCTGTTCCGCAGAGACCCATCTCGTCGAACTCGTTATCCTCTACCTCATTTAAGTAAACGACACGGTGCTCTACCTTCATGCCGAGCATGTTCTCAGCGATGTAGCAGAGTGATCTTCTGGTGATAGATGGAAGGATAGAATCTGAGAGTGGTGTGACAAGAGTCTTGCCGTTATCCTTGATGAAGATGACGTTGGCTCCGCCTGTCTCCTCGATCTTCGTGCGTGTAGCTGGGTCAAGGTACATATTCTCATTGAATCCGTGTCTGTGTGCCTCCATGATCGGGTGGAGTGACATGGCGTAGTTAAGACCTGCCTTGATTCCGCCTGTTCCGTGAGGAGCTGCTCTGTCGAAATCAGGGATCGTAACTTCAACCGGCTTTAAGGCTCCCTTGAAATAAGGACCAACTGGTGTAACGAGGATTCTGAACATGTACTCGTCTGCTGGCTTAACGCCGATAACAGGATTGTAACCGAACATATATGGGCGGATATAGAGTGTAGCGCCGCTGCCGAATGGTGGAACCCAGGCTTCGTTTGCCTTGACTACCTTCTCAACAGCCTCGACCCATTTGTCCTCAGGGAATGGCGGCATCTCAAGACGCTCGCAGGAATCGTGCATTCTCTTGGCGTTTGCATCCGGGCGGAAGCAGACGACCTTGCCGTCCTTCGTGTGATATGCTTTAAGCCCTTCAAAGCAGGACTGTGAATACTGAAGAACACAGGCACACTCGTTCATGGTGATGTTGTGGTCCTTTGTAAGCTCGCCATCATCCCACTTGCCATCCCTGTACATCGAGACAAAGCTGTAATCAGTCTGTCTGTAGTTGAAATCCAGGTTTCCCCAGTCAATATCTTCTGGTCTCATTCTGTTTACCTCCTGAAAAAATTAAACTAGTCATATTATACTACACTGAGATTGAAATGAACTATTTTTTTTCAAAAAAATGAAAAAAATTCTTCAACAGCATGAAAAAAATTCATTTCATTGACAGGGGACTCCTTATAGTATAAAATATCAACGTTTTAATGCGTTAAAGTAGAAGATGGAAGGAGAAAAAATGAGTACAGCGCAGATCGGAATGTTTGTGACGATGGTCGTTTATCTCGTGGCAATGCTTCTGATGGGAGCAGCGGTCGCGAACAGGAACAAGACCGTCGGTGATTTTTATATTGGAGGAAGACATCTCGGTCCGCTTGTTACCGCGATGAGTGCGGAGGCGAGCGACATGTCAAGCTACCTTCTGATGGGAATTCCAGGACTTGCGTACCTGTCGGGAATCGCAGATGCGGGCTGGACTATAATAGGACTGGCTGCTGGAACCTACATCAACTGGCTTGTCACTGCAAAGCGCATCAGGAGGTACACCGAGGCGACCGGATCTATCACGGTCCCGGCATTTTTCTCAGACAGATATGGTGATAAGAAAAATATCCTGACGTTTATCGCAGCAGTCATAATCATTGTATTCTTTGTGCCTTACACTGCAAGCGGTTTCGCTGGATGCGGAAAGCTCTTTGCTATCCTTTTCAATACGAATTATCACACGGCTATGATCGGAAGCGCTGTCGTAATCATTGCCTATACTATGCTCGGAGGCTTCCTTGCTGCCTCTACCACAGACTTTGTGCAGAGCATCGTTATGTCTGCCGCTCTTATAATAGTCCTGGTATTTGAAACCATGTCTGCAGGCGGTGCCAGTGCAGTCATCGGAAACGCCAGAGGACTGGCCGGATATTTTTCGATGCTTCACACCCACAATGCTGTTACCGGAAAGGCAGAGCCTTACGATATCGTCCGCATCATTTCTACGCTTGCGTGGGGACTCGGATACTTCGGAATGCCGCACATCCTGCTCAGATTCATGGCGATCGAGGATGAAAAAAAGCTTTCGCTTTCGAGAAGAGTCGCAACGATCTGGGTGCTTATCTCGATGGCTGTTTCAGTCTGCATCGGAATTTCGGGACTGGCTATGAGCTCAAACGGCCTGATCCCTCAGCTCAAGGGCTCGGATTCAGAAACTGTCATTATTAAGGTCTCAAACCTGCTTGCAGGCCACGGTACGATTTTTGCAGTGATCGCAGGAATCGTGCTCTCGGGAATTCTGGCTTCTACTATGTCTACTGCCGATTCACAGCTGCTCTGTGCGTCATCGTCAGTGACTTCGGATATTTTGACTAAGTGTCTGCACACGAAGATCCCTGAGAAAAAACTGATGACTATATCGAGACTTGCCCTTGTGGGTATCGGAGTTCTCGGTGTATTTCTGGCATGGAACCCGAACAGCTCTGTATTCCAGATCGTAAGTTTCGCCTGGGCTGGTTTTGGCGGGACCTTCGGCCCGGTAATGCTTCTCGCGCTTTTCTGGAAGAGATCGAACAGGAATGGAGCACTCGCAGGTATGGTCTCAGGCGGAATCATGATCTTCGTCTGGAAATTCCTCGTAAGACCGTTGGGCGGAGCTTTTGATATCTATGAACTTCTGCCGGCATTTTTAACAGCACTCGCATTTGATGTGATCGTAAGTCTTCTTACAAAGGCTCCGGACAAAGAGATCACGGATGTTTTCGAAAAAGTCGGAGCTTAAAATTGTACTTGAAAAATATCTCATATTAGTATACAATCTACTATGACCCGGGGCACGGAGCAGCTTTGGCTGCAGTTGAGAAGAACCCGAGAACCTGATCCGGACAATGCCGGCGTAGGAAGGTCATGTAGGTAGTTAATCCTGCGGTATCCTTATCAGGGTACCGCTTTTTTTGTTGGAGGAAAGGAATCATGTCAGAAAGCTATACGACACAGATGGATGCGGCAAGACGTGGCATAAAAACTGAGCAGCTTGTGACCGTAGCCAGAAAAGAGCACATGGACGAGGACAAACTTATGAAACTCGTCGCAGAGGGAAAAGTCGTAATCCCGGCAAATAAGGCGCACAAGTGCCTTGATCCGGAAGGAATCGGCAGCGCTCTTAAAACGAAAATCAACGTAAATTTAGGCGTTTCCCGTGACTGCAAGGACTACGATGTAGAGATGGAGAAAGTCAAAGAGGCTGTAAAGCTCGGCGGAGATGCTATCATGGATCTGTCAAGCCATGGAAATACACAGCCGTTCAGACAGAAGCTTACACATGAGTGTCCTGTAATGGTCGGGACAGTTCCTGTCTACGACGCTGTAATCCACTATCAGAGAGACTTGAATACCCTTACGGCTGAGGATTTTATCGATGTCGTAAGACTTCACGCAGAGGATGGAGTCGATTTCGTCACTCTTCACTGCGGAATCAACAAGAAAACCCTGGAGCAGATCAAACACGGCAGGCGCAAAATGAACATCGTAAGTCGTGGCGGTTCATTAATTTATGCATGGATGTCGATGACAGGCGAGGAGAACCCGTTCTATTCCCATTTCGATGAGATCCTTGACATCTGCGCAGAGCACGATGTTACGATTTCACTTGGCGATGCCTGCAGACCGGGATGCCTCGCAGACGCTACTGATATCAGTCAGGTTGATGAGCTGATAAGACTCGGAGAACTGACACATCGCGCCTGGGAGAAGAATGTACAGGTAATGATCGAGGGACCGGGACATGTACCTCTTGATCAGGTCGCTGCAAATATGAAGATCGAGCAGACGATCTGCAAGGGCGCACCGTTCTATGTACTTGGACCTCTCGTTACAGATGTTGCACCCGGATATGACCACATCACAGCTGCCATCGGTGGCGCTGTTGCAGCCATGAATGGAGCCGCTTTTCTCTGCTACGTTACACCGGCTGAACACCTGGCTCTTCCAAATGTAGAGGACGTCAGAAACGGAATCATCGCTTCTAAGATCGCAGCTCATGCGGCCGACATCGCAAAGCACCTCCCAGGCGCAAGGGACGAGGACGATGCGATGGCAGACGCCAGAAGAAAACTCGACTGGGACGAGCAGTTCAAGCATGCTCTCGACCCGGATACAGCGAAGGCTATCCGCGACAGCCGCCTTCCGGAGGACGACCATTCAGACACCTGCTCCATGTGCGGAAAGTTCTGCGCAGTACGTTCTATGAACAAGGCACTTGCAGGAGAAATGATAGATATACTTTAATATTCAAAAAATTATAAAAATTTAGACCTTATCCCTGGCTGGATGAGGTCTTTTTTTATGAATTTTTTACAATTGATATTTATACAGTTTATCGTTATAATAAAAAATGGAAATTAGTTTTTGTTTGGAGGATATTATGAATATAGTCTGCCTTGATTTGGAGGGAGTATTGGTACCGGAGATCTGGATCGCATTTGCGGAGAAGACCGGGATACCTGAGTTTAGAAGGACTACGAGAGACGAGCCCGACTATGACAAGCTGATGAGATACAGGATAGACCTCCTGAAGCAGCACGGACTGGGACTTAAGGAAGTTCAGGACGTCATCGCAGGTATTCAGCCGTTGGACGGCGCCAGAGAATTTTTAGACGAGCTCAGGAGTATCACTCAGGTCATTATTATAAGTGATACGTTCGAGCAGTTCGCATCTCCACTTATGAGAAAGCTCGGCTGGCCGACCATCTTCTGCAATTCCCTCGAAGTCGATGGCAACGAGATCACTGGATATAAGATGAGAGTGAAGGATTCGAAGACGACGACGGTCAAGGCACTGCAGTCTATCGGATTTGAGACGATAGCTAGCGGCGACAGTTTTAATGATCTCGGAATGATCCGCGCGAGCAAGGCAGGATTTCTGTTTAAGAGTACAGATGCCATAAAGGCAGCAAATCCGGACATCCCGGCATTTGAGACATTTGACGAACTGCTCTCTGGAATCAGGAAGGCACTGTAAGTCTCGTGTCAAGGGGCATGGAGAGACTGTGCTTCGAATCGATTAAGGAAGGAAAGTGATAGTATGAATAATAAGGATAAAACAAAGGATTCAAGAATATCTGAGCTTATTATCGCAATACTTGCTCTGGTACTTGGAGTTCTCTGTGTAGCGAACCCAGGCGGAGTTTCTGCCATAATAGGAAGAATCATCGGAGCTGTCATCGTGATAGTCGGTGCGGTTATGATATTCAGCAGGATAAAGGATAATAGCTACAGACTGCCGGCGATCATTCTGGGAGCAGTTATTGTGGCCATAGGTCTTTTTATTATTTCAAGACCGAACGATGTGCTGAAGCTGATATTCGTCGTATTCGGTGTGGTGATGGTTGTAGACGGTGTTTCCGGAATCAACAACGCAGTCACGATGAGAGGCATTGGAATCGAGAAATGGTGGGTATCGCTTATTCTTGCCATTATCAGTTTTGCCTTTGGCGTGTTCTGTATCCTCGGCGCATTTGATCTTTTAAAGCTTCAGATGATAATAATTGGCATTATGCTTATTTACGATGGAATTACATCACTGTATTCGCTTATCAGAGTTCACAGGGCCGAAAAGGGTGTTGTGGATTCACATATCGTAGAATGAAAAGAGAATTTAAGTTTTGAGGACAATGGATTTTAAAATGGAGAGGACCGGCCTCCTTAAAAAGGGAGACCGCCTTCCAGTTACTGAATCAAAGCTGCCAAATTCGTATTATTATACACTCGGCAGGGCTTATGCCATGTCTGCCAATTACACTACTCTGCAGAGACTTAAGTCAAGAGAAGGCGTCGTGACCGATGTCAGGGAGACGCCTAAGGGCTATTATGTCACTGTAGAATTTGACGAGGAACCAGTTTAGTACAGATGAGATACGTTTTAGTTAAAAATTTAGAACCTGACATGGTGTTGGGTCAGGAAATATACGACTCGGATGGCAGGCTCCTGCTCTCAAAGCACACTGTACTAAACGAGGATAACATCAGCTTCATCATTTTTACGGGAGTTCCAGGTGTCTATATCGACGAGGAGTTTTCGGAGGATGCGAAGGCTGAGGAAGTCGTAGGGAGCGAGGTCAGGAGGGCTGCCCTGCGCATAGTTCACGACGTTTTTATAAAGGCAGGTCGTCACGAGGCGGCATCTGAGAAGGAACTTTCTCAAGTGGTCGACCGTATTACCGACGATGTGATATCCGACAATGATGTTGTCGAAAATCTCATAACTATAAGGACACACGATGGCTACACGTATTTTCATTCGGTGGATGTTGCCATTCTTTCGGGAGTGCTCGGAGCCAGGCTTGGTTTGAACGAACAGGATCTCCGCGATATAGTAACGGCCGGTTTTCTGCACGATGTGGGCAAAGTGTTCATCAGTGAAGATATACTGAACGCCCCGCGAAAACTGACGCCGGATGAGAGAACGAAGATGATGGACCATCCGAGGATGGGCTATGATTTTTTAAAGGACAAGTACAACTTTAATGAGCACGTTCTCCAGGGCGTGTACCAGCACCACGAGTGGTTCAACGGGGGCGGATACCCGCGCAGAATAGCGGGGAATGATATACTGTTTTTGGCTAGAATTATAAAAGTCGCCGATGTTTACGATGCGATGACCGGAAAGAGAAGCTATCACAATCCTTATCTGCCTTCCGATGTTCTCGAGTACATCATGGGAAGGAACGGCATGGAGTTTGATCCTGTTGTCGTACATATGATGAGCCGTGAGCTCTGCGTATATCCGGTAGGCTGTGAAGTCGAGCTTTCGAACGGATTCAGGGCGGTGGTTCTTGCGAACAGGAGAGGCTCTATCATGCGGCCGAAAGTGAAGATCAGGGAAACCGGGGAGGAGATAGACCTTACAGAAGACAGAAAAGCTTGGAACCTGACTATTACCAAACTGCTGATTTAGGAGTGTAAACGATGAATCAGGGAGCAAACGAAATAGATGTGCTTCTGGCTCAAAGCTTCAAGGAGCTGGCGTCGAAGCGCCCTATCGAAAAAATAACCATCAGAGAGATCACAGATAAAGCCGGAGTTATACGTCCGACATTCTACAATCATTTCCAGGACAAATATGAGCTTTTAGAGTGGATAGTAAAGCGCGAGCTTATAGAGCCGACTGAACCGCTGCTTAACAACGGTATGCTTAAGGAGGCTCTTATATTAGCGCTTACGACTATGCAGAATGAAAAGGCATTTTACACAAGAGTCGTGTATCTCGAGGGACAGAATTCTTTTGCCGACACGCTTAAGAAAGCCGTTTCAGAACTCGCGCTTTCGCGCCTGAACAGGGAAAAGATAGATGAGCTTCTCCCGAAAAAATGGCTGACTGCCGAGATCGTGGCAGACTACTTCAGTGAGGCACTCTGCTACGCTATCATTGAGTGGGTCAAGGATGACATGCGCGTTCCTATGAACGAACTGGTGGACATTTTCATCTATGTTGCCACTCATTCACTGATGGACATCATCGGCAATCTTTACAAGTAATACATAACTTCCAAAGTGTATTAGCCCTTTTTACACGAAAATTATTTTGAATATTCAAGAGCAGGCTCTTTTAAACTATAGTATTAAAGTTGATAATAGTCTGTAAAAAGTAAATGGTTCTGGAGGACTTTAATGAACTGGCTTGGAAATCTGCTGATAATAGTGGGAATCAGCTTTGATGTATATGCGGCGGTGGAAGTACGGGGCGCTATGCTCGCCAAGATCAAGACTAAGGTGCTGATACTTACGGCTTTAGTTTTTACTCTGATACAGAGTGTATTTTTTCTGGGTGGATATTTTATAACGCACGAGCTTGTGCTTCACAACGCCGTGGACAATCCGAACTCTTTTGGAGTTGAGCTTGCGGGCATCATCTTTTTCGTTCTTGCGGGGCGCCTTATCCACAAAGCTGTAAGGCACGAGGAGATTGAGGAAAAGCGCGAAGAGATGAGCGTTAAGGCATACGTCAGGATCGTTCTCGCAGGCGCCATCTATACTCTGTTCGCCGGACTTGCCTGTGGCCTTATGTCGTCGAACCAGAATCTTCCGCAGTATCCGCTTATGATGCTCGGATTTATCTTCGCGGCAACTATAGTTATGGTCTTACTCGGCTTCTATACAGGATATCGATATGGATTTAATTCCAGGCCGAAGTTCTATATTGCGGGAGCTGTACTGCTGATCATAGCCGGGATCTGGTGCCTGGTCACTGGTTTTCTGGGGCGATGATCTTTGCAGATTAAAGCTGGAGATATTTATGAACAGCAACACAAAAGAGATTTTAAACAGATTAGATAAAACTTATGGAACTGAGCTGCCCCTGTTTCTTCACTCTGAGGAACCGTGGCAGCTCCTTTTTGCTACTATACTCTCAGCCCAGTGCACAGATGCCAGGGTAAATGAGGTGACGAGATCACTCTACAAAAAATATCCGGACCTCGAGGCATTTGCCAACGCAGATATAAAAGAGCTTGAAAATGACATCAAATCGACCGGCTTCTATCACAACAAGGCGAAAAATATAAAGGCATCGGCCAGACGCCTTCTCGATGTCTACGGTGGTGAGATGCCGCGGGACCTTAACGATCTGCTGACACTTCCGGGAGTTGGAAGAAAGACCGCAAACCTTATCAGGGGACACGTTTTCGATGATCCGGCCATAGTCGTGGATACGCATGTAGGCCGTATTTCACGCCGCCTGGGATTTACTAAAGAAAAGGACCCGAAGAAGGTCGAATTCGACCTGATGAAGGAGCTGCCAAAGGACCACTGGATCATTATAAACACACAGCTTATCACTTTAGGACGCACTATCTGCAAGTCGCAGTCTCCAAAGTGCTCTGAGTGTTTTCTGTACGATCTCTGCCCGACACACGGGTCTGTAAAATAGACAAAGGGGATTTTTTAATGGACTGGAAGAAAAAATTAAAGATACCTGTACTGACTTTTATAATCCTCTGCGCTATGCTTTTGATCGGGTACGCTGTCTGGTACCACGATTCGAACAGTGCTGGCAGTTCCGGCGACGCAGAAAAGAGCACAAAGAGTGCAAAGAGCAAGCCGGTAAATCTTACTCTTTTCTCAGATATCTCAGATTGGAATGCTCCGGAGTGGTCTCTTCGGGATGGAACGTTAACGAAAGCCATCTCGGACCACTCCGATGTGTCTCTTACATTCAATATTCCTGCCCAGGACGCAGATAAGGAGCTCTCACTCCTTCTCGTCGAAAACAAGCTCCCTGACATTATTACCGTAAGAGATTCCAATATTATCAGGCAGCTTATCTCTTCGGGCAAGGTCTGGAATCTGCGGGAATTTTTCTTAGAGTACAAGTCCGATTCTGATATTTTAAAAAATATTCCGGAAGGCACACTTTCAGACCTTATGTATCGAGACGACGGGTGGTATGCCCTGCCTACCGGCTACAGGGATGACGACTTTAAAGAGAACAACAACACGATCATCTGGAACAAAGCGCTCCTCGAAAAGATCGGGATAAACATTTCCGATGTAAAGACTGAGTCCGGGATGCTTTCAGCCTTAAAAAAGGCAGAAGATTACAGGACACTTCACCATCCTCAGATGATACCGATTCTTTTTGACGGTACACATTACAAAGACGGCTCGCTTACATTTATGGCATATTCATTCGGAGCATCTGAGCTTGACAGTAAGGGCAGATACCAGAATATCTGGACGACTCAGGGCGGAAAGGAAGCGCTTGATTTTACAAACACACTGCTTGAGACCGGAATACTGAACCCGTCGTATCTCGCTTACGATTTGCCGCAGATCCAGAAGATGATGGCTGAATCCTCCGTCCTCTGCTACATCGGAAATATTAATGAGCTCGATATAGATTTTGACAACTGGGTATCGAGCGGCGCAGTAAGAAGCGATACCGGAGCCGCTCCAGTGCTGCAGAATCTGAGCAGTTCTTCATACACTCTGCCAAATACATTTGTAAGCAAAAGCTGCAACGATCTGCCGGGCACAGCAAAGCTTTTAGATTATGTTATAGGTGGGAAGATGCTTGACGATGTGACAAATGATTCGCAGGTGATCCCTTTCGCCGTTTTTTCAAATCCGATGTGGGACAGAACACTTATCGGGCAGTCTTATATCAATTCCAATCATTACAAAAAACTGCATAAATTACGGGGCGTCTACTCCAAAGAACCCGGGCTCAAGACATACGACCCGAGGCTTCTGACATTACCTGTCGGAATGTTTAAAAATCACCAGAAGCTAGAAGATAATTACAACAGTATTTTCGAAGATACGACGGATTTTATCTCCGATATTCTCTCTGCCCAATCGAAGGGAGAATTTAAGAAGCTGTATTCAGAGATGCTTGAAAATTACTCGTCTCTGCGTAATAATGACCTTGGGAATGCCTTAAATTCCCAGATAGAAAAAAACAGGAAAGAATTTAATACGTCAGCCAACCGTAAGAAAAGCAGTGCAAAAAAATGAAAAAGCTTATTCGAAAAATAAGAGAGAGCATTACTCTTCAGCTGGCCATCATCATAGTGCTGATACTTCTGGTCATGGTATTTATGATGCAGCAGATTTTTAAATACTTCCAGCGTGTAGAGAATGAAAACGCCAATACTCTCGCCAATACAACGCTCACTCAGACTCAGAGTTCACTGGCGTCGTATTATGATTCACTCGAGGGTACTGCCGAATCGTTCGGATACTCTTCAGAAGTGACAAAGTTTTTCAGTGAATCGCCTCTGGAGAGGATCAGGTATATCGACAATTTAAAAACTGTATTTTCAAATACGATCCTTCTGCAGGACCATATCCGTGGCATCAAGCTCTACGACACAAACATGAACCTTATAGCTTCATTTGGACAGAATTACCAGCTCCCCGAAGGTGAAATGAGGCTCAGGAATGTCGTTGAGATGAATATGGACTACTATTTCGGCAACAATGACAGCAGGGCCTATGCATTTTACCTGCCTGAGTACAGCGTAAAGAGCGGAAGGTACAGAGAACTGGTCGGAATGTGCGTACTGTTTCTCGACAGAAGAGCCTTGGACGATACGATAATGAATTCTCTTTCGGCAATGTCATCTGCGGTAGAGCTTCTGGATCAGAATGGCAACATCATGACCTATATGCAGACCGATGAGCTGAACCAGAAGAGCATAGACAAGCTTGTCCAGAGTGGCCGCTACAATTCGACTACAGGATATTTTGGAAAAAACGGCTGGAAGATCGTTACTGCCGTTTCGATCGAGGCTAATGCCGGAAAGGAACAGCAGTACAGCAATCTGATATTTTTAACGCTCATAGTCATGGCTGTGGCTTTTGCCATACTGATCCTTTTCAGCTACATGCGTATGGCTCTTCCGATACACAACCTGCAGACGTTTATCGAGAGCGCGACCGTAAACAAGGCAGCGCGCCTTAGGCCTAAGAGGATAGATGAGATCGGAAAGGTGTCGAACAGCCTCGACAACCTGCTCGATGAGAACGAGAGAAACATACATGAGATCAGGGAGAACAAGATCCTTCTGTATGAGCTCGAGATCTCGAAACAGAAAATGGAGATACTCGCCTACAGAAACCAGATAAATCCACATTTTTTGTACAATACCTTCTCATGTATCAGCGGTATGGCACTGATGAACGACGAAGAGGAGATAGCCGATATAACGATGGCGCTCTCTGATATTTTCAGGTATGCGGTCAAGGGGGCCAATGTCGTGACGGTAGCTGATGAAGTCGCCAATCTGAAAAAATACAGCAAGATCATCGAGGCCAGGTTTATGGAGGACATTGAAACCGGCAGGAGCAAGATGCACATCATAGCTGATGTCGACAAAGATGCTGAAAATATTCAGCTCCCGAAACTTCTTATCCAGCCGCTTGTCGAAAACTCAGTCTTCCACGGACTCGAGCAGAAGATGGGAGAAGGCTATGTAAAAGTCAGAATTTATCACGACGGTGAGAGGCTTCGGATAACAGTATCGGATAACGGTGTCGGAATCCCGCGGGAGAAACTGCACGAACTAAGAGCCTCATATGAGAAGATGGGTTACATTTCTCCTGTGGAAGAGAACCAGGACAAAGTGCCCCGTTTCATGCAGCCTGTAAATGAGGTCGAGGGGACAGGAACTGATATAAAGGTCGATACCGCGCGAAACAGGAAGCAGAAAAACAATGGAATCGGGCTTGGAAACATTATCCAAAGGCTCAGACTTTTTTACGATGGTTCCTATACATTTATGATCGACAGCACCGAAGGGGCAGGTACGACAATTAGAATATCGGTACTTGACCATGTGACAAAAAAAGTCATGGACAGTATGAACTGAAGCAGCAAATCGGAGGTGAAAAATTGTTAACCGTATATATTGCAGACGATGAGGTCTGGGTCGTTCTCGGCCTTCAGAAGCAGCTTAAGAAAACGGGACTGGCTGTAAAAGTAGTCGGCTCCGCCAACAATGGACTGACTGCCAGAGATGAGATCGGTAAACTGAAACCGGATATCGTGTTTACAGATATAAGAATGCCGGGTGAGAATGGGCTTGAGCTCTTAAAGGATATAGGGGAACTCTCGCCAGATACCAGAGTCGTAATCATATCGGGTTATGCAGATTTCGCTTATGCCCAGGAAGCCATCAGGGGAAACGCCTACGAGTATATCGTAAAGCCGATTCATGAGGAAGATTTAAAAAATGTCCTCGAGAGGATAATAAAGGAGATAAACCCGGAACAGACCTCTGAGGAAAATCAGGAGGAAGTCAAGCAGATCGCACATGAGAGTGCGGTAAGCATAGCGGATAAGGCGATACTTGAGATCCAGGAGAACTATCTTAAAGATATTTCTCTATCAGTGCTCGCCGAAGAGTACGGCGTAAGCGCTGCTTCTTTGAGCTCACAGCTTAAAGAAAAGCTCGGTATGACATATTCTGACTATGTCACCTCGCTTAGGATACAGAAGGCAAAGGAGCTTATTTCTACAACCTCCCTCTCGATGCAGGAAGTGGCAGAGCAGTCTGGCTACTCGGACTACTTTTACTTCACGAAGGTGTTTAAAAAAGTCGAGGGCATTTCGCCGAGCAAATACAAAAAAGAGCTGTGAAGAAACAGCCAAAAGGTGAAAAATTTACCAAATTGTGAACAAATTACAACCAAGTTGTGAAAAAATTACCAAAAAATAAAAATAAGTCCATTCCTTTTTTGTCTAAAAAAATGTAAATTATACATAGTTGATCGAGGGCCCGACAGAAAAGGTTTCAGTCAGGGTACCGGAGAAAAGGAGTGGTTAAACATGAAAAAGAAGATCTTAAGCGCCATTCTCTGTGGCGCAATGTCTGTGACACTTCTTGCTGGATGCGGATCATCCGCAGCTAAGTCCGGCGGAAGCTCAAGCAGCTCAAGCAGCGGTTCTGCTGCATCGACAAGCAATTCCGGAAGCTCAGCTAAGAGCGGAGACATCAAGATCGGTGTTTCTATCTGGAGTTCAACAGATGTACTTGGTTCTCAGTGTAAGAAGATCATTGATGAGGCTGCCAAGGCACTTGGTGTTAAGGTTCAGTACGTCGATCAGGGACATGTTTCTGAGCAGGTTACAGCATCAGTTGAGACACTTGCAGCTGCAGGATGCCAGGGTATCATCATCTGCAACTCTTCAGATACAGAGATGCAGTCAGCTATCCAGACATGCAACCAGAACAAGGTATATCTCGCACAGTTCTTCCGTGTAATCAGCAAGGAGAACAGCCCGGACATCTATAAGGCAGCTACAGATTCACCTTACTATGTAGGCGCCGTTCACGAGAACGAAGTTGAGAACGGAAATAAGCTCGTCAAGATCCTCCTTGACAAGGGCGATCGTGATATAGGTCTTATCGGCTGGGAGCAGGGTGATGCTACATGGCTCGGCCGTTGGAAAGGTTATAAGCAGGGTGTTGAGGAATGGAACAAGAAACATCCTAACGATAAAGCTAAACTCTCAGAACCACAGTACGCTGGTACATCTTCAGATGGTGGTGCTAAGGCCTGCCAGGCCCTCCTTCAGGCAGATCCAAAGATCGATGCTATTATCCCGGCAGGCGGCGGCGGTGATCCTCTTCAGGGTGCTATCGCAGAGCTCGAGTCAGAAGGCAAGACAAAGGATGTTGATGTAGTTTCAACAGACTTCCTTCCAGACCTTGGAAAGAGACTTGCTAATGGTTCAATGGCAGCTGAGTCAGGCGGACATTACTGCGATCCTCTTATCGCTTTCATGCTCGTTTACAACGCTATCAAGGGCAACTACAAAGATTTCGCTGGCAAGTTCAACGATATCCCATTCCCTTATCTGTATGTTTCATCTGCTAAGGACTACGAGGACTATGATAAGTACTTCGTAAAGCAGCTCCCATATACAGATGATGAGCTTGTTGAGATGTCAAAGTTAAGCTATGACGATCTTGTAAAGAAGGCAGCATCTGTTTCTATCGAGGATGCCAAGTCAAGATCTGGAAAGTAATTCAGATTTTATACAAATCAATACTTTGATTTTTAAAGGGCCGGAGCCGGGAGGCTCCGGTCAAACTTTTGTAAAATTCTTTTTGAAAACCTTTTTTGTCAACTTAATAAAAATCTTTCAGAAATGAGGTAAATGTATGGACGCTACTGCTAAACCAGCAGCAAAAAAGAAATTTACAGGCAAGCCTGCAGGTTATGGCATGCTGGTTATTTTCATCTTTGTTGCGTGGCTGATTTTTAAAATTCTGAGCCCGTCAAACTTCGGTTCACCGAGCCAGATGATGACATACTTCAATGCAGGACTTATGGCAGCTACAGGAGCTGTAGGATTTTATTTCGTCATGGTCATGGGAATGTTCGACTTCTCGATCGGCGCAAATATCATGCTTTCTGCTATTGTTGGTTGTGTATTTGCTAATAAACTGGTGCAGTCAAACACCGGGTTAGGATATGTAGGATTTGTAATCGGATGTATTGTTACCGGCGCTCTCGTTGGTCTTTGCAATGGTCTTTTCTATGTAAAGCTTCACATCCCTTCAATGATCGTTACTACAGGTCTTGCTCTTATCTACGAGGCACTCGGAAGTTACTTCGCAGGTGGTCAGCTTCAGACCCTTCCATCAAACGTAAGAGGCCTTGGAAAAATGCCGGGCAACCTGATCGTTGCTGCTATGGCATTTATCATCGCATACATTTTATTGAATTACACTAAGTTGGGAACTTACACATACGCTATTGGTTCAGATGAGTTTGTCGCCAAGAACATGGGTATCAATGTAGACCTGTACAAGGTTCTCGCATTCGTTATCAGCGGCGCATTCTTCGGAATCGAGGCTATCCTTACTATCAGTTTCGGATCATCAATGGAAGCTCAGACAGGAATGCTTTCTATGAGCCGTAACTTCGTACCTACGATGGGATGCTTCTTCGGACTCGCATTCAGAAAGTATGGAATTCCACTTCCAGCTATCTTCCTTGGTGAGTTCGTCATCAACATTATTTTCTATGGATTCATAGCTCTTGGTGCACCTACAGCTATCCAGGACGTTATCACAGGTCTTGCCCTTCTTCTTATCGTTGCTATCACAACTAAGGTAAGAAAAGGTGAGGTTGTTAAATAATTACGAAGGGAGAACACAAAAATGAGTGATGAGGTAAGACTCGAAGTAAAAAATCTGTGCAAATCCTTCGGAATTACAAAGGCTGTACAGAATGTATCATTTAACGTATATAAGGGAACTATCCACGCTCTGATCGGTGAGAATGGTTCCGGTAAGTCAACACTTACCAATATGCTGACAGGAATCTATTCCATAGACAGTGGTGAGTTTATCCTCGATGGTAAAAAAGTAAATGCAAAGAACCAGGTCGAAGCCAACGATCAGGGAATCTCAATTATCGTTCAGGAGATCGGAACTCTTTCAGGACTGACAGTCGCTGAGAACATTTTCCTTGGACATGAGCAGAGATTCATCCATGGCGGCTTCAAGAACACAGGCGCCATGAACCGTGAAGCAAACAAGCTTCTGAAAGAATTCGGATTTGACCGTATCAAGGCCGGCGACATGATAGACAACTACAATTTCGAGGACAGAAAGCTCGTCGAGATTGTAAAAGCTACATATTTTAAACCGAAGGTTCTTGTAGTCGATGAGACGACCACAGCCCTCTCACAGGAAGGCCGTGAAGAGCTCTACAAGCATATGAACCGTGTCAGAGATTATGGCGGCTGCGTAATCTTCATTTCGCACGATCTGCCGGAAGTTCTCGACAAGTCAGACAGGATCACAGTTCTTCGTGACGGTCAGTATATCGACACTGTAAATTCAGCAGATGTTACCGAGGAAGACTTGAGAACCCTGATGGTAGGCCGTGAGATGACAGGCGCTTACTACAGAGAGGATTATGGCGAGAAGATCTCTGATCAGGTAGTACTTTCTGTAAAGGATGTAACAGTTCCAGGAATCATCTCCGATGTAAGTTTCGACCTTCACAAGGGCGAGATCTTAGGTTTCGGTGGACTTTCAGAGTCAGGTATGCACGAAGTCGGCAAAGCTATCTTCGGAGCATCATTTGACAGAGAGGGAAGCGTTACCTTAGCAGACGGCACACAGATAAACGATATCCCGACTGCCATCAAGCACAGCATCGCCTACACTTCAAAGGACCGTGATAACGAGTCAGTCGTTATCAACCAGAGCATCAAGGACAATATATGCCTGCCTTCACTTGATCAGATAGCAGGTAAGTCACATCTCTTAAGCGACAGAAAGCAGAATGAATTTGCCAATAAATACGCAAAGGAAATGTCTGTAAAGATGGTCAATGTAAACCAGTTCGTATCTGAACTGTCAGGTGGTAACAAACAGAAGGTAGTAGTTGCCCGCTGGATCGGAAAAGATTCTGATATCTGTGTATTCGACAGTCCTACACGTGGTATCGATATCAAGGTAAAACAGGATATATATCAGCTCCTCGACAAGATGCGCAAGCAGGGCAAGTCGATCATTATGATCTCAGAAGAGCTGATGGAACTTATTGGAATGTGCGACAGAATCATGATAATGAAGGATGGAAAGATAAACGGCGAAGTTAAGAGAAGTCCTGAACTGTCAGAAAATGATCTGATCGGAATGATGGTATAAGGAGGAAACACAATGCCAACAAAAACAGTTACGGCGGCAGAAACCGATGACGAAGCTATGAAAAAAGCTTCCAGAATGTCGCTGATGAGAACATTACTTCCTATCGTCGGCCTGGTGATCATATTTGTTATCTTCAATATTCTTACACATGGACAAATGATTCAGGGCCTTGCGCTTACATTCTCTGATGTATATGTAACACTTATTTCATCGATGGGTGTATTCTTCATCATGACGATGGGCGGACTCGATTTTTCTCAGGGTTCAATTTTAGGAATTGCATCGATTGTTATCTGTGCTCTTTCAAAATACAACGTAGCACTTGCTGTTATCGCTGGTGTAGCAGCCGGCGCAGCTATCGGCCTGATCAACGCTTTCTTCTATGTAAAGAGAAAGATCAAGTCATTCATAGTTACAATCTGCACCATGTTCCTGTTCAGAGGTATCATCAAGTACCTGACATCGAACACACCTGTTGCAGCATCAGCAAACCTTACAAACCTTTACTCAGTACCTCTTCTTGTAACTCTTACAGCTATTGTGCTGATCATCGGCTTTATCTTCTTCCGTTTCACAAGATTCGGAACAGACTTAAAGGCTATCGGCGCAGGCGAGACAGCAGCCAAGTTTGCAGGTATAAAGACTGACAAGACGAAGTTCTTGATCTACGTACTCGCAGGAGCTATCACAGGATTTGCAGCATTCATCAACGTATTAAAAGTTGGTTCTGCTACATACAACAGTGGAAGCATGCTCGAGACAAAGATCCTGATCGCCTTAGTACTTGGTGGTATGCCTATCTCAGGCGGCGCTAAGGTTAACTTCCTGAACGTTGTCGTAGGTTCATTCCTCTATGTAGTCCTTAACAGAGGTCTCCAGATGATGGGTCTTACTACACCAACACAGCAGCTGATCCAGGGAATCATCTTCCTTGTATTCGTCTTCATCTTCGCTGATCGTGAGTCACTCACAGTCATCAAATAACAGGAGGCTTGAGACACATTTGTGCCTCTTTCTCAAAGATATTTTATTACGAAAGGCAGGAGTTTTCTCCTGCCTTATGTTGTGCCTGAACAGGTTGGACATTTTTAAAATAAGGTGGTATATTTATTTTGAGGGCAGTGATTAGATTAAAGTTCAGGCAAATGGAGCAGTACTATGAGATATTTACCCATTAAAAAATTTGCAGTGACCATACTGACCGCCGCCATGGTAACGACACCGGTTTTTACACCGACAAGAGCGGAAGCATCGCTGAAGATGGCATCGTGGGGTGTAGGCCGCCTCTCATCATCTGAAAAGAAGATGTACGACCATCTTATAAGTGAGCTGGGGAGAATATTGAAAAATGGCGGTTCTACGAAGATCACTTTTAACAGTTCTTCGTACAAACTGCACCTTACGTCTGGTCAGGATGCACTAAATATCTGGAAGAAGCTCTATACATATGCTTCGAATAACCATCCGGAGCTGCTCTGCTATCAGGATCTTTTATCTTCGAAGAGCAGTTCGGTTGGAGTTACGCTGAAAAACCATAAGGCGTCATCTTTTACAGCCTATATTGCTGTAGACGAGAGCTATCAGGGAAGCGGAAAGGATAAGGAGCATACTTTAAGTAAATCAGCTCTCACAAAGCTTAAAGCCGCCGAGAAAGAGGCCGCGCGGGTGATTTCTGCGAATTCAAAGAAGGGAATTTACGATACTATAAAAGCCTACGCGGATTACATCGCAGGACAGGTAAGCTACGATCAGGATGCCGCGGATGGGTACAGGACAAACAGCTCTCCGTGGAGCCTTATCTCTGTATTTGACCGTGACCCATCTACGAATGTAGTCTGTGAGGGTTACACCAAGGCCTTTCAGTACCTGATGGACAATACCACGAAGTTTACCAATGCGGGGATAGTCTCAAAGATCGTGACAAGCAATGCCGGCGGCATTGGCCACATGTGGAACGTAGTTACGATCGGCGGCAAAAACTATATCGTCGACGTGACCTGGTATGACAAGACCACAGACTCCCCTTCATACAAACCGCAGTATATTCTCGGCGGTCAGTCAGTTGTAGATAATGGCGATACTTTTGGCGAGCACACTTATGATGATGACACGAGAGAATTTTATACGAACAGTGAGCTGAAGCTTTCTGACACATCATTTGATAAGACCACTGAAAAGGCACTTAAAGTCAAGATCAGAAATGCTTCACAAAAGAAGCAGTCGGCATCTTCGAAGCAGATTTCTTCTATAAAAAAGAAACGTGGCTCTATCACAAAAATTTCCGTTGGGAAAAGAAAGCTGACTATCAGTTTTAAAAAGGTAAAGGTCAGCGGAAAGACCGTGAAATATCAGACTGCGATTAAGCGGTCGACTGCAAAGAAGTGGAATGAATCCTATACCTCATCTACGAAGAAAACATTTACGAAGCTGAAAAAGGGAAAGACCTACTGGGTCAGCGTCCGCCCATACATCACAGTAAATGGCAGAAAATATTTCGGTAAATGGTCGAAGACACTGACCAGGAAAGCCAAATGAATTCTAGGAGAGCGAAATGACTTTGTCTTGAGACAGACCGTAGGAAGTCTCATCTCCCCACTCTGGGGAAGCCTGTCCGGATGTGATGTCGGAGAGTTTCCTGTCAGTTTCGCCCTTCAGATCAGATGGTACCATCAGATGTACCGTTACCGCAGTTCCGTATTCTATACCGGTCTGCGGTATTTTTTTCTGATTGAAAAAATAGCTGGCCCTGCCAAAATCGTTGTAATCGAGTGTTAAAGTCAGTGGGTATCCGGTAAGAACTTCCATGACGATTGCAGTATCAGCTGCCAAAGACGCTGCTGTGCTGTAAGCGCGGGTCAGGCCTCCGGTGCCTAAGAGCGTGCCCCCGAAATACCTGACTACAGCAATAAGACAGTGATCAAATCCCCTGTGAGTCAGTACGTCTGCTATCGGGTGACCGGCTGTACCCTGTGGTTCACCGTCGTCAGAAGAGCGGAGAATTCCATCGACCTGCCAGGCAAAGCAGACATGTCTGGCGTTGTAGTGCTCTTTTCTTAGTGCGCAAATTTTTTCGGCGGCCTCTTCAGGGCTTTCTATCGCAAAGACATATCCGAGAAAGCGCGACTTTTTTTCATCGTATTCACTTGTTCCGGTCTTTAAAATCCTGTACATTCGAATTCTCCTGTTTTTTTAAACAGCCTGTCTGCTTTATTATACGAAATATTTTTGCTATAATAAAGTGGCTTTTGTATTTAACAGTTTCAGCTTAATATTTTCCCCCGAGGTTTTTTATAGATGGATTTCAGCAGAACTTATGTAAAAAATCACAACTCGCCGAGAATCAGAAAAAGGCTGGCAGCGCAGAACCGCTTCATCCACAGTCTTATAAAGACTATCCTTATCCTGATTCTTATAGTGCTGGCTCTCTCTATCGCAGGCGCAGCCTACTATGTCAAATCGCAGATCGACAAGCTGCCGGATATCTCGGCTGTAAATATTTCGCCTTCAAGGAATAAGACCAGGATTGTCGATACTGACGGCAGGATTCTGGCGACACTGTCGGCCGGAGGAACAGAGCGCGAGTATGTCTCATTGAAAAAAATTCCAAAGGATCTTCAGCATGCGATTGTAGCAGTAGAGGACGAGAGATTCTATGAGCACAATGGAGCGGATATTCGCAGCAATATCAGGGCAATCTTTACAGGACTCGTAAACGGCGGAAATTTTTCACAGGGGGCGAGCACTATAACTCAGCAGCTCCTCGATATCACCTATTTTTCAACGAAGACTGAGGACAAGGGCTTTGTGGACAGGCTCGACCACAAGATCCAGCAGGAGTATCTGGCTGTCCAGCTTGAGAGAGTGAAGTCCAAGGATCAGATTCTTGAGAAGTATTTAAACACTCTAAACCTCGGACGGAATACTCTCGGAGTCGAGGCTGCCGCAGAGCGGTATTTTAACAAGGATGTTTCGAAACTGAATCTGTCGGAGTGCACAGTACTTGCCGCCATTGCCAGAAATCCCACGAAATACAACCCGATAAACCATCGGAAAAACAATGCACTGCGACGTGAGAAAGTCCTTAAGACTATGCTCGACCAGGGATATATTACACGTAAATCGTATCAGAAAGCGATAGATGACGATGTATACAGCCGTATCGCGTCAGAAAATTACGAAGATGAGGAAAAGTCGTCTTATTTTGAAGATGCATTGACAGAGCAGGTCGTAGGAGATCTAAAAAGGCAGCTCGGGCTCACTGAGACCGAAGCTTTTATGAAGCTGTACACCGGAGGGCTGAAGATCTACGCGACTCAGAGCAAGAGCATCCAGAATATAGTCGATAAGGAAGTCGACCGTAAGGCAAACTATCCGGGAGGCACGAAGTACTCACTTAGTTTTTCGCTGACTGTCGAGAAAGAAAACGGCACGACGAAAAATTACAACGAGAAGACGATGCTAAAGTACTACCGCGGACGTGATAAGGCTTACACCCTGAATTATAAATCCAAAGAAGAGGCGAAGAAAGCGTACGCGGCATACAGGAAGCAGATGACCGCCGACGGAAAAGTACCTGAAGGCGGAGAGTGCATAAACTATATGTTAGAACCACAGACGGCCGTTACGATAATAGACCAGAAAACGGGAGAAGTCAGGGCGGTCTCCGGAGGACGCGGAGACAGAGAGAACGGGCGGACTTTAAACAGGGCAACTGATACCGTAAGACAGCCCGGCTCAACCTTTGATATTCTCTCAGCCTACGCGCCGGCCATAGATGCCGCCGGAGAGACACTAGCGACAGTCGAAGATGATGCGCCGATGACATACCAGAACGGGCAGAAACTAAAAAACTACGATAAAAGGTACCGTGGGTTTACGACGATAAGGGATGCTGTAACCAGTTCTGTAAATGTTGTCGCCGTTAAGACGCTTACAAAAATTGGAACGGGACTTGGATATCAGTATGTAAAGGACTTTGGCATTTCGACGTTAAGGGATGGAGATAACAACGAATCGCTTGCACTCGGCGGACTCACCCGTGGAGTTAAAAATATAGAGCTTGCGGCGGCTTATGGAACCATTGCAAATGGTGGCTATTACAGGAGACCTGTATATTACACTACGATTGAGGACAGTACTGGTAAAGTTATCCTCGATACCACCAACGACAAGGGACACCGCGTTCTGAAGCAATCCACGGCATGGCTTCTTACATCTGCGATGGAAGACGCCATAAACAAGGGAAGCGGGATAAATGCATCGTTTGACGGCATGACTCTCGCGGGAAAGAGTGGTATGACAACTGATAACCGGGACTTACTGTTAGCTGGTTATTCGCCGTATTACACCTGCGTCGTCACCGGAGGCTGCGACGATGACTCGCCGCAGAAGGATACTTCATATACGACAAAGATCTGGAAGTCAATAATGCAGCAGATTCATATGGATAAGAGCTATAAGATTTTCAAGAGACCTGCAGGAATAGTTTCTGCAAATATCTGCAGGAAATCAGGGAAACTGCCTGAGGAGAATGTCTGCAACAAGGACCCGAGAGGCTCTATGGTCGTAAAAGAGTATTTCACAGCTGATACAGTGCCGACAGAGACCTGTGACCACCATGTAAAGCTCGACATTTGTAAGATTTCGGGACTCCCGGCTGGAGATTTCTGCCCTAAGTCTGACATAGTAAAAGAAGTCTTTATTACCGGAGGAAGTCCGGGTACCGAAGACAGCAAATATATGATCTCGGCAGATGATATGCTTCGGACCTGCAATATTCACACATCCCGGATACCGCCCGCGTCAGTACATAATTCACGCAAAAATTCAAAAAGCTGAGATCACAGGATTGTACTCAAATAAAAACTTGCAATATCTCAGAAACGGAGTAGAATAATATCTGTTGTTGGCCCATAGCCAAACGGTAAGGCAGCGGACTCTGACTCCGTCATTTCAAGGTTCGAATCCTTGTGGGCCAGCTCTTTTAAGAGGCGATGTACATCAGTACATCGCCTCTTTTTTTCGCGTATTAAATGAGCGGTGCTGAAATAACATATCGGTGCCGGCGGATGCTTGCATCCGCAAAGGCATCCGATGTGTTATTTCAATAGCGCGAACGCGCGAATGAGCATGAAGCGAAGCGGAATGCGAATTGCACCGCTCATTTTTAAATGATATAATAACTGATATTACTGTACACTTAGCTGAAAGGTCGAATTTTATGTATGAGATGAAGACCAGAGTGGGATTTTCACAGGTGAACGAAAACCTTGAGATGCCGCTGTCAGGCATTATAAATGAACTGCAGGACTGCGCCACATTTCATTCGCAGGATACAGGTTATACGATGCAGTGGCTTACAGGAAAACGCAGAGGCTGGTTCGTAACGGACTGGCAGATAAGAATTCACAAAAGTCCGGTCATGGGAGAAAATGTGACCGTACGTACCTACCCATACAGGGCCAGAGGTGCACTGGCTTCGAGGTATTTTACTATAACGGATTGGGACGAGACCCCGTTTGTTACGGCAAACTCGCTCTGGGTATATATGGATCTCGACAGATCGGAACCTACCCGTGCGCCGCAGGAGATGATTACTGCTTACGGTGCCGGAGCACCGCCGACAGAGGACTTCGGGAAGAGAAAGATAAAATTCGACGGTGACCTCGAGACGGTCGGCCAGATCAAGGTCAACGAGATCATGATCGATTCGAATGGACACATGAATAACGGCAAGTATATTGTGCTCGCTGAGAGCGTTCTCTCGGGCAGGGGGCCGTTTGATTTTTACAGGATAGAGTACAAGAACCAGGCACGAAAAGGCGATGATCTTTTGATACGCTGCGGAGAAGACAATGGCAGGATTCTCGTTGAGATTTCAAATAAAGATCTCGAGCCTTTTATGAGGCTTGAGGCATTGAATGAGGAGTAATATGACTACAGCAGAGGCAGAGAAAAAACTTTCGGAATACTTAAGACTTTCGGATGATAATACAGCGTGCGAAAAATCAGATATCAGCCCGATAAAGACACTCAGGCTTAAGGACTACGCGAAGAAATATGACGAGTACAGGGCAGCAGGCCTTAAGTCTATTAAGCGCGGAGAGCTGGCACTTCTGCTCCTTGCGGGCGGCATGGGCACGAGGCTCGGCTTCAGCGGGCCGAAGGGAACTTATCCTATCGAAGAGGACAAGTCCATTTTCGGATGCCTTTTCGACAATCTCCGCAGAGATATCGGAGACATCAAAGTGCCGTTTTTCGTTATGACATCTGATAAAAATGATCAGGCCACGAGGGCATTTTTTAAAGAGAAAAATTACTTCGGATACGATCCTAAGCTCATTTATTTTTTCAAGCAGGAGATGGCACCGGCCTGTGACTTTGATGAGAAGCTCCTGCTCGAAGGAAAGGATGTCCCGGCTACTTCTCCGAATGGAAACGGCGGATTTTTTACTTCGCTCGTAAAGGCAGGATACGGCGAGATATTAAAACGGTGCGGTGTAAAATGGCTCAATGTCTTCGGAGTTGACAATGTCCTCGCGAAGATCGCCGACCCGGCCTTCTTGGGAGCAGTCATAGAAGAGCACAAGTCCGCTGCTGTCAAGGCAGTCCTTAAGAAGGACCCGTCGGAAAATGTCGGAGTCGTCTGCGAGAAAAACGGGCATCCGTCTATAGTAGAGTATTTTGAGCTTGGCGACGAGCAGGCTCACGAGCGCGGTGAGGATGGAGAGCTCCTCTACAGCGCAGGAGTCACTGTAAATTATCTTTTTGATACTTCTATTCTTTTAAATACTGTCGGGCAGGATATGCCGGTTCACAAAGTAAAAAAGAAGATCCCGTATATCGGAGAGGATGGAAGGCTTGTAAAGCCCGAAGAGCCGAACGGCTATAAATTTGAGATTCTTATCACAGATATCCTGAAATTTTTCCCGGATTTTCTTCCGGTAGAGGTAAAGCGCGAGGACGAATTCGCCCCAGTAAAAAACCTGCATGGTACCGACTCGGTCGATTCCGCAAGGAAACTGCTTGAAGCCAGGAGAAATGCCGATGGCGATTGAGAGCATCCGGTTTTCAGTGATCATCGGAGCCTATCAGACCGCAGCCTGGTATTTTAAGGAGTCCTTAGAGTCGGCAAAAGCTCTCGAATGGCGGAATATGGAGATCCAGGTTCTCGACGCCTGCCCGGAGGCTGGACTTGGCAATATTACGAGGTCGGTCATGAAGGATGACTACAGGCTGAAGTACGTGAAGCTCCGTCCGAAAAATTCCCTCGCCGATGTCTGGAATGAGGGCATCAGAAGGGCACAGGGCGATTACCTGATATTCGTCGGGCTTACGGACAAGCTGAATACGATGATCCTCAAATACCTGAGTGATTTCATAGGAGAGCATCCGGAGTGTGATATCATCTACACCGATCACGACGAGATAAAAGACGCCTGCCGGATGAATCCTTATTTTCTTCCTGATTTCAATAAGGAGCTGCTCCTCGGGCAGAATTATATCGGGGACACTTTCATAGTAAAACGCGATTCTATAAGGAGACTGGGACTCTTTAGAAAAGAGCTTTCATTCGCATTTGCCTATGATTTTTTTATCAGGGCGATGCAGAGAAAGGCCAGATTCGGGCACATTGCGGCGCTCCTCTGGCACAATGTAGCACCTGATTCACCTGTAAACGATGAGCTCCTTTCGCTTAGAGACAGGAGTATCAGAGAGCACATGACAGTGGTAAGCGCTTACCTGAACGAAAATGGGATCAGAGGCAAAGTCGAGCGGACAAAAAACGACTCGTGGTCTGTGCGGTATGACGGGAGCGATTACAGGTCGCATATGAGCTCGGTTCTTCTGATAAAAGACAAGGGAGTCCATGTTACTACGAGAAACGCGGCCGAAAAGCTCTACGGCTATGTTTCACAGCCGGATATAGCTGTAGCCGGTGGAAAATTTATCAGCGGCCTGTCGGTAAACAACTGCGGTTACATCTATGATCAGGAGGGAATTACCTATCCGGCATGCAGAGGAGAAAATCCGCTGTCGCCGGGGCTCTATGGCCGTATCCGTACTGCATCTGACGTCTCTATGGTAGACTTTTCATTCTGCATGGTAGACGCTTCCTTTTTTAAAAAATGCGGTGGATTCGACAAACGGCTCCGCGGCAACGATATGATACTCGACCTGTGTCTTAAAGCAAGAGCTGGAGGACTAAGAGTCGTCTATGTCCCGAAGGTCACGGCCCATCGCAGCAGAACAGATGAGGGAGGCGACGAGAACTCACGCTCTGTACTTCGTGAGAAGTGGAAGAGGACTATAACGGCGGGAGATCCTTTTTACAACAGGAACCTTCCTGCGGGGATTAAGAACTACTATCTCTGAGATTGACATTCTGAAATAATTGGGGTATTATGCTAAAGTTATCGAGTTATATTATGATTTGGTGGTCAAAAGGTTGACCACCAAATCATGATATAGTTTTGTGAGTGTTTCACACTCACAAAACCCCACAGCTCCAGAAAAGCTAAATGCATATAAATTTTATTTTACTATATTTTTAGCTTTTCTGGAGCTGTGGGGCGGGTCATTAAGTCACGCTTGTTGACCCTTATATCATAATATTTCGTGAGGTAAAAAGATGCGTGAAAATACACCGCGTCCTTCTGGAAAAACGAAGTCCAGAAAGCGCCGTAAGGTTTTTCTGATAGTTGAGCTGATCATTTTGGTACTGGTCCTTATCGTACTGTTCTTCTGGCTCAAGTTCGGAAAGATACATTTCCAGAATGTCGGTAAAGTAAAGACCAACACACTATCAGCTGAGACTGTAAAGTCATTGTCGGGCTATACGAACTTTATGGTATTCGGTGTCGACAGCAGATCTACGGGAACTGATGCTACGCAGGAAGGCCGTTCCGATGTGCAGATACTTGTCAGCATAAATAACGACACAAAGAAGATGCGTCTGTTATCTGTATACCGTGATTCATTTTTGAATACAGATCCTATGGGGACAAATTCGACTCCTTATAGAAAGGCAAATGCAGCTTACTCTCTCGGTGGCGAGAAGCAGGCCCTTGAGATGATGAACGGAAACCTTGATCTGAATGTGAGCAAGTTCGTCACTTTTGATTTCAATGCGGTAGTTGATGTCGTAGACGATATTGGCGGCATTGAGGTAAATGTCTCACAGGCTGAGTACGATGTAATGAAAGCGTCGAACCACGAATGGAATATGATACCGGAGACGGCAAAACTGGCAGGGAAGAGCCCGACTTATCTGACACATCCGGGACTTCAGAAATTAAACGGTGTACAGGCCTGCGCATACTGCCGTATCAGACACTGCGCAGATAACAAGGGCGACCTTGGCCGTGCCGAGAGGCAGAGAAGAGTTCTGCGTCTTGTTTTAGATAAAGTAAAGAAAGCATCTTTAAGCCAGCTAAATGATATAATCGACGATATTCTTCCGAAGATTTCGACAAACTTCTCGGTTACAGAGATTTTATCACTTGCTACTTCAGCAAAGTCATATTCGATGGATAAGTCTCTTGGCTTCCCTTTTACGAAGTGGATCGGAACAATCAAACCATGGGGATCGATCGTAGTACCGTGCACCCTCGAAGACAATGTAAAGGAACTACATCAGAGGATGTTTGATGAGACTGACTATACGCCTTCTGAGAAGGTCAGGTCTATCAGCCAGACGATCATCAGCAAAACAGGTAAAAACAAATCTTCAGCAGTAGATTACAGCAGTGCTGAAGTAAATATGAAATAACCGGACGGTTATTGCGTTTGTTGTGAGGTAAGAAATGAGCGAAAAGTCAATGCACCAATCGAGAAGAGCGAGGCGCAGAAAGCGCAGGAAGATACTTCTGATCGTTGAGATAGTCATACTGGTGCTGTTTTTAGTAATACTGTTTGCATGGCTGAAGTTCGGCCAGATACGTTTCCGCGATGTCGGAACAGTAAAGACTAACAAACTTTCCGAAAAAACCGTGAAGTCTCTTTCAGGCTATACGAATTTTCTTGTACTTGGTGTAGACAGCAGAGGTGTGGGAACGGACGCTGTGAAGCAGGGCCGCTCCGACGTACAGATGATTGTCAGCATTAATAACGATACCAAAAAGATACGTATAGCATCACTGTATCGTGATACTCTGCTAAATACTGATCCGATGGGATCAGATTCGAAACCTTATCAGAAATCGAACGCCGCTTATGCAAAGGGTGGTGAAAAGCAGACCCTCGAGATGGTTAATGGTAACCTGGATCTCAATCTGGACAAGTTCGTTACTTTCGACTTCAAGGCAGTAACCGATGTAATTGACGATCTTGGAGGTGTAGAGATCGATGTAACGGACGCTGAGTATCAGGCCTTCCAGTACAAGAAGTACGATTACATTTCAGAAGTTGCCAGACTTTCGGGAAAGAAAGCTACTCCTGTTACGCATTCCGGACGCCAGACCTTGAATGGTGTACAGGCTTGTTCACTCTGCCGTATCAGACATGCTCCGGACCACAAGGGAGACCTTGGCCGTGCCGAGAGACAGAGAAGAGTTATGGCTGCAACTTTGGAGAAGTTAAGGAACGCATCTGTAAGCCAGATAAGCAAGATAATCGACGATGTACTTCCACAGGTTTCGACTAATTTTTCAGCGACAGATATACTGTCACTTGCTTCAGCTGCGAAGTCCTATAAGATAGAGAAATCTTTCGGATTCCCATATTCGAAGAGTATTGATACGATAAAGCCTTGGGGCTCGGTCTTGATTCCATGTACACTTGAGGACAATGTCGAGAGACTCCATCAGGAGATGTTCGACGAGACAAACTACGCCCCTTCCCGTACTGTACAAAAAATCAGTCAGACGATTATGTATAAGACAGGAAAAAATGCATCTTCGGCAGTGGACTTCAGTATTGATGAGGGTAATAAAGGTATAGATGACAAGAAAGATGATTCTTCGTCGACATCCAGTACGACGACTTCATCTTCGTCAAGTATAGGCACAACAAATTAAACAGAGCGCATGATGATTTTTCTATCATAGTCAGGAGATTTTTATGTGTGGAATAGTAGGATACATTGGAACTGAGCAGGCTGCTCCGGTACTTCTGGACGGACTTGAAAAACTCGAGTACCGCGGCTACGATTCAGCGGGAATCGCTGTTTACGATGGTAACCAGATTGAAATCAAAAAATCCAAGGGACGCCTTAAGGTGCTTGAGGAACTGACACACGATGGCAGCACTATGCCGGGAGTGGTCGGAATAGGTCACACCAGATGGGCTACACACGGTGAGCCAAATGAGGTCAACGCACACCCTCAGTTCAATAAGGACAGAACTATTGCCGTAGTTCACAATGGAATTATTGAGAACTATCAGAAGATAAAAGACAAGCTGACTGCTAAGGGCTACACATTTATTTCTGAGACAGATACAGAGACTGTCGCACAGCTCCTCGACTATTACTACGAGGGAAATCCGCTCGAAGCTATCACAAAGGTAATGAACAGAGTCGAGGGAAGTTATGCCTTAGGAATTCTTTTTGCAGATCACCCTGACAGAGTCTACGCAGTCAGAAAGGATTCACCGCTCGTAGCTGGATTCGCAGATGACGGAAGCTATATCGCTTCAGATGTCACAGCGCTTTTAAAACATACCCGCGATGTCTACTATATTGACAATCAGGAGGTTGCCTGCCTGAAAAGAGATGGCATCACATTTTTTAATATCGATGGTGAGCCGGTCGAGAAGCAGTCAAAGCATATCGACTGGGATTCAAATGCTGCCGAGAAGGGCGGTTATGCCCACTTTATGTTAAAGGAGATGTACGAGCAGCCGAAGACCGTCAAGAATACTCTTTCTCCGAGAATTCGCAAAGGCCATGTTGTAATAGACGATCTCCATATGTCAGATGACGATATAAAGGCTATTGGCCGAATCCATATCGTCGCCTGCGGCAGTGCTTATCACACTGGAGTGACAGCCAGATATGTCTATGAGCAGATGGCCCGCATTCCGACCGACGTAGACGTCGCGAGCGAGTTCCGCTATCGCGACCCTATCATCAACAAAAATGACCTCGTAGTCATTGTAAGCCAGTCAGGTGAGACGGCCGATACTCTTGCGGCACTTCGTCTGGCAAAGGAGAAGGGAATCAGGACCCTCGCCATTGTAAATGTAGTCGGTTCAACTATTGCAAGAGAAGCTGATGAGGTTATGTATACCTGGGCCGGCCCGGAGATTGCCGTAGCAACCACAAAGGCTTACAGCGCACAGCTGATCTGCCACTACCTGATCGCTATCAAATTTGCGAAGGCCAGGGGCGAAATAGACGATGCCAAAGAGAAGGCCTATATCGATGACCTGGAGAAGCTTCCAGACCAGATAGAGCTCCTCTTACATGATAAAGAGAGAATCCAGAAATTTGCCAACAGATACATCGCTGCAAAGAACATCTTCTTCATCGGCAGAGGAATTGACTACGCTACATCTCTCGAGGGTTCATTGAAACTCAAGGAGATTTCATACATCCATTCAGAGGCCTATCCGGCAGGCGAGCTGAAACACGGCACGATTTCTCTTATCGAGGACGGAACACTCGTGGCAGCAGTTGCTACTCAGGATGATCTCTATCCGAAGACTGTATCAAACATCGTCGAGGTCAAGACCCGTGGGGCCTTCGTGCTCGCCGTTACAAATGAGGGAAATACCAGCATCGAAGAGAATGCGGACTACGTGATCTACATTCCGCAGACGAACCATTTCTTCGCAAACTCACTGGCAATCATCCCGCTCCAGCTCTTCGCATACTACGTTGCTGTAGGCAAGGGCTGCGACGTCGACAAGCCGAGAAATCTCGCAAAATCAGTAACAGTCGAATAATGGGACAGAAGGGACGGTTCTTTTTGTCCCAAAGTCGGAATTGTCAGATAAATTATGCTCGTCAAGCCCGAAGCAGCGCCGCAGATGGTCGGTCTCGCTCCGTAGGATTTTTCTGTTCGCGTGCGCGCGCCTATTTGCGGCCCTCTTGCCAATGTATGGTTTACATACGTTTATGGTCCAAGCGGGTGGCAACCCGGGCCGCAGCTAGCACGCATGGAGCGGTTGTTATGCTGTCGCGAGTCCGAAGGACGAAGCGAGAGCATTATAAACCGCCCATGCGATAGCCGTCCGCGATTGACGAGTCCGAAGGACGAAGTCAGAGCGGAAACGGCGAACCGCCGCTCACAACGAAAAATCCTAAGGTCGCGAGCCCGTCTCTATCTGCGGCGCTGCTTCTTGAATAATAGGCGCCCGTATCAGCGGCGGTGCTTCTTGGTGCAAAGCCATATGTGCCTGCGATGGTCTTTTTGCAGAGAATTATCACTATATTTAATTGTCAATCCGGATATCACCAAAGATTACAGCATTTTCGTTATTAAAATAAAGTTATTTTATCACTATAGCTCGTTATCAAGCGTAAGCGCTCCAAGGCTTTGGAGGAAATAGTGCTTTTTTTAGCATATGTTAAAAATTAAAAAATCATATTTGGCACAAATTGCAGGGAGTTATGCTTATATTGAAGCTGTTGTCACATTTGGATTTTTCTTTGAGCCCGGTTGAGAATTTTTCGAAGGTCACTGGAGGTAATTATCTGGAATCTCCTGTATGTTGATAAAAAGCTTGACAGCGGAGCGGGAAGCCTGAACGATTTGTAGCGAATCATCCAAATCCCAATCCATGTTGAAAACAAGCGGCTCCGCGGAGCGGGAAGAAACTCTATTCTTATTTTATTCAAATCACTTTCACAGATAAAAGCTTTTCAGGACACATTTTCAACATAAATAAATAGTACTATAGATACTGTCAAAAGGAAATGAGCCCCAGAAAGCGAGGTAATATATAATGAGCAACTATCAGTACTATGAATATCAGCCAGGCGGCGACGATGACAATCAGCCGAATGGCGAGTACAATCCTTACACAAATCAGTACAACAACAATGGACAGTATCAGCAGCCAAAGAAAAAGGTCAGGAAGCCTCATCCGAAGGCTAAGTTTGTCGGAAAGGTTGTGGCCGCTGCCCTTATTTTCGGAGCGGTTGCAGGACCGGTTACGGCAGGCACGAATATGCTGACGAACCATCTGACGGGAAACGATAAGATATCAGTTTCGCAGAGTACCAAATCGAACAGCTCTTCAAGCACATCGAATGGAAATGGACAGATCAGCTCGACAACGACATCGGCTACAGCCGGATCTCAGGATGTTTCAACGATTGCGAGCGAAACACTTCCTTCCATAGTTCAGGTGACAAATATGTCACTTGAGCAGGTACAGAGCTGGTTCGGCACTTCATCGACAGTTCCGACGAAGAGCCTTGGAAGCGGAATTATTATCAGCGAGAAAAATAATTATTTATATATTGCTACGAATAACCACGTAGTGTCGAATTCAAACAGCCTCTCAGTTACTTTCAACGATAACAAGAGTGTTTCCGGCGAAGTGGTAGGAACCGATGTACAGACTGATCTGGCAGTCATCAGAGTCAAGCTCTCATCACTTAAGGACAGCACAAAGAAAGCTATAAAGGTCGCTACACTCGGTACATCTGAGGACCTTAAGGTAGGCCAGCAGGCTATAGTTATTGGAAATGCATTAGGCTATGGCCAGTCAGTTACGACAGGCGTCATCAGTGCATTGAACAGAGAAGTTTCCATTAAGAATGAGGAGACGAACAAGACATACACACAGAAGATGATCCAGACCTCGGCAGCTGTAAATGCCGGAAATTCAGGCGGCGCGCTTCTTAACTCGAAGGGCGAGGTAGTAGGAGTCGTATCTGCGAAATATTCGAGCAGCGGTTCATCGACAGAGGCATCTGTAGAGGGCATGGGCTTTGCAATCCCTATCTCAAATGCCAAGACTATCATCGACCAGCTGATGGATTCCGGAAAAGTTACCAAGAGACCGGGATCTTCCAATACTTCAGGGTCTTCTGCATCAACCACCAGCAAACAGGGCTTCCTCGGAATTCAGGGAGCAGACATCTCCTCAGAAATGGCAAGCTCATACAATATGCCTGAGGGTGTCTATGTGACAAAGGTTGTCTCAAAAAGCCCGGCAGATAAGGCAGGCATCAAAAAGGGAGACGTGATCACAGCAGTTGATGGAACGAATATTACATCTATGTCGTCCCTTTACAGCTATATTTCAGGCAAGAAAAAAGGCGACAAGGTAAAGGTATCAGTAGCTACCGTTGAAAATAACTACAAGGCGAAGGATATTGAGATCACGCTCACGGCTCGTCCGAGTGAGGACTCTTCATCCGACAACAATGATAATGACAATCAGGGCTCATCCAACGGAAATTCGAACAACAATGGCGGTTCAAACAGCTACGGCAATCTCTACGACTGGAGCCAGATATTCGGAAACTAATTCATGTTTCTCTTGTGAAAAAAGCAGATAAATAATATAATAAAGGGCGTAGTGGTTTTCCACTGCGTCTTTTATGTATGTAGAGCAAAGGAGACTCATGGATAAAAAAAGAATCGTAATAGCATTAGGACACAATGCTCTTGGAACGACGCTTCCTGAACAGAAGAAAGCGGCGGAGGGCAGCGCAAAGGCGGTAGCTGAATTTATTTCCCAAGGCTATCAGGTAGTGGTCACACATTCGAATGGACCGCAGGTCGGTATGATTCATACGGCTATGAACGAATTTTCACAGAAGTATCCGGAATACACAGACACTCCTATGAGTGTGTGCTCGGCTATGAGCCAGGGCTATATTGGATACGATCTGCAGAGTGCTATCCGGGGAGCCCTGATAAATAAAGGCATCTATAAGACTGTGGCCACAGTTTTGACGCAGGTCACTGTCGACCCTTACGACGAGGCATTTTACCGCCCGACAAAGATCATCGGCAGAGTCCTGAATGAAAAAGAGGCACAGGCCCAGGAGAAAAAGGGAAATCCTGTCACGAAAGTGGATGGAGGTTTCAGACGTATAGTTGCGACACCTAAGCCGCAGAGTATAGTTGAGATCGATGCGATAAAAGCACTGCTCGATGCTGACCAGGTGGTTATCGCCTGTGGAGGCGGCGGAATCCCGGTGCTTATGCAGGATCATCTGCTTAAAGGAGCATCTGCCGTTATTGAGAAGGATACGGCAGCAGGCGTTCTGGCTGATCAGGTAGATGCAGATATGCTTATCATTTTGACAGGAACGAACAAGGTCTGCCTGAACTTTGGCACACCTGAAGAGAAGCCGCTCGATTTTATTTCAGTGGCAGATGCGAAGAGATATCTCGAGGAAGGCCAGTTTGAGGAAGGCACGATGAAGCCGAAGATTGAAGCTGCAGTTTCTTATATTGGAGATTCGGCCATCAGAAAGACACTTATCGCAAAACTTGACCCGGAGAAGCCGCTTATTGCAGGCAGGGACGGGACTATGATAGCTAAGTGATGCGTTTTTTAAGGAGTATATATGAATAATATTCGTAAAACCAAGATAATATGTACTTTAGGACCTGCATCTGAGTCAGAGGATACGATGGCTTCCCTGATCAAGGCAGGAATGAATGTAGCGAGATTTAATTTTTCACATGGAAGCCACGAGGAGCATCTCGGGAGGCTTAAGACTTTAAGAAAACTCAGAAAAGAGCTCGGATACCCTATAGCAGCTCTTCTCGATACGAAGGGACCAGAGATCCGCCTGAAGTCATTCAAAGATGGCGGCACAGATCTTGTCGATGACCAGGAATTTGTCCTGACGACCAGAGATGTAGAGGGCGATAACCATATGGTATCGATCACCTACAAGGATCTGCCGAAGGATGTTACCCGCGGCACACATATTCTGATCGACGACGGACTCATTGAGATGCTTGTAACGAAAGTTACAGATACAGACATTACCTGCACCGTGATCAACGGCGGACATATTTCAGATAAAAAAGGTGTAAATGTCCCGAATGTAGAGCTCTCTATGCCATTCGTCAGCGCGAAGGATTACAAGGACATCGTCTTTGCAGTCCAGGAGGACTTCGATTTTATTGCAGCTTCATTTACGAGAACTGCACAGGATATCGAGGATATCAGGAAGATTTTAAAAGATCACGGTGGTGAAAAGATTCAGATCATTGCAAAGATCGAGAACAACCAGGGTGTCAAGAATATCGATTCGATCATTCAGGCAGCAGATGGCATCATGGTAGCACGTGGCGACATGGGCGTTGAGATTCCTCTCGAGGAAGTTCCGGTCATCCAGAAGATGATCATAAAGAAAGTTTACGAGGCCGGCAAATTTGTAGTCACTGCCACACAGATGCTCGACTCGATGATAACACACCCGCGGCCGACCAGAGCCGAGGCTACAGATGTAGCAAACGCCGTTTACGACGGCACTTCGGCCATCATGCTTTCGGGTGAGACTGCCGCTGGAAAATATCCGGTCGAAGCTGTCAAGACGATGGACCGCATCGCCCGCAGGACAGAGCAGGATATCAACTATGTTAACCGTATGAAAAAGGCCGACAGGCCGGCTGAGCCATCCATCACAGATGGAATCACTCACTCAGCCTGCATGCTCGCGGGTGACCTGAACGCCAAGGCCATAGTCACAGTTACGAAATCCGGCCGCACGGCTCACGCCGTATCGAAGTTCCGCCCGGAGTCGCCGATCATCGCAGGCTGCCTGGACGACAGAGTCTGCCGCCAGATGAACCTCTGCTGGGGCACGACTCCGATCATGATCTCCGAGGAAAAAGACGCCGAGACTCTTTTCTCGCATACGCTCGAGCGCTGCCAGGAAGAGAAGCTCCTAGATGAGGGCGATATCGTGGTTCTCATCGCTGGTGTGCCGCTCGGTATTTCGGGAACGACGAATCTGATTAAAGCGCAGATGGTATAAGTATAAATATAAAAAACACCCTTGAGGACCGCCCAGCAGCTGGAAAAAGCTGCCGCGGTCCTCAAGGGCTCTTTTTGTGTATAAATAAGCGTCACAGAAAGCAGCTTGGAGTAAGGTTGAGAAATACGATGTGGTGAATGGGTTTTGAGGCGATCGGAGTGTTGAAAAATATGAATTGGTGAATGGGTTTTGAGGTAAAATAAATCTGGCTGTAAAGTTGAAAAATATGAATTGGTGAATGTTTTCAGTATATAACTTTAATTGGTGAATTTTATACAATGGCAGAGTTGGCGTTTTTAAGATAGATCATGGAGAGCCTCAAAATCTTAAAATGTAAATTTACTTTTTCAATATATATGAACAATTTTTTCAAAAACTTACAGTTCAGTTTTGGGGTTTTCAGTATATGCTTTGAGCTCTTGGATTTTCTACAAGGCATTTAAGAATTCCAGCACCGCATACGGCTATATTGAAAATGTGCATTTGGACGTTTAAGATTTCTAATGCGCTTTGGATCTATATTGATACTTGCATTTTTGCCCTTAAGAATTCCAGCTCTGCGAACGCCCCGATTGAAAAAATGAGCAGCTGCAAATCGAAACCTTGGTATCTGTTCACCAAACTATATTTCTTAACCTTACAGTAGTAAAAAACGCGGTGGCGCATACTCTTATGAAGAAAGAGCCCGTGAGTGCCGTCCCGGCAGCTTATCCAGCTGACCTGACGCAGCACTCACGGGCGATTTTGTGCTTGAAAAGCGGTACACGCGGGCGATTTTGTGCTTAAAAAGCGGCACACGCGGGCGATTTTCTACATAAGATAACTTAACTGAATGCTTTTTTCATCGCTTCAAAGGTCTCTGTGCTCACGTAATGCTCAACTCTGCACGCATCGCGCACTGCGATATCCTCCGGCACCCCGATCTTGATGAAGAGCTTCGAGAGAAACTGGTGCCTCTCGTACATCTGCTGGGCAATTTTCATGCCGGAATCCGTGAGTGTGATGTGGTTATGCTCGTCAATATCCACATAGCCGTTTTCCTTGAGCTGCTTCATGAAAACTGAGACTGTGGCCCTCGCATAGCCAAAGTAGTTGCAGATATCTGTCGCGCGGACATAGTCTTTCTGCTGTGAAATTATTAGTATGGATTCCAGATAATCCTGAGCTGATTCACGCATCTTCATATGAAATCCCTCCTTATATTTTTACATTTAAATATCTGATTCATATTATTCCCTCTAATATACACTAAAATGGTATTTTATTCAAGTTGTTAGCAATCACTAATTTTTCTTGACAGATTTGTAAGGTGATGCTAATATACTAGATGCAAGTTTAGACTAACTAACATTTTTGAGCGCTTTTTTAATTTGTGTGAGAAGTGTTAAGTAATGGAAGGGATGAATTGTTATGTTACCATTGTCATTCGCTAAAAATGGTGAGACCGTTATGGTCGCGAAGATCGGCGGTTCAGAGGATGTCAGAAAGCATCTTGAGGATCTGGGCTTTGTTGTTGGAAGCCGTGTTAAGATCATAAGCCAGACTGGAAATGGGAATGTGATAGTGAATCTTAAGGAATCGAGGCTTGCGATCACAGATCAGATGGCTGCGAAGGTGCAGGTTGTACCGTCAGAGCCAGATATCAAGTAGATAGGAGGAATTTTTCTATGAAGACGCTCCGCGATGTAAAAGTTGGCGAGACCGCTAAGGTTAAAGCCATTCATGGCGCCGGTGCTTTAAAACGCCGTATCATGGATATGGGTATCACGAAAGGAACTGAGATCTACGTCAGAAAGGTTGCCCCACTCGGAGATCCGGTTGAGGCTACAGTACGTGGATTTGAGCTCTCGCTTCGTAAGGATGACGCAGACATTCTTGAGATGGAATGACCGAAAGCATGTAGGCGAGAACGAGTCGAAGACGAAGTTCGAGCCACATGCGAGGTCGTTCTCTGAGATTAGCGAACGCAAGCCGAAGGCGCAGCGTGAGCTTAACGAAGAGAACTTCCTTGTTCGAATCCGAAGCGAGGTCGTTCTCTGAGATTAGCAAGAGAACTACATTGGAATATTTTTTAGGAGGAAAAATGGAGATTAAGATTGCTCTTGCCGGAAATCCGAACTGCGGTAAGACTACACTTTTCAACTCCCTGACGGGAGCCAACCAGTACGTTGGTAACTGGCCTGGTGTTACTGTTGAGAAGAAGGAAGGACGCTACACAGAGGATCACAATGTTATCATTCAGGATCTGCCCGGTATATATTCACTCAGCCCGTACACCCTTGAGGAGGTCGTATCCAGAAATTACCTCGTTAAGGATCAGCCTGACGCTATCTTAAATATCATCGACGGAACAAACATCGAAAGAAACCTCTATCTGACTACACAGCTTATTGAGGTTGGCATCCCGGTAGTCATGGCTATCAACATGATGGATGTCGTAAGAAAAAATGGTGACCAGATAGATACCAAAAAGCTTGGTGAAGCTCTTGGATGCCAGGTCGTTGAGATTTCAGCACTTAAAGGCGATAATGTCGATGAACCTGTAAAGCTGGCAGTCAAAGCAGCCATGGCAAAGAAGGTCGGAGAGCTTCCACATGTTTTCACAGGTTCTGTTGAGCACGCTATTGCTCATATCGAGGGGTCAATCCAGGATGTGGTTCCAAAGAATCAGGAGAGATGGTACGCAATAAAGACTTTCGAGAGAGATACGAAAGCTCTCGAGGGCATCAACATTCCGAAGGACGCAGCTGATGAGATCGAAGGTCACATCAGAGACTGTGAGAAGGAGATGGACGATGATTCTGAGTCTATCATCACAAACCAGAGATATGAATATATAACAGAGCTTATCAGCAGGTGCGTAAAGAAGGGCCGCGCCAAGGGAGAGCTTTTAATTTCAGATAAGATCGATAGAGTTGTTACGAACAGATGGCTCGCGCTTCCTATTTTCGTCGGAGTTATGTTCCTCGTTTATTACGTAGGTGTAACCCTTGCCGGAGGTCCTCTTACAGACTGGACCAACGACACACTCTTTGGACAGTGGATCGAGGAGGACTTCTTCAGAGGCTTCCTGTTCAAGCATATTCACGTATCTGCATGGGTAGATTCACTTATCGTAGATGGTATCGTAAATGGTATCGCTACGCCGCTCGGATTCGTACCTCAGATGGCTATCATATTCCTGTTCCTCGGATTCTTAGAGGACTGCGGATACATGGCCCGTGTCGCATTCATCATGGACCGTATCTTCAGAAAGTTCGGTCTCTCAGGTAAGTCATTCATTCCTTTCCTCATCTCTTCAGGATGCGGAGTTCCGGGAATCATGTCTACCCGTACAATCGAAAGTGAAAAGGACCGTCGTATGACAATGATGACTACGACGATGATCCCTTGCGGAGCCAAGCTCCCTGTAATCGCTGCTATCGCAGGATATGTAATGGGTTCAAATGTATGGTGGTTCGCTCCAGTATGTTACTTCGCAGGAATCGGACTTGTAATAGTTTACTGCATTATCCTGAAGAAGACCAGGGCCTTCGCTGGTGAGCCTGTTCCATTCGTAATGGAGCTTCCGGCATATCATTTCCCTACAGTTAAGGGCCTTCTTCTTCATGTGTGGGAGCGTCTCTGGGCCTTCATCAAGAAAGCCGGAACAATCCTCTTCCTCTGCTGTGCTGTTATGTGGTTCCTGACATCATTCGGTATCGAGGGCGGCGCTTTCGGCCTCGTAGACGATGCAGGAAATTCATTGCTTGCTGCTATCGGTGGTTTCATCGCTCCAATCTTCGTTCCGCTTGGATTTGGTCACTGGCAGCCAGTCGGTGCTACTCTTTCAGGCTTCGTCGCAAAGGAGCAGCTCGTAGGTACACTTTCAATCGTATCAAAGCTCGGTGTTGATGTATCTGATGCCGTTACTGAGAGCGGATATCACTTCAATGCTCTGCGTACAGCCTTCACAGAGTTCTTCGGAACCGGAAGCGCACACGTAGGTGCTTCAATGGGAGCTATCTCCTTCCTCGTATTCAACATCTTCGACAGCCCATGTCTTGCAGCCATTTCTTCAATGGCAAAGGAGATCGGAGACAGAAAGAAATTCTGGCAGGCCATTGCTTTCCAGAACATCTCAGCATGGTGCGTAGCTCTGATGGTTTACCAGATCATTGGTCTCTTCAATGGAGTACCATTCTCAGGCTGGACCGTAGCAGCCTTCGCTGTTCTTGCCGGTTACCTCTTTCTTCTGTTCAGACCGGATCCGAACAAGAAGTATGTCGAGATTGACCGTGGTGGGATCTCAAAGGCTAAAGCTTAAAACAAACAGTATAACTATATTGCTGCACAATCTTTCGGGCGGGCAGGGGATTACCTCCACCCGTCTCTTTTCATCTTTTAAAAAATAAAAGTTAGACACAACTAATAAATTGTATAGCGTTTTGTACTTGTATTTTTCCTGAAAGGGTGTATAGTAGTAAATGAAATGAGATACCCCCAAGGGGTATATGCGAAGAGGATACAGGTGATACAGAAAGCAGTGGAGGTGGCTTCAATGGCTGATTTGATTGTACTTGCGGTACTGGCATTTTTCATAGTGCTTGCAGCTGGCTCGATCATCCGCGACAAAAGGAGCGGAAAGCCTACCTGCGGATATGTGTGCGGCGACGAGGTATGCCGTGGCAGATGCGGTCACTGCCAGAATGAGCATATGGACAAAGAGACCCGCCGTGAAGTCGAGCGCACGATAAAGAGGCTTAAGGAACTTCAGAAAGCGCAGAAGTAGGAGCGATGCAGAGGCATATCGTGAAACTTCAGAAAGCGCGGAAGTGAATCCGATTTTTGGAAAGAAGGCAGTTATGCAGAAGATTGAGATGACGATCGATGGTATGATGTGCGGTATGTGCGAGGCACATATCAAGGATGCCATCAGAAAGAAGATCCCGGAGGCTAAGAAGCTCACGGCTGATCACACGACTAGAGAGGCTTCTTTTCTGCTCGATGAGCCGATGCCTCTCGGCATGGTAAAGCACGACCTGAACTCGGCATTCAAGGACATCGGCTACAAGCTTTTGGATGTCAGTGAATCTGAGGTTCAGAAGAAAAAAGGCCTGTTTGGATTTCACAGGTAATTCCTTCCAATTTACATACCCGGTGTCAGAAAAAGACACCGGGACTTTTTTGCATTTCTTACAGAAATGTTACGATATTAAGTCATTGACAAAGGTCTGATGCCAACATAAAATAAGAGTCTGTAAATTTGAGAAAGTAGAGAAATTGATATGACATTTTGGGGACTTTTCTTTGTACTGGTGATCCTGCCGGTTTTCTTGATAATCTATCTGCTTGCCAGAGGCGTAAAGGCTCAGAACGCGGTGCTGCTTATTTTTTCAATAATCCTGTATGCGAGCGCCGGCGTCGGGTATCTGGTCCTTATCATAGCGCTGAGCTTTTTCGGATGGTACACGGGCCGGCTGATCTCATATCAGAGGAAAAGAGCGGGGAGCACGAAGGGCTTCCTCGTCAGCGGAGTCATAGTGCTTATAGCGGCTCTCGGCTTTTTTAAATATACAGGTTTCATAGAGAAGACGATAAATGATTTTACCGGGGTTGGACTTCCTGTTTTAAAAATTGCCCTGCCGGTCGGTATCTCATTTTACACTTTTAAGATCATTTCGTATCTTGCCGATGTAAGCCGCGGGACAGTTGAACACGAGACAAATTTTGGCAGGTTCCTTTTATACACGATGTCATTTCACCATGTTGTGCAGGGACCTATCGTGCGCTACGGCGACATCAGACCGCAGCTCGTGTCGAGAAATCTGACGAAGACAGAGTTTGCTGATGGACTTTTCAGATTTATTATCGGTCTGTCAAAAAAAGTGATACTCGCCGATTACTGCGGCTCACAGGCGGACCTGCTGCTTCCTAAAGGAGCGGCTCTCGCGTCCCAGCCGGTGCTGACACTCTGGATCGGCTCGATATTTTTTACACTGCAGATGTATCTGGATTTCTCGGCCTACACTGACATGGCCCTGGGGCTCGGCCACATGTGCGGCTATACGTATATGGAAAACTTCAACTACCCGTATGTGGCAAAGAGCATTACGGATTTCTGGAGAAGATGGCATATTTCACTGTCATTGTTTTTCAGGGACTATGTGTATATCCCGATGGGTGGCAGCCGGGTCGGCGCTTTAAGGCATGTGTTCAACCTGCTCGTAGTCTGGTTCCTTACCGGGCTCTGGCACGGCTCTTCGTGGAACTTCGTTATCTGGGGACTTTACTATTTCGTCTTCGTTGGTATTGAGCACGCGTTAAGGCACAAGGTCTCGAAAGCCGGACCGGTCAGAAGCTTTTTCGGACATATCTACGCGCTGTTCGTTGTAAATTTCGGATGGGTGATATTTCGGTTCTCCGATTTCGGTCAGCTGAAGATGGCAGTGAGAGGACTTTTTGCGGGAAGCGAGCTCTATGACCAGCAGATACTCTATACACTGCGTGGCAATGTATTTTTCATAGCTGTGGCCGTGTTAGCCTGCACGCCGCTCTTTAAGATCATTGAGGACAAATTGTCCAAAGTCGCCGACAGAGGCGGTGCCGCTGAATTTTCTGTCACGATCATAAAGACAGCATTCACTGCAGTGATATTTATCTGGTCGCTCTTTGCGATGGCTGGAAACAACTACACGCCGTTCCTTTACAACCAGTTCTGACCAAAGCTATGAGATGAGGAAAACATGAAAAAAAGATCTTTTTCAATCATTTTTATTATTTTCATATTTTTAATAGTCCTGACTTTCTGTGCTGTCGGAATCTTTGGGACAAGGCCTGCGGAGTCGGTTAATGAGAAGAGAAAACTCGCGAAGTTCCCGACTCTTACTGTTCAGGGGCTTTTGAACGGAAAATTTTACAGCGGCCTGCAGACCTGGTACGCCGACACCTATCCGCTGCGCGAGACGATGATCGCGAAAAACTCCGACATCCAGGACCACTATGGGATCGGCGGAGACAAAATCGTGACAGCCAACGCTGTGAAGAAGGGAGACAAGATCCCGGTCAAAAAGAAGGTCACTGCCGCAAAGACCATGAAGATACCTTCATCTAAGACTGCTTCTTCTGGTGCGAAGAAGCCGGAAAAAAAGACAAACTCCACAGAGACGAAACTGAATGATGATGCAGACAGCAAAGCCATACAGGCCGAGCCGGAGAAGGTCGGCTCCATTTATATTGCCGGAGGAAGTGGTTTTTCACTGTACTATTTCAACCGGAAAAATGTTGATACGTACGCTTCCATGGTAAATACCGTCGCCGAGCGCCTCGGCAGTTCGGTGAATGTCTACGCGATTCCTACTCCGGACAGTTTTGGAGCTGTGCTTTCGAAGAAGACTCAGGAGAAGCTGTCACAGTACGAGGGAGACGCCTTCGACTATATTTACAAGCGCTTCGCAAAAAATGTGAACGTGGTCGAAGTCTACAACGAGCTTAGAAATCACAGCTCTGAGTATATCTATTTCAGGACGGATCACCACTGGACCGCCCGCGGCGCATATTACGCCTACAGGCAGTTCTGCAGGATGAAGGGCTTTACACCTCACGAGCTTGGGGACTACAAGAAGCAGGTGTCTAAAGGCTTCCTCGGGACTTACTACTCATTCAGCCGCAAGTCGCCGGAGCTTCAGAAAAATCCGGACACGATCGAAGCCTACATCCCTATCTCGACAAATACGATGACGATGACAGACCAGAACTACAAAAAGGTCAAATATAAGATCATCCAGCCGGGAAAAAGCTACTCTGTATTTATTGGCGGGGATGAGCCGTTAGAGGAGATCGACAATCCAAAGAAAAATGACGGCAGCGCCTGTGTCCTTATAAAAGACTCCTACGGATGCGCCTTTGCGCCTTTCCTCGTCGATCACTACGACAAGACATATATCGTGGATTTCCGCTATTACAGGGACGATCTGACTCAGATGATAAAGGACAAGAAGATTAAGGACGTTATATTTTTAAACAATGTCGAGTTTATTACGCAGTCGAACTCGGAGAAGATTCTCTCCCTGTTTAAATTTGACCGGCACTGATATTTGTACAATACATAGTACTTTAAAAAAATACTTCTGAGTGTTATCATAGTTATGGCTGAACGGACTGTCAGCCTTTACTAACAAAATTTTTATAAAAGGAGATTTAAAATGGCATCATTCGGTTTTGGAAGCATGATTGAAAAACTGAAAAAGAGCCCTAAGACTATCGTCTTCACAGAGGGCACAGATCCGAGAATTCTCGAGGCAGCATCAAGACTTCTCGCTTCAAACTTCCTGCATCCGCTTCTTCTTGGAAATCCAGAGGAGATCGAAGCAGCAGCTGAGAAGGAAGGTTACAATATCCGTGGCGCCAAGATCATAGATCCGAACAACTACGAGAAATTTGACGAGATGGTAGACCTGTTCTGCGAGCTTCGCAAGAAGAAGGGTGTTACACCTGACCAGGCCAGAAAGACACTTGCCGGTGCCAACTACTTCGGAACAATGCTTGTAAAGATGGGCGAGGCTGACTGCCTTTTAGGTGGCGCTACCTACTCTACAGCAGATACTGTAAGACCTGCACTTCAGCTTATTAAAACCAAGCCGGGCGCATCTAACGTAAGCTCAGTCTTCATCCTGGTTCGTCCAGCAGCTACTGGTGACAACGAAGTTCTCGCATTTGCAGACTGCGCTATCAACATCGATCCTACCGAGGATCAGCTTGTTGAGATCGCTGGCGAGGCATCTGAGTGTGCAAGGGTATTCGGCGTAGATCCTAAGGTTGCATTCCTTTCATATTCTACACTTGGTTCTGGCAAGGGCGATTCAGTTGACAAGATGAGAAACGCCGCTGAGAAGGCCAAGGCTAAGTATCCGGATCTCCCTATTTCAGGTGAGCTCCAGTTCGACGCAGCCGTAGCTCCTCGTGTCGCAGAGACGAAGTGCCCTGGAGACCCTGTTGCCGGACATGCCAATACCTTCATTTTCCCAGATATCAATGCTGGAAACATTGGCTACAAGATCGCCCAGAGATTAGGCGGTTTCGATGCTTACGGTCCTATCCTTCTTGGACTCAACGCACCTATCAACGACCTTTCACGTGGCTGCAATGCCCTTGAGGTTTACTCAATGGCTGTCATCACAGCTGCTCTGGCATAATGCAGAACCAGTTTTCAAGAACTCAGATGCTTCTCGGTGCAGAAGCAATGGACAAGTTAAAAGCCGCTCGCGTCGCCATCTTCGGGATTGGCGGCGTAGGCGGCTATGTTGTAGAGTCACTTGCGAGGGCGGGAGTCGGCCATTTTGTGCTGGTCGATGACGATGTCGTCTGCCTTACGAATATCAACCGTCAGATACTCGCCACTGTAAACACTATCGGGCATCCAAAGGTGGAGATTGGAAAGGAGAGGATCCTTTCTATCAACCCGCACGCCGAAGTGGAGACTCACAAGACATTTTTCCTGCCGGAGAACAAGGATGAGTTCGATTTTTCAAAGTGGGACTATGTTGTGGACGCTGTCGATACAGTTACGGCGAAGCTTCTTATCATAGAGGAGGCCCAGAAGGCTGGAATTCCCGTTATTTCGTGTATGGGCTGCGGTAACCGCGTGGACCCGACGAAGCTTTTGATAACCGATATTTACAAGACTGTAAATGATCCGCTCGCGAAGGTTATGAGGCGTGAGCTCAGAAAACGAGGCGTCAGGAAATGCACTGTGCTCTATTCTACGGAGACTGCGCTTACTCCTATCGACGATTCAGAGATCAGCTGCCGTGAGCACTGCGTCTGCCCGCCGAATTCGCCGAGGTCCTGCTCTGACCGCCGTGCGATACCGTCTTCGACTCCGTTTGTTCCGCCGGTTGCGGGCATTATGATCGCATCGAAGATCGCGACTGACATTATCGGCTTTGATCACGCAGCGCGCGAGAAGTCAGATCTTGAAAAAAAGCTTAAAAAACGTGAGCTTTTCCGCGCAGGCAGAGCCCTCAGGGAGAAGCTGGCAAAAGCAGATTGATTTTTTATGGATATTGAAATTACACCGGAGGAGATGTCCGAGAAACGGCTCTCCTCTTATATTTTAGTTGATATGCGCAACAAAAGTGCGACCGACTACGGCACTATCCCGGGAGCGGTCTTGATACCCGCATCAGAATTTGACTCGCACTTATCCGACTGGAAGGGCCAGGGCGTTCCGGTAATCGTCTACTGTATGAACGGGACCCAGTCCGTTGAGCCTGTAAAAAAGCTCCGCGAGCAGGGCGTCGATGCATTTTCTCTGGCGGGCGGTTATTCGAGATGGGTCGTTTTTGACATAAAGCACGCACAGTCCAAGAAAAAACAGGCAGAGGAGAGCATCAGGAAGACCTTCCACAAGAAGCTCTTTTCGCCTTTTGCAAGGGCCTTAAACACCTACGAGCTTTTACAGCCGGGCGACCATGTGGCTGTCTGCGTATCTGGTGGAAAAGATTCGTTTCTTATGGCAAAGCTTTTCCAGGAGATACAGCGGCATCACAAGTTCGAATTCGACATGACTTTCATGTGCATGAATCCGGGCTACAACGATACGAATCTCGCTGTCATCGAAGAAAATGCCCGCCTTCTGGATGTGCCTCTGACTGTTTTTAAATCGGATATTTTTGATATAGTAGACACGGTGCCTAAAAATCCGTGCTATCTCTGCGCCCGTATGCGCCGCGGCTGGCTCTATTCCCAGGCGCAGAAGCTCGGCTGCAACAAGATCGCCCTCGGCCACCATTTCGACGATGTGATCGAAACGATTCTTATGGGAATGCTCTACGGCGGACAGGTCCAGACCATGATGCCGAAACTTCACTCGACGAATTTTCCGGGCATGGAGCTTATCCGCCCGCTCTACCTGATCCGTGAGGACGACATCAAGCGCTGGCGCGACACGAACGGACTGCACTTCATCCAGTGCGCCTGTCACTTCACCGACAACTGTTCGTCACTCGATCCTGAGGGCCACACAAACTCGAAGCGCATGGAGATAAAGCAGCTCATCCGTCAGCTCAAAAAAGTAAACCCGAATGTTGAAAAAAATATATTCAGAAGTGTCGAAAACGTGAACCTGTCGACTATAGTCGCCTGGAAAAAGGACGGAGTGAAGCACTTTTTCACTGAGGACTACTAATGGATGATATAAGAAAAAATGCCCTGCTGACTCTCGAAAAAACCGACGAATACCGCTCGGCTGTGGTAAAGCGGACTTTAAAAGAGCGCTCTGACTGGGACCACCGCGACGGCGCCTTCTATACGGCTTTAGTTGAGACTGAGACTGCGCACCAGTCGACGATCGATGCTGTGATCGCAGCATACAGCAGCACCCGCCTGAAAAAAATTGACAGACTGGTGCTTTCAGCAATCCGTCTCGCTCTCGCACAGATTTTTTTCATGGAAAAAGTGCCTGATGCGGCTGCCTGCAACGAGTCGGTAGGGCTTATCAAGTCACTCGGCAGGCCGCGCTTCGCTTCATTTGCAAACGCCGTGATCCGTCAGGTCATCCGCGAAAAGGATGCGCCAGAAGCCCGGGTGGTGCTTGAAAGTACTTCAATACGCCTTAAATATTCTGCCGGGCACTGGCGGGTTTTGGACAAGCGATATGCGTCCTTTGAGCCGCTTCTTGACAAATCTTTAAGATACTCGTATCCTTATTGGATTACTGAATTTCTGGAAAAATCATACCCTGGGAAGTCTGTGACAGAGGGCTTATCCGCGGAGAGGAAGATAACAGCGATATCGAAGGCTGGAGCAGATGTGATCGGGGATTCTGTTTCGGATTCATATGAACTTCCGGGAGGACTTTTCGAGCTGACTTTTAAGTCTGGTACGAATCCGGCTTCGCTTTCCGCTTTTAAAGACGGCATTTTTTATATAATGGACCGATCCTCGATGCAGCCACTGCTCAACGCCGGTCTCGAGTCTGGCGCATCAGTTCTCGACCTCTGCGCTTCACCCGGCGGCAAGTCGGTCTGCGCGGCATGGCTCTATGGCGCCCGGGTCACTTCCTGCGACGTTTCCCGGCAGAAGACAGAACGTATAGAAGAAAATATAAGCCGGCTCGGCTTGAATGACAGAATATCTGCAACTGTAAATGATGCCACGGAATTCCGCGCCGAGTGGGAAACTTCCTATGACTGTGTCATAGCGGACTGCCCGTGTTCGGGACTCGGGGTAAGCGGCAGGAAGCCGGAGATCCGTCTCAGACTTCTTCAGAGCGATTTTGCAGAGCTCGCCGCTATTCAGAGAAAAATATTAGAAAATGCTGCCAGATATGTAAAACCAGGTGGAAAGCTTATCTACTCGACCTGCACCCTCGATCCGGCAGAGAATGAAGAGCAGACAGATGCGTTTATCAGCGCCCATCCGGAATTTTTTATACAGAAGCAGCTAACGATAATTCCAGACGCGGAGCATGACGGTTTCTTCTATAGTATAATCCGGAAAAAACAGGCATAAGCAGATTTGTCAGAACTTTCAGAAAATGGGACGAAAAGAACCGTCCCTAGTGACCCAGGAAGAGAAGATATGGAAGATATTTCCAGCAGAAACATAGATGAATTGAAGAATTATGCTGCGTCACTTGGCGAGAAGCCATTCAGGGCGAAGCAGATTTACAAGTGGCTGCACCAGAGCTTATCGGAGAGCTTTGAGGAGATGACTGATATCCCGAAGGCCCTCAGGACCAGGCTTTCAAATCAGGCGTATATCACTGCGCCTGAGAAGGTGGAAGTTCAGATCTCGAAAGAGGACGGGACAAGGAAATATCTTTTTCGTCTGCCGGACGACAGCCTCGTTGAGACGGTGCTTATGAGATACAAATACGGACTTTCGGTCTGTATTTCGTCGCAGGTCGGATGCCGGATGGGCTGCGCGTTCTGCGCTTCGGGCATGAACGGTCTGGCGCGTGGCCTTACGCCGGGAGAGATGCTAGGACAGATAGAGGCGATACAGAGAGATATTTTCAATGAGACGGCAGGGGCAGTTCCGAAGCCGGACAGCGAAGAGTATTTAAGGAACAGGATAAGCCATGTTGTCGTTATGGGGACCGGCGAGCCGCTTGACAACTACGACAACCTGCTGTCATTTATCAGGCTTCTGACTGATGAGAACGGCCTGCATCTGTCGCAGAGAAATCTGACGGTTTCGACCTGCGGCATAGTCCCGAAGATAAATGAACTGGCTGAGAAGAAGCTTGAGATAACGCTCGCTCTGTCTCTTCACGCTCCGACGCAGGAGAAGCGAAAGAAGCTTATGCCTATCGCGAACAGATACGATATCCACGAGGCAGTAGATGCGATGAAATCGTATCAGGAGAAGACTGGCAGGAGAGTCACGTTCGAGTACTCGCTGATAAAGGGAGTAAATGACACAGACGAGGACGCAGAGGAGCTTTCAGAGCTGCTCTGGAGGGGAGCACATATGAATCTGATACCGGTAAATCCGGTAAAAGAGAGAAGTTTTGCCGCTCCCACGAGGGCGGCGGCCATGGATTTTCAGAGAAAACTTGAAAAATTCGGAATAAATGCTACTATAAGAAGAGAAATGGGACAGGATATAGACGGCGCCTGCGGACAGCTCAGGAGACGTCATCTGGAAAGGTAACACTATTTTATGAATTTTTACTGTCTTACAGACAAAGGCAAAGTAAGGGCGACGAATGAGGATTTCGCATTCGTATCAGACAAGAGCGTAGGGCCATTGGGCAATCTTTTTGTCATAGCCGATGGCATGGGCGGAGAGAACGCCGGAGACTACGCATCCGAGTTTGCAGTGAAGAAGGTTGTGGAGCTGCTTCGAAACGAGGAAGAGGATTCTGTGCGCCCGGATGGAGTCGTTGAGGTGATGAGAGATGTCATCTCAGAGACAAACTGGCAGTTGTTTGAGAAAGCGAGAAGCGACCCTGAGAAGATTGGAATGGGAACGACTATGGTCACAGCTACATTCCTTGACGGGGTGCTCTATGTGTCGAATATTGGCGACAGCAGACTCTATGTTCAGAGAGGTAAAAACCTCTATCAGATAACGCTCGACCATTCGTATGTACAGGAGATGGTCAGAAACGGCGAGATCACAGAGGAAGCTGCGAAGCATCACAAGTATAAAAGCAGGATAACCAGGGCTGTAGGAGCCGAATCTATGGTACACACTGATTTTTTCAGTATTCCGCTCGACGACGTTGACAGGGTACTTATGTGTACTGACGGACTTACAAACATGGTTTCAGATGATGACATCAGTTCTGTGCTTTCAGAAGATATTGAACCGAAGCAGCAGGCGAAGTCTCTGCTCGATAAGGCACTCGAGGCAGGCGGAAAAGACAACATCACGATCGTCGTTATCGATCCGAAGAAAGGCGAATAACCTATGCTGAATAATGAAACTTTTCTGGGAAACAGATATGAGATAATTGAAAAAATCGGATCAGGCGGAATGAGCGATGTCTACAGGGCAAAGGATCATTCCCTTGGACGTGACGTTGCTATAAAGGTGCTGAAGCCGGAGTTTGCGGAGGATTCGTCATTCGTCACCAGATTCCGCACAGAGGCCCAGGCAGCAGCATCGCTTGAGCACCCGAACATTGTAAATATTTACGATGTCGGCAGCGAGGATGGACTCTATTACATTGTAATGGAGTATGTGGACGGTATCACTCTGAAGAGATATATTGCCACGAAGGGCAGGCTAGGATACAACGAGGCGCTCTCGATCGCTATCCAGATGGCCAGGGGCCTTGAAGCGGCTCACAACCATGGCATAGTTCATCAGGACATCAAGCCTCAGAACATTATTATTTCAAAAGAGGGCAAGGTAAAGGTCACTGATTTTGGCATCGCAAGAGCTGCCAACTCAAATACCATCCGTGCAGGCTCTATGGGATCGGTACACTATGTATCCCCTGAGCAGGCGAGAAATGGTTACGTGTCCTATGCTTCTGATATTTACTCGATGGGTATAGTCATGTACGAGATGGTCACCGGCAGGGTACCGTTTGACGGAGATACACCGGTCGCCATAGCCATTCAGCACATTCAGTCCCAGATGACTCCTCCGGAGGATCTGGTCCCGGGGCTTCCTATCGCCATAAGCCGAATCATAGAGAAGTGTACGATGAAGAGCCCTGAGAGGCGTTACGCTTCAGCAAGTGAACTGCTTGTCGACCTGAAGAAGGCCATGGTAAATCCGAACGAGGACTTTGTCGTTATCCCCCAGCCGGGTGCATCGGACTTCGACAAGACGCGCGTCATTTCAAATGATGAGCAGGAAGAGATAAAGAAGCATTCATTTTTCAAAAATGATGACGATGAATCAGACAGGGTTCCCGACACTGACAAGGACGATAAGGATGACGACGATTCACCGGTGAACAGCCGGATGGACAAGGCCATAACCATCATGGGCATAGCTGCTGCCATAGTCATAGTAGCTATCATCATATTTTTTGTCGGATCAGTTTTCAACGTGTTCCACTTCGGAAGCAGCAAGAAAAAGGCAAAGACCACGACTGAGAAAACTACGGTAGTGGTTCCTGACCTCAAGGGCTATTCAATAGCCCAGGCGAAGACTGCTCTGAAAGCAAAGGGACTTAAGTTCGCGAAAGCCGGAGAAGAGAGTTCTGATACTGTAGACAAGGACGACATCATAAGGACAGACCCTAAGTCGGGAAAGAAAGTTGAACCGGGAACTACAGTTTCTGTTTATGTTTCTACAGGTAAGGGAAATATTGACGTTCCTTCGGTTGTAGGCAAGGATCAGGGAGAGGCCACATCTATCCTCAAGGACGCGGGCTTTGATGTGGAGACGAAGACTGTCTACAGTGACAGTGTGGCAAGTGGCAAAGTTATAAGCCAGACTCCGGATTCATCTGACAAGGACGCCAAAGAGGGCGATACCGTTACTATTACTGTAAGCAGGGGAGTCGAGACAGTACAGGTTCCTTATGTAAAGGAAAAGGCACAGTCAGATGCACAGAACGCGATAACCAGCGCGGGTCTGGCTGTTGGAAACGTTACACAGCAGCCTGACAGCACTATTGCGAAAGGCAAAGTTATAAGTTCTGACCCTGCAGGCGGATCTAAAGTCTCAAAGGGTACCAGGGTAAACCTTGTCGTATCCACAGGACCGCAGCTCTACAGCTTCTCACAGAAGATCTCACCGATGGATACCGACAATTACGATGAGAATTTCGTAGTTCTCAAGGATTCGAACGGCAAGCAGCTGAAGACATGGACTATCGGTGAGGAAACGACTGTATCCGTAACAGACATTACTACTCAGAACGGAACGCTCGAGTACTACGTGGACAGTTCCATGGCCGATAAGCTTGGATCGAGTGCAGTGACATTTACAGCACAGCAGTCGCAGTAATGACAGGCAGGATAGTAAAGGCACTTTCCGGATTTTATTATGTATTTGACTATGCCTCCGGAAACATATATGCCTGCAAAGCCAGAGGAGTCTTCAGAAAGAAGAACGTCCATCCTCTGGTCGGCGACGAGGCAGAGTTCGTGGTCACGCATGAGCACGACAGGGAGGGAAATATCGAAAAGATCCTTCCCCGTTCATCTGCTATGGCGCGGCCGCCGGTTGCCAACTGTGACCTTGCACTTCTGGTGACATCTGTCCACACGCCTGATATCAATTTCTCACTGATCGACAGATACCTTGTCGTTCTGCAGCACTCAGGGCTTACGCCGGTACTGGTCTTTTCGAAGTCGGATCTGAATACGGATTCTGACGAGGAGGAGATCAGGAGAGTCTATGGCGGGAGCGGGTTTGAGATTCACTTTATTTCGACTGTCGAGGGCAGTGGGATCGACGAACTGAGAGGCACTATCGAACACCATGTCTCAACTGTCGCAGGGCCTTCGGGTGCGGGGAAGTCATCACTTCTGAACGCTCTGACCGGAAAGGATGAGCTCGAGACTTCCAGGGTGTCTGAACACACCGGAAGGGGCCGGCAGACGACGAGGCACACCGAACTTGTGGCGCTCTCGTCTGATACTTTTATCTGTGATACGCCAGGGTTTTCGACGGTATTCCTTCCAAAGATAAAAGAAACAGAGCTCAGGGATTACTACCCTGAATTTGTAAAATTGCAGGATGGATGCAGATTCAGAAGCTGCGTACATATAAATGAACCTTCTTGTGCAGTAAAAGACGCGGTCGAATCCGGGGGGATCAGCCGTATCAGGTACGAGAATTATTGCAGGAGCTATGATGAACTAAAAGATATAAACAGGAGGAACTTTAAATGAACTGTCTGTCACCGTCACTGTTGTCATCAGATCTTACCAGACTTTCGGATCAGGTCAGGCTATTGGATAATGCCGGAGCCGCATATTTTCATGTGGATATTATGGATGGCTCCTTTGTGCCGAACATCTCATTCGGATTTCCGATGGTTAAGGCTGTCAGGTCTCTTACCGAAAAAGTGGTCGATGTCCATATGATGGTCGATGACCCGATAAGATACGTGGACTTATGCGCAGAGTCGGGAGCCGACATCATTTCGGTGCACTATGAGGCCTGTAAGCATCTCGATGCGGTAATACAGCGAATAAAGCAGGACGGAGCCATGGCGTCGGTCGCTATCAACCCGGCGACACCTGTCTCGGCTTTAAGCTGCGTTTTAGATCAGCTCGACATGGTGCTCGTTATGACAGTAAATCCGGGACTCGGTGGACAGAAGCTGATACCTTACACTGTGGATAAGATCCGCGAGCTTAAGAAGTTAAGCGATGAGTCAAAGAACTCTTTTGATATAGAAGTGGACGGCGGTGTTAATACCGAGAATGCCGGAATGCTCTTAGATGCAGGAGCAAATATCCTGGTTACAGGGCATGCTCTTTTCAGCGGGGACCTGGAGGAAAATGCTACCCAGTTTTTAAATATTCTGGAGGAATAGAATGCAGGTAGTTATCATTGGCGGCGGAAGTGTCGACACTGAGACCGCCATCAGAGTGATCAGACGTGAAAAAGCATATATCATAGCGGCGGACAGGGGTTTAGACTACTGCCGCCTTCTTCATATAAGGCCGGATCTGGCGGTGGGTGATTTCGATTCTGTCTCAGCAGGCACTAAAGAACTGTTAGACGAGTTCGCACGGAGCGGCATCAGGATCATTGAACTGAATCCGATTAAGGACGATACAGATCTCGAGGCTGCGCTCGACATCGCAATGAGGATTAACTGTGACACGATAAATATTCTCGGAGCCACCGGCTCGAGAGTCGACCATATCCTTGGCAACCTGACCCTCCTCAAGAAGGCGAAGAGAAACGGCAAAAATGCCGTGATCTACGACAGGACAAACAGGATCCGCATGATAAGCGGCGGAGAGAAGTTTACTCTCGCAAAAAAAGACCAGTACGGCAAATACATCTCGCTTTTTCCGCTTTTTGGCGAATGCCAGGGTGTCAGCGCGACCGGAGTATTTTACCCGCTGGATGGTAAGGACATAGGCGGAGAGGATGGCTATTTTACTCTGACTATAAGCAATGAGATTACTGAGGACAAAGCCGCTTTCTTTGTGGAGAAGGGTGACCTGCTCGTCATCGAATCGCGTGATTAAATTGATTTTTAACTGAATATATATTATGATTTTGGGGTCAGACTTTTGACCACCAGATCATAATTTATATTTACCAAAAAGAAAGGAGTGGACATTATGGCGGATATATCAGATGTGACGTCGAAAGATTTTGAAAAACTCGAAGAAAAGATATCGAAGCCAAATCGAAGCATAGTGGCCACTCACGATTTCGAGAACCCGGAGGATCTCTATAAGGAGCTTATAGACAAGGTCAGAAAATACCATCCGAACGGCGATATCTCGATAATTGAGAAGGCTTACAAGCTTGCAAAAGAGGCTCACAAGGACCAGAAGAGAAAGTCCGGTGAGCCGTATATCATTCACCCGCTCTCGGTAGCTACGATCTTAGCTGACCTTGAGATGGACAAGGAGAGTATCGCAGCGGGCCTTCTGCACGATGTAGTAGAGGATACGGATGTCACAAGGGAGCAGATCGCGTCAGAGTTCGGCGAGGAGATCGCGGAACTCGTGGATGGCGTTACAAAGCTCGGTCAGGTGCCACTCGACGCGGACAAGGTAGAAGTTCAGGCTGAGAACCTGAGAAAAATGTTCCTCGCCATGGCGAAGGACATCAGAGTCATTATAATAAAGCTCGCTGACCGTCTCCACAACATGCGCACCCTAAAATACATGACGCCTGCTAAGCAGAAGGAAAAGGCCAGAGAGACCATCGAGATATATTCGCCTCTCGCACAGCGCCTCGGTATCAGCAGGATAAAGATCGAACTCGACGACCTCTCGCTCAAGTATCTCGAGCCTGAAGCCTATTACGATCTGGTCGAGCAGATAGCGCAGAGAAAGTCTGAGAGGGACGCATATGTACAGCGCCTTGTAAACGACGTGAAGAAGTACATAAGCGACGCAGACATCACAGCGACAGTAGAGGGGCGTGCGAAGCACTTTTTCAGTATCTACAAGAAGATGGTAAACCAGCACAAGACACTGGACCAGATCTACGACCTGTTTGCTATCAGGATCATAGTCGATAATGTGAAGGACTGCTATGCAGCGCTTGGAGTCATCCACGAGAATTACAAGCCAATCCCGGGCAGATTCAAGGACTATATAGCGATGCCGAAGCCGAATATGTACCAGTCGCTCCACACGACGCTTATCGGACCGAACGGTACGCCTTTTGAGATCCAGATCCGCACCTGGGAGATGCACCGCACATCAGAGTATGGTATCGCGGCTCATTGGAAATATAAGGAGAGCGGCGAAGGAGCCACTATTAACCGTGAGGAGGCCAAGCTTTCGTGGCTTCGCCAGATCCTCGAGTGGCAGAGGGACATGTCCGACAACCGCGAATTCGTCTCCCTTTTGAAAAATGATCTGAACCTTTTTTCAGATACGGTATTCTGCTTTACGCCGAGAGGCGATGTAAAGAACCTGCCTGCGGGATCTACGCCGATAGATTTCGCCTACAACATTCACTCTGCAGTAGGAAACAAGATGGTCGGAGCGAAGGTCAACGGCAAGCTTGTCCCGATAGATTACAAGATAAAGAACGGCGACCGAATTGATATCATCACATCCCAGAACTCACGCGGCCCGAGCCGTGACTGGTTAAACATCGTAAAGAGCGCCCAGGCCAAGAGCAAGATCAACCAGTGGTTCCGCTCGATCACGAAGGATGAGAACATCCAGAAGGGCCAGGAGCTTTTAGTCGAGAATGCGAAGAGCAAGGGCATTGAGCTTTCGGTTATAAATAAGCCTAAGTACCAGGAGAGAGTCTTAAGACGCTACGGATTCCACGACTGGAATTCAGTGCTCGCGTCCATTGGGCAGGGAAGCCTTAAAGAGGGAGCTGTCATAAACAAGATGGAGGACGGCTATAAGAAAGACCATCCTCTGACACTGACAGATGAGGATATTCTCGAGGCTCACAATCCGGATGCTCCTGTAGATCATGAACATCCTCAGGTCGAAGAGAAAGTAAAGAAAAAGAAGTCGAAGAGCGGTATCATTGTAAATGGACTCTACGATGCCTCAGTTCGTTTTTCGAAATGCTGCAACCCTGTACCGGGGGATGAGATCGTAGGCTTCGTTACGAGAGGCCGCGGCGTCTCTATCCACAGAACGGACTGCATCAATATTATAAATATGCCTGAATCTGACAAGAGCCGTCTGATCGAGGCGGAGTGGCAGCCTGAGCTCCTTGAAGACAAGAAGGAGAAGGAAAGCTTTCTTGCAGAGATCCATATATATGGACATAACAGGACAGGACTTCTCGTGGATATCACAAAGATATTTACCGAGAGGGAGATCGATATCCGGTCGATCCACTCGAAGACCAGCAAGCAGGGCATCGCTACGATAGATCTTTCATTCCTTGTAAAGAACCGTTCAGAGCTTGATGACATCTGCAGCAAGATAAGGCAGATAGAGTCGATTATAGATATACAGAGAGCAAGTGGCCGATGAAATTATTACACTATGTCGTAGGACCGATACAGACTAATTGTTACACATTAGTATCCGATAAGAATCAGGGCATCGTTATAGACCCGGGTGCTTCGGGCGACAGCATTGCAGCTGAACTTAAGAAAAATCAGGTGACTCCGGTGGCGGTGCTTCTGACTCACGGGCACTTTGACCATGTGAGCGGAGTCGAAGACCTCTGTTCACATTACGACTCCCTTCCGGTCTACATACTTGAGCAGGAGATGGATACGTTAAGGGACCCTGAGCTAAATCTCTCGGCTGTCATGAGCTATGAGGCGAAGGATTTTTCAGGTCTTATCACAGACACTTTTAAAGATGGAGAAGAAAAGACCATAGCCGGCTTTAAGTTCAAAGTGATCTGGACTCCGGGACACACACCGGGAGGCTGTTCTTACTATTTCCCGGACCTGAAGCTTTTGTTCCCGGGAGATACGCTGTTCTGCGAGAGCGCAGGGCGGACAGATTTCAAGGGAGGCTCGTTTTCTGACGAGGTCCACTCGATAAAAGAGAAGCTCCTGACGCTTCCGGAGGATACCACTGTATATCCGGGGCACGATTCAAACACCACGATAGCTTTTGAGAAGATAAATAATCCCTATGCGTGAACTGATAGAACTAAGAGAAAATAAACGATTTTTTGACAATGAGACCGGTCCGCTGTACCGGTCTTTTTTTCCGAAGAGCAGGCTTCTGGTATTTTGCGAGGGAAAGCTCTTAGGCCGTGAGAGCACCGAAGAAAAACAGGAGAGGGCTTCAGTAAAACCATCTGCTGTGCTGACACTCGATTTTTCGGATGAGACAGCCTCCATGGAGATAGAGATCAGCGGAGAGCGGCAGCAGGCATCCTGCCCCGCTGAAAAAAATGCCGTGAAGCGGACTCTCTACAGCATCGTATCCTCTGCCACAGGCCGCGCCCTGCCGTGGGGTTCAACTACCGGAATCCGTCCGACGAAGGAAGCTCTGGTGATGACGCTCGAAGGAAAAGATCCGGACGAGATCCGCGGTTTTTACAGGAAGAAGTACTTTACCTCCGAAGAAAAAATATCAGAAAGCATAGAAATAGCACAGGCCGAGAAGCAGATCCTATCGCGTTTTCCTAAGACAGACAGCTTTGAAGGCCATCAGGACTATAATCTGGAGACCAATGGCTACAGCATCTACATCGGGATACTTTTCTGCCCGTCGATCTGCCTGTACTGCTCGTTTTCTTCGCACCAGATAGACGCGTACCATTCGCTTGTTCCGGGCTATATCGCCTCCCTCAAAAAAGAGATCGACTTCGTCTCAGAGTGCTTTAAAAACAGGCGCCTCGACTGCATCTACTTCGGCGGAGGCACTCCGACGACGCTGACTGAATCCGAGCTCGATGACCTTTTTTCTTATATTGAAAAAAAGCTCGACCTCTCGCATCTCGCAGAGTACACTGTAGAAGCCGGCCGCCCGGATTCGATAACGCCTGAGAAGCTTCGAGTAATGAAAGCTCACGGCGTCACGAGGATTTCGGTAAACCCACAGACAATGAATCAGAAGACACTCGACCTGATCGGAAGAAAGCACACTGTGGAAGATATCATAAAGGCCTACGAGCTCGCGCGCGAAGCTGATTTTTCATGTGTAAATATGGATATGATCCTCGGCCTTCCGGGTGAGAATGCCGAAGACATAAGACACACCTTGACAGAGCTTTCAAAGCTTTCTCCGGACAATCTTACAGTGCACTCTCTCGCGGTAAAAACAGCTGCAAGGCTGAGGCTCGAGTGGGATAAATACGAAGACCTTGATTTTACAAATTCGGTCGGGATCATGGACGAGGCATTAGAGACCGGCAGGAGCATGGGAATGCACCCGTATTATCTCTATCGCCAGAAAAATATGGCAGGCTCTCTTGAAAATGTCGGAATGGCGAAGCCCGGAAAAGACGGGATCTACAATGTCATGATCATGGAGGAGAGAGAGGACATCGTAGCTCTCGGAGCCGGCGCGTCTTCGAAAAAGGTCCGCTCCGACGGAGCCGGCGGTGTCATAATAAGCCGCTGCGAGAATGTCAAAGACATAAAGAACTACATCGAGCGTATCGACGAGATGATTGACAGAAAAAAACAACTTTTTTCTGATATCTGTTTATGATATAATTAAAATCTGAAGGGAAATTTTTCATGACAGATAAGCAGGCTTTACTCAAGGATCTCAAAGTCATAGCGGTCCTTGATCAAAAAATAGATTATTCCGACCGTGACAATATTGGCGCGGTCCTGCAGCTGAATCCGAAAGCGCTCTTTTCGACAGTGTACGGAGAAAGGTATATCGAACGTCTCCGCCAGATGTACAACCGCGAGAACTACGAACACACCTGTATCCTCTGTGGTTCGCCGCTCGAGGGCGACAACCCGGTCTGCAGAGACTGCTACAAGATGATCACGCTCGGCACTGCCACAGCTCCTAAGAAGCCGCAGCCGGTTGGCGCTGAGACAGAAGCTTCGGGAAAACAGACAGCAGGTGCTGATGAGCAGGGAAAGACCGGTAGTGCCGATGCATCGAAAGAAGCCGGAAGTTCTGATACCAAGGCAAATGCTTCTTATACGAAGGCAGCTGCAGAGACTAAGAAGTCCGAAGCTAAGGCGAAGAAGCCTGGGAAAAAGAAGCACCTCGGCTTTTTTAAATCGCTGTTTCTGCTCTGCGTAATTCTTTGCGCTTCTATCGCCGCAGCCGGCGGGGTGATCCTTACTGTTCGAGATACACATATCAAAGACCAGGACGCCGAGGTCAGGCTTTTGACCATAAAAGACGCAGATTTACGCGACTACTACAGCATTATTTATACTAACACAGGATACTCAGTGAGTGCTGAGGACGATTCATAATGGTTATTACTATCACATCACCAGGATACAAATATTCGAGCGAACTTCAGAAGACTTCATCTGAGACGACTAAGGCCGCCAGGACACAGTCACTTACGAAGGATGCCCCATCACTGCAGGAATTTCAGCAGATTCTCGCTGAAAAAATGGCAGAGCAGGGAAATTACAAGACGCAGAACGTTTCCTACGGCTCGGCGATAAGGGGCTGTTCCGCGCAGAACGCTTCCAATGCTTCGACAATTAACGGCACTACTGCGCAGTCAGCTTCAGGCGCTGATCAGTCAGCCTCAGTCGATACCGGACTTGGTTTTACAGTTCCGTCGTCGCTTAAGAGCATCTATCAGAGAGCAGCTCAGAAGTATGGAGTCGATGAGAAGATTCTTGAGACAGTAGGGTACAACGAGAGCCGCTTCCAGAGTAATGCGACATCGAGCGCCGGAGCTATGGGCATCATGCAGCTGATGCCGGCCACTGCGCGGGCTTATGGTGTTACTAATGCTTACGACCCGGAACAGAATATCATGGCCGGGGCACACCTTATCTCTGATAACCTGAAGTCATTCAATGGCAATCTCGATCTGGCCATTGGCGCTTACGCTGTCGGAGGCGGAGCTATCCGCCGTAACGGCAATCAGCTCACGGCATCAGCCCAGAAGTACGTAAATAAATTTCGCAGATATTACAACTGAAAAGAGTAGAGACGCAATAAAAAGCAGCTGCAGATGAATTTCATCTGCAGCTGCTTTTTTTCATTAGTACAGGAGATGGGGCTCGAACCCACACATGGTCGCCCATAACAGATTTTGAGTCTGTCGCGTCTGCCATTCCGCCACTCCTGCATATATGTGCCGGAAAAAATTCCGGCTTTTTTATAATGTAATTACTGCCACTCTTTCTCGAGCTTCTTCCAGATAGGGAAGCAGTCGAAAGTAGCGAAGTAGTCCTTCGGCTCCTCAGCACGTCTTATCATGTCGAAGGTTCCGTCCGGATGGAGCAGGATCTCTGAACTCCAGAGACGGCCATTGTAATTGTAACCCATCGAGAATCCGTGAGCACCTGTATCGTGAATAAAGAGCAGATCGCCAATCTCAATCTTCGGAAGCTTACGGTCGATAGCAAATTTATCATTGTTCTCACAGAGAGAACCGGTAACGTCGTAAGTGTGATCGCAGGCCTCGTCCTCTTTGCCCATGACTGTAATGTGGTGGTAAGCACCGTACATAGCAGGGCGCATCAGGTTTGCGGCGCAGGCGTCGACTCCGATGTAATCCTTATATGTCTTCTTCTCGTGAAGAACTCTTGTGACCAGGGCTCCGTAAGGGCCTGTCATGAAACGTCCCATCTCAGTATAGAGCGCTACGTCTCCAAGTCCCGCAGGAACTAAGACTTCGTCGTAGACTTCGTGGACCTTCTCACCGATGATCGTGATGTCATTCGGCGTGTCCTCAGGCTTATAGTCAATTCCAACACCACCCGAGAGATTTATGAAATCGAGTGAAATACCGACCTTCTCTTTTATCTCAACAGCGAGATCAAACAGAGTCTTCGAAAGTGTCGGGTAATAGTCGTTCGTAACCGTATTACTAACGAGGAAAGCGTGGAGACCGAAATGCCTGACGCCGAGATCCTTCAGTCGCTTGTAAGCTTCAAGGATCTGGTCGTGAGTCATGCCGTACTTCGCATCTCCAGGGTTGTCCATGATGCCATTCGAAAGTGTATAGACACCGCCCGGATTGTAACGGCAGCACATGGTCTCAGGAAGACTGCCGCCTAAAGCACGAAGGCAGGCATCAATATGAGTGATGTCATCGAGATTGATAATGGCACCAAGCTCTGCGGCCTTCTTAAACTCCACATCAGGTGTGTCATTCGACGAGAACATGATCTCGTGACCTTTGAGCCCGACTGCGTCGGAGAGCATCAGCTCCGTGATCGATGAACAGTCGGCACCGCATCCGTACTCATGGAGGATATCCATAAGGAAAGGATTCGGAGTAGCCTTGACGGCAAAATACTCGCGGAATCCTTTATTCCAGGAGAAGGCGTCCTTTACTTTCTGCGCATTCTCGCGGATTCCCTTCTCATTGTAAATATGAAAAGGTGTCGGATACTTTGCGGCAATTTCTTCTAGTTTCTCCTTTGTAGCAAACGGTGTTTTCTTCATTTTTTTTCCTTAAAAAATAAAAGTGTGTCTGCATGATTGAGCGGTGCAATTCGCAGACACTGCCGTGTCTGCTCATTCGCGCGGTGCTCATCTCAGAGAGAGGGGTAATTCGCAGACACTAACGTGTCTGCTCATTCGCGCGTTCGCTCTCTGTATAATTGAGCGGTGCAATTCGCAGGCACTGTCGTGCCTGCTCATTCGCGCTTTCGCGCTATAAATGAAAAGAGCCATCAATGGCTGTGCAAGCAAGCTTGCAGCCATAATGGCTCTTTCCATTTGCACCGCTCAATTAATACGCGTAAAGCTAGCGACCGGAATCGGACCGGTGACCTCCTCACTACCAATGAGGTGCGCTACCAACTGTGCCACGCCAGCCTGCGGCTTTCTGCCGACTTGAATAGTTTACTATAATGATTTTGTTGTGTCAAGCATTTTTTATATGAAGGAACGAAAAACGGTTGTAGATATTTTTCAAGTGTGCTATTATGTTTTAAATAGATATACGATGAGGGAACTGTATGGAGCGGGAAGGAGGATTTTTCATGCTGATAAAGAAGGAAGACAAGCATTCGATCACTTGCAGGGTTTCTAAGGAAGAACTATCGGCTCGTGGTTTTGACAACATTGAAGATCTGCTGCACGACCAGGCCCAGGCTAGAAAACTCCTCGACGAAGTCATAGAGGAAGCCAGGGAGACTGTGGACTTCCCGGATGATAATTCTCAGATTAATGTTCAGATGGTCGGCCTGGCTGATGGTTCTGTCACTATCAGAATCTTTTCAGACAGGAAGGCCGCTGTGAAGTCTATTATCGAGAAATACAAGGATATTGCTCAGATGGTCGAACAGCAGGAGGAGAAGCAGGCCGAAGAGAAGCAGACTGAAGAGAAGCCGGAGAAGAAGGATCCAAACGTTGGTGTCGAGATCGATACCATTGCCCCGCGTTTTTCTGGCAGGCAGAACATCACTCTTCTGACCGAAGACCAGGTCAAGGAGAGACTTGCGGCCACAGACAGCGATTCACCGGTACTGTTCCCGGTCGCACTGTCATTTGATAACTTGGAGGATGCTATCTCTCTTTGCCATCATATCAGTGCAGAGGACCGGAGCGCCGCTTCGAATCTGTACCGGATGGACGACAGATATTATCTGACTATCGAGCTCACGGATACGAAGAAGACTCTTGCGAATACGGTATTCGCCATCTCTGAGTATTCCGGTCGTATTGAGAATCACGGGAACATCCTCGGTCTCTTAAGGGAGCACGGCGATGTCATACGTGAGAATGATGCGGTAGGAGTGCTCGCATCACTTTGATCGTTGAATGGTCAGAGTTTTTGCACTGCTTTGATCGTTGAAAGGTCGGAGCTTTGTACTGCTATGATCATTGACTGGCCTTTTGAATGGTCTGGGGCATTGATCGATTGTTTGGAAAAAGCATCAGCTGATCGCAGAGATCGGCTGATTTTTTAAAATTTTTTGCTTTTTTGGAAAAGGAGAAAAATGGATTACAAGATTGGAGTTATCGCGGGTGACGGTATCGGCCCGGAGATAACAGATGCAGCATGGACTGTTATGACGAAAGTTGCACAGAAGTTTGGACATCATTTCGAGAGGACAGACATCCTGATGGGAGGCTGTTCGATCGATGCGACTGGCGAGCCGCTCACAGATGATGCCATAGCATCCGCTAAGGCTCAGGACGCAGTGCTTATGGGAAGCATCGGTGGCAACACCTCGACTTCACCGTGGTACAAGCTCCCGCCTGACAAGAGACCTGAGGCAGGACTTCTGAAGCTTCGCAAATCTCTCGGGCTTTTTGCAAATCTGCGCCCGGCTTACCTTTACCCACAGCTGAAGGAATCGTGTCCTCTGAAGGAGGCTACAGCCGACAAAGGTTTTGACCTTATCATGGTGCGTGAGCTGACCGGTGGTCTCTATTTCGGAAAGCGGCATACCGAGTCATATAATGGCGTTCTTCAGGCTACCGATACACTGACTTACAATGAGAACGAGATCCGCCGTGTAGCTGTAAAGGCCTTCGATATCGCCCGCAAGAGAAGAAAGAAGGTCACCTCAGTTGACAAGGCGAACGTCCTCGATTCTTCGAGACTCTGGAGAAAAGTGGTCGAAGAGGTCTGGGCCGATTACCCGGATGTCGAGCTTGAGCACATGCTCGTCGACAACTGCGCTATGCAGCTTGTCCGCGACCCGGCACAGTTCGATGTGATTTTGACAGAGAACATGTTCGGAGATATTTTATCTGATGAGGCAGCTATGATCACCGGTTCACTAGGCATGCTCTCATCTGCCAGCTTAAACGAGACAAAGTTCGGTCTCTACGAGCCGAGCGGCGGTTCAGCTCCGGATATCGCAGGTCAGGACATCGCAAACCCTATTGCCACTATCCTCTCGGCAGCGATGCTCCTGCGCTACAGCCTTGACCTTGATGATGAGGCAGATGCAGTCGAGAATGCGGTTACGAAGGTTTTGGAGGATGGCATCAGAACCCGGGACATTCTCCCTCGCGAGGGCGCAGATAAGATGACAATCGTGGGCTGCAAAGCCATGGGACAGGCGGTAGCAGACAGGATCTGATTCTTTGCTTTTGCACTTGTACACGTTTAGCTTTGTAATTATTAAGGCGCTCCCGTTGGGAGCGCCTTTTTGTTGCCAATTTGTGAGGAATTTTTCAATATAGATACTGACGGGGTGAAGTTTTTAGAAGTGTACCTGTCAGATGTTGGTTTTATGGCGAGAATTTTCACTATATGCTGTCACGGAATCAGTTCAATCCAAACGTCAAAATTGACACCACATTAAAAAAATAGTGTTTTATCACTAGAAGCTCTTACGACGTTAATTTGCAACACGGCTTTGGAACAATCCGGAATGATTTAGATGTATTGTGAAAATAAAAAATTTGGATTTGTAACGAATCAAACCTACTCTAGCGTATAGAGAAAATGCGAAAAATTATTTGTTACAAATGACTTTTTGCCTGATCTCCTGTGAAAACTGAATGAGATAAACTTCCATAAAAACGAGCTATAGTGATAATCTACCGGATTGCGGAGCTAGAAGTCTTTTTGACTTGTAACAAATACATCTTGCAGAAAACTATGGTGAAAATTTCCAGCTCCGCGGAGCTGCTAGTTTATACGATTTGCAGCAAAACCAGACTACTGGAAGCCAGAGTGAAAATTTCCGGCTCCGCGGAGCCAATAAGCTCAGTTCAGTCTTTTTCTTTGTTTGTATGGGTTCAGGATAAATGAGAGTACAAGCCCGGTGATAAAGCCTCCGATGTGGGCGGTCAGGCTTATGCCACTTGAAGTGAAGCCCGGAAGCAGAGCGAAGAAGATACCGGCGATGACACGTTTGAACGGGAAGGCCTTTCTGGTCAGGGGATTTACCGCGAAAAATACGAAAGCCGCCATGACACCGAAAATCGCGCCGCTGGCACCGGCTTCAAGTCCATATTCGACACCGCTGGAGTGGAGGTCTACGAACAGAGTCATGAGGTTGCCGCCGACTCCGGCGACCAGGTAAAGAATCAGAAAGCGGATCTTTCCGTAATAGGCCTCGACAATATTTCCGAGGACATAGAGCGAGATCATGTTGTTCACAATGTGGGAGATCCCGAAGTGGAGGAACATGCTTGTAAAAAGTCTCCACCATTCGCCTTTTTCAATGACGTAGGGCAGATAGTAAGCGCCGAACCGAAGGGCCACGTCAGAGTTCTGGCTTCCGCCAGATACAGTTTCAGCGAAATATATCAGGAAATTAATAATGATAAGTGCAATAGTGATTGCGGGTACATATTTTCTCTTTTGCATGCTTGTAATTATAGTACAATTTTTTCATAATACAAATCGTTGTGAATAATGAATTTAATTTAATACCTACTTGAATTTATTTCACAAATAGATTATAGTATTGTTTACCAGCACAACGATTTTTAGAAATTATTTTTATATTTTTATAGAGAAAGGAAGAAAAGTATGCAGAGTGATAACATGAAGCGCGGTATGCAGCAGGCACCGGCCAGGAGCCTTCTGAATGCACTTGGATTTACGAAGGAAGAGATAAATAAGCCGCTCGTCGGCATTGTAAGCTCATACAATGAGATAGTACCGGGCCACATGAACATCGACAAGATCGCAGAGGCAGCAAAGCTCGGAGTCGCAGAAGCAGGCGGAAATCCGGTAGTTTTCCCGGCAATAGCAGTCTGCGATGGAATTGCGATGGGACATGTCGGAATGAAATATTCTCTAGTGACACGTGACCTGATCGCAGATTCGACAGAGTGTATGGCGATCGCGCATCAGTTTGACGCTCTGATCATGATCCCGAACTGTGATAAAAATGTCCCGGGACTTTTGATGGCAGCAGCCAGGATTAATGTTCCGACAGTTTTCGTATCAGGCGGTCCGATGCTCGCAGGACACGTTGAGGGCAGAAAGAGATCCCTCTCATCGATGTTTGAGGCAGTCGGTGCGAATGCAGCAGGCAAGATGACGGATGAGGAAGTCCGCATCTACGAGGAAAATGTCTGCCCGACCTGTGGCAGCTGTTCCGGAATGTACACCGCAAACTCGATGAACTGTCTGACAGAGGCCATCGGAATGGGACTTCGCGGAAATGGAACGATCCCGGCAGTTTACTCGGCCAGACTTCGCCTTGCAAAGCAGGCCGGCTACGCTGTAATGGATATGCTTAGAAAAAATATCCGCCCACGCGACATCATCACAAAGGAATCTATCATAAACGCCCTGACAGTAGATATGGCACTTGGATGTTCGACAAACACGATGCTGCATCTTCCAGCCATAGCTCACGAGGTCGGATTTGATTTCGATATCAGCTACGCAAACCCGATTTCAGAGAGGACACCAAACCTCTGCCACCTGGCACCGGCAGGTCCTACATATATCGAGGACTTGAATGAAGCCGGCGGTGTCTATGCAGTCATGAAGGAACTCGGCGACGCAGGACTTTTAAACCTCGACTGCATGACAGTTACAGGAAAGACTATCGGAGAAAATATCAAGAACGCAGTCAACAGGAATCCGGAGGTCATCCGTCCTATCGACCACCCATATATGGAGAACGGCGGACTCGCAGTACTTAAAGGTAATCTTGCGCCGGATGGCTCAGTTGTAAAACGTTCCGCAGTTGCACCTGAGATGATGAAGCACACAGGACCGGCCAGAGTCTTCGACTGCGAAGAGGATGCCATCAAAGCCATAAAGGGCGGAGATATTGTTCCGGGAGATGTTGTTGTCATCAGATATGAGGGACCTAAGGGCGGTCCGGGAATGAGAGAAATGCTTAACCCTACGTCCGCTATCACAGGAATGGGACTCGGCTCATCAGTAGCGCTCATTACAGACGGACGTTTCTCAGGCGCAAGCCGTGGAGCATCTATCGGCCACGTTTCACCTGAGGCAGCAGTCGGCGGCCCGATCGCACTCGTAGAAGAGGGAGATACTATTACGATCGATATCCCGAACATGACGATAACTCTTGAAGTATCAGACGAGGAGCTCGCAAAGAGAAAGGCAGCCTGGAAGCCACGCAAGCCAAAGGTTACTACAGGATATCTGAAGCGCTATGCAGCACTCGTCACATCAGGAAACCGCGGAGCAATCCTGGAAGTTCCGGGAGAGAAAGAGGCAGATAAATGAAACTTACAGGTGCACAGATCGTTATAGAGTGCCTCCTGGAGCAGAAAGTAGATACAGTATTCGGCTACCCAGGCGGAGCTATTTTAAATGTATATGATGAGCTCTATAAAAACAGCGACAAGATCCGCCATATACTTACGAGCCACGAGCAGGGTGCGGCGCACGCGGCAGACGGCTATGCCAGAAGCACTGGAAAAGTCGGTGTCTGCATGGCGACGTCAGGACCTGGAGCTACGAATCTGGTTACAGGGATAGCCACAGCCTATATGGATTCCGTACCGATGGTGGCCATCACCTGCAATGTTACGGTGCCTCTCCTCGGCAAGGACTCGTTCCAGGAGGTGGATATCGCCGGAATCACCACACCTATTACAAAGCACAATTTTATCGTAAAAGATGTCGAGAAGCTCGCACCTACTATCAGAAGAGCTTTTAAGATTGCAAAGACCGGACGTCCGGGCCCTGTCCTTATCGATATACCAAAGGATGTCACAGGAGCTCAGGCAGAGTATGAATTTGTGGAGCCGGCTCCGATCAAGAGAAAGATCGATAAGCTCAGGGAAGAAGACATCGACAGAGCAGTCGCGATGATCGAAAAATCCAAAAAGCCTTATATCTTCGTAGGCGGCGGAGCAGTAATCTCGAGGGCTTCTGAGGAAGTCAGAAAATTTGCAGACATCGTAGATGCGCCGGTTTGCGACACTCTTATGGGAAAGGGCACTTATCCGGGAACCGGAGACAGATACACCGGAATGCTCGGAATGCACGGGACCAAGGCTTCGAATCTCGGTGTCTCATCCTGCGATCTGCTTATCGCAATCGGTACCAGATTTTCAGACAGGATACTCGGAAATCCGAAGACATTTGCAAAGCAGGCGAAGGTACTCCAGATCGACGTCGATCCTGTCGAGATAAATAAAAATATCATCGCAGACGCTGAGATCGATGGAGATGTAAAGGAGGTTTTGAGCCGCCTGATACCGAAGCTTTCGCAGATGGATCACCACGAGTGGATGGAGCACATGAGAGATCTCTGTGAAAAATATCCGCTCCACTATCCGCACGGCAGGCTCACAGCGCCTTATGCTATCCAGCAGATCTACAAAGCTACCGATGGAGACGCCTTTATTACAACAGAAGTCGGACAGCACCAGATGTGGACAGCCCAGTACTATCTCTTCAAGAGACCGGGACAGCTGATCACTTCAGGAGGCCTCGGCACCATGGGATACGGCCTCGGAGCAGCCATCGGAACCGCGATCGGAAATCCTGGCAGGAAAGTTTTCAATATTGCCGGCGATGGCTCCTTCCGTATGAATATGAACGAAATAGTCACGGCAGTTAGAAACAAACTGCCTGTAGTAGAAATTGTCATAGACAATGGAGTTCTCGGGAATGTCCGCCAGTGGCAGAATCTTTTCTACGGTAAGAGATATTCGAACACCGTGCTCGACAGCTGTGTCGACTACGTCAAGCTCGCGGAGGCGATGGGTGCAAAAGGCCTCAGGGCCACGACCAAAGAGGAATTTGATGCAGCGTTAAAGGCTGCGATGGATATTGATACGCCTGTACTGATAGATACAGTAATAGACAAGGATGACAAGGTATTCCCTATGGTATCGCCTGGAACTTCAATATCCGAAAGCTATGATGATACCGATATGAAGGGTTGATTTATTAATTGAAAAAAGCTATAGTAGTAAAAATAGTTGTCAGACATTGGCAGTGAATGCCGCTGGCTGATAATCTTTTCAAACTATATTAATTACAGGAGGACGATGTAATGTCAAGAGTTTACAACTTTTCTGCAGGACCGGCCGTATTGCCGGAGGAAGTATTAAAAGAAGCACAGGCAGATCTGCTAGATTATAAGGGCTGCGGCATGTCAGTAATGGAGATGTCACATCGATCATCCATGTTCAATGATATAATCGTGGAAGCAGAAAAGGACATCAGGACTCTTCTGTCAATACCAGACAACTATAAGGTGCTTTTCCTTCAGGGTGGCGCCTGGACACAGTTTTCAGCAGTTCCTATGAACATGATGAACAAGCACCACAAGGCAGGCTACATCACTACAGGACAGTGGGCTACAAAGGCTTACAAGGAAGCTTCGAAGTACGGTGAAGTAGTGGAGCTTGCATCTTCCAAGGATAAAAATTACACATATATCCCGGATTGCTCAGATCTTCCTATCACAGATGATATGGACTATGTCTACATCTGCCAGAACAACACTATTTATGGAACTGAGTACTGGGAACTTCCGAATACCAAGGGAGTTGACCTCGTAGCCGATGTTTCAAGTGACTTCTTATCAAGACCTATGGATGTCACCAAATATGCAGTTATGTACGGCGGCGTTCAGAAGAACATCGGACCTGCAGGCCTCGCTATCTCTATCATCCGCGACGACCTGATCACAGATGACGTATATCCGAATACACCGACTATGCTTATGTGGAAGACACAGGCAGACAAGGATTCTCTTTTCAATACACCTAACTGCTGGGGCATCTATATGTGCGGTCTCGTATTCAAGTGGCTGCTGAAGAACGGCGGACTTGAGGGCATCGCTAAGAAAAATGCCGATAAGGCAAAGATACTCTATGACTACCTCGATCAGTCCAAGCTTTTCAAGCCTACAGTTACAGATAAGAAGAGCCGTTCAAATATGAACGTTCCATTCGTTACAGGCGACAAGGATTTAGACGCTAAGTTCGTAGCTGAATCCAAGGCAGCAGGCCTCGAGAACTTAAAGGGACACCGCACAGTTGGCGGTATGAGAGCATCTATCTACAACGCCATGCCAAAGGCTGGAGTTGAGAAGCTCGTCACATTTATGGAAGACTTCGAGAAGAAGAATCTCAAGTAATTTTTACAAAAAGGAAGAAGAAAAATGTTCAAATACCATACACTTAACGCAATTTCCCCAAAGGGACTCGTCAAATTTTCAAATAATTACGAGCAGACAGATGACGCGAATGACGCAGACGCTTTCATCGTAAGAAGTGCCAAGCTTCACGATATGGAGTTTTCTGACAAGCTCTCATGTATCGCCAGAGCCGGAGCCGGAGTAAACAACATCCCTCTGGACAAGTGCGCAGACAAGGGCATCGTAGTTTTCAATACTCCAGGCGCCAATGCCAACGCCGTAAAGGAGCTCGTATTTACGGGAATGCTCCTTGCGAGCCGTGACATTTTAGGATCGGTAAACTGGGTCAATGAAAATAAGGACGACGCCGATATTTCAAAGGATATGGAGAAAGCCAAGAAGCAGTTTGCTGGAAGAGAGCTCGCTGGCAAGAAGCTCGGAGTCATCGGCCTGGGCGCCATTGGACAGAGAGTCGCTAACACAGCTACACATCTCGGAATGGATGTACTCGGATATGACCCGTACATCTCGGTAAACGCAGCCTGGAACCTTTCACGAAATGTAAAGCACATCGCAAATGTAGATGACATCTACAGAGAGTGCGATTTTATCACGATACATGTGCCGCTTCTCGATTCGACGAAGGGCATGATCAATGCAGACGCTGTTTCGAAGATGAAGCAGGGTGTCGTTATTTTAAACTATGCAAGAGACCTTCTGGTCGATGAGAAGGCAGTCCTCGACGGCATCAAGCTTGGCAAGATAAAGCACTACATGACAGATTTCCCGAATCCTGCTACAGCAGGACAGCCGGGAGTCATCGCCACATCCCATCTCGGAGCTTCGACAGCAGAGGCTGAAGAGAACTGCGCGATGATGGCAGTAGATGAGATTATGGATTACCTCGAGAACGGCAACATCCGCCACTCGGTAAATTATCCAGACTGCGATATGGGTCCTGTCACATCGAAGGGCAGACTTGCAGTCCTCCACTACAACAAGAGCGGACTTATCGCAAAGTACACGACTATTTTAGGCGATGCAAATATCAACGTATCAGACCTGACAAACAAGAGCCGTGGCGATTACGCATATTCTCTCATCGATACAGATTCAGAGGTGACAGCTGACGTAGTTGCGAAACTCAACTCGATTCCGGATGTTATCCGCGTCAGGGTAGTCAGATAATTTTCCTTTTAAAAAATGGAAGGGAGCTTTTTAAATGGCAACAGTAAGACCTTTTGCAGCGATTCGTCCGCGGGTTGATATGGCGCAGACCATCGCTGCGCTGCCATACGATATATACAACAGAGCGGAGGCGACATCTCATGTCAAAAGGTTCCCGCACTCCTTTCTTGCAGTAGACAGAGCCGATGCATTATTTCCGCCTGAAGTGAGTGAATACGATCCGAGGGTTTACCAGAAGGCGCATGACCTTCTCTGGGAATGGATTGATGAAGGGCTTTTTGTCAGGGACGGTGCTCCATACTACTACATCTATGAGGAAAATATGGATGGCCGCGCCCAGACTGGAATCGTAGCCTGTGCTTCGATCGACGACTACGAAAATGGCGTGATCAAGAAGCACGAGACTACCCGCGCCGAAAAGGAGCAGGATCGTATTAATCATGTCGACGCCTGCAATGCACAGACGGGACCTATTTTCCTGGCCTACAGGAGAAATAATTCAATAGAAGATGTAGTCAGACGTTACAAGGATCAGAAGCCGATTTACGATTTTACGACACTCGACCATATTTCACACAGAGTCTGGATCGTAAGCGAGCCTGAAGATATCGAGATCATCCGCAGGGCTTTCGAGGGCATTGATTCGATTTATATTGCTGACGGCCATCACAGAGCAGCATCTGCTGTAAAAGTTGGCCTGAAGCGCCGCGCCGAGCATCCGGGTTACACAGGAGACGAGGAGTTCAACTACTTCCTCTCGGTCCTGTTCCCAGACGACGAGCTTAAAATCTTCGACTACAACAGAGTATTGAAAGACATGAACGGCCACGATTTCTTTGATATCCTCTCCGATGTAAAAGATGTCGCAGAGCTTCACCGCCAGGGCAGAGCTCCGATAAAGCCGCAGTTCAAGGGCTCTTTTAGTATGTACCTTGACAATACCTGGTACAATTTCTCATTCAGGCAGGAGCTTAGAAGTGAGGACCCGATCAAAGGCCTCGATGTCTCACTCCTGCAGAACCTGATCCTTGAGCCTGTCTTTGGCATCAAGGATCCGAAGACAGACCCTCGCATCGATTTTGTCGGTGGTATTCGTGGCTTAAAAGAACTCGAGCGTCGCTGCCACGAAGACTGCAGCGTCGCATTCGCGATGTATCCGACCTCGATCTCGGAGCTCTTCGCCGTCGCCGACGCCGGCAAACTGATGCCGCCAAAGTCGACCTGGTTCGAGCCGAAGCTCCGCAGCGGTCTCTTCATCCACGAACTCTAGGGACAGTGGGGACGGTTGGAGTGGTTGTTATGCTGTCGCGAGTCCGAAGGACGAAGCGAGAGTATTATAAACCGCCCATGCGATAGCCGTCCGCGACTGACGAGTCCGAAGGACGAAGTCAGAGCGGAAACGGCGAACCGCTCTTTTTGTCCCATTTTTAGATTATTCAGACATAATATGCTTTTCTTTTGTCCGAAGCAGCGCCACAGATGGACGGTCTCGCTCGGTAGGATTTTTCTGTTCGCGTGCGCGCGCCTAATTGCGGCCCTCTTGCCAATGTATGGTTTACATACGTTTATGGTCCAGGCGGGTGGCAACCCGGGCCGCAGCTAGCGCGCATGGAGCGGTTGTTATGCTGTCGCGAGTCCGAAGGACGAAGCGAGAGCATTATAAACCGCCCATGCGATAGCCGTCCGCGATTGACGAGTCCGAAGGACGAAGTCAGAGCGGAAACGGCGAACCGCCGCTCTCTACGAAAAATCCTAAGGTCGCGAGCCCGTGCCATTCTGTGTCGCTGATTCTTCTAATTCCAGCTTTTTTTGTACCGGCTCTGGTTTTTTTCCGAAAGCCATTTCTCAATAGAGTCCTCCGCGGAGCAAGAAATCTACATCAATGACTCCTGCGTTTTCAATATAGTTGTACGCGGAGCTTGAAATCATCAATGCTCTGTAGAAAACCCAGGAGCATTGGATGCATATTGACAGCCAGAAATATGCTGTGTAAGATTTTTAAGAAGTATCTCACTCATATAGAAAATGGCAGAATGCCGTTTAAGAATTTAACTTCCTCCCTGCGCTATATTAAAACTAGAGTAAGGCCATTGTATAATTTCAACCCTGACAGGCTCTATCTTGAATTCAAGTAAAACCGAGGAGCTGCAAAACTGCAGGATTTTTATCGGGTATTGGCGTATATTGCGAAAGCAAATGTCTGCATTGCAAAAGGCCACTCTTTGTATTAATATGATATTAAGGTCTTAAATCACCAGGAAGATGGTGCGAAAAGGAGGAAACACCATGAGGAAAACAATTTTCACCAGATTTATTTGCAGTCTTCTTACGGCTGCGATGATATTTACAGCGGCTTCAGGGGTTACACTCTCAGCAAATGTCACGGCGCAGGCCGCGAAGAAGAAATCATCATCGAAAAAGAAATCAGTCAAGCCTGGCAGGGTAAATGTCACCTATGCAAAGTCTCTTAAGGCTGGCCAGATAACTGTAAAATGGAAGAAAGTCAGGAACGCCGGGAAATATTATGTCCAGTACGCTTATAACAATAAATTCCAGAAAGCGAAGGGCAGGACTGTTTCTTCCAAAAAACTGGCTCTGACTTTCAGCGCAAAGTCAAACAGCACCGTTTACCTTCGTGTGAAAGCAGTGAACGGCAAAAATTCAGGAAAATACAGCTCTACCAAGAAGGTAAAAGTTAAAAAGTCAGCGAAGAAAACAGTCAGGAAGTCAGGCCCGCTTACTCCTAAACTTGGGAAGGACGGGCTGTATCATTGCAAAGCTCTGAAATACGGCTACCGCCTCTATACGGGAATTTCTGATAAGATGTACTCGGGGTGTGGTACAGCTCTTTATATCAAAACGAACAGGAAAAACTCCAACTTTCAAATCAGTTTTTACGATAAAAAGGGAAATGATGTGAGTGGATGGGCAGAATGTTCATCATACTCAGATGTAAAAAATGGAGCATACTGGACGAGTAATGTTGAAAAAGTTCCCGGTGGCTATTTGACAGTGCACCAGTTCCAAAATCTGAAAACGAAAAAATACCCGGTAGGAAATATTACTGTAAAAATTTCTGAAATAAACAATAACTATCCAACGGGTAAAATGACACTCGGAACCATAAAACTTGAGGATACCGAAGCCGCCCACAAGGCCTGGGTCAAAGACATTCTTAAAAAGAGCGGAGCGAACCAGAAAAAAGATCCAGGCGACAAAATGGATGCGGTCTGCAATTACCTGTGTCAGCATACGAGATATAACAGCTGCTTCAAAAACAAGGATTATGATGGAGAAATTTCATATATTATCACGTTAAAGGAAAGCACAACTCCTGGCTTTGTAAAAATGGTCTATGACTCATTTACGTCACCAAATGAGCTTGTATACATCGGTAAGCAAATTGGTTACCCGCTCAGGAGCATGTATGGTGATTACAAATACGGAACAGTGGGTTGGAGGATGTACCATTACTATGCCATACACAAGTCAGATAAAAGGATGTTTGAATTCTGCCCGTATACCGACACAGGCCTGATTTCGGACAAGGTATTGACAAAAAAACAGGCAGAGAAACTGATCCCGCAGCTCAATGTCAAAAAACTTAAGCCGGTGACTATAAAATAAAAGCCCAGCAGAATTTTCAGGACGGGAAACAGAGAGACGCATACATTATGACAATTCAGGAAATTGAGAAAAAGTTAAAGGCTGATCCACGGAATGCGGACTATACAAGGCGGGATGTGCCGCCTGTTTTTCAAATAAACAGTGAGGCAAGGATTCTTATAATCGGGCAGGCGCCCGGGAGAAAAGTGGAAGAGTCGAAAATCCCATTCAATGACAAATCAGGCGAGAAGCTTATGGACTGGATGGGAATAGGCAGGGACACTTTTTATTCGAGTCAGATAGCGATAATGCCTATGGATTTTTATTATCCTGGAAAGGGAAAAACCGGCGATCTGCCACCGAGAAAGTTCATCGCCGAGGAATATCATCCGCAGATTCTTGAGTCGATGCCAGAGATAAAAATGACAATCCTGATCGGGAAATACAGCATCGACTACTATCTGAAGGGCAGGGCAAAGAAAAACCTGACAGAAACAGTCCGCAGCTATAAAGAGTATCTCCCAGAATATTTCCCAATCGTGCATCCAAGTCCTCTGAATTTTCGCTGGCAGGCAAAGAACCCTTGGTTCGAGGAAACAGTAGTGCCCGAGCTTCGTAAAAAAGTGTCCGCTATCCTCGCGTAAGTGGGTCAGTAGGGACGGTTCTTTTTGTCCCACCTATCACAGGTTATAAAATTTCCAACCGAAGGAGGCTCATATGAAACGAAAACTACGCCGCACGCTGGCATTTGTCCTGATGATCATGACCGTGCTCATGATATTATGAGGAACAATCCCCCTCAAAGGGAACAGATGGAATCTACTCATTGTCGGCTGATTCTGGTTACAAAAATGCGCATAAGATTTCCAGCAAAAATGATACATATTGGGACTATTGGTATGACTCTGGAAAACTTTACTATGCTGTTGAAACATATAATAGTAATACCACTAATTTTTACCAGTTAGATCTTTCAAATGGTCAAAAGAAGAAATTAAAGACATTGAATCTTAATGACAGACAGACAGCGTATATGAATGGCTTTAAAGATGGAATCATTTATTATGATGAAATAGATTATTCGTCATCTGACACTAAGATAGTAAATTTGAAGACATATAATCTGAAGACAGGAAAAACTAATACTTTGTTCCAGTTTGAAAGAGGCTATGGCATAGCAGGTAAAATTTTATACATCAGTAACAAATGGATGATCATACATGAAAGCCGGCCAATGGACTCTTCAGATGGCAGCGGCTTCTTAGATGGCGTGAATCGGCAGCTTACGGTCATGAGCCCAGCAGACAAGAGACATCGGGTCATAGTCAAGTATTTCGTATCCTGATGAGCCGCGGGAATTTTCAGTTCTTAAGCAAGGTTATCAGAATTACATACACTCCGTCCGGCCTGCGGTATGCCGCGCTTGACATACCGCAGATAACGCAGAGTGCCGTCTACTTATAAAAGGATAAAATTTATGGCTTACAATGGTGGAAAGATGCCGGACGCTTCAAGTGGCCAGGTGCTTTCGGAGATTCGGAGAATGATATACTGATTTTTTCGCTCATTTTGGCTTTTATAGTAGTACAATAGAAGAGGGAAAGTAAAAATGGAGGTGTTATAGATGAAAAGGTCACAAATCAACAGTATCATTCAGTACACGATGGACAAATTGAAGGAGTATCAGTTTCCGTTGCCGCCATTTGCGTATTATTCAACCGAGGATTGGAAAAATCTGGACGAATCTGAGATAGAGATCGTTGAAAATATGCTCGGCTGGGACATCAGTGACTTCGGAGGAGATTTCAAAAAAGTCGGGCTGACGATCTTCACATTCAGGAACGGTAATTTTTATGCGAAGGAAAAATATCCAAAGCCATACTGCGAAAAACTTGATTTTGTAATGGATGGACAGACACTGCCGTTCCATTACCACTGGTCGAAGCGTGAGGATATAATCAACAGAGGCGGCGGAGATCTGGATGTAACACTCTATAATTCTGATCCAAAGGATTTTGCCGATGTTCAGGCAGCAAGAGAATTCAAAAGAGGCACGTTTCTCGATACCCCTGTCACAACAAAAGTTGATGGCAGGGAAATCACGGTCCCGGCAGGCGGAAAAGTGACACTTCATCCTGGTCAGTCGATCGCCATCACACCTGGCCTTTATCATTCATGGCAGGGAGTTCCGGGAACAGGCGATGTCATCCTGTTCGAAGTTTCTACGACTAATGACGACCGGACCGATAACAGATTCTACAAAGCCAGCGACAGAATCCCGACCATCGAAGAGGATGTTAAGCCGAATTACCTTATATTTGCAGACTACCCGAAATTTACAAAATTTGATTTTATCAAGAAAAACTAAAAATATAGTAAAATAAAATTTATATGTATTTAGCTTTTTTGAAGCTGTGAGGTTTTGCGAGTGTGAAACACTCACAAAACTATATCATGATTTGCTGGTCAACCTTTTGAACACCAAATCATGATATTCAGACTGGCGAAGAATAAAAAAGAGGCGGCAGATCACATTGATTCTTGCCACCTCTTATTTTTTTACATTTTCGTATTATATTGACAAATATTATTTCTGATGATATCATAAAATTACCTGTTAGGTAATTTTGTGATAGGAGAGTGATTATGAGTAATTATAAAGAATATCATGATAGGATTGCTTTTCATCCTGGATACTATATCGAAGAGATTATCGATGAAAGCGGACTTTCTCAGAAGGACTTTGCCAGCAGATTAGATACGACTGCGAAGAATCTGAGCATTTTGGTACGAGGAGAGCAGAGTCTGTCCATTGAAATGGCAGTGAAACTGTCTAGGATGATGGGGACAAGCGTAGATTTTTGGTTAAATCTGCAGAAAAATTATGATACATTAATTGCGGAATTTGAATCAGACAGGGAATTAGAGCAGGAAAAAAAAGTTTTTAAGTACTTGGATTATAAGTATTTTAGGGATAATTTTAACTTGCCGGATTTTCCTAGAAAAATAAACGAACAGATTAAATCTTTAAGAGAATTTCTAAATGTCGCTTCTCTTTCAGTATTAACGAAACCGAACATGTCAGTTAGTTTCAGAAGTATGTCGGGCCATATGAAAGAAGCAAATACTGTACGAGCAAATGCTATGGTTCAGATCGCCATTAATAAAGCATTAAAAATCGATGTTCCAAAGTATGATAAAAAGAAATTTGAAGATGCTGTTGAATATGCACTGACTTTGACAACAAAGCATAGTGGTTTTTATACTCTGCTTAGAGAAAAATTTGCTGAGGCGGGTGTTGTATTTGTCATTCTGCCAAATCTTCCCGGTTCAGGAATTAATGGTGCGACAAAAAGATTGGGCCGAAGTGTTATGCTTATGGTAAATGACAGAAGACTGTATTCAGATACTTTCTGGTTTACACTGTTTCATGAGATTGGACATATCATGAATGGCGATTATGGAATTTCATTCGAAGAAGAACATGACAACCATGAATCAAGAGCTGATAAGTATGCAGAGGATAAGCTGATACCTCCCGATGAGTATGCATCATTTTTAAAGAATAATCATTTTGATGAATCTGCTATAAGAGAATTTGCCAGTTCAATTGAAAGAGATCCTGGAATCGTATTAGGACGCTTACAAAATGATAAAAAAGTGGCTTTCTCAAATAACGCATTATCGAAAGCATTAAGACATAAATACTGGGTCAACGGGGACGGTTCTTATTGTCCCAAAATCTGAAAATTCTGATTCTGGGACTATAAGAACTTCGATTATATCGCAGTCATGAGAACTACGAGGAAGCTGAACTTTTATTTTTGTTAAAGAGCCTGCTCAAAGTACTCTTGGATGATTCTGCTGTTTTTGCGGCTGCTGTCGTCTGTAACTGAATTCCCGGAAGGTGCCTTTTGTGGGCCAGACGGCTTTGCTGTGTCACCAGAAGGTGAATTGGAATCTCCTTTTGGGAAAGCCTGACTTCAGTTCCGCTGGCAGCAGAGGAGAGCATATGTGTATCTCTGTTAAGCTTCACATCATTCATCACAAGAGCATGCTCTTTCTCAACTGCTCTGCCTTTTCCACGCAGCAGTATCCGTTCCTTCATTGTCTCGCACCAAAACTAACTGAAATCTTATATTCATGTTCTATTATATCTGGCTTTGGATGTTCATTCAATCTGGAAATTTTTGGGGAGGAAGTTTTTGGTGAATAAGCTGCTGAGAGAAAAGATTTTTACCATTTATGCACATATAGTAGTAAAATATAGACGTGGGTGGAATGCCGTTCCATATAAGAGACATTTCATGAGAGACCGGCCATTGGTTTTTCAAAGGGGTAAATGATGGATGATTTGAGAAAAGGTCTGATGACCGCTTTTATCGATTCAACGTGCGACTCTAATTTGGCATACAGGCCGGAATTTCTGTCGAATGATTACAACATAGGCCAGAAAGTTCTGGTCTCAATAGAGAATGAACTTTTAAAATGCGAGAGATTTTTTATCAGTGTCGCTTTTATCACTGATTCCGGCGTCGAGAGTCTTATCGGAGTCCTTGAAGAACTTCAGGGAAAAGGAATACCTGGGAAAATCCTGACAACTGACTATCAGAATTTCACAGATCCGAAAGCGCTCAGAAGACTTGCGAACTTTTCAAATATTGAGCTGAGAATTTACCAGACGCAGCTGGCAGGCCGTGACAATATTGGTTTTCACACTAAAGGCTATATCTTTGAGAAATCGGGACTTTTTCGGATTATTATCGGTAGCTCCAATCTGACTTCAAAGGCACTCACGACAAATAAGGAGTGGAATGTAAAGACTGTAACTACAGAAGATGGCGAATTCTTGAAGAATCTCAAGAAAGAATGGGATCAGCTTTGGAATTCCAAGAGTACTGCTGCTTTTCCTGATTTTATCGATGAATATGAGACCAGATACAAAATCATCGAGCAGCAGCGAAAGACAGCGGCCAGAGAGAAAATCACAAAGTTTAATGATTTCCGCCTCGAGCCGAATTCAATGCAGACTAAATTTGTAAAGAATCTCTCAGAAATCAGGAACAGTGGTGAGATAAAAGCCCTTCTGATTTCGGCTACAGGTACAGGAAAAACCTACGCATCGGCTTTTGCGATGAGAGACGAAAAGCAGAAGAAAGTTCTATTCCTGATACACCGTGAACAAATAGCGCGAGCAGCACTCGAAAGCTACCGCAGAGTTCTTGGAAGTGGACTTACATTTGGCATTGTCTCTGGAACAGAGAAGGACTACAACGCCGACTATATTTTTGCGACGGTTCAGACTATGTCAAAAGACGGGACACTGGACCATTTTTCGAGAAACGCATTTCAGACGATAATCATTGATGAAGTCCACCATGCGGCAGCAGGCAGCTATAAGAAAATAATCGACTATTTCAATCCTCAGTTTCTTCTCGGTATGACTGCTACGCCAGAGAGAACTGATGGTTATGATATTTACACGGACTTTGACCACAATATTGCCTATGAGATAAGGCTGCAGCAGGCTCTTGAGGAAAATCTTCTCTGCCCGTTTCACTATTTCGGAGTTACAGATATTGAGATAAATGGTGAGATCGCCGGTGACAGTCAGGAAGAAAAGAAGCTGAGCCTTGAAGATTTTCAGTATCTTACGAGCGACCAGAGAGTGGATTACGTTCTTGAAAAATCCAGGATTTATGGTTTCAGCGGAAAACGTGTAAAGGGTGTTATCTTTGTCAGCCGTAAGGACGTAGGCAGGGAGCTTTCTAACAAAATGAACGAAAAGGGGAAACGAACCGTTTTTCTCTCGGGTGAAGACACCCAGGAGAAAAGAGAAGAGAGTATAAACCGGCTCGTTTCCGATGACATTCCTGAGAGCGAGATACTCGACTATATCATAACCGTTGATATTTTTAATGAGGGCGTAGATATTCCCGAGATCAATCAGGTTATCATGATGCGACCAACCGAGAGCCCGATCATTTTCGTGCAGCAGCTTGGTCGAGGCCTTCGTAAATCGAAGGATAAAGAGTATGTCGTAATTATTGATTTCATTGGAAATTACGCGAACAACTACATGATTCCGATCGCACTCTCTGGCGACAGGTCATACAACAAGGATAGAATGCGCCGTTTCGTAAGTGGTGGAAGCAGGCTGATTCCAGGTGAGTCGACAATATATATCGATCAGATCTCCAGAAAGAGAATTTTCGAATCGATTGATACAGCCAGAACCAACGATACAGCTATGCTTCGTGAAGCCTACAATAAGCTGAAAGACAGGATTGGACGAATTCCGGAACCAGAAGATTTTGTAAAATATGGAACAGTTGACATAAGCAAATACTTTGACAAATTTGGATCGTACTACAATTTTCTTGTAAAATACGAGAAGGATTTCAAAGGTACTTTGACTGCACCAGAACAACAGGTTATCAGATTTATTTCTCAAAAACTGACAAAGGGCAAGCGCCCAGAAGAGTTGATGATGCTTAGAGATATCGTCGATGTTGACGGACATAAATTCCGTATCTCAACTTATGAGAAAAAGATCCGAAATTTCCGAAATGAAAGCAAAGATGCAATCATGTCAGCTGTCAGAAATCTGACAAATAATTTCGCCAAAGATACGGAGAAGAAGAAATTCAGTGACTGCGTATTTTTGACAGCTGATAAGAATGGTGATTTCAAAGCCTCCGATAAATTTATAGAGATGCTTCAGGACTCTGAATTCAAGAGAGAGGTAGAGCAGCTTTTAGATATCGGAATTGAAAATTACAAGGAAAATTACAGCCAGCCTTATAAGGACACGAACTTTAATCTCTATCAGAAATACACGTACGAGGATGTTTGTCTTCTTTTAAACTGGGATAAAAATATGAACGCCCAGAATCTCGGCGGATATTTTTACGATAAGAGTACAAAACAGCTCCCGGTTTTTATCAACTACGAGAAGGCCGATGACGCGATAGCCTATGAGGATCGCTTTGTATCTCCTGAAAATCTGATAGCTCTTTCAAAGCATCCGAGGAAAGTGACATCTGCGGATGCGGACCATTTTTACAAGAGAACGCCAGAAGATAAAGATAACCGGATATATCTCTTCATCCGAAAAAATAAGGACGACAATGAGGCCAAGGAGTTTTATTTCCTGGGCGAGATCAACGCAGTCGGCGAGCCAAATCCAGTAAAAATGACATTTGATGTAACGGATAAAGCCGGCAATGTGACAGGCAAAAAGCAGGACGATGCATTTGAGATAAACTACCGCCTCGATGTGCCAGTGCGGGAAGACATTTACGATTATATAGTAAGCTAGAGTTTTCTGGGTCAGAAGGGACGGTTCTTTTTGTCCCACTTAATAACGTGGGACAAAAAGAACCGTCCCCTCTGACCCACCTGGAGGTAATAATTTTGAAGACTTTACATGTAGTTTGTGCTGTTATTAGAAAAGGAAATAAGATATTTGCCACCCAGCGTGGTTACGGTGAATTTAAGGATGGATGGGAGTTTCCGGGCGGAAAGATTGAACCGGGCGAGACGCCGCAGCAGGCTTTAGCCCGTGAAATCCGAGAGGAACTAGACACGGAAATCAAGGTTGGCGATCTGATAGATACAGTAGAATATGACTATCCAAATTTCCATCTGTCTATGCAGTGTTTCTGGTGCGAAGTCGTTTCAGGAAAGCTGACGCTTCTCGAAGCTGAGGACGCAAGGTGGCTTACCAAGGAAAGCATCGGAAGCGTAGAATGGCTGCCGGCAGATAAAGAGCTGGTGGAGAAGATTGCGGAAGAGCTATAAATAATAAGTAATTGAAAGACAAAGGGGATAATTCAAGCAAAAATGGTGCATGAAAAATGAAAGACAGAGTTAAAGAATTTCAAGAATACTATCCATCAATAGAATCTTACTGGCGTTCTATCATTTTGTTTGGTCGCAATGTAGCTACATATAAATTTGCACTTGCCAAGTCACTATTGGAACTAGCTAATAAAGGCAAAACGGAGATAACACTTGAGGAGCTTTCAGAACCATATACAAGAAATCTCTGCGAACATATAAAAAAATGCGCAAAACAGACAACCAGTAAATCGAGCCGTTTTCTTAAAGCATGTGCAGACTACAACGATGGGAAGATAACACATCAGGAGCTTATTAAAATGGCGATCTGCTATGGATTTAATAATGTGATCGATGCATTTCATGTTGTGGGCAAAAAAGAGATTCCGGTAAAATTCTATGAGAAGGATTATAAATTTGACGATAAGAAAATAATTCTCACAGACAATATGTTTAAGCTCATTGAAAGCCCAAATGGATGATTTCATACAGACCATTTCAAAATTTGTTGAATTTGTCAAAGAAATGGAAGGTATAGACTAATTACACTGAGCCCTGCAAATTTTTTATAAAGGAATTCATATGAAAAATACCACACTTTGCTATTTGACAAGAGATGACAAGGTTTTGATGCTTCACAGGACGAAGAAGCACAACGATGTAAATGAGGGCAAGTGGATTGGTGTCGGCGGGCACGTAGAGTCGGGCGAATCGAAAGAGATGTGCGTGAGACGCGAGGTTTGGGAAGAGACTGGTCTTACGTTGAAAAGCCTTAAGTACAGGGGCGTGATCGATTTTTTGCCGGATAAGTTTGAGAGCGAGAGGATGTTTCTCTACACTTCAGATGAGTTCGCTGGTGAGATGCACGAATGCGATGAGGGTGATCTGAAGTGGGTTGAAAAAGATCAGGTGAAGAGCCTTGATCTGTGGGAAGGCGACAGGATTTTTTTGAAGTATCTGGTGGAGGAGGCGCCATTTTTTCATTTGAAGCTTAATTACCAGGGAGATAAGCTGGTCTCGTCTGAGCTGATGCCGCGGGTGATTCTGGCTTCGCAGTCGCCGAGGAGGAGAGAGCTCCTGGAACAGATTGATATTTTTCCAGAGATTATTCCGGCGGATGTTGAAGAGTTTACGCTGGAGACGGAGCCGTCTGCCGTGGTGGAGGACCTTTCCACTCAAAAGGCGAATGCCACTCTTTTAAAATTGCTGCGCTCCGGGCAGCATGCATCGGATAAGCCAGTCATCATTATTGCGGCGGATACTGTGGTCGTATCTGATGGCAGAATTCTTGGAAAACCTGCGTCTCATGAAAAGGCCTTCGAGATGATCTCGGCCCTTCAGGGCAGGACGCACGAGGTCTATACCGGGGTCACGTTATTTTTCTTAGGAAGCAGCGATGGCAGGCCGGCACTGACAAACAGGAAAACTTTTTCTGAGATGACGCAGGTGAGCGTCTATCCGATGTCGGAGGCGGAAATCCGCGCGTACGCAGACAGCGATGAGCCGATGGACAAGGCCGGGGCCTATGGCATTCAGGGCTCTTTTGGAAAAAATATCCGCGAAATCCACGGCGACTACACCAATGTAGTGGGGCTTCCTGTGGGCAGGGTGTGGAATGAAATAAAGGGGTTGTGGGGCTGCAATTAGCAACTTGAAAAAAGCTATTTTCTGTGATACTCTTGAAACAGAATCAGTTGTTAATTTTTTCAGAAGAGGTGAGTTATGAAAGAAAAAGCAGGGGTTACTGACGCTGTGCCTGTTGAAAACGAGGGCAGCAGCAACACACTATAAACACAGTCGGTGGCAGTATTGAGTATCCGGTATCGACTATGAAGCTTTCTGATTATTCGCTGGATGATTTGATCAGAAAAGACCTGTTGTTCCTGTTTCCATTTTATCTGTTTAATCTTGAGAAGGAACTCAGGACTTTTGATGAGAGAGCGGAATCCAGAAAGATACTGATCAGCTCTTTTACAGAGCTTCTGGACTATGTCAATGAACTTTACAACGATGGCAGGCTTGCCTTTGACAAGTATCTGCTGCTCACCGATATGATAAAGAAGGTGGCAGACAGCCTGTCAGTGAGATACGACAATGCTAGAAAGGAGCTTGATGAGATTATGGGTGGAAAAATATTGGAATTCAAAGGAGAGAGAATTTATAATGAAGGGAGCTTCCTGTATAATACATATATAAGGAATTCCGGAAAGGAAGGTTGATAAAAAGTAATACCTCAATGTAAAATAAGTTTACTGACTCAGCATAGTTGGTAAAACATATAGAACAGAGAGGTATC